>OFDA01000003.1_pt1 | contig 362800 bp, 352 predicted proteins | sample 1520921 | NCBI WGS metagenome assembly OFDA01 (sample SAMEA2699028, study PRJEB24076) | metagenome
GGAGTTCGGCTTCACCGTTGATAACGTGGTCGCTAAAGCGAAAGCGCTGCTGTAAATCCCCACCACTATCGCCCGGCCCGAAGTCGGGCGATACGCTCTCTGAGTAATGATCTTCCGATCATGAGTTTGTCTTTTCCTTTCTGAACCATTTCCCACTCTATTTTGTGCGTGACCGCTGATTTCTGTACGTTTTTTTGTGCAGACCGGCAAATGTAGACCAGATTCAATAGGCGCCCGCACGATCGCGCCGCGCCCCTCGATTCCGCCGGACGTCTGTAAAGGAGACCCCGCCATGCCGTCACCGATGATTTATCAGGATCTCACCACTGCCGCGCTGCTCGGCCATGCGGCGCAGTATCACAGCGAGACCGAGATTGTCTCGGTGAGTACTGGCGGTGAGAAGGAGCGCAGCTGCTGGGGGGAGGTGGCCAGCCGTGCTCAGCGGCTGGCATCGGCGCTGGCGTCGCTGGGGCTGCCGCCGGGCGCCCGCTGCGCCACGCTGGCATGGAACAACCGCCGCCATCTGGAGATCTATTTTGCCGTCGCCTCCGGCGGCTGGGTGACGCACACCGTCAATCCGCGGCTGTCGGTTGACCATCTGCGATATATCCTCAACGACGCTGCCGACGAAGTGCTGTTTTTTGACCAGACCTTTTTGCCGCTGGTAGCGCAGCTGCTGCCGCAGCTGCCGACGGTGAAACACGTCGTGCTGATGGAGTCCCGCAGCGAAGCGGCGCTCAGCCAGCTGCCCTCATTGCTGTTTTATGACGATCTGTTGCAGCAGGGGATGGCAGACTATCGCTGGCCGCAGCTCAATGAACTGACTCCGGCTTCGCTCTGTTACACCTCGGGAACCACCGGCCGGCCGAAAGGGGTATTGAACACCCATCGTTCGCTGGTCCTGCACGCCCTGAGCGGCAACCAGCCGGACGCCGCCGGCATATCGGCGAAGGACAGCCTGTTGCCGGTGGTGCCGATGTTCCATGTCAACGCGTGGGGGACGCCGTTTATCGCCGCCATGGTCGGCGCGCGGCTGGTGCTGCCGGGGCCGCACCTCGATGGCGACAGCCTGCTGCAGCTGCTGGCCGCCGAGAAGGTGACGGTGGGGTTTGGCGTGCCGGTGATCTGGGCCGGCTTGCTGGCGGCGATGCGCCGGACAGAGGTCCGGCTGCCTGAATTTAAACGTGCGCTGGTCGGCGGCTCCGCGCTGCCGCCGTCGATGGCCGAGGCCTTTCAGCGTGATTACGGCATTGCACTGACCCACGCCTGGGGAATGACCGAAACATCGCCCATCGGCACCATCAACACACCGTTGAGCAAACATGACGCGCTCCCGGCACAGGAGCAGCAAAAGCAGCGCGCCGGTCAGGGGCGGCCCATTTTCGGCATCGAACTGCAGGTGGTGGACGTGGATGGCGAACCGTTGCCCCGGGATGGTCAAAGCCAGGGGTATCTGCAGGTCAGAGGGCACTGGGTGGTAGAGCAATACTATGGTCAGGACGCGAGCGCCCTGACCGCGGCAGGCTGGTTTGATACCGGTGATATCGGTACGCTCGACGCCAATGGTTATCTGGTGATCAGCGATCGGGCAAAGGATATTATCAAGTCCGGTGGCGAGTGGATCTCCACCGTTGAGCTGGAGAATATCGCCATCGCGCATCCGGGGGTGCGCAGCGCGGCGGCCATCGCCGCCCGCCATCCGCGCTGGGACGAGCGGCCGGTGCTGCTGTGCGTCCGTGCGGAAGGGGGCGAAGTGGAGGAGACCGATCTGCTGAGCTGGTTTGAGAAGCGGGTGCCTAAATGGCAGATCCCGGACCGGGTGATATTTGTCGATGCGCTGCCGGTCAGCGCCACGGGTAAGGTGCTCAAAAATCAGCTGCGCCAGGCCTACGGAGAGATTTTAATGAGTGAGGGAAAATGAGCCATGCGCGACCCGGTCTGACGACCTGCTCTCAGTATGATGCGGCCCTGCACGCCTTGTCGGCGGCGCGCCAGCGCTGGGCGGAAACCTCAGTGAACCGTCGTCTGGCGCTCCTGCGCCAGATCAAGGATGCCCTGGCTGGTATTGCCCCGGCGTGGGTGGCCGCGGCAGCGGCGGCCAAAGGGTTGCCGGCGGGCGATCCGCTGGCGGGGGAAGAGTGGCTGGCGGGCCCCTGCGCGCTAATGGTCGGCTGCAACGGGCTTATCGCCACCCTGGAGCAACTGGAGGAGAAGACCTTTCTGCGGCGGATCCCGCTGCGGACGCTGGCGGACGGCCGCCTGGCGCTGCGGGTGGTGCCCGGCACGCTCTGGGATCGGCTGCTTCTGTCTGGTGTTCGCGCTGAGATATGGATGCAGCCAGGCGTCACCCGGGCCCATCTCGACCGCTATGCGGCGCGGGCATACGACATCCCGCCTGCCGCGCGGCAGGGCAAGCTGGCGCTGGTGCTTGGCGCCGGCAATGTGGCCTCGATTGCGCCACTGGATGTGCTACACAAGCTGTTTATTGAGAATCAGGTCTGCCTGCTGAAGCTCAATCCGGTGAATGATTATCTGCACGATCTGCTGGCCCAGGCCCTGGCGCCGCTGATTGCCATGGATGCGCTCCGCATCGTCACCGGCGACGCCCGGGCGGGAGCGTGGCTGACTACCCATCCCGCTGTCGATGAGATCCATATCACTGGCTCCCGCGAGACCCATGACGTCATCGTCTGGGGCGAGGGTGAGACGGCTCGCCAGCGTCGGGCCGCCGGGACGCCGCTGAACCCGCGTCGGGTGACCTCGGAGCTGGGCGGCGTCAGCCCCACCATTATCGTACCCGGGCCGTGGAGCGAGGCGGACATCGCTTTTCAGGCGCAGCAGCTGGCGACGCAGAAGATGAACAACGGCGGGTTTAACTGCGTGGCCAGCCAGGTGCTGATCCTGCAGCAAGGCTGGGAGCCTGCGACGGCCTTGCTGAATCAGCTGTACCGACTGATCGCCGCGAATACCCGCCCGGACTACTACCCCGGCGCTGAAAACCGGCTGACCGACTTTCGCCTGCGCGCCCGTCAGCCGCTGGAGATAGCCCGCGGTGACGCGCTACCGTTGATTGTGGCGAATACCGACGATGATCCCGGGTTCTGCCAGCAGGAGGTCTTTGGCCCGGGGCTGTCGGTCACCCGTCTTGAGGCCGATAGTGCGGAAAGCTTTCTGCGCCAGGCGATCGGCTATGCGAATCAGCGGCTGCAGGGCACGCTGGGGGCCAATATTGTGATCCACCCGCGCACCCGCAAAGCGATTGGACGTAAGCGTTTTAATGCGCTGATCGCCGAGCTGCGCTACGGCACGGTGGCGATCAACTGCTGGAGTGGGGTGGCCTTCCTGTTAGCCCCTTGCCCGTGGGGGGCGTTTCCCGGCCACACGCTCGACGATATTCAGAGCGGGCGGGGCAAGGTGCATAACAGCTTTATGCTGGAGAAAACCGAGCGCACGGTGATTGAGGGGCCGTTTCGGCCGTTTCCGCGTAGTCTTTGGCATGGCGAACTGACGCTGATGCCCCTGCCGCCCTGGTTCATCACCCACCGGGGGCAGGAAGCGGTGGCGCAGCGGCTGGTGGATTTTTACCATCGGCCGCGCTGGCGCAAATTGCCGGCGCTCCTCTGGCGCGCGCTGCGGGGCTAAGGTGAGAGCAAAAAAAAGGGCGGAACCGCGGTTCCGCCCTGCGGGATTAACGGCCCGCTTTCAGCTTCTGGTAATACTCTTCATAAATGGCGCTGGCGCTGCCGACGTCATTCTGCCATTCGCCTTTCTCAATGGTTGCGGCGTCCGGATAGAGCGATTTATCGTTGGCCACTGCCGGGCTGAGCATCTTGCGCGCCGCAAGGTTCGGCGTCGGATAACCGATGGTTTCAGCGACCTGTTTGGCGACATCCGGGCGCAGCAGGAAGTTAATCAGCTTCAGCGCGCCGTCGACGTTTTTGGCGTTCGCCGGGATCGACAGGCTGTCCATCCAGAAGATGCCGCCCTCTTTCGGCCAGATCACTTCCAGCGGAGTACCTGCCTGGCGGGCGACGTAAGCCGAGCCGTTCCATACCATCCCGAGGTTCACTTCGCCTTCCATATACGGGTTCGCCGGGTTATCAGAGTTAAACGCTGCGACGTTGGGCATCAGCTTTTTCAGCTCGTTATAGGCGGCTTCAATCTCTTTCGGGTCGGTGGTGTTGCCGGAATAGCCCAGCTTACGCAGCGCCATCTGGAACACTTCGCGCGCGTCGTCGGTCAGCAGCAGGCTGCTTTTGTATTCCGGCTTCCACAGGTCGGCCCAGCTGGTGATAGTTTTCGGGTCAATCGCCTCGCTGTTGACGCCGATGGCCGTCGCCCCCCAGATATAGGGGATGGAGTAGTCGTTATTCGGATCGAACGGTTTATTCAGCATCTGCGGATCGAGGTTGCTGAAGTTAGTCAGCTTGCTCTTATCGATCTTCTGCAGCATGCCTTCTTTGCGCATCTTGTCGACAAAGTAGGTCGACGGGACGACCAGGTCGTACGCGCCGTCTTTATAGGTTTTGAGCTTGGCGTACATGGTTTCGTTCGACTCGTAGGTCGAATAGATAACCTTGATGCCGGTCTCTTTGGTGAACTGCTCCAGCAGGCCCGGCGGCACATACTCGGTCCAGTTATAGAAATAGAGCGTTTTGCTATCGTCCGCGTGCGCAGCGCCCATGCCGATTGCCAGAGCGCTCGCCGCGAGCAGGTGGCGTGACCATTTTTTCATTTTAACGTCCCCTGAGTTTTATCACGTGCAATTAACTGACTGGCGATGACCATCACCAGCGACAGAACCAACAAAATCGTGGCCAGGGCGTTCACCTCTGGCGAAACGCCAACCTTGACCATCGAATAGATCTTCAGTGGCAGGATTTCATACCCCGGACCGGTCACGAACGAGGAGACTACCACGTCATCCATCGACAGGGTGAAGCTCAGCAACCACCCAGCGGCTACCGCCGGCAGGGCCAGCGGCAGGATAATTTTGCGCAGGATGGTCATCTCGCTGGCGCCCAGATCTTTCGCCGCCTCCAGCATCCGCACGTCAAAGCCTTTCAGGCGGGAGTAAACGGTGACCACCACAAACGGCAGGCAGAAGGTGATATGCGAAAACAGCAGCGACCAGAAACCAAGCTGGACGCCGATCAGCATAAACAGCACCAGCAGAGAGATGGCCATCACAATATCTGGCGACATCATCACCACAAACAGCATGCCGCTGACAAACGGTTTGCCGCGAAAGCGGTAACGGTACAGCGCCACGGCGGTCAGCGAGCCGATAAGGGTGGCGAAGGTCGCCGACAGCACCGCCATGGTCAGCGAGTGCTGGGCGGCCTGCAGCAGGCTATCGTTGTTCATCAGCAGGCTATACCAGTCGGTGGTGAACCCCTGCCAGTTGATGCCGAAGCGCGACCGGTTAAACGAGTTAACGATCAGAATAATAATAGGGATGTAGAGATACGCGTAGATGGCGGTCATAAAGCCGCCGCGCAGCAGTCGACCGATCATTCCAGCTCCACCTTTTTATTCAGCAGGCGCGCCGCGCGCCAGTAAATCAACAGCATCAGGCCCATCACCAGGGTTAAGGTAATGCTGGTTGCCGCGCCGAACGGCCAGTCGCGGATATTGAGGAACTGGCTTTTGATCACGTTGCCGATCAGCAGGTTCTTGGCGCCGCCCATCAGGTCGGAAACGTAGAACAACCCCATCGCCGGCAGCATCACCAGCAGACAGCCGGCGATGATCCCCGGCATGGTCAGCGGGATGATAATGCGGATAAAGGTCTGCAGCTTGCTGGCGCCGAGATCTTTCGCCGCTTCCAGCAGCGGGCGATCCAGTTTCTCAATGCTGGAGTAGAGCGGCATCACCATAAACGGCAGCAGGATGTACACCAGGCCGATGATCACCGCCGAGGGGGTGAACATAATGCGTATCGGGGTGTCGATCACCCCCAGCCACAGCAGAAACTCGTTCAGGTAACCTTTAGTGCTGAGGAAAATCTTCAGCCCGTAGATGCGGATCAACGAGTTGGTCCAAAAAGGGACGATCAGCAGGAACAGCAGCAGGGGCCGTACCTTCTGCGGCAGCCGGGCGAGGAACCACGCAAACGGATAGCCAAGCGCCAGGCAGGCGAGGGTCGCCAGCAGCGCCATGTTTAGCGAATGCAGCAGAACGTCATAATAGAGCGGATCCAGTAGCCGCGAATAGTTATCCAGCGTGAAGACCAGTTTGACGAAGTTGGCATCGTCGCGGGTCAAAAAGCTGGTGGCGATGATCATCAGGTTGGGCAGGAAGACAAACAGCACCAGCCAACCGACGATAGTGGCGATCACCACATTCTGGAATTTACTGGTGTTCTTCATCGGCCAGCACCACCTCCCAGCTTTCCACCCAATTGATAGACATTTTCTGGTCAAGAGAGTGGTCGAAATCCGGGTCGTCTTCGTTAAAGAACTCGCTGACCATCACCATTTTGCCGTTCTCCAGTTCCACCACCGACTCCAGAGTCATGCCTTTATAGTTGCGCTCGCGGACATAGCCGATCAGGCCGTCGGCGTCGCTGTTATGGTGGATCTCGTCGACGCGCAGATCTTCCGGGCGCAGCAGGACATGCAGACGCTGGCCGGCCTCCACGGCAAAATTGACGGTGATGTTGCATTCTCGTCCTTCAACGCTGGCACGCACGCGCTGTTCGTCGAGACGTTCAATTACCGTGGCGTCAAAGATATTGATCTCGCCGATAAAGCTGGCGACAAACAGGTTCTTCGGCTCTTCGTAGATCTCTCGCGGGGTGCCGTCCTGTTCGATTTTGCCATCACGCATCACCACGATGCGATCGGACATGGTTAGAGCCTCTTCCTGATCGTGGGTGACGAAGACGAAGGTGATCCCGAGCTTACGCTGCAGCGCTTTCAGTTCGTTCTGCATCTGCTTGCGCAGCTTGTAATCCAGTGCCGAAAGAGACTCATCGAGCAGCAGCAGACGCGGTTTGTTGACCACCGCGCGGGCGATGGCCACGCGCTGCTGCTGGCCGCCGGAGAGCTGGTGCGGTTTGCGCTGGGCAAACGCCTCCAGCTGCACCATCTTTAAGGCATCCATCACCCGTGGGGTGATTTCCGCCGCCGGTGTTTTCTGCATCCGCAGGCCAAAGGCGACGTTCTCGAACACCGTCATATGTGGAAACAGGGCGTAGCTTTGGAATACGGTATTGACGTGGCGGTTTTCCGCCGGAACATGAGTGATATCGTGATCTTCGAGATGGATCCGTCCGCTGTCGACGTTTTCCAGGCCGGCAATAAGGCGCAGAACGGTGGTTTTACCGCAGCCAGAGGGGCCAAGCAGAGTGAGAAACTCACCATTGTTGATGGTCAGGTTAAGGTTGTCGATGACCGTTTTACCATCAAAGCTCTTGCGAATTCCCGCCAGATGCACCAGCGGCGAACGCGAACGCGGTTGTATATTCAATTTTTGACTCTGTCCCATGTAGACGCAACGGCAAATTTCCGGCCGCTGCGGGGTTTGTGATTAACCACCTTTGGGGTTGCACGTTTTTAATAAGGGCCAGCATTCTACGGCAAACGAGGGTAATCGCCAATCCTTGATACGCCCGCATAGTCTACCTTTACACCATAACGTCGGTTCCGTTATTAAATTTCGCTTTACGGGCTAAAAATGACCTGACGCAATATTTGTCTTTTCTGGCTTATGAATAATGTTGTCACAAAAGAAGAGGGTGGCTACATGGATAAATTGCTTGAGCGTTTTTTGCAGTACGTTTCTTTGGACACGCAGTCAAAGCCTGGCGTTCGTCAGGTCCCCAGCACGGAAGGGCAGTGGAAGCTGTTACGCCTGTTGCAGGCGCAGCTGGAAGAAATGGGACTGGTCAAGGTAACGCTGAGTGAAAAAGGGACGGTAATGGGAACTTTGCCCGCTAACGTTGAGGGCGATATCCCGGCCATCGGTTTTATCTCCCACGTCGACACCTCCCCGGATTTCAGTGGTAAAAACGTTAATCCGCAGATTGTTGAAAACTATCGCGGCGGCGATATCGCGCTGGGTATCGGCGATGAGGTGCTCTCCCCGGTGATGTTCCCGGTTCTGCATCAGCTTTTGGGACAGACGCTGATCACCACCGACGGGAAAACGCTGCTCGGGGCGGACGACAAAGCCGGCATTGCCGAAATTATGACCGCGCTGGCGACCCTGCAGGCGAAAAATATTCCTCATGGCGATATCCGCGTGGCCTTCACCCCTGATGAAGAGGTGGGTAAAGGGGCGAAGCATTTCGACGTCGAGGCCTTTGACGCCCGCTGGGCCTATACCGTCGACGGCGGCGGGGTCGGCGAACTGGAGTTTGAAAACTTCAACGCCGCCTCGGTGACGATAAAAATTGTCGGTAATAACGTGCACCCCGGCACCGCGAAAGGGGTGATGGTCAACGCGCTGTCGCTGGCCGCGCGCATTCATGCCGAAGTACCGGCCGATGAAGCGCCGGAGACCACTGAAGGCTATGAAGGTTTTTATCACCTCACCAGCATGAAAGGCAGCGTCGATCGGGCCGAGATGCATTACATCATCCGCGATTTTGACCGTAAGCACTTCGAGGCGCGCAAGCGCAAGATGATGGAGATCGCCAAAAAGGTCGGCAAGGGACTGCACCCGGACTGTTATATTGAGCTGGTGATCGAGGACAGTTATTACAACATGCATGAGCAGGTGATCGCCCATCCGCACGTGGTCGATATAGCCCGCCAGGCGATGGTGGACTGCGATATTGAACCGCAGATGAAGCCGATCCGCGGCGGCACCGACGGCGCGCAGCTCTCATTTATTGGACTGCCGTGCCCAAACCTGTTTACCGGTGGCTACAACTATCACGGCAAACATGAGTTTGTCACCCTGGAAGGAATGGAGAAAGCGGTGCAGGTGATCGTGCGTATCGCCGAGCTGACGGCGGCACGCAAAGGGCATTAATCTTCTCAGGTGGCCCGGTAGGCCGCGTGTCGGACAAGATGCCGGATGGCGGCTTCGCCTTATCCGGCCTACGGTCCAGCCGGTGACCGTGGGACCCGTAGGCCCGGCAAGCGCAGCGCCGCCGGGCAGGATGATGGCTCAGTCGCCAAAGAACCAATAGCCGCTGTTGACCAGCGCTGCCAGCATGGCGAGGAAAGAAGGATCTTCCAGCGCATCGCCAAAATGGTCGGCGCGCAGCGTCAGATGGGTGGCTAAGGCGTCCAGCGCCGGACGGTGCGGGGAGTTGATCTTCTCGCCGTTAACGAATACCTCGCCGTCAATGCGCAGCACCCGCAGGCCGCCCAGGCGTTCCAGGGTATCGCCCTGCTGCAGGGCATCGTAAATCTCATCTGGCTGATACGGCGGCTCCGGCGGCGCGACGTCGAGCTCATGACGCGACTGGGTGATAAACTCGCCGAACCACTGCTTAAAGTGCTCCGGTTGGTTAATCAGACCCAGCATCATCTCGCGCAGGCGGTCGAGTTCGGTCGGTAAAATATCCGCCGGATGGTCGCGGGACGGCACGTCCGGATCGGCGTAGCGCTGGCTGCCCAGTTCGCGCTGGAGGACATAGTCGGCAAAGCCGCTAAACAGCTCGCGGGCATTCGGCGCGCGATAGCCGACCGAATAGTTAAGCGAGTTTTCCAGCGAATAACCCTCATGCGGGAATCCCGGCGGAATATAGAGAATATCGCCAGGCTCCATCTCTTCATCGATGATCGCCTCGAAGGGGTCAACCTGCAGCAGGTCCGGATGCGGGCAGTGCTGTTTCATCGGCACCTTTTCCCCAACGCGCCAGCGCCGACGGCCGGTGCCCTGAATGATAAACACATCATACTGATCCAGATGCGGGCCGACGCCGCCTCCCGGCACCGAGAAGGAGATCATCAGGTCGTCGATACGCCAGTCCGGCAGAGCACGGAACGGATGCATCAGCGCTGCGGACGGTTCATGCCAGTGGTTAACCGCCTGCACCAGCAGGGACCAGTTGTTTTCGCTCAGGTGATCGTAGCTTTCGAAAGGACCGTGACTGACCTGCCATTTTCCATCCTGATGGCTGACAAGGCGGCTATCGACCTCGCTCTCCATGGCCAGTCCTGCCAGTTCGTCCGGGCTTAGGGGGTCGATAAAATTGGCGAAGCCGCGCTTCAATACCACCGGCCGTTTTTGCCAGTAGCGTTCGATAAAGTCGGGCCAGTTAAGCGTTAATTGATAATCCATATTGATATTCCACTGCAGGTGTCTGACAGGGATTATAACGGATGCGGCGCCCTGGCGATGCAGGCGCCGTGAAAAATCTCAACGATTAACTCTGTTTATCTTCCATCTGCTGGCGGCCAAACACCACCTCCATGCAGGCGCCGCCGAGCAGGCTTTCCCCGGCGATGATCTCTCCATCATATTGTTCGACAATTTCACGCGCAACGGAGAGCCCTACCCCCTGGCCGGGACGCAGGGTATCAGCCCGCTGGCCGCGGTCGAAAACGGCCCGGCGCTGGCTCTGCGGGATCCCCGGCCCATCGTCTTCCACCAGGATGTGCAGATGGCTGTCGGTGGTCTGGCGCACGGAAACTTCCACAAACTCCAGACAATACTTACAGGCGTTATCAAGAACGTTACCCATCACTTCCATAAAATCGTTCTGCTCGCCGACAAAAGTGATCTCCGGCGAGATGTCGAGCGAGATATTGACCCCTTTGCGCTGATAGACCTTGTTGAGAGCGGAAGTCAGGCTGTCAAGCAGGGGGGCGATCGGGTGTAGTTCCCGGCTCAAGAGGGTGCCGCCGCTGCGCATGCTGGCGCGATGCAGGTAATAACCAATCTGCTGCGAGATGCGGCTTATCTGCTCCAGCATCACCGGCTCCGCCTCGTCGACGCTGATCTTCTCGCCGCGCAGCGAGCGCAGTGTACTCTGCATCACCGCCAGCGGCGTTTTCAGACTGTGAGTGAGATCGGTGAGGGTAGTGCGGTATTTGTCATAGCGTTCGCGCTCGCTGCGAACCAGGCGGTTGAGGTTGCTGACCAGCCGGGTCAGCTCGCGAGTGGTGTTGGGATTGAGCTTTTCGCGGTGATGTTCCTCCAGTTCGCGCACCTCTTTGGCCAGCGACTCAATGGGCCGCAGGCTCCACCAGGCGGCGACCCACAGCAGGGGGATCACCAGCAGCAGGTTGGCGGCCAGCACATAGACAAACCAGCTCCACACCATATAGCTGCGCTTGAGCTCCACCGGAATGGTGTCGACCACCACAATGCTGAGCTGAGGCATTTTGCTGGTGGCCGGGTAGAGGTTGATCGCCACCGAGTGGGTCATCTCAGAGTCGTCGCCCTGTTCGCGGATAGCGTCCAGCTGTTCCTGAATCTCATGGTTATTGCGCAACAGCATACTGCTGCTGTCGACATCGGCTTCAATCTCATGGAAGCCATTGCGTTTCAGCCATTCTGGTTGAATGCGTTTCGCCAGCCATGGAACATCACGCTGCGCCCACAGCAGTTTGCCCTGCTCATCGTAGATAAGGGTCACCGTCGGGCTTTCCATATTCAGGTTTTCCGGGATATCGACGTCAATAGCGCCGTTTTCCCATCTCGCCAGCATATAAAAGAGATTGCTCTCGCCGCGCAGCAGGCGAAAGGTGGTTTTATCGAAGCTAACGCTATAGCCCACCAGGGCCACCATGCCGTAGGCCAGGGAGAGCACCAGCACCACCCCGGCGGTCGCCAGCAGGAAGCGAACCCGTAATGACAGCGGGAAGATATGCCGCAACAGTCCCTTCATCAGCGCAGTTCGAACAGATAGCCCTGGCCGCGCACCGTGGTGATGACGTCCTGTGGGTATTCAGCCTGAATTTTCTTGCGCAGCCGACCCATCAGCACGTCGATGGTGTGGCTTTCTCGCAGTTCGGCATCCGGGTAAAGCTGGAGCATCAGCGAATCTTTGCTGACCACTTTGCCGCGGTTACGGATCAGGGTTTCCATAATGGTGTATTCAAAGGCGGTCAGCTTGATCGGCTGGTCATTCACCGACAGCTCGCGCCGGGAGAGGTCGACCTGGAACGGCGGCAGGGAGATCACCTGCGAGGCCAGACCGCTGTTACGGCGCAGCAGCGCCTGCATGCGGGCGGCAACCTCTTCAATATGGAAAGGCTTGGTGACGTAATCATCCGCCCCGGCGCTCAGCACTTCCACTTTATCCTGCCATCCTTCGCGGGCGGTCAGCACCAGCACCGGCAGCGACACGTCGTGGCTGCGCCAGCGGCGGATCAGTGATAAACCGTCTTCATCCGGCAGGCCGAGATCGACGATGGCGATATCCGGGAGATGTTCGCCCAGATAGTAGTCCGCTTCCCTGGCATCTTCCGCCGCATCGACCTGATGGCCCAGCTCCTGCAGCTGAACTTTGAGGTGGTGACGCAGCAGGGCATTATCCTCAACCACGAGTACGCGCATGGCTGTTCTCCCTAGCATTTTCGATAGTAGTCTGACGCTCATTATATACGCAAAATATAAACGGCTGTTAAATAAAGCTTTTTATAAAAAGGGCCCCTGGTGCCCCCGGGCTGGCCAGCATTCGGCGGCGCCCATTGCGCATACTGCATGGAACTCCTTCATTCTATGCGTAATTTCAGTAAACGCCCAGCGGCAGGATGCGAACGGCGAGCGGGTTGGTGATGTTAATTTTTTGTGTAATAGTGCTGGAATCACCCCTCAAGAACGTCGCAGGTTATCCATTATGTCTCAGCAGCAGAGCGCGGACTGGGTCAGGCTGGCGCAATCGCCCAGCCGGACGGAACGCATCGAAGCCTTCTTCGGCGGCCACGGCTACGAACCGCACCGGCATGACACCTACGCCATCGGCCAGACGATCGCCGGCGTGCAGAGCTTTCACTATCGCGGCGGACTCCAGCACAGCCTGCCCGGCGGAACGATGGTGCTTCATCCGGACGAAATACACGATGGCGAGGCGGGCACCGAGGCGGGGTTTCACTACCGTATGGTTTATATCGAACCGGCGCTGATCCAGAAGATACTCGGCGGCAGGCCACTGCCGTTTATCCCCGACGGCTTGTCGGCGGATCCACGGCTACGTCGCGCCGCGCAGCCGCTGTTGAAAGCGGTCACGGACACCTTTGAGCCGCTGGAGGAAGAGGACGCCCTGTACGACCTGGCGCAGACCCTGGCCGTTGTCGGCGGCCAACGTTCCCGTCGCCAGGCGTTTGATTATCAGGCGGCGGAGAGGGCCCGGGAGTATATCCATGCCTGTTTTATGCAGGATATGACCCTCGACACCCTGTCGCAGGTCAGCGGCCGGGACCGCTGGAGCCTGAGCCGGGATTTCAGAACGCTGTACGGCACCAGCCCGTGGCGCTACGTCATGATGCGCCGGCTCGATTTTTGCCGCCAGCGGATGCGCGCCGGGGAGCGTCTGGTGGATATTGCCGCCGATGCGGGCTTTGCCGACCAGAGCCACATGACGCGCCAGTTTATCAGCCGCTTTGGCCTCTCTCCGGGGCGCTGGCTGCGGGCTATCCGCGGATAAGGCGGTTCAGGTTGCACAATCGTTCAAGCGTCAACGCGGCGAGGCGAACTATGCTGACTGCCTTTATCACAAGGAGACAGCCCATGTTTCAACTCGTTAATCTTGCTCATAAATTTTCCCTGTTCAGCGAACAATGGCAGCCCAAAGTGGTGGCTGAAATGAACGACTATCAGTTCAAGGTCGTGCGCATCGCCGGCGGCTTTATCTGGCACAGCCACCCGGAAACCGATGAGACATTGATGGTGGTGGAGGGGGTATTGCGCGTGGACTTCCGCGACGGGCATGTGCTGGTGAAGGCCGGGGAGATGATCGTCGTGCCGCGCGGGGTGGAACATAAGACCTCGGCGGAGACGGAAGCGAAGCTGATGCTGATTGAGCCGCGCGGGGTGTTGAATACCGGCCACGAGGGCGGCGAGCGGACGGTGGTGAACGACGTTTGGATCTGATCGTTTTCCGGCGATAAAACGCCCCTCTTTCCGGCGGAAAGAGGGGCAGGGCGATTACTTCAGCTCGTCAACCATGGTGGTTGCCCGACCGATATAGTTGGCCGGGGTCATCGCTTTGAGACGCACTTTTTCCTCTTCCGGCAGGGCGAGGCTGTCAATAAACTGCTTCATCCCTTCCGCGTCCACGCGTTTGCCGCGGGTCAGCTCTTTCAGCTTCTCGTACGGTTTTTCGATACCGTAACGACGCATTACGGTCTGGATCGGCTCAGCCAGTACTTCCCAGTTGTGATCCAGTTCGTCCAGCAGGCGATCCTGGTTCAGCTCCAGCTTGCTGATCCCTTTGAGGGTGGACTGATAGGCGATCAGCGCATAGCCGATGCCCACGCCGAGGTTACGCAGAACGGTGGAGTCGGTCAGGTCGCGCTGCCAGCGGGAAACCGGCAGTTTGCTGGCCAGGTGCTGCATGACCGCATTGGCCAGGCCGAGATTGCCTTCGGAGTTTTCGAAGTCAATTGGGTTCACCTTGTGCGGCATGGTGGAGGAGCCGATTTCCCCGGCGATGGTCTTCTGTTTGAAGTGGTTGAGCGCGATGTAGCCCCACACGTCGCGATCGAAGTCGATCAGAATGGTGTTGAAGCGCGCGATGCAGTCAAACAGCTCAGCGATATAGTCATGCGGCTCGATCTGCGTGGTGTACGGGTTCCACTGAATACCCAGCGAGGTAACGAACTCTTCGCTGAACTGATGCCAGTCGACTTCCGGGTAGGCGGCGATGTGGGCGTTGTAGTTACCCACCGCGCCGTTGATTTTACCGAGGATTTCCACCTGGTTCAGCTGACGATACTGCCGCTCCATACGGTAGGCGACGTTCGCCATCTCTTTACCCATGGTGGACGGCGTTGCCGGCTGGCCGTGGGTACGGGAGAGCAGCGGCACATCGCGGTACTGGGTCGCCAGATCTTTTACCGCGTCAATCAGCTTGCGCCAGTAAGGCAGAACCACTTCGTCGCGGGCGGTTTTCAGCATCAGCGCGTGGGAGAGGTTATTAATGTCTTCAGACGTACAGGCGAAGTGAATAAACTCTGATACCGCGTGCAGCTCGGCGACGTCAGCGACTTTTTCTTTCAGGAAATACTCTACCGCTTTCACGTCGTGGTTAGTGGTGCGCTCGATGGTTTTGATGCGCTCCGCGTCTTCAACGCTGAAATCGGCGACGATTTTATCAAGGAAACCGTTTGCGTCGGCAGCAAAAGCAGGAACTTCCTTGATCGCTGCGTGGGCGGCCAGTTTTTGCAGCCAACGTACTTCCACCTGAACGCGGAATTTCAGCAAACCGAATTCGCTGAAGATACCGCGCAGCGCGCTGACTTTATCGCCGTAGCGGCCGTCTACAGGGGAAACGGCGGTCAGTGAGGATAATTCCATAGATCACAACTCCGGGGTTAAATGAGCAAGAATTTGCTTTGCCTGGTTAACCAGACGATTACGGGAAAACATAAGCTGCAGACGTCCGCCGCCCACCTGATGCCAGAGCACCGCGGCGCGAATACCCGCCAGCAGCGCTGAGCGAACTTTCGCCTGCACCTGCGGGCTTTGCAGCACGGCAGGGGAGCCGGTCACCTGAATACGCGGCCCCAGCGGGCTTATCACATCGACATAGATGCCCGCCATGGCGCTGAGCAGCGTTTCGGACTGCAGGTCAAAGTGTTCCAGCTGACGGTGCAGGCCGGCGATGCGGTTGCCGAGCGTGTCCATCGCCCCTTTACTGGCGGCGAGCTTGCGCTCCAGCACCATCAGGCTCAGGGTATAGCGCGTCAGTTCAGCATTGAGGCCCTGACGGCTGCTGGTATTGAGCACCCCGAGCAGCGTTTCAAGACCGAGGCGAAGATTGGCTTCACTGCCACCGAACACCGCCAGCGTCGACTCAGGATCGAGGTCGATGATGCTGTTCAGCGACACATGCAGGGCATCGCTGTCGCAATGTCCCTGATGCGCCAGTTGCTGAACCAGTCGCGCCGCCTGGCAAACGCCAGCCAGCGCCAGGGTGATGTCATAGTAATTCTTCGCCACACATACTCCTTGTCAGCCGCCAGGGCGGTTCGTCCCGGCGGAAATAACGCGCGTTCAGGACTGCAGAGGCAGTCGTTGTTCAATAATTCCGCCGCCGAGGCACACTTCCCCTAAATAGAACACTGCGGACTGGCCCGGGGTCACCGCCGCGACCGGCTCATCGAAGCGGACTTCGATACGGTCTTCATCCAGCGCGGTAACGGTGCAGGGGATATCGGTCTGGCGATAGCGGGTTTTCACCGTGCAGCGCAGGGTGCCTTGTAGCGGTTCACGGTTTACCCAGTGCAGCTGTTGGGCAATCAGACCGACGGACATCAGGCGCGGGTGGTCATGGCCCTGGGCGACGATAAGAATATTATTCTCAACGTCTTTATCGACCACGTACCATGGATCTTCGCTACCCTCTTTGGTGCCGCCGATACCCAGCCCTTTACGCTGGCCCAGGGTGTGGTACATCAGCCCCTGATGAGTACCGATCTCCTCGCCGTCGACGGTGAGGATTTTGCCCGGCTGCGCCGGCAGATAGCGGCCAAGGAAATCGCGGAATTTACGCTCGCCGATAAAGCAGATGCCGGTGGAATCTTTTTTCTTCGCGGTGATCAGATCCAGCTCTTCGGCGATCTTACGCACCTGCGGTTTTTCCAGCTCACCCACCGGGAACAGGCTCTGGGCAATCTGCTCGTGGCTAAGGGTGTAGAGGAAGTAGCTCTGATCTTTGTTGCCGTCGAGGCCGCGCAGCAGCTGGCTTTTACCGTCGACATCGGCGCGGCGCACATAGTGCCCGGTGGCGATGTAGTCGGCGCCGAGGTCTTCGGCAGCAAACTCGAGGAAGGCTTTAAATTTGATCTCTTTATTGCACAGAATATCCGGGTTCGGCGTGCGGCCGGCTTTGTACTCTTCCAGGAAGAGCTCAAAGACGTTATCCCAATATTCGGCGGCAAAGTTAACGGTGTGCAGTTCAATGCCCAGCTTATCGCAGACCGCTTGCGCATCGGCAAGGTCGGCGGCGGCGGTGCAGTATTCCTCGCCGTCGTCTTCCTCCCAGTTCTTCATGAACAGGCCTTCCACCTTATACCCTTGCTGCAGCAGCAGGTACGCGGAGACCGAGGAGTCGACGCCGCCGGACATGCCGACGATCACTTTTTTCTGGCTTTCTGACATGGAAATACTCGCTACATTGAACTTCGAGGCGGCGTATTCTAGCACGCGCTCACCGTTCATTCACCCCCTGTGAACGGCCAGTTAAATGCGCCAATCAGCGACAGCGGCTGCCGCGGGTCCTGCAGGTAGCAGCGAATGCTTTCGGCAACCAGCGGCGAGCGCAGGTTCGGCGCGTTAAGAATTTCCTCAGCACTGAGCCACAGGCAGCGATCGATATCGCTGTCGTGTGGTTCAGTGGCGCACAGATCGCTAAGTTCGATGGCGAACAGGAAGCGCAGAAACGGCGTGTTATCGGGAGCCAGCCACTGATGCATGCGGATGAAGTGCTGCGGCGTGGCGCGAATGCCGGTCTCTTCCCACAGTTCACGTTCGGCGGCCTGCAGCAGCGTTTCATTGGCCTCGAGATGGCCCGCCGGCTGGTTCCACAGCGCTTTGCCGTTAATGGTTTCTTCGACGATGAGAAATTTATCCTGGGCGTGAACCACGCAGGCAACGGTGACATGAGGTTTAAACATCGCTTTTCCTTTTCAGTTATTCGGCTTTGCGCCAGTCGCCGTTGGCCAGTCCGTCGAGGGTATAGCCGCCCATGGCGTAGCGGATCAGCCGCAGGGTGGGGAAGCCGACGTGGGCGGTCATCCGGCGCACCTGGCGGTTGCGTCCCTCGTAGAGCGTGATTTTCAACCAGCGGGTGGGAATCGATTTGCGCTCACGAATCGGCGGGTTGCGCGGCCACAGCCAGACGGGCTCCTCGACAAGTTCTACGCCGGCAGGCAGGGTGGGGCCGTCGTTAAGGGTGACGCCGTCGCGCAAGGCGGTCAGCGCCTCGGGCGTGGGTTCGCCTTCCACCTGAACATAGTAGATCTTGCCGGTGCGCTTACCCGGCTGGGTCAGCTTCGCCTGCAGCGCGCCGTCGTTGGTCAGCACCAGCAGGCCTTCGCTGTCGCGATCGAGCCGACCTGCGGCGTAAACGCCCGCCACCGGAATAAAATCTTTCAGCGTGCTGCGCCCGGCTTCATCGGTAAATTGCGGCAACACATCATAGGGTTTATTGAACAAGATCACAGTTTTTGGCTGGCGTTCTTTACGTTGTCTGGTGACTTGTTGTGTGCTGAATCGCTCAACGCGATGTTTTCTAAATGAAGTTTTCTGCATGGTATTTTCAGGCTTTATCAATTGCCGCATTATAGCCTAATTACGAATGCCTTTCATGGACGCAAACATTCAGGTAGTATTGACATGCTCATTACAAATTATTAACAAAAAATTGCTCAAACCGATTCGCACTACAGGCAGGAAGGCGACACGGACGCGATAGCTCCGGTTAGCGGGAAGACCCGGTACGCCGAAGCTGGCCGACTCAGCCAACACCAGGCTCGCGTGAAGAGGGAAGAGCAGAACCAGAAGCGCTCGAAGGAGAGGTTAATGGAAAGCAAAGTAGTAGTTCCGGCGGAAGGTCAAAAAATCACCCTGCAAAACGGCAAACTGAACGTCCCTCACAATCCGATTATCCCGTTCATTGAAGGTGACGGTATCGGCGTTGACGTTACCCCAGCGATGCTGAAAGTGGTTGATGCCGCCGTTGAGAAAGCCTATAAGGGCGAGCGTAAAATTTCCTGGATGGAAGTTTACACCGGTGAGAAATCAACCCACGTCTATGGCCAGGACGTCTGGCTGCCAGCTGAAACCCTCGATCTGATTCGTGACTACCGCGTTGCTATCAAAGGTCCTCTGACCACCCCAGTCGGCGGCGGCATTCGTTCTCTGAACGTGGCGCTGCGCCAGGAGCTGGATCTTTACGTCTGCCTGCGTCCGGTACGTTACTACCAGGGCACCCCGAGCCCGGTTAAACACCCGGAACTGACCGACATGGTTATCTTCCGTGAAAACTCAGAAGATATCTATGCGGGTATCGAGTGGAAAGCCGACTCTGCGGAAGCAGACAAAGTGATCAAATTCCTGCGCGATGAGATGGGTGTGAAGAAAATTCGCTTCCCGGAACATTGCGGCATCGGCATCAAGCCGTGCTCTGAAGAAGGCACCAAACGCCTGGTGCGCGCCGCGATTGAATACGCGATCACCAACGATCGTGATTCCGTCACTCTGGTGCACAAAGGCAACATCATGAAGTTCACCGAAGGCGCGTTCAAAGACTGGGGCTACCAGCTGGCTCGCGAAGAGTTCGGCGGCGAGCTGATCGACGGCGGTCCTTGGGTGAAAATCAAGAACCCGAACACCGGCAAAGAGATCGTGGTGAAAGACGTGATCGCCGATGCGTTCCTGCAGCAGATCCTGCTGCGTCCGGCGGAATACGACGTTATCGCCTGTATGAACCTGAACGGCGACTATATCTCTGACGCCCTGGCGGCGCAGGTTGGCGGTATCGGTATCGCCCCGGGCGCCAACATCGGTGACGAGTGCGCGCTGTTCGAAGCGACTCACGGTACTGCGCCGAAGTATGCCGGCCAGGACAAAGTGAACCCGGGCTCCATCATCCTGTCCGCAGAGATGATGCTGCGCCACATGCAGTGGTTCGAAGCCGCAGACCTGATCGTCAAAGGCATGGAAGGCGCTATCGCCGCCAAGACCGTGACCTATGACTTCGAACGTCTGATGGAAGGCGCTAAACTGCTGAAATGTAGCGAGTTTGGCGACGCGATTATCGCGAACATGTAATCTGGCCCCCAGATTATGTCAGAACGGGAACTTGGTGGTTCCCGTTTTTATTATTAGTTTTCGAACGGTTATCAAAATTTTATCAAAACAAGTTATCAAAACCCCTCCCGAAAAACCTCATAAGGCCACCGTTGTCCACCCCTTCCCTCGATCATCATGGTACCTATCCGTTTGTTGTTGAGTTTTATGTCCAAGTAAATCTTTCGTGTTTATACCCTGGGCTTTATATAACCGCTCGGAAAGCGATCTTTGTTCATGGAAAGTTGCCGGTGTACCTTGTCCCCAGTCAATATCTGCACTGTCTCTTGCCTTGCTGAAATTCATGGTCAGTGTTCTGGGTTTCACCTGTGCTCCTCGCTCAGCCTGTGAGGTGGTTCTAAAGAAATGAACCAAATAAGGGCTTACTGCATAATCCCGGCAACGACTGATTACATCTCGGAGGCTCCAGTTGATTGCGTTGCAACGCAGAGCTAATGGTATAGCGATTTTGCTTCCGGTTTTCTCTTGCTCAACGTGTAGATGATCGTCCCAGATGTCCGAGAATTTCATACGGGATATATCACCTAGTCGCTGGCGGATATTGACGCCAGCGGGAAAATGCCGGGCAACCTCATTGTCAACGGCAGTTTTGAGCGCGGCGCGGCGGGCTTTACCGGCTGGAGCAGTACCGCGACGGTGGCCGATTTACAGGTTCCGCATTCGGGTAACAAGGCGCTGAAAATGTCCGCCGGCCAGTCGAACCTGGTCGGGCAGGAAATCAGTATCACGCAGGGTCGTACCTACCGCATGGGGGTATGGGCGAAGCAGGACCCGGGAACCACGATTAAAGATGCGGGTAACACGAAGTTTCGTGTGGCCGACAGCACTGGCCTGCTGGTCGGCTCAAACTACGGACCGTTTAGTTCTGGCTGGCAACTGGTAACGTTTGCCTGGAAAGCCACGAAGACCATGACGGCCAGTTTCCAGCTGACGACCTTCCTCAGCGCGGGGGCAATGTATTTCGATGATTTCCATGTCCTCGATGTTACGGATGAAAAGGATATCGCAGCTAATGCCGGGGCCATTTCTCAGATGAATACCCGCGTCACCGCTGCTGAAGGGGCTATCACCACCCAGGCGCAGCAGCTGACGAAACTCAGCGGCGATCTGGCCGTCACGAATGCGGCGGTCAGTAAGAAGGCCGAGCAAAGCGCTGTCACCGGGTTGACCACCCGGATGACGTCTGCCGAGGGTAAACTGGATTCGCAGTCGCAGCAGCTCACCAGTCTGCAGAACAGCCTGACCACGATGAATACTGAGCTGGGTAAAAAGGCTGACACGTCCGCGGTGAGTTCACTGACCGGTCGCGTAAGCCAGGTGGAAAACACCATCACCAGCCAGTCGCAGAGCATCACGTCGCTGACCAGCACCATCAATACCATCCGCACTCAGGGAGCTAATCCGTGGGTTGACGGTACGTTTGAAAGCTACAGCGATGGCCAGGTGCTGGGCGGGAACGGCACAGCCGTTGTGGTGGCGTCTCAGAAATTCACCGGCAATAAGAGCCTGCAGGTGAGTCGAGGAGCGAACAATAACGGCAACAGCGATAAACAGCTTGGGAGCTGGCAGTCAGTCCGTGAGGATGCGAAGTTCCGGTTTGAGTTCTGGGCTATGATGCCGGCGGATCAGGCGCCATCCTCCGGGTGGACAACGCTGGTCGGCATTAACTCACTGAATGCTGCCGGTCAAAACTCCTGGCAGTCGGCGGTCACTGTCAGCGAAGCCGCTCTTGGTGCGCGTGATAAGTGGGTGAAATTTACGGGTATTGCCAGTAACAACGGGGGTGGGAGAACACGCGCAGTGGTCTGGATCTCTACCCGTGGCGCCTCCGGCAGCGGCACCCTCGGTTATTCGCTGTATATCGACGATCTGGTTATCACGGATGTTACCGATGCGAAAGCTGCACAGGATGCCTCTGACGCGACGGCGAGTGCCGTGAGCGGTCTGACGGCTCGCGTAACGGATGCTGAAGGGAAAATCACCGCCCAGGCGCAGCAGCAGACGGCACTGGCCACGAAAGTGGATAATGCCAACTCCCGCGTCGATAACATGGCGAAGACGCTAAGCGACAGCCAGAGCACACAGGCCAGCCTGAATACCTCGCTTCAGTCGCAGATTGACGCGCAGGCGGCCGCCAACATCAAAAACCAGACGACGCTGGACAACACGATTAAATCGGTGGCCAGTATCACCAGTACCCAGCAGACGCATGCAACGGCACTGGAGGCGCTGGCAACGCAGCAGACGACCCTGACATCCAGTGTCGGGGATCTCAGCGCTTCCGTTCAGAACACCGCCAAAACCGTGGCGGATGTGAATGGTACGGTGAGTTCGCTGTGGTCGATGAAGGTTGAGACGGTTAACGGGAAGAATGTTGGCGCGGGGATTACGCTGGGCAGCAATGGTGAAACGAGCGACATGATCCTCTACGCTGACCGCTTCTCGCTGTTTAACCGTAATAATGCGACGGCTGTTCCGGTGATGGTTGCCGAAGGCAATGAGCTGTATATCGATACGGCACGTATCAAAAACAGTTCCCTGACCTCTGCCAAAATCGCGGACGGTTCCATTACGAACGCGAAGATCGGCAACGAGATCCGCTCGAATAACTTTGTTGATGGCTCGCAAGGCTGGCGTATCGCCAAGGATGGCTCTTCGCAGTTCAATAACGTGATCGTCCGTGGCAGGGTTGAAGCGAATAGCGGCGTGTTCCGTGGCACTGTCCAGGCGGATTCGTTCATTGGTGACATTGCGGTGGCCAAAAGTTACGACAGCCTGACTTTCCGCCGCAACCAGACGGTACAGCGGAACGGTGCGTATCAGAACAGGGGGTATAGCATGACAGTGGTTCTGGCCTGCACCCTGGTGTGCCAGACCTATGGGACGGGCAGTGGCCTGGGGTATACCTCTGATATTACGTTCAACATTGGTGGGCAGGAGGTAACCCGCCGTATCTTCGTCGATGCCGGTAATATCACAGGCGGCACCACGGCCTTTGAATTGCGGTTTGCCGCGCGCCTGGATGCTGACTACAACAATGTCGGCTTCTTTATCAAGGCTACAGGTCGAAATGCCGCGATTGATTACACCTGCACAGTCGAGAACATCACCGCAACCGCCTTCCGAACGGACAGCAGTTCATTTAGCTAACAGAGGCCCCGCCAGGGGCCTTTTCTTTTTCCATGGAAAACCATCCAGGAGGAACTTTATTATGGCGATGTATGAAGTCGGCACCGTCACGGGTGCAGCGTCGCAGGCACGGGTGACAGGTGCGACAACAAAATGGTCACAGGCAGCCCTGGGGATACTGCCCGGGTCGATTCTGGTGGTGTACCGCAGCGGTAGTGCTGACCTGTATGCGATCAAATCCGTGGACAGCGACACGCAGCTGACGCTGACCCGGAATATCACCACTGCATTTTCCGGCGCCTCTTACGGCATTATTACCGCTGAAACCGCCAGCACCTCGTCGTTTGCTAACCAGCTGGCCAGCGCATTTGCATTCTGGCGTAGTGTGGTGGAGGGCTGGTCGATGGCCCTGACCGGCAGCGGCAATATCACCCTGACTGACCCGATCACCGGAAAGCAGGTGACCGTGCCGGCGATAGCCGGGATGGCGAAGGCATCGGATCTTAACGCGCTGGCAAAACTCACCGGAGGAAATAACCTCGACGGCTCGCAGGTTATAACCAGCGATAATGCCGGTTTTATTCTGGGTAGGAACAACGATATTGGACTGGTCAAAAAATCAGGCACCTACGGGAAGCTGATGGTAGGCAGCGGAACGCGCTTCAGCGTGGTAAAAGGAAATAAAGCGACCATCAGCCCTGAAGATACCCAGACGGAGATTATGGGGGTCGATAGCGCCGGCAATCTGGCTGTTCCGGGCAACATCAGCGCGGGGAAATATTTTGCGCAGGCCATTGAGCTATCGATGAGTACGCCATACATCGACTTTCATTTCAACAATAGTACCGCCGATTACACAACACGGCTTATCGAGAACGTAGCAGGTGAGCTGACTCTCGAAGGGGCCTTTATGTGTAAAAAGCATATATACGCCTGGGGAGCACTCATGGCGAGAAGCGTTGCCCCGAGCAATCCAGCGAATGGACAACTGATCACCGGCGCACCGTTCCAGTCTATGATTCAAGGGCGTGGCGGCTTTGGCGATGCCCGTGGTGCAGTAGCAAACTATTATGTTGAGGAGTCCGTGGGTTCGGAGCACAGGGCGGTTGTCTATCTCGATGGTTATGGCCGAACTGATACATGGATCTTCCGCGCTGGCGGCACCATTTCCACGGGCAAAGGAGACGTCCTGACCACCGGATCAGACGTTCGGTTGAAAGAAGCCTTCACAGAAGCGCCACAGAACGCTATGGATCGCATCGACCGTTTAGGGGTATGTGATTATAAGATGAAGGGTGAAAGTCGCAGGAGGCGCGGTTTTATCGCGCAACAAGCTGATACTGTAGACTCAATTTATACCTTCACGGGTATAGAGCAGGAAATCGACGGTGAAAAGTTCAAGGTAATGAATGTGGATTATGTAGCTATCATTGCGGATCTGGTATTGACCGTTCAGGAACTTAGAAAACAGGTTGATAGTATCATTAAGTAAATATTTAACAAGTTTGTCATTGCACCACTGAAAATATCGGGCGTGAATGGTAATGTAATGAATAAAGCTCATAAATACCTACCTGCTTATATAAAAAATTCTAGTTGTGCAAAATTATTATCTCGCACGATGTCTTAGAAGCATGTAGGCATGTATTGCGCATTTAAAACCTATCCGTTCAGTTAAAGCTTTTCTGGACGCGCTTTAAAATGAAACTTCTTGCGTTAACCATTTCAAAAAGCCTTTGTTCATATGTATGTTCTTGTTGAAATTAAGGTCTAGAAGAATTTTGTTTCAGCGGAAAGTAGTTGGTGTTAATAATGGCGATATTGACCTCACATGGGGTGCCATCATCAAGATAGACAGTTTCGTAAATCTCCATAACAGCATTATTTTTTTCCAATTTCAGGCAGTTAATCACAAAATCGTCAGTGATATTGATTGCCGTTAAGTTCTGCTCACGACGTTGTACTTTTTTCCCAGTGATATTTTCGATGTAAGAATACTTTGAAAATTCAAGCTCACTGACCTCCATGTTTTCAAACATATTAACTGGAAGATGTACATGCTCTAGGGCTACTGGAATATCATCAAAACACATCAGACGCAAGATTTTATAGACTTGATCGCTATTTTTGATGCGCAGTGCCTGCGCCATTTCCGGTGTAGGCACTTTTATTATTCCAAACTTTATAATTTTTCTTATTCCTTTGTGTCCACTTTTCTGAGCCTGAAAATCAAAAGGTGAAAGTGCATGAAACTTTCCGGAATGGTTGCTTTTTCCAATTGAACCCACAAACAGACCAGAGCCTTTGACCCGGTAAATACGCTGTTGCTCAATTAAAAGACGTGTCGCTTCCCTAACAGTAGCTCGGGTTATACCGAGATTCTTAGCTATGGCGATCTCTGTATCCAGTTTATCGCCGGGTAACAGATCATCCTCTTTAATTTTGAGCAGGATATAATCAACCACCTCTTTTTGTTTCTCTGTGATGCCATCAACCATCTACGTTTTTCCTAACCAGTTAAGCCGTGCCTTTTGATTTGCCAGCGTTACATGTATGCCTGAGCGGGTTTTGTTAAAACCAGCTTGTTCTTACCAGATTGTGATGAAGCTAACAAATTTGAACTAAAAAACCCACCTCGTGAGTAAATTTACACATGAAATATTGTGTCCGGACACATCTGTGTGCATCATCAAGATGACTAGACACGTTGAACATGTACATACTACTTTTTGATGTGATTAAATACAACAACACTTTTAATTGTATGTAATAAAAGGGTTTATTTTTTTAACAAGATAAAGGGAAGGTAACTCGTTTGTTAAAAGATTTCCCAAAATCGCATTATGTCTTGAATATGTCTGGTCAGGTTAGGTGGGCGGTACATCAGTAAGAGAAGTGATTAGTTAACCAGCGAAGAGAGAGAAGCATGTCAAACAGAAAGCTAGCGAATGCCATCAGAATGTTGAGCGTTGATGCCATACAACAGGCAAACTCCGGCCATCCAGGAGCTCCAATGGGTATGGCCGATATTGCTGAAGTTATTTGGCGTCACCATTTGCGCCATAACCCAAAAGACCCGCAGTGGTTCAACCGTGATCGCTATGTCCAGTCGAACGGGCATGGATCCATGCTGATTTATTCGCTGTTACATCTCACAGGTTACGATCTCTCTCTTGATGATATTCGCAATTTCCGTCAGCTTCATTCCCGTACACCGGGTCATCCAGAATACGGCTACACGCCAGGTGTTGAAACTACTACGGGCCCACTGGGTCAGGGTGTAGCCAATGCAGTAGGCATGGCTATTGCGGAAAAAGCACTGGCAGCTGAATTTAATAAACCTGGCTACGATATTGTCGACCACCATACATGGTTGTTCATGGGCGACGGATGCCTGATGGAAGGCATTTCACACGAAGCGTGCGGCCTCGCCGGGACTCTCAAACTGGGGAACCTTATTGCCGTTTGGGATGACAATGGCATCTCCATCGACGGTCACGTTGAAGGCTGGTTCGCAGAAGACACCGCGGCCCGCTTCCGCGCCTATGGTTGGCACGTCATTGAAGGGATTGATGGTCACGATCCTGATGCAGTAGATGCCGCCGTGCGCGAAGCGAAGGCTGTCACCGATAAACCCAGTCTTCTGTGTTGCAAAACGGTTATCGGCTTTGGTTCACCAAATAAAGCCAACAGCCATGACTGCCATGGTTCTGCTCTGGGCGCTGCTGAAGTTGCCCTTGTCCGGGAACAGCTTGCCTGGCCATATGCGCCCTTCGAGATCCCGGAAGAAATTTATGCTGCATGGGACGCGACCGAAAAAGGTTCGGAACTTCAGGGTGAATGGAATGACCTGTTTATTGCTTATGAAAAGCAATGGCCAGAATTGGCTGCAGAATTCACGCGCCGTATGAAAGGGGAGCTACCTGTAGACTGGAAGGACAGTATGCGGAAATATGTCCGTGAGCTTCAGGCTCATCCGGCCGCTCTCGCCACCCGTCAGGTCAGCCAGAACTGCCTGAATTTTCTGGGAGACAAACTGCCTGAACTGATGGGGGGATCGGCTGATCTCTCCCCGTCCAACCTGACGCGACATCAGCACTCTGTCGATTTCACAGCGCTGAATGCGGCAGGCAACTACATTTCTTATGGTGTACGTGAATTTGGAATGTCCGCCATCATGAATGGACTGGCCCTGCACGGAGGATTCATTCCGTATGGCGGTACTTTCCTGATGTTTATGGAATACGCGAGAAATGCTCTGCGCATGGCTGCGCTGATGAAAATTCGCTCAGTCTTCGTATACACGCACGATACCATCGGGCTTGGTGAGGATGGTCCGACACATCAGCCTGTTGAACAGTTAGCGTCTCTGCGTCTGACGCCCAATATGGAAACATGGCGCGGTTGCGATCAGGTGGAGGTCGCCGTCGCCTGGCAGCAGGCTATTGAACGGCAGAATGGTCCTTCCGCCCTTATCCTGACCCGCCAGCCACTGCAACAGCAGGAAAGAAACGAGGAACAGTTACATAATGTCGCCCGTGGCGGTTACGTCCTGATTGACTGCGAGGGCATCCCGGACCTGATCCTGATCTCTGCTGGTTCGGAAATAGAACTGGCTGTCGCTGCCGCCCGCACTCTAATGCAGGAAGGTTATCAGATCCGCGTGGTGTCCATGCCCTGTACCGAACGCTTTGATGCGCAGGACGAAAGTTATAAGGCTTCAGTTCTGCCACCTCAGGTACGTAAACGCCTTGCAGTTGAAGCCAGCATTGCAGGATTCTGGGAACGCTACGTTGGGTTAGACGGGAAAGTCATCGGTATGACGACTTTCGGTGAATCCGCACCAGCTGGTGTCCTGTTTAAGTATTTTGGTTTTACCGCCGAAAATGTGACAGATACTGCCAGAAACATGCTGAAGTAAGCTGGCTGCGTAATATATCAGACAGTAAAAGGAGAATGTATGTCAGCGATATCTGGCTGGTTAAATGAAAGTAAAGTGCAGTTTGTTTCATCGGTATCTGACTGGAAAAGCGCTATCGAGCTTGCCGGTCGCCCTTTACTGAACGAGGGCGCAATTTCACAATCTTACATCGACGCAATTATTCAACAAAAAGAAGCAACAGGCCCGTATTTTGTCATTGCGCCCGGTATTGCCATGCCGCATGCCCGCCCAGAGCAGGGTGCAGTATCTCTGGGGCTATCAGTTCTGAAAATCGGCGAGCCCGTCAACTTTGATTCTGAAGAAAATGGTCCAGTGGTTGCTGTATTCATGTTTTCAGCCCCTGACAGCAACAGTCATATTGAGATGATTTCTCAACTTGCAGAAGTCCTGTCCGATGATGACATGATGGAAAAAGTGTTCGCCGTGCAAAGTACTGACGAACTGCAGGCGCTTTTACTAAGCAAAAAATAACGTTCGGTTTATTTAACTCAATCAATCTGTGTGAGGTTTACTATGAAAATTATGGCGGTATGTGGTGCAGGTCTGGGGAGCAGCTTCATGATGGAAATGAACATCAAAAAAGTGCTCAAAAAAATCAACATCACTGCAGAGGTCGATCATTCTGACCTGGGTTCAGTTACTCCTGATCTGGCTGACGTTTTTGTGATGGGCAAAGACATTGCATTCAGCGCAAATCTTCCGGAAAGCAAGGTCATTGTCATCAATAACATCATTGATCTGAATGAAGTTGAACAAAAAATAAAAGACTACTTTGAACAGCAATAGTTGAGAGCAGTCTGGAAAAATACCCTGCAGCAGAGGTAAATATGTTTTTTCAAAGCTTTTTGCAGTTTCTTGTCGATGTGCTGAAAGTTCCATCGATCCTTGTCGGACTGGTTGCGCTGTTTGGCCTGGTTGCTCAGAAAAAATCTTTACCTGACGTTATTAAAGGTACGATTAAAACTATTCTGGGCTTCCTTGTTCTTTCTGGCGGGGCGGCGGTTCTTGTTGGGTCTCTGTCTCCCTTGGGAGATATATTCAAACAGGCATTTCATGTACAGGGGATCATACCTAACAACGAGGCCATGGTGTCAATCGCATTGGAAAAATATGGTGCGCCTACGACACTGATTATGGCTTTCGGTATGGTTGCCAATATAGTCGTTGCCAGATTTACCCGATTGAAATATATATACTTATCCGGGCATGTAACTTTCTATTTAGCGTGCATGGTAGCAATTATTCTCTCTGTTGCAGGCTTTGAGGGTGTGCAGTTGATTTACACTGGCTCGCTGTCCCTCGGGATGATGATGGCGATCTTTCCTGCCATTGCTCAACCATATATGCGTAAGATTGTGGGCAATGACCAGGTTGCACTTGCTCATACAGGTACGGTGGGTTACGTCCTGTCCGGCTGGATCGGCTCTCTCGTCGGCAAAGGCTCCAAGTCTACCGAAGAAATGAACATGCCGCAGAATCTGAGCTTTCTGCGCGACAGTACCATATCTATATCACTGACCATGATGGTGATTTACCTGGTTCTGTCTGTGTCAGCCGGTAAAGAATTTGTCGAAAGTCATTTCAGCCACGGCCAGAACTATCTTGTTTACTCGTTCATTCAGGCCATCACATTTGCTGCAGGTGTCTACATTATTCTGCAGGGAGTTCGTTTAATTCTTGCTGAAATTGTGCCGGCATTTACCGGCTTTTCAGAAAAACTTGTGCCGAATGCCCGGCCCGCACTCGATTGCCCTATTGTTTTCCCATATGCACCTAATGCTGTTCTGGTTGGTTTTATCTCCAGCTTTGTTGGTGGGCTGGTTGGCTTGTTTATTCTTGGGCAACTGAACTGGGTTTTGATTTTGCCGGGTGTTGTGCCGCACTTTTTCTGTGGGGCGACAGCTGGCGTCTTCGGCAATGCTACTGGCGGGAAACGTGGGGCAATGATAGGTGCCTTTGCTCATGGCATACTGATTACCTTCCTTCCTGTTGCACTGTTACCTGTTTTGGGTGCCATCGGCCTGACGAATACAACCTTCTCAGATACTGATTTCGGTGTCGCAGGAATTGTGCTGGGTAACATGGCCAGATTTATGAATCCTGGAATGATCACCGCCACAGTTACTGGTGTATTTGCAATCCTGGTTATTTATAACTTCCTTGGTAAAAAGAAAGTTGTCACAGAATAAGCATTGATACACTGAATCTAACCGATTGTTTAAATTGCAAATACCTGTTTCATATTAATGGGCAGGTGTTTGTTATTAGAAGTGAAAACATAAGGCGCAGGAAGTTGTTCAGGGGAGTCACCGGTCTGAAACTTCAGAATGTTTCCTGTGCCTTACTCGTTTTAGGCCATGCTTAATTTGGTAATCGATATCCCTATAAATCACGTCCAATGTTTTTTGGAATGATATTTCCAGTTAAGCAGTCACAACTGCGATAATTGAATAAGAATTAAGAAAAAACAGGAGTAATGTTCTACCTCGCAAAGGTTATCAAAACCTAAGAATGCTCTTTCAATTTCAATAGCTTAGTTTGGTATCTAAAACTATTGCCCAATAAATTAAAGGTTCATTTTATTATTTTAAATCATAAGGTTATACTAAATTGGTTTAACTACTGCTGCGCCACATGCAGTGGTTCGAAGCCGCAGACCTGATCGTTAAAGGCATGGAAGGCGCTATCGCCGCCAAGACCGTGACCTATGACTTTGAACGTCTGATGGAAGGCGCTAAACTGCTGAAATGCTCAGAGTTTGGCGACGCGATTATCGCGAACATGTAATCCCGTTGGTGGATTAAGTAAAAGCGGGAGCCGATGGGCTCCCGCTTTTTTTCGCCTTCAGGCAATTATTCTGCCGGACGCTTGAAGCATTAGGCGATGGCGAATGTCCCGCAGCGCAACGTTCAACAAAGCTATATACCTCATGACAGGGAGAGATCCATTTGCCGTAAGAGCTCGCATGAAAACGGATTGCACGCCAGGCGTCATACTGATGGCCCGACCGGCTTAAACCGGGGCCGTTCGGCGAAAATGTGCTGTAGCCTAAACTCAGGCTATCCGCTCACTTTCAGATTAAACAGCCGGGACAGCGCCGCTTTGCCGCTATCCGTCACTTGTACTTCCCGATATCCCGGCGCGCGCGTTATCCATCCTTTTTGCAGGAACAGCGTCATTAGCGACGAACCGGCATCGCCTCCCAGATGAAAACGTCTTTCGCTCCAGTCGAGACAGGGGCAGCAAGGCTTACGCCGTGGGCGGGCGTTAAACACTGCGCCAAGGCGTTCAAGCTGGGTTTTACCGGCTGACGTCAGGGCCAGGCCATCTGCCGCCAGCCATTTTTCCCTCAGCATAAATTCATAAATATTGACCGCCAGCTCGCCCGCCAGATGATCGTAGCAGGTCCGGGCGTAGCGAAGATTAACCGGCGTGCTGGGGAGAAGCGTCTTATGCGCTTGCATAGAGACGCCCATCAGGTTTTCCAGCAGCCCGGCAATATGCGAGCCCGCCAGGCGGTAATAGCGGTGGCGCCCCTGCGCGAGACACACCACCAGCCCGTTGCTGAGCAGCCGGGCAAGATGGCCGCTGGTGGTGGAGGCGGACACCTCGGCGACCGTACTGAGTTCGGTTGCCGTCCATGCGCGCCCGTCCATCAGCGCGCACAGAATACTGACCCTTGACGAGTCAGAGAGGGCTGAGGCCACCATCGCCATAGCGGTTTCCAGCGCCTCCTCTGGCTCACTGTCTTGCTGCGGTTTCAGGAGATTCATTCAGAAAGTATGGCCCATTTTTTGGTCACTTCCGCTGCCCGGGCGTCATCATCGGTAAGGAGAATGAGCCGGTTACAGTGGTCGCTGTACTGTACCAGAATATTAATACCATTATGGGCCAGGGTGTCCGCGATGTCTCCCAGTTCCCCAGGTCGTTCCTGAGGTAACTTTCGTATCAGAGGACGGCATACATTGCTGACCGTAAAGCCGGCCTCGGTCAGCACCCTGCGGGCTGTCTCACCGTCTTCCACCAGAAAATGCGCATGTCCGGCATCAGGCGTGGTGAATACGCCACCGCCTTCGAGCCCCACGCCGTTGTTACCCAGCGCCATACCCATTGCGCCAAGCGAGCCCGGCGAGTTGCTGAGAATCACGTGAATGTCATACATCTGACTGTGCTCCCCGATCCGATGCGTAATCCCGGAACACGCGGGCGACGCGTATTCTGTAGTATGAAAAAATCGATGCTTTGCCTTCGCGCTGGGCAGCCAGATGCCGCTCATTTTGCTGCCAGTTGGCCACCGAGGCTTCATCTTCCCACCAGGATAACGAGAGTATTTTGCCGGGCGTACTCAGGCTCTGAAAGCGCTCGATGGCAATAAACCCCGGCGTGTCTGATAGCAAAGGCGTCAGCCCGGCCGCCAGCTGAAGATATCTTTCCTGTGCTTGTGGTAAGGCGTCGGCCTCAAAAAGTACCGCAATCATAACTCTGCTCCATGGTGAATTTCCCTGCAGTCTACTGACGGCCAGAGCAGGAAGCTTCGGTATGCAGCGAAATATGCCAGGCAGGAGATCAACGATTGCAACGGAAATGCTCCCAGGCGTTATTGCGATGGTGAATAAAAAAGAACGCCAGCCATGCGATACGGCAGCCTGAGCGCACAGGGCTGGCTGAGTTTTAGTGAAATCGCGATGTGGGGGGATAAACCCTGACGGCTGCGGCTATCGATGAAAGCGATCGCCGACGGGCAGTACGGGCGGGGAAGACGTTTTACTGACATGCAGAATATGAACCCGGAAACGCTCGCCCGGACTAGCGAAGCGCCGCCGGGCAATAATCGAAAGAGCACGTTGTCTGCCACCGGTCACGCCTTCAGGCTCCGCGCTCTCCTCGGGCGTGGATTTTTACCTTAGCCGGGAGACCTGCGTCTCGCCTACTGTGCATGGCGGCGCAGGGTGGAGGCGGGGTGGCGCCGCAGCGCCTCTTCGGGACGCACAGGGCGCCGCACCAGTTCGCCGCCGCAGTTCGGGCAATGTCCGTTCAGTCGCGTCGTCATGCAGTCCCGGCAAAAGGTGCACTCGAACGAGCAGATAAACGCCTCGGGTGAGTCTGGCGGCAGATCTTTATCACAGCATTCGCAATTCGGACGTAACTCGAGCATCAACTTCTCCTCTGGTGAACGGCTATATCAGCGACGGCGGGCCAAAGCACGCTATGTTTATATCATGCCGCGATCGGTCCGCCGAGAATTTCCTTGCGCGGTAATCGCCTTCTCAGAGGGTCGCCTTCCCGGGCTGCATTCCCGGTACGAGGATCACTTTGCGGCACGCCTCTTCACGTTTCTCAAAGATCTGATAGCCGCGCGCGGCCTCCTCCAGCGGCATATGGTGAGTGACAATCTCCTCCGGGGTAAGCAGCCCTTGCTCAATAAGCGCCAGCAGATCCGGCAGCCAGGCGTGGACGTGGGTTTGTCCCATCCTGAAGGTCAGTCCTTTATCAAAGGCATCGCCAAACATAAAGCCGTGGATGAAACCGGCGTAAACCCCGGGTACGCTGACGATGCCGCCGCGGCGCACGGCGGCGATGCACTGGCGCAGGGCTTTTCCGCTGCTCCCCTCGATTTTCAGGGTGCTGAGGACGGTTTCCGTAAGGCTACCTTTCGCCTCGAAGCCCACGGCGTCGATCACCGCGTCGACGCCGCGATGGCCCGGCGTGTTATCGATAATCCACTGCGCAGGATCGTCATGGTGGTCAAAGTTTATCGGGATCGCGCCATAGCGTTGTTGCGCGAAATCGAGTCGGTAATCGTTATGATCGATGATAAATATCTGTTCTGCGCCATTGAGCCTGGCGCAGGAGGCGCAGAGCAGGCCTACCGGGCCGGCGCCAAAAATAGCCACGCTACTGCCGGGTTTGACCTCGGCGTTTTTAACCGCCTGCCAGGCGGTGGGCAGAATATCTGACAGAAACAGCACCTTTTCATCGGGTAAGGTGTCTGGCACTTTAAACGGTCCGGTATTGGCTTTGGGGACCCGTACATATTCCGCCTGGCCGCCCGGGATCCCGCCGTACAAATCGCTATAGCCAAACAGCGCCGCCGGTGGCGAAATGCCTTTTCGATTGAGCGTCGCTCCCTGGCCGCTATTGGTGCTTTCGCAGGCGGCATACTGCTGCAAGCGACAAAAGAAGCAGTCTCCGCAGGCGATGACAAACGGGATAACCACCCGGTCGCCTTTGCGGACCGCGGTGACCTCGGAACCGGCTTCCACCACTTCCCCCATAAATTCATGGCCGAAAATATCACCATGGTGCGTGCCGGGGATCTTTCCGCGGTACAGATGCAGATCGGAACCGCAAATCGCTGTCGCGGTGACGCGCAGAATAATATCGTCCGCTGCCTCAAGGGCCGGGTCAGGCATGGTGTCGACGCTGACATGATGCGGGCCGTGATAAGTGAGTGCTTTCATAGAATATTCTCCTCGAGAGAAAGGTTGACAGCATGCGGTTCTTCGGCCTGGTGAACGGCTGCTATCGTCACCGATAAATCATCGTAAAAAATAAAGCGTAGAGTACTAATAATGGAACTGCGTGATATTCCAGGAGCTGAATATATTCCACGCTTCGCTTATTTCCCGGCTGGTCTGTTCGAGTTATTTGCCTATTGCCCTTATGTGTGCCAGTATTAATCGGGCATGATATTCGCTCCATTTTGTTTGCTAGCCGCTTCCCCAGCGGCTTTTTTTATCCGTAAAACCAGGGAAAATTCTTAATTGCCGTCTGGCAAAGGGCAATGCTGCCGCTTCGTTATATAACCCAACGGTAGTAATCCTCCGGTATAGATAATTCTTTGCCGCAGAGGTGATCTGCATACATTATTTCCCTGAACACAGTGAGTTAGCGGCAAGGTGCCGTCTGGTTATTTTTGAGGTGTCTTGTAGAATTATTCCGAATTACTGCTAAAAGGTGTCGAAAAAACGGAATAATAATTTGACTAACCAGCATTACCCGCTAGATTTAAATATCGAACGACGAGTGATACGGAATATTTTCGTATCGTACTGACATAACCGATATACATGAGGTGAAATATGGCAGAGCATCGTGGTGGTTCCGGTAATTTTGCTGAAGACCGTGAAAAAGCTTCTGAAGCAGGTCGTAAAGGTGGTCAGCACAGCGGCGGGAACTTTAAAAATGATCCGCAGCGTGCGTCCGAAGCGGGTAAAAAAGGCGGACAGAATAGCCACGGCGGTGGCCGCAAGTCCGATAATTCCTGATTATCCTTTTCCTTGCACCCTGAAGTGAAAGTATCTCCTGCGAGTCTGTCACAGACTCGCAGTTATTTTCTGACTCCAGAAGGTATTTCTATGAATATGAAAAGCATTGAAGATGTATTTATTCACCTGCTCTCAGATACCTACAGCGCAGAGAAACAATTAACCCGCGGGCTGGCTAAACTAGCCAGAGCGGCGTCCAGTGAAAAACTCAGCGCGGCGTTCAATGCTCATCTTGAAGAAACCCAGGGCCAGATCGAACGTATCGACCAGATTATTGAACAGGAATCCAACCTGAAAATCAAACGCATGAAATGCGTGGCCATGGAAGGATTAATCGAAGAAGCTAATGAAGTCGTTGAGAGCACGGAAAAAAATGAGGTACGTGATGCTGCATTAATTGCCGCTGCGCAAAAGGTCGAGCATTACGAAATTGCCAGTTACGGTACTCTGGTCACCCTGGCAGAGCAGTTGGGCTATAAAAAAGCAGCCAAACTGCTTGCCGAAACCCTGGAAGAAGAAAAACAAACCGATGTGAAATTAACCGATCTGGCGGTAGGTAATATTAATAAGAAAGCGGAAAAATAAACTCTCCCTGACACGAGGAAATCACGATGAATCACGTTGAACATTACCATGACTGGCTACGAGATGCGCATGCCATGGAAAAACAGGCAGAGTCCATGCTGGAATCAATGGCTGGCCGTATCGATAATTATCCGGATCTCCGTGCCAGAATCGAACAGCATGTTAACGAGACCAAACGGCAAATTACCGTGCTGGAAGAGATCCTCGACCGCAATGAGATTTCGCGCTCGGTGATTAAAGATTCGATGAGTAAAATGGCGGCTCTCGGCCAGTCCATCGGCGGGATGTTTCCTTCCGATGAAATCGTCAAAGGCTCGATCAGCGGGTACGTTTTCGAGCAGTTTGAAATCGCCTGCTATACCTCTCTACTGGCGGCCGCTGAAAAAGCAGGCGATACCGCCTCCATCCCAGCCATTGAAGCCATACTGGCGGAAGAGCGGGAAATGGCCGACTGGCTGATTAAACATATTCCTCAGACCACGGAGCAGTTTCTCCTGCGTTCAGATGCTGACGGCGTAGAAGCGAAAAAATAACCCAGGAGGCAGGCCTATGTTTCGTCATGTGAAACAACTGCAGTATACCGTACGCGTTGCTGAACCGAATCCGGGGCTCGCGAATTTACTGCTCGAACAGTTTGGCGGCCCTCAGGGCGAGCTGGCCGCCGCGTGTCGTTATTTCACCCAGGGATTAAGCGATGACGATCCCGGCCGCAAAGATATGCTGATGGATATCGCGACAGAGGAGTTGAGCCATCTGGAGATCATTGGCACTTTGGTCGGCATGCTGAATAAAGGCGCCAAAGGAGCCCTGGCGGAGGGCACCGAGAGCGAGGCGGAACTCTATCGTTCGCTCACCGCCAACGGCAATGACAGCCATATTACATCCCTGCTGTACGGCGGCGGTACCCCGCTGACCAACTCGGCGGGCGTGCCGTGGACGGCGGCCTACATTGATACTATCGGCGAACCCACCGCCGACCTGCGGTCGAATGTCGCGGCGGAGGCGAGGGCGAAGATCGTCTATGAACGCCTGATCAACGTGACCGACGATCCTGGCGTGAAAGACGCGCTGGCCTTCCTGATGACCCGCGAAGCGGCGCATCAGCTCTCTTTTGAGAAGGCCCTGCAGTCGATTCGCAACAACTATCCACCGGGCAAACTGCCGCCCATTAGCGAGTACGCTAACACCTACTACAATATGTCTGAAGGTGGAGAAGTACGCGGCAGCTGGAACAGTGACAAACACTTCGATTATGTCAAGGATCCACAGCCGGGCGTAGATGGCGGAGATGGCAGTGCTTCTGTCGGCCTGACGCCAGAGCAGGAAGCGCTGTGCAAAGCGATGCTGAAGCGAACGCAGTCTGACCCGCAGGGCGATCCTTTGACCGGCGCCGAACTCGGCGCCGGGAAGCAAAACACTTCATCATCAGCTAAGTGATGTTCGCATGAGCCCCGGCTGCGGCCGGGGCGATTCACAATGATGGGTGTGGAATATGTTTGAATTCGACGCGTTTCATCTGGCCCGATTGCAATTCGCCTTTACCGTATCCTTCCATATCCTCTTTCCGGCCATCACCATCGGCCTTGCCAGCTACCTTGTGGTGCTTGAGGGGATGTGGCTGCGAACCCGGGATAATGTCTGGCGTTCACTCTACAATTTCTGGCTGAAAATCTTTGCCGTCAATTTTGGCATGGGCGTAGTCTCCGGATTAGTCATGTCCTATCAGTTCGGCACCAACTGGAGCGGATTTTCCCAGTTCGCTGGTAGTATTACCGGCCCGCTGCTGCTGTACGAAGTGCTGACCGCCTTCTTCCTTGAAGCGGGATTCCTCGGTGTGATGCTGTTTGGCTGGAATAAAGTGCCGCCAGCGCTGCATTTTTTTACCACCTGCATGGTGGCGCTTGGCACGTTGGTTTCTACCTTCTGGATCCTTGCCTCCAATAGCTGGATGCAGACGCCGCAGGGTTTTATCATCGAAAATGGCCATCTCATCCCGCAGGACTGGCTGGCGATTATCTTTAACCCCTCTTTTCCGTATCGCTTGTTCCATATGGCGATAGCCGCGTTTCTCAGTAGCGCCATGTTCGTCGGGGCGTCTGCCGCGTGGCATCTTCTGCGCGGCAACGACTCGCCGGCCATCCGCAAAATGCTGTCGATGGCGATGTGGATGGCGCTGCTGGTGGCGCCGATCCAGGCGGTGGTGGGGGATATGCATGGTCTTAACACCCTTGAGCATCAGCCGGCGAAGATCGCGGCCATCGAAGGGCACTGGGAAAATCGCCCCGGCGAGCCCACGCCGCTGCTGCTGTTTGGCCTGCCGGACATGGAGCAGGAGCGGACCCGCTATGGTCTTGAGATCCCCGCTCTCGGTAGCCTGATCCTTACCCACAGCCTGCATAAGCAGGTGCCGGCCCTGAAAGACTTCCCGAAAGAGGACCGACCCTATTCGCCCGCCGTCTTCTGGTCGTTTCGCATCATGGTCGGGATGGGCGTGTTGATGATCGCCTTAGGGATCTGCAGCGCCTGGCTGCGCTATCGGCGGCGGCTGTACCACTCGCGTCCCTTCCAGTGGTTTGCGCTCTGTATGGGGCCCGCCGGTCTTATTGCCCTGGTCGCCGGGTGGGTGACCACCGAGATGGGCCGCCAGCCGTGGGTGATATACGGGTTGCTGCGCACGCGGGATGCGGTGTCGTTGCACAGCACCCTGCAGATGGCCATCAGCCTGTTGGTATTTATCGTGGTTTACTGCGCCGTGTTTGGCGTGGGGTATTACTACATTTTCCGGCTTATCAAAAAAGGGCCGCAGCCGGTGACGGAGCTGACCTCGAAAACCGCAGGCACCCCGGCGCGTCCGCTCTCAGCGGCTGAGCCGGTGCGTGATGAGGAGAACGCATCATGAGCATCGATATCTCGGTGATTTGGTTTGTCATCATTGTCTTCGCCACGCTGATGTATATCGTGATGGATGGTTTCGATTTAGGTATTGGGATGCTGTTCAGCGTGGTGCATGATGGCGAAGAGCGCGATGTGATGGTCAATAGCGTCGCCCCCGTCTGGGATGGTAACGAAACCTGGCTGGTGCTCGGCGGGGCAGGACTATTCGGCGCCTTTCCGCTGGCCTATGCAGTGATCACCGATGCGCTGGTTATCCCGCTGACGGCGATGCTCATCGGCCTGATTTTTCGCGGCGTGGCCTTTGAATTTCGTTTTAAAGCGGTTCCTTCGCATCGCATCTTCTGGGACTATGCCTTTGCCGGCGGCTCGCTGTTGGCGACCTTCAGCCAGGGGATTGTCGTCGGCGCGTTTATCAACGGCTTTGCGGTGGCTGACCGCCGCTTCGCCGGTTCGACGCTGGACTGGCTTACCCCTTTCAATCTGTTCTGCGGTCTGGGGCTGGTGGTGGCCTATCTGCTGCTGGGCACCACGTGGTTGATTATGAAAAGCGAAGGCGCGCTGCAGCAGCGGATGCGCGAGCTGACCCGCAAGGTACTGCTGGCGCTGATGGCGGTGATCGCGGTGGTCAGCGTCTGGACGCCGTTGGGCTGGCGCTACGTGGCGGAACGCTGGTTTACGCTGCCCAATTTCTTCTGGTTCGTGCCGGTGCCGATTCTGGTGTTGGCTCTGAGCCTGTGGATCTGGCGCCTGAGCGCGCGCCCCGCCAGCCACGCCCGTCCCTTTATCCTGACGCTGGGCCTGATATTCCTCGGCTTCAGCGGGCTGGGGATCAGCGTCTGGCCGAACATTATTCCACCGCATATCTCTCTGTGGGATGCCGCTGCGCCGCCGTCCAGCCAGGTATTTATGCTGCCGGGCGCGCTGCTCATTATCCCGGTGATCCTGATGTATACCGCCTGGAGCTACTACGTCTTTCGCGGCAAAGTCTCCGGCAGCGAGGGCTATCACTGAGCCTGATTCGCGCCGGCAGGTGAGGATTTGCCGGCGCGTCGCGCCGTCCGGTCAGGGATGACCGAGAGGGATGCGCACAAACCGGTGATCTGCTGCAACGACTCTGGCCGGGTGTTTATGCCTTCGGCGGCTTGATCTTAATAATAAATCGTTCGTTAACCCGGGTGATCCTCGCGCCAATATCGCCAAACTCGGTGGCGATTTTAAAAAAATCGTCCGCGGCGACATCAAAATCGAGTTCAATCTTCGGGTGTTGTCCTGTCGCCAGTAATTCATAGAAATGGTCAAGGCTGCGGGCTTTTTCGCTAGGCATCTTATTTCTCCATGGTAAACCAATCTGCAGGGGTTTTATTGCTTACGGCGCTTTTACGGATTATTCAGCAGGATGACAAACGTGCCTGATATAAAATTATGCAATGACAGTAAGAATGAGGCAGGGCGAGGTTATTCCGTGTTGTTAAACCGCGTGGCGACGCGTTGTCCGCCATACCATGACGGCAGAGACGACCCTGCGGCGCCGGTTGATGATAGACATTTTTTGATGACAAATTAATGACAATAAAATGAATCTGTCCGGGCTTGGGATGGCATCGTGCTAAATAATTTTATTCTGTGGCTGGTAAGGTGGTTGTTAACTACTTTATGGTGATGGAGCGTCTTTTTTAGGGCCAACGGCGAGGGAACAACGATGCAATTACTTGATTTATTCGCAGGCTTATTATGGTTAAGCAGCGTTATCTTCCTGCTGTTTGTTCTTGATGTGATCATCACCCGTTATCTTTATCGTAAATAATCGACAACGACAGCGGCGTTGGGCATAGGGGACGGCGTCGGAGGATGATAATATAACCCGCGGAATGATTCAGAAAGGAATGCGCGGTGGCCGGGAGAATTGATTACGATATTGAAAAATACCAGTTTACCGAAGCCGGTGAGACGCCACGGCTCCGGGAGCAGTGGCGCGAAGTATACCTGGAGTGTCGTCAGCTGCGGGCCGGGGCAGAGGAGCGCCTGCGCATTGCGTTACTGAACGTCGACTATGTCACCAGCTTCGAGCTGCCTTTTCGCCTGCTGCTGGTGCGCGCGCCGCAGCTAATCGCCGATGTTCGCGAGACGTTGCAGCTTAGCCGTAAAGCCGCCGTTTTCAACGGCAAACGTTACGGCTGCGTCTATAGTTTGAAACAGGATTTACAGGCTGTCCCGGAAGCCTTTCATTACCGCCTGGCAAACCGCATTCGTCGCGTCGATGCAACCGGGCTGACGGCGGCCCCGTACCAGCAGATTGCCCGGGAGATAAAGCCGGCCCGGGAGCGGCTCCGCCAGGCGCTGAACGCCGGCCTGCCGGTCACTGCTCTCGACGCCCTGTTCTGGTTCGGCAGTCAGCGAGTGGCGGCGGACATCGCGCAGTTGCGCCGGTCCGGCATGGCGATTGTCACGACGGAGGTGGAGGTCAGCGACAATTTGTTCAATACCACCCGACGAGTGCCCGTTTACCGCCTGGCCAGCGAGTGAATCGGCGACCTTTCGCCCAGCCGTTGCCTCTGCAGACAGTTAACCATTGTCCCGTCGAACCAGACGCACAGCCCTCTGGCGACAGGCCGCGGGGCCGGTTCCAGCCATGCGCTGGCGATGAGCATGAGGAGCATTAGCGCCAGTGGAACCATGTATTTTCTTTTCACTGCCCTTTATCCGCTGCGCCTGTTCTGCCAGCAAGGTAGCGGTAAAGTATGACGTTTCGTTGACCGGGGCCGCGTTTTTATTATTGGCAAGCGGTTGCGTTGGGCCAGAGATTATTCATCTTTTAGCATACGAGAGGACGAAAACTGGCGGCTTGTATTTTTGATTTTTATTACACCACGCTTTTTTTTGCCGCCGGGGAAAAGCGTAATGTGGCTACGACTGGATGCGGCTCGTCATGTAACTGGCTGGTTTGAAACAATATTTTAATTGTTGTCTAAACGCATGCGACAGCGGTGGCTAATTTATATTAATTCACTTTACCGATCAATAAATTATATGTTGATAGTTTTTAGCTATCGAATGTTTCTTATCGATCATTTTAAACTATTTTTGTTGGCGGGAAATATATGACATGCTTTAACCCTTTCTTATTTTTGGTATTTTTTAAATGGTTGAAGAAAACGCGAAAAATACCTCCTATCGCTTCGTACTGGAGCCTGCTATTAGCGATGATGGCAGCTGCCACTCGTGGGAATTGCTCACTAAAGATATTATAGCACCCGCACGAAATAACGCCTCAGCGCCCGCGTTTTCTTTCTCCACGCTTACCGAAAGCGATAAGCTTGCACTATTTACCCGACAAATCGAGTTGCTTTCCGTATTTGATTTTTCCCTGGTTGATAATAAGCCGATCTCGCTCAATATCGATGATTTATTAAGCCATTTTATTCTGACGGACCGCTATCTCTGCGATTTTCTGCGCTCGTGTAAGCATATTGCTTTGGAGATAAATGAGAATTTTCATGAGTTTATCGCCGGCCGCGAGCTGACGGCGCTAAGCACGCTGGCGGCGCTTTGTCCGGTCTGGCTGGATGATTTTGGTCGCGGGCGAACCTCCTTCCCGCTGCTGGAGAGATTCCGCTTCGATTGCGTCAAAGTGGATAAGGATTACTTCTGGGATAAAGAAAACGACCCCGCTTTGCCCGGTCTGTTGCAGTCTATTCATACCCTGACCGGCCATGTGATCGTTGAGGGTATCGAAACCGAAAAGCAAAAACGGTTAATCACTTCTGCCGGGGACATCATAGGTCAGGGCCGCTACTGGAAGGAAGAATATATTTTTCTTTGCGGTTGAGGGTCGACCGGGGGCTGGTTTCGGTTACCTGCTATTCTTTTATTATCCAGTTTTAAATACCCCCTTTGCTACAGATAGTCTTTATTAGCGCAGTGATAAGCGCCTCTCTTTTTTATGAAGGATCATTCCCTGTAAATACCCCCATGCGTAACGCCCCGATCGCCATTTCGACGTAAGCCAGGTGCTGATTTCTGAGCTGCGCGAGCTGGTGAAAAAAGATCTCGCCGCTGCGATCAATTAATCCTGCCTGCGCCATCCGCTCAGGATCGCGCGGCAGGGAAAAATGCCGCCGTTTACCGGCGGCTATTGCTTATTTTGCGCTACCCTGGTTTTTTTCCAGCCGGGCGAAATACTCCGGTGCAAACGGGCGCGGATCGACGTCGGCAAACGGCGCGCGCTCAAAGTGCGATTTCAGCGCCCAGGGAACCGTGCAGTCAAAAATGGTCTTGCAGCTGATGCCATTTCCACGGATCGACGGGCTGTATTCCGGCGTCTGGGACGGATCCAGCTGGTGACCGCGAATGCCGGGGATTGTCGTAATGCTGACGTCCCCCTGCATGCGGGTGGTCATCGCCCACAGGATATCGTCGCTGTCAAAGATGTCGACATCTTCATCAACCAGAATAATATTTTTTAGCTCGGAATAGGTCGCCAGCGCCAGCAGCGCGGCCTGCCCCTGCCGGCCTTCATCGGCGGGTTGACGTTTTTTCACCTGCAGGATCCCGAGGAACTTACCGCCACCCGCGGTGTGGGCGTAGACATTTTGTAAAAAGCCCGGAATGGCGGCCTCGACGGCATTCCAGATACTGGCTTCCGTTGGCAGGCCGGCGAGGGTGGTATGCTCTTCCCCCGGTCCCACCAGGGTCTGCAGAATCGCATTGTTTCGCATGGTCACTGCTTTGACTTTGATTACCGGCAGCGACGGATTAGCGCCGCCGCAGTAGCCAGGAAATTCCGGCATCGCGTGGCCGCTATTGGTGTGCTGATCCTCTCTGACGCGCACGCCAGGCAACAGCTCACCTTCGATAACGATCTCGGCGCGGGCGATGGCTTTCTCCGGGACGCTGACGCCCTGAACCAGCTCCACCGGACGTTGACGCAGCGCGCCGGCGACGCCCAGCTCGTTATAGCCGAACGGCGTGGTAGGGGCTTCGAAGCAGGCGCCAATATAGATGGCCGGATCGAGACCCATATTGATGGTTATCGGCAGCGGTTTGCCGGCGGCCTCGGCCTTCTGGCGAAACACTTCGATATGGCGGCCGGCGGCAAGAAACATCGACAGCTCATCCCGGCCCTGGACGCACAAGCGGTGGATGGTGACGTCGGTCAGCGAGGCGTCGTCGGGATCGCTGGCCAGCGCCAGGCCCAGGCAGAAGAAGGGGCCGGCGTCGATAGGGGTGTTGGTGGGCGCCGGAAGCAGGGTGCGCAAATCAAAATCCGGATCGTCGGCCAGAAAGATCTGTTCCTGGCAGGGGGCGCTGCTGGCCGGGACGACCACCGGCGCGACCGGTTTTTTCACCGCCTTACCCACTTCAAGGGCCAGCTGCGAGGCTTCGCAGCCCAGCAGCAGCGCGGCCCGCTGGCGGCTGGCGTGCATACCCACCAGAATGCGCGAGTGTGGATAACCCTTAATATTGTTAAACATCATCGCCGGCCCGATGCGGGTGGGGCGCCTCACGGTGCCGCCCGCGCCGATATGGCGATAAACACCGGCCAGCTCGGCGTTAGGGTCAACCGGATGATCGGTTTCGAGATACTGATTGTCATGCTGTTGCAGCAGCGCGATGGCGTCGCGCAGATCCTGAATCGGTGCGGTCATGATGTTCTCCTTAGCGTATCGATGCGCACAGTATGCTTCGCAGGCTAATGGTTATCAATTGCATCATTTATGCTTTATTGATAAGCTTTTTCTTATCAATTTGTAGGGAGGAGTCCGACCATGTCCTTGCGAGCGTTACGCCATTTTGTGGTCGTTGCCGAAGAGTTGCATATGCACCGGGCGGCGGAGCGGTTACATATCGCCCAGCCCGCCCTCAGTCAGCAGATTAAGCAGCTTGAGCAGCGCCTGGGCGTGGTGCTCTTTTCCCGCGCAAACCGCCGTCTGACTCTGACCGCCGCGGGCGAGGCCTTTTTACACAAGACGCGGCTGGCGCTGGAAATGGCCGATCAGGCGGTGCTGGACGCCCAGCGCACCGCGCGGGGCGAGCAGGGGAGGCTGCATTTGGGGTATGTCTCCAGCGCGATGTACGACAGTAAACTGCCGGGGCTCCTGCGCCGGCTGCGCGCCGACTGGCCGGGGATTGAGCTGTCGCTGGTGCAGGGGGATGTGCAAATGCTCTACGAAGCGCTGTTGGATCTGCGTCTGGATATCGCCATCATCCGCGCGCCGCTGGCCTCGCCGCCGGACGCGCTGGTGGTCAGGCCGTTTGTACGTGAAAAGCTCTGCCTGGCGCTCTATCAACAGCATCCGCTGGCCGGCGTGGGCGCGCTTAATCTGGCCTCATTGCGCACTGACAACTGGATCTCGCTTGACGATCCGCAGGGCACCGGACTGGAGCAGGTTTTTATGGATGCCTGTCGCGTCGCGGGCTTTACGCCGCAGGTGGCGCAGCGGATTAACGACGTTACCTCGATGATTAGCCTGGTCTCCGCCGGGGTGGGAGTGGCGTTGGTTCCGCTCTCGGCGCGGGCCTTACGCCTTGATAACGTGGTGTATATCGATCTCCAGGATCGGCTGGCGGAGAGTGAGCTGAGCATGGTTTACCACCGCCATATTCGTTCGGCAGTGGTAAGGAAAGTTATCTCGCTGCTTAATACCGTTGAGCGATAGTCCCGGTTAGCTGGTCTTCAGGCGGCCAAAGCTGACAATCCTTGAACGGCCCAGCTCTTTCGCCCGGTACAGCGCGGCATCCGCCGCGCGCAGCAGACTATCGCTTTGGGTGTGCTGCGGGTAGCTGGCGATGCCAATCGACACATCCACCTGGCCTATCTCGGTCAGACCATCACGCAGCGTCATATTGCGCACTTGGGTGTAGATCTCGCTGGCGCACTGGTGCGCCCCGGCTTCGTCAATCCCGGGGAGCAGCACTAAAAACTCCTCGCCCCCGTAGCGGAAAGCCATGCCGATATCGCGCACCGCGCGCTGCACAATGGTCGCAACGCTCTTAATCACCAGATCCCCAGCCTCATGGCCATAGCGATCATTGATGGTTTTAAAATGATCGATGTCGATCATCAGACAGCTCAGCGGAGTATGGGTATGGACCGCCAGCGCCATCTGCGAATGCAGCGCTTCGTCAAGATGATGGCGGTTACGCAGGCCGGTCAGGGAATCGAACAGCGCTTTTTCCAGCAGGGCGCTGCGCAAACGCTGATTGGCCAGCGCCAGGCCCAACGCTTCCGCCATCAGCTCGAGATAGGCCCGGGAAGGAGCGTCACTGGCGGTGACGTTCTGGAAAGTCAGCAGGCCAATGGCTTCGCCCTGGGCGATGAGCGGTACGCAGAGCGACTGGCCGGCGTGCGTCTCCGGCAGATGATAGCAGGTGATATCGGGCTCGCCCTGCACCGGCGGATGGCTGAGTCCCCGCCGTATCGCCCAGCAGTCGTCGGGAGAAAAGGGGGTCGTCTCACCGGCGGGCGACAGCCACTGCGCTACGCAGCGCATCTGCCAGGGGTCGGTATCCAGAACATACAGTTTACCGGGGATCGTCGGGGCGATATTCGGCGCAAACCGCTCCGCCACCTTAATCACATCCTCAATGGTTTCACAGCCCTGCAGCCGCTGAGTCATACGCGCCAGCAGCTCGCGGATCGCCCAGTCGGCGTCGCGCTGCTGCTCCAGCCGCTGACGGGCCAGGCCGTTCTCGCGAAAAATGCGGATCGCCTGAGCCATGTCACCAATCTCATCCACCTGGGTAAAGTGCGGCGTCTCCACCGCATAATCCTGGGAGGCGAGACGCTGGACCACGTCGCTCAGGCGAACCACCGGGTAGAGCACCCGGCGTTTGAGAATGAAGCCGAGGACGAACAAAAACATCATGGCGGTCAGGCCGACCATGATTTCCGACAGCGTACGCCAGATCCGCGAGCGCTCGGTGGCCTGGTCGATAGCGACGGCGGCGCGATGCTCAAGCATCTGGCGGAAGCGATCGATCTGCGTCTGCATGCGCTCCAGTTCAGTCTCGTACGCGGTGCCGTACAGCACCGCGATGGCCGCTGGCGCATCGCCGCGAGCGACATGCGCCAGGGCCGCCTGCTGTTCATCCTGTAGCTCATCGGCGATCCGCAGGCCATCCTGGAGCAGCGCCAGCTCCTCGCGGCTGGCGCCGTTATCTTTCAGGCCGCCCAGCCGCTGCTCTATGCTCTTGTCGGTCTGCTGCAGCTGCTGATATTGCGTAAGCGTCTCCGGCGAAGGCTTTATCACGTACAGCCGGGCGAGGTCAGACAGCGCCCAGGCGTCGTTTTCCACCTCGTCGGAGAGGGTATCAAAGACCTGGCGCTGCTGTACCGCCTGGCGTTCGACGCGGTCGGCGCTGGAGGCCATGAGCATAGCGCTCCCGGAAGCCAGCGTCAGGCCAACGGTGATCCCGTAAGCCCAGTTAGTGATGGTGGCGATTCTCACCGTGAATTTCCTTGCATGCAGATGAAGCTGTTTTGATTATAGAACTCCGCCCCCGCCACGACGGCGGCCCGCTTCAGAGGCGGCACTCGCTATGCAGAGGGGCAAGGGTCTGAAGAATGATGGCGTGTAGCGTTTCCGCATGGTGGCGCAAAACGAGGAAGACATCGCTATCCAGAGCGCCATTTATAACATCCGCTTCCATAATCTGTAAGGCTTCCTGCCAGGCCATCCCTTTACGATAAGGGCGATCTTCGGTCAGCGCGGTGAAAATATCGGCGATGGAGATAATCCGGTCGGCGAGGGTCAGGTGCTCCTTTTCGAGATGCAGAGGGTAGCCGCTGCCGTCCATTTTTTCATGATGATTCGAGGCCCAGTTAATGATGTCGCCGAGCTCGCCATAGTCGCTGAGAAGTTCGCCGGTCATGTAGCTGTGCTCCCGCACCTGACTCAGCTCCTCATCATCCAGCTCGCCCTCTTTTTCGAGAATGGAGAGTGGGATATAGACCTTGCCAATATCGTGTAGATAGCCGGCTATCTGTATTTGCTGGCAGGTAGGCTCCGGCAGCTGCATCCAGCGGGCAAGCTGGCGGGCGATTTCCCCCACCATGATGCTATGGGTGGCGGTAAAGCTGCTGTAGGTGTCGACGATTTTGGCAATCAGCAGGCAGACATCCTTCAGACCGTGAATATCCAGATAGCGCGTGTTGATGGGGCCAATAATCTCCAGCAGCCGCTGAATATGGCCGGGGTGAAGGTGCTGCCAGAAGTTCGCATTTTCAGCGACCTCGCACAGGATATCGCAGAGCGGCGGATCGATCTCCCGATGCAAAGCGACGAACTGTTCCACCACCGCCCGCGTGGGCCAGGCGGCAACGTGGCTATCGGCCGGCAGCAGCCGTTCAAAGGCATCAGCGAAATAGACAATGTGCTGTTCGCGGGAGCCCCGGTGGTTCGGGCTAAAATGGTGATCGCGAATAAAGGGAACGATGGGCTGGAAGGTCGCTAATCCCTCCAGCATCGCCACACCCTGGCGCTGATGCGGGTCGTGGATATTATCGATAGCATCCAGCGAATGAATGGTGCGTTTATCCCCCAGCACGCCGATATCGTGCAGCAGCGCGGCGCAAAAAATGGTCTGCTGCCGTTCGTCAGGCAGTTCCAGCCTTTGCGCCAGCGTCAGGGCGATTAAGGCCGTTCGTTGCATATGCCGGTGCAGTTCAGGGTTAATGATCTGGATGACTCTGGTGGTCAGCATCAGGGCCGACTTCAGGGCAATACGCATCTCTGTTCTCCGTTCGCGTGACCTGGCGGGCAAAAATGCTCTCGCCGGTGACGGAAGTGTCGATAATCTGATCGCAATGCGTGTTGTGTGTTGCTGAACAGGTAAATCCTCAGAATGTTTTGGTTCATAGCTCTGCCCGTTTCAGATCCAGTGGTGCACCAGAGTTGGGCGATATCGTCCTAAGAACCTTATTATTGTCTGATAGTTAACCATTTCCCCCCCAGAAAAGAAATGAATTCTGGCAAGCCCTTTGCATTAAGCAAGCGTAAGTTTGATTAATGTCTATGAAGGGAGTGACCTGTATGAATTTTAGAGCATTACTTGCCATTGCGTTATTGACGATGAGCAGCCTGGCGTTTAGCGAGACGCGTCTTCCGCATATTGTTATTTTAGCCACCGGCGGAACGATTGCTGGTTCGGCGGCCAGCAATACCCAAACAACCGGCTATAAAGCCGGGGCGCTTGGGGTGCAGACGCTGATTAACGCCGTGCCGGAAATGAGTAAAATCGCTCACGTCGAGGGCGAGCAGGTGGCCAATATTGGCAGTGAGAATATGACCAGCGATATTATTCTCCAGCTCTCGAAGCGGGTAAATGCGCTATTGGCCCGGGACGATGTCGATGGCGTGGTGATCACCCATGGCACGGACACGCTGGATGAAACCCCGTATTTCCTCAATCTGACGGTGAAAAGCAACAAGCCGGTGGTCTTTACCGCGGCGATGCGCCCGGCGACGGCGATCAGCGCCGACGGGCCGATGAACCTGCTGGAAGCGGTCACGGTCGCCGCCGATCCTGATGCCCGGGGACGCGGGGTAATGGTGGTGCTTAACGACCGCATCGGCGCGGCGCGCTTTGTCACCAAAACTAATGCCACTTCGCTGGATACCTTCCGGGCGCCGGAGGAGGGCTACCTTGGCGTCGTGGTGGGCGGAAAACCCCAGTTCGAGACGCGGGTGGATAAAATTCACACGCTGCGCTCGGTGTTCGATGTGCGTCAGCTGAAGGTTCTGCCGAAGGTGGTGATTATTTATGGTTACCAGGACGATCCGGAGTATATGTACGATGCGGCGATCGCCCATCATGCCGAGGGTATTATCTACGCCGGAACCGGGGCGGGGTCGGTGTCGGTACGTAGCGCCGCCGGTATCAAAAAAGCGCAGCAGGCGGGCATCGTGGTGGTGCGAGCCTCCCGTACCGGCAGCGGCGTCGTACCGCCGGATGACAGCCAGCCCGGGCTGGTGGCCGACTCCCTCAACCCGGCAAAAGCGCGTATACTGCTGATGACCGCGTTGACGCAGACTAAAGATCCGCAGCTGATTCAGCAATATTTCCATACCTACTGATCCTCTGCGGCGAGGGCGTTGTTCACACCCTCGCCGTGCTTTCTTCTCAATGACCTGGCTTCCATGCAAATCGATGGCGAATGATTGCCCATCATTCACTCCACCTGTGTTTCCCACGAGGCGTAAAGAAATATTTTTTATTGTCCGGCGGGCACAGTATTTCAATGCACCGCGCTTATTTTAAAAGCAGGTTTAAATAAGTCTATTCTTAATTGTTGTCTTAAAGTCGTTTTAATCTTTTTTATGCTGACCGATTAAAAAAGATGCATTTCGCAGTGGGACGCGTTTAATACTCGCTTTGACAGACTACGATGCATCCCAACGCGGTCAGACCGCCGATCGCGCGGCTCAGCGGACGCCTGCCACCGGCGGCCAGGGCCGCACTGCGGCAGCTTTCGGTTGTTTTCGTTAGTAACGTTGATGATTAGCGTGAAAATGATATGCATGATGAATATATTGAGCGTGGTTCAAGATTTAAGTTTACATTTAGTAACATTTGTGCCGCAATTATGTTTTTTTGTCAGCAAGCTGTTTTTTACTTGCCGGAGGGAATTTCAGCGGATTAGTATTGTCGAACTTGCTGTACGTACCGCCTAATGATGATAAATGGATTCTGTTTTCCTTAAGCGTTACCACATAATTAATGTTTACAGGAAAAATCATGGCCTGCGTATTTAATAAACAACTTTTACACCCGCGTAACTGGCTGACCTGGTTCGGGCTCGGCATCCTCTGGTTAATCGTGCAACTGCCTTATCCGCTGCTGCATTTTATCGGCACCAGCGCTGGTCGCCTTTCCCGTCGCTTTCTTAAACGCCGCGAACATATCGCCCGGCGTAATATCGAACTCTGCTTCCCGGACATGTCGCCAGCGGCGCGCGAGACGCTGATCGATCAAAACTTTATGTCGCTGGGAATGGGGCTTATCGAAACCGGCATGGCCTGGTTCTGGAGCGACGAGCGGGTCAAAAAATGGTTTGATGTCGAGGGGTTCGCCAACCTTAATCACGCGCTTAGCGGTGGGAAAGGGGTAATGGTCGTCGGCGTGCACTTTATGTCGCTGGAGCTGGGCGGCCGCGCGATGGGGCTGTGTCGGCCAATGATGGCCACCTACCGGCCGCACAACAGCCCGCTGATGGAGTGGGTGCAAACCCGCGGTCGCCTGCGTTCGAACAAAGCGATGATCGATCGCAACAACCTGACCGGTCTGGTGCATGCCTTAAAATCCGGTGAAGCGGTGTGGTTCGCGCCCGATCAGGATTACGGTCCCAAGGGCAGCGTCTTTGCACCTTTTTTCTCCGTCCCGCAGGCGGCGACCACCAACGGCACCTATGTCCTGTCCCGCTTATCGGGCGCGAAAATGTTGAGCATCAGCATGGTACGTAAGCTGGATCGCCGGGGCTATAGCCTGCATATCAGCGAGGTGATGAATGACTATCCGGGTGAGGATAAGCAGATCGCCGCCGGCTATATCAACAAGGTTATTGAGCGCGAGATCCTGCGCGCTCCCGAGCAGTATCTGTGGGTACACCGTCGTTTTAAAACCCGCCCGCTGGGCGAACCTTCCGTCTATTAACCTTCCCGCACAGGCTGCGCTTTCAAAATCCCGACAGTTGGGGTAACGTGAGCCGGATCATGTTTTAGTCGTGCGCGAAGGAGTGCAGAGTGTTCGCTGAGTTTGGTGTTCTGAATTATTTAACCTATCTGGTCGGGGCGGTGTTTATCATCCTCGTTCCTGGCCCTAATACGTTTTTCGTGCTGAAAACGGGTATTGCCCACGGGGTGAAGAAAGGCTATCTGGCGGCGGCGGGCGTCTTTATTGGCGACGCAGTGCTGATGTTTCTGGCCTTCGCCGGGGTGGCGACGCTGATTAAAACCACGCCGGTGTTGTTTAACGTCGTGCGCTACCTCGGGGCAATTTACCTGCTGTGGCTCGGGGGCAAAATGCTCTATGCGGTGCTGACCCAGCGCGACGGCCAGTCCGACGCCAGCGCGGAGCCGGCGAGCGCGATCCTCAAGCGCTCCCTGACCCTGAGCCTGACCAATCCGAAAGCGATTCTGTTCTATGTGTCGTTTTTCGTGCAGTTTATCGATGTCAACGCCAAAACCCCCGGCGTGGCGTTCTTTATCCTGGCGCTGACCCTCGAGGTGATTAGCTTCTGCTATATGAGCTTTTTGATCCTCTCCGGCTCGTTTGTCACCCGCTACGTCAAAACCCGCAAGAAGCTGGCTAAACTTGGCAACAGCCTGATTGGTCTGGTTTTCGTCGGGTTCGCCGCGCGCCTGGCTACCCTGCAGTCCTGATCCCCACGGGCCGGTTACCCGCTGACCGGCCCGCCGTCTCTTATTCTGCCCTGTAACAAAAACCCTTCATTTTTTATTGCATTGGTGTTACATATACAGCCGTTTATCGCTCAGCAAAAAGGAAGCCCCGATGATTCTGCAAAAACTCCTCAGCAATAAAAACTGCAAAAAATACTGTCTGTCGCTCGCGGTGGTGTTTGCTATCGCGCTGGCGGTAGTGGGGCGGGCGACCTTCGGGGGCGTGGTGAGCGAGTACAATATGCCGTACTCAGAGTGGACGACGTCCATGTTCTTCCTGCAGGGGGCGATGGTGACGGTTTACAGCATTGTCTTTACCGCACTCTTCGCTATCCCCCTCGGCTTTATTTTCCTCGGCGACGAGCGCCAGGATTAAGCGTCAACGGGCGAACCGCGGTTCGCCCTGTCTTTTCGGCTCATCAACAGCCTGAAGGATTAATCATCGTCATGATAGTGATGATGGTGGTGATGGCGATGGGCGTGGTACCCATCGTCAATAATGCATCCCGATAACAGCGTGCACAGCGCAATAATCAACGGTAACACGATCCGTTTTTTCATCCCTTACTTCTCCCGCTATTTTGCTTTCCCCGGGGCAGAGAATGCCGCGGTGGATAACGTGAGTGTAAAGGGTTAACTTGTTGATGGGATAGGATAACTCCGCAATATCGCCGCCGCGATCACCACCAGCCGAACTGGCTGCCGGCCACCGCCACGATGGCGACAACCAGCATAATAATGGTGCTTTTTTTCATTATGCCCCACCCGGCGCCGCATAGCCGCCGACAAAAAACCAGCCGAGAAAGACGACGGCGATGATAAAGATCGCCACCGGGAAAAGAATACCCAATTTCATGATAGTGTCCCTGTACCCACGAATGATGCCCAGCATGATACTGGATATCGCGGTACTTTAGTCAATATGAATGAAATTCTCCTGACGGCGGGACTTCTTATCCTGGTACATCGCCTCATCGGCGGCGCGTAAGGCCGCTTCAACATCGATACTCTGCGGATCGCAGGTGACCACCCCGAAGCTAGCGCCCTCATAGTCGATACGCTGTTCGCCGAGGAAGTAGACGCCGCACAGAGCCTGACGCAGAGACGTGACATACGCCTGCTGTGCGGCAGGCTGCTGGGCGCTACCGACGATCAAAAACTCATCGCCGCCAAGGCGGCCAACGATATCCTCACGGCGCGCGACGGCGGTGAGTCGTTCGCCGACCTGTACCAGAAAGCTGTCGCCGCACGGATGACCGAACCGATCGTTAATGGCTTTGAAACCGTCGAGATCGATAAAAATCAGCGAGACCTGCTGCTGCTGGGCGCGGGCGGAGGCAAAGCGTAGCGCCAGCTGCTTAAACAGCGCACGGCGATTAGGAAGCTGGGTGAGCTCATCGGTCGACGAGTGCAGCTCCAGCGCGACGTTAGCCGCCTGCAGCTGTTGCACCAGGGTGTCTTTTTCCACGTAGTGGGAAATGAGCTTCGCGAACAGGCCCATCACCTGTTCACCTTCGAGATTATAAGGTTGCTTCTGTCGGCTGGTGGCGCAGAGGGTACCGAACAGAGAGCCGTCGGCCAGGCGGACGGGAATGCTTAAAAAGGTGGCGATCCCCAGCTCCTGGGCGGCGATGCAGGAGTGCCAACGATGGGCCACATCGTTGCTAAACGTGCACTGATCCTCAAGGGCGCGTTTGCACAGGGATTCATCCCAGGGGACGGAAAAACCTTCCGGGATCTGCATTTCGCTGCTGTTATGGGCGAACATTACCTGCTGCCGCTGGGCGTTGATATCGATGCGGGTAAGATAGGTGGACTCCATTCGGGTCACCGCCTCCAGCATCTCCAGCAGCTGGCGCACCAGGGTTTCCAGGGACTGTTCCGCAGCGAGGGTTTGCGACACCCGGGCAAGAATAAAATCTGACATGAATAATACAGCTCCAGCACGCCAAACGTCACCCCAGCATATTGGGCTGCAAACGGACATCAGCGTCAAATAAACAGTGATATTTTTAAATTTATCACATCTGTCTGGGGAATACTTGTCCACGCGGTGGGAAAAAAAGCCCCGTCGGGTGCGTTAGCCACCCCAGACACTACGGCTTTCAACGGTGCAATGCGGGGTTGCGCGGCACGCAAGACCGTTGAAAGCCATATTTACCTACCTAAGTGTGGACATAATGTGGACATTTTACGCATCAGCACCACCTCTCAGCGGGTTAAGTGAGATTGCATCCTGGAGGTATTCGGGCGCAAAGTGAGCGTAGGCCATAGTTTGCTCAATTCGCGCATGTCCTAGGATCCTCTGTAATGTAATGATGCTTCCCCCATTAATCATAAAGTGCGTCGCGAAACTGTGGCGTAGTGCATGCGTCGCCTGGCCGGTCGGAAGATCAGGTTTTACTTCCCTGAGTATCTGCCTGAAGTCAGAATAAGACGCCTTACCAAATAACAACCCTCGTTTACCATCCGCTATGAGTTTTGCCACTTCCGCTGAAACTGGAACAGTCCGCTGCTTGTTACTCTTGGTTTTAACGAACGTCACACGGTTCTGTATGATGTGTTCCGCCTTGAGTCGAGCCGCTTCGCCCCAGCGAGCACCAGTACTTAAACATAGAACAGCTATCTTCTTGTTGTCGCCATCCAGTTTAAAGAGCAAGTGCTTGATTTCGTCCTCTGTCAGATAGCCAGTTTCTGGGACATCTTCTTTCAACTTCTTCCGCCCTCTGATCGGATGTTCACCCGAAAACAACTCGGCCTCGATAAGCGCTGTGAACATGCCACTGATGCTGTTGAGATCACGGTTAATGGTGGAAGCTTTAATGCCCTGGCTTCTTCTTACCGCGTAATACTGACTAATCAGCGCTTTTGTAATCTGAAAAGCACAAGGATCGTCGGTAATCCTGCAAAAAATATCTAACTTGTTGCGGTTTATCCGACCGTGCTCCTCATGCTTGCCTTTCAAATTCCACCAAAGCTGTATCAGTTCAGACAGATGCCGCTTATCCGTCGGTTTTGATAACCATTCTTTGGTGTGGTGGTTGAACTGGGTATGCTTCTCGAAAGCTACCGCTTCACTTTTCTTATCAAACTTCCTGCGGATACGCTTTCCATTGCGACCAGCAGGCCTGATGTCCACTTCATATCGACCATCATCGAGTTTCTTAATAGTCATAAGAAAACCCTCCGATGGGTGCGTTTGCCTTTCGGCCTCAACGCGTTGCAATTATGTGATGAATACTTTTCGACCAATAATAGACATTTGAAATGTATGTAGGACTGGTTAATTGTTAACCAGTCTTTTGGTCGGAGTGCTGCGAGGTTGTTAAGTCTTGCCCAAAGTGTGCGAGGGCCGGTGCGATTTGACCGGCTTCAGGCGAAACCTGATCGGTCATAAACCACAGTGTGTATTTCACGAATCTAGGGTGTTGGAAGATTTTCATGATTGGTTCAAGGCTCGCACTTTTTGTACCAGCCTCATAGCCAGAAAGTGTGCTGTAAATTACTCCTGTTAACTCGCTGAATTGCCTACGATTAAGCCGTTCTGACTCCCTGATAAGCTTCAACTTCTCTGAAATAGGGATTGACATAAAAACCTCTTTGGGAAAATATTACGCGTATGGATAATAAATTTTCATTTGAGTAAGTCTCTTAACGGGCAATTAAAACCCATTAAGAGCAATTAATTACCCTAAAGGAGAATGTAACAGATGAGCAAACAGCTTGTAAGTAGCACGGATGCTGTGCCTTATCAGGAGTTCGCCAGACTCATCGGGAAAACCCCTGCAGCGGTGAAGGGCATGATCGAAAAAGGGAAGCTTCCTGTAATCGAGATGACCGATCCCCAGTCAACTTCTGGCCGTGCGGGCGAGTACTGGGTTTACCTTCCAGCCTGGAACAACGGCATGAAGCTGGCCTACGAAAGTCGTCCGAAAGAGATCAGGGAAGGGTGGTTGATGTGGCTTGGTCTCGGTGAGCCAGGTCGATAGCCGGTTTCAGGAGAGGAAACATGAAGAACGGTAACCGCGGATCAGTATCACAGCTCAATAGCAAAACCAGCCTCTACTGTGGCTTTACTATTCTGAAACTCCCACGCAAAAAACCGTACAACCGCCAGCGCTATCAAATTACGCACACAGGCCATTATTACGGCATCGACTTTGCTTTATCAGAAGCATGCCGAACGATTGACAGAATCATGAGTAAAAAGCGGTTTATTGCTTTTTAATCTCTGGGAGCGAAAATGAAACTCGAATATGCAGACAAAATTAACTCGCTTTTACAATGCTTCCATTTCAATAAAGAGTTTCTGGAATGGAATCATGATTACTCTCTCCAGCTTTTACGCCATGGCGTATCCCACCTTTATCATTTCGCAATGCTTCAAGGCGAGAATGATGAATGCACTCTTGAAGAACTCCGCAACATCATTATTTCCGTCACCGATGGGGATATCCCTAAACCATACGACCTGCTATCTCTGGACGCTGAGCAACTGAAGAAGGCTATGAAGTTTGTTCAGCCGCAGGAGGTAACCGTAGAGGTTACACAGGAGACCCTGGAACACCTGAAACTGGGAGCTAGAGCCTCCTGGCGGCTGGAGCCCCCTCGCTTTAACTGATCATCGGAGTACGCCATGTTCACCGAAGAAAAAACATCCTGGGAACAGGAAATGCTGATTCGAGAAGCAGTGGAAAGTGCCGAGCAGGGGTTCACTGTACATCTAAAAAATGGTGCTCGTATCACCATTAGCTCAAAAAGCCCGTCTAAAGATTTAATCATTTACGGGCTCGAAAAAGCAATACGCGGTAATCACGATCGCGCGCGAATGACCTTTATTGATTTCATGTATTACTGGCATGAAAGGATATTTAAGCAGATTAAAAGAAAACAGCGTCCAAAAAATTAATTAACCCGCTTTAAAAATGACGGCATTCACTTTGTCGGGGATTCGTTTTGCCTTTTTCAGGAGGTTGCATGTCGGTTACGTCAATAAAGCCGGAAGGCGGAATAAGCGATCCAGAGTTTATGGGAATCAGCACCAATGCGCGCAAAGGCGAGCGCGCCCACTTACTCGGATTGCTGCGCATTCGTATGGGCCTACTGAAAGAGCAAGGCCTTACCCCCGAAGAGATTTATTCAGCACTTGAGCAGTGGATAGCCAACCACGAAACAATCACCAGCGAGGGCAGTAGACCATGAATCACATAATGATCGATTTGATTAACGTTAGTAAGAAACCGTCATCACCTCTGTGTGCCATTGAAGCTGTGTTTTTTGAACCCTCTACAGGGCAGATTGGAAAGGTTTTTTATTCTTCGATAGACATTCGTAAATCTGAAAGCTTGAAGGGCTGTATCAGCATTAGTACGGCATTCGATTGGATGAAAAAAGACTCTCACTGGCGCGCCGAAGTGATGAGCGCAACCGAAGCTGAAGAAGATGTACTTTGCAGCCTTGCTGCTTTCATCGCCGATAATACCTGTCCCCGGAACGCGGCGTTATTCGTATGGTTCAAAGATGCCCCGGAAAAACTGGTTTCACTTCGTTATGCCGTGGATCGCTTAGAGGTGTCAGGCATTTTCCCTGAAGGCACAAAATACCGCTGCATACGTTCACTTCTCGACCTTGCTGCTGCCACAGACTATGCGCCTCATGCGAGAAGCACCCTGGCACGTTACACGCTCACTGACGCGCGATATCAAGCGGAGCAAGTCTGCGAAATCTGGCAGCGCTTGACCTCTCCACACATTGGATCGCTATGAGGGCCGCCATGCATTCGCATCTGTCTGTTGTTTGTAACGCGCCGTTGCCGGTTTGTAAGAGGGCGCTTGCCGCCCTGAATTGCTTTGCTCGTGGACAGCGTAATTACACCCGCGTCAAGCCACACGCCTATCTCGTGATCCGCATTGGCCTCCGTTGGCGTTTGCTCAGCAAAAACGGTGGAAAGCAGTGGCGACTAATGACCCATGAAACCTATAACCAGGAATGCCGCAAATGATTAAGTCACCTCTTAAGTGGGCTGGCGGTAAAACCCGCGTGTTGCCGGAGCTGCTGAAGCACTTACCTAAAGCCGATTGCTTGATTGAGCCCTTTGTAGGCAGTGGCACAGTCTTTATGAATACGGAATACCGCCGCTATGTGCTTTGTGACAGCAATCGCGCATTGATCAATTTCTTCCTCGCGCTCAGGGAAGACCCAGAAAGATTGATACTGATCGCCAGGAACGTATTCAGAAATGGCAATAACGAAGATAGCTATTACGAAGAGCGCAAGTTGTTCAACCACCTGTCGTGGGATGACGAGTGTGCAGATGATTACGTTGTACGGTGGGCGGCCTCATTTTTATACCTGAACCGCCACTGCTTTAACGGGCTTTATCGCACCAACAGGGATGGAGGTTTCAATGTCCCCTTTGGCAGCTATAAGGAGCCTTATTTCCCTGAAGCCGAAATGCGCTTGTTTGCTGAAAAGGCGCGGGATACTCACGCGCTCTTTCTTTGTAATGATTTTCGTACTTCCATTCCGTACGTCGCCAGGAATCGCTTGGACTCCGTGATTTACTGCGATCCGCCGTACATCCCGACCAGCAAAACAGCCAATTTTACCGCTTACGGCAAGCCATTTACCCTGGACGATCACCGCGCTTTGGTTACGGCGCTACTGGACGTTAATTGCCAGCATGGCACGCGCTCGGTCATCTCGAATAGTGACACACCAGAAACACGCCAGATCTACTCCGCTTTCAATCTCCACGCCTTCAGAGTTCGACGTTCCGTTAGCGCCAAAACCCGCGATATGGCTGGTGAAGTGATTGGCGTTCTTCGCGTGTGTGGTGGTTGCGGTCGTTCTGGTGGTGGAGGTTGCCCGGACTGTGGGGCGGTGATGGGCGATGCGGCATATGCCGAAATGTTTGGCGCGCCGGCTTGTTGTGGCGTTGACCTGGCAAAATAAGATAACGACGGTGAGCTATGTCTGATTCCACAGTCCTGGCATGGAGCTGGAATGCCCCACAGCGGGCTATTAATCCAAGCGACGCCGAAGAGCCTGCAATTGAGTATCTCACCCCAAAAGGCGAGGGTAAGGCACTTGCCTATAGCGATCTTGTTGATGTTGTTTATCGGGTACCGTTGCGCCCTCGTGATGGGGAGGCGCGCAGGGCATTTGATCGCGCAAGACTGGCGCGTCATCTGCGGCGGCGCGTCCAGGCTCTCCCTGCGTTTATCCGCAAGCGTTTTTTAATACACCTTGAAACTCTGGACCGTAGGGACCGGAAAGAGGCTGTACGCTGGCTATTCAACACGTTTGAGCGCCATGTATTGCGTCGTGTTGATGCGGTAAACGCACAATATCTGCCGCAAAGTAATCTGCCTGCAATTCTCTTTCCGCTACGTGATGATTTTCATCTGCTGCCATGGGCAGATAAAAAGCGCCTGAAACGACTGGCCTATAGGCTCGCCAATCTGATGAAAAGCGAGTTTATGCGCGAGTTTGATTTTCGGTACGAGAAAACGGCAGATGTGGAGTTTTCCACGATCTACGCTTACGGCGCTATTGCCAGTAAAGCGTCCTCACTCAATATTGCGATCCCTGGCTGGAAACAGTATTGCGATGAAGCACTGACAGCAGAAGATGCATTGCGTGTTATTGCCAGACTTCAAACGGAAAAGTGGTGGCTAGGTAAGCTCCGCAAAATCCATGACCGCTGGCGCGAGCACCTCCTGATCGCCACTAGCTACGTCAGCAAAGTGGCATCACCCTATTGCTCTGAGCCTTGCCTCAGGGAGTGGATAGCACAAAAAAAAGCCAACTTTGAATACCTTCAGGCGATGGAGCTGGAAGACCAGGACACTGGGGAGCGTACCTCCTTGCTCGATAAGGTCATGGGCAGCGTTTCCAACCCGAAGATCGCCCGTCATGAATTGATGGTGCGCATGCGCGGTTTTGAGGATATGGCTAACGAGATGGGACTGGTTGGCATGTTCTACACGTTGACCGCACCGTCACGTTATCACGCCACACATGTGCATTCCGGCAAGCGCAACGATAAATACTGCAATGCCAGCCCACGCAAAACTCAAAAGTACCTTTGCAACGTCTGGTCACGTGTACGCGCCAAATGGGGAAGGGAAGGCATCCGCACATTTGGTTTCCGTGTAGCCGAACCACACCACGACGGAACGCCGCACTGGCACCTGCTGTTATTTCTCCGCCCGGAAGAGGTGGAGCTTGCCACTGATATTTTTCATGAGTACGCCCTCCAGGTGGATGGAAGCGAACCCGGCGCGGCTCAGTATCGTTTTACTGCCAAACCAATTGATGAAGAGTTTGGATCGGCAACGGGATACATCGCAAAGTACATCTCAAAAAATATCGACGGTTATGGAATGGATGGCGAGTTTGATCACGAGTCAGGCAAACCCGTTAAAGAGATGGCAAAGCGCGTGCGGGCGTGGGCTTCACGCTGGAGTATTCGCCAGTTTCAACAGATTGGCGGCGCGCCTGTATCCACATGGCGCGAGCTAAGGCGCCTAGGAAGTCGTGAGCTTGTCTTGCACCCGGAACTTGAAGCTGCCCGTGCTGCTGCTGATGCGCCCGACTGGCCGGGATACGTCAACGCCCAGGGCGGCCCGTTTGTAACTCGCGATTGTTTGCGTGTTCGTCTCAATTACGAATACACCGAAAACGGCAATGATTATGGTGACACAGTCGCCAAAATCAGCGGCGTCTATTGTCCTTTTACGGTCAGTGAATCGGTCATTTATACCCGCACCAACGATTACAAAATCGTACCGAAGCATAAGCCATCGTCGGTCGAGAATTTGACCTTAGAAGGCCGCGACGCGGCCCCTTGGAGTTCTGTCAATAACTGTACGGGGCGCACCGAATCGGACGAAAAACCAGCTTCAGAAACGAAGGTACCAGATGATAAACCGACAATTAACGAAAGTTCAGTGACAGAACTTCCTCAGAATATCTAAGATTTAAGGCGATATTCGTGACAGCAAAGGCACGAGATCACCATCAGACTAAGAAAAAACTGTCTTGGACAAGATCAGATAAAACCTTCATGCGCTTTGCAAGAGTAGCTCACGTGCGTCGATTGATGCCAAAGTAACTCTGACGTAACCCTAAAAGTTACCGTCACGAAATATGTCAGCCTGACACAGGAAGAAGCAGAGACGTGCTAGAGTGAGAAGCTACGTATCGACGTTCTGAGACATACGGACAGTTACATCGCTGTGGCTCAGAATGCTCCAATAAGAAGTCAGAGGTACAATCGTTCCAACAGAATGGCACGGCAGGGCTGATAACTGTCAAGGACGAAATTCACCGCAGCATGACATTAGCGGGAGTTCGCTAGAAGTAGCAGGCAACGCAATCTCCGCGTAAAATGATGCACTATCACGGAGAGGTTTAATTGTTAGTAGATTGCTGCATTCTGGCGCATGATGAGGTGAAACTGGCCATCGAGAAAGGGGGGGTAATAGAACTCTGGATGATTAAATACACAAACTTCTCGACGCCGTAAGTAATTTTATTCATAATTAATGTTGTACATGAAAATTAAAACGGATTCATTAGGGGATGTTTTATGAGAATTAGTGATGTTAATTTTGGGAGTATCGATGCTAAACATGAAGTCGATGGGAGGACGCCAGAAGAAATTAGATATTTTGAGGATAGTTATGTTTTGCCTCCAAATATAAATTTAGATGATTATTTGAGTGGTAAGAAATATTATATATCAGGCCTTAAGGGTACAGGAAAGACAGCTTTGTTAAGATTTATTCAGATAAAAGCTGATAAAAAAAATATTAAAACAAGTTTTATTTTATTTAAATCTGATTTTGATTCGTATGAAAGGGAGTCTTTGCATAACTCAATAATTTCAACCACTCCTCAGCCAGATGTGACTAGTAGCCAATATGATTATGAACAAGCGTGGAGAATGTACATATATAAAACGATAGTGTCTCTTACTCTCTCAGATAAAATTGATGCATTTCAAAAAAATAAAATATGGAGTGAGTTTAAAGATTTAATTCTTGCTATATCTCCTGGTAATATTAATTCATCTATATCATTACCTAAAGTTAAAGCAGGTAAGGTAGTTCTCTCAAAAGATCCAAAAATCGAATTTGATTTTGAAATGATTGATAAGAAAAAGGTTGTCAACTTTTCTGAGTATTGTAAGGTATGTGATGAAAAATATAAGGAATTAATTACTACATCTACTAGAAACATTATATTTGTAGATGAGCTTGAAATTAGGGTTTTAGATGATGCATCTACAAGCAGGGATATTCATTTGGTTAGAGACCTTATAACTAGTGTAGACAGATTAAACCAAATAAGTAGAAAGCAATCTTTTAATATAAACTTTATATTGGCAGTTAGATCTGAGGTTATGCAGTCCGCTAGAAGTATTGGCAAGGAAATTAATAAGCCACTGTTTGATTTTGGAGATACTTTAGCATGGAGTCGTTATTCAAAAAATAAAAGCAATCACCCTTTAATTAAAATTATTGAATCAAGAATAATAGCTACTGAAAAGATTAATGGAATCTCTGAGCATGGAGATATATGGAGTAAATATTTTAAAGGTAACTTCCATGGTAAAGATTTTAGAGAGTTCGCTTTAGATCAAACTTGGTATCGTCCTAGAGATCTTGTAAGATTAATGGAAGTTGCATTAAAATCTTTTAAAAATGTAGATGCTTTACTGCAGCGCCATTTTGATGAGTCAAAAAAATTATATGCTTCAGAGAGTTGGGTTGAAATTGGTGAGGAGTTATCTGCTTCGATGACAGCAGTGGAAATAGAGGGTTTGTCGCGAGTGTTAGGTAAATTTAGAAGCCCATTTACAATACATGAATTCAAAACCCAAATGACGGATCTTGCTGGAATTTATTCCGAAGTTGATAAGCTGGATCAAAACCATAAGGCTGGTGATCTTTTAAAAAAATTATATACTGTGGGTGTTGTGGGTAATTATATCACCGGTAAAAGAGGAAACAAGATTCCTCAGTATGCAGCAAGGGATAATCCTATGGTGCATCTCGAGGAGCAATTTATTGTGCATCCTGCGGTGAAACCATTTTTCAGTACTAATCTTTAATTAAACATCTAAAAACACTGACTAATATGACCGTTGAATAGTCAGTGTTTATTTATAAAACATTCTTATCTGAAGTGATTGCAATTTCGATTATTTTTTATAGTAAACAATATTTGATACATGTTTTCGGTGTTGAGCTAATGTCAATGGCGTTATTTTATAAAGTATAATCAGATATATAGATTGTTTCCTAAATATGAATGTTCTTATTTATCGCATTGCAGGGTAAAGCGCAAGTTTGCGCAGTTTGATGATGCCTTCTATCTCCTTTAATGCCATGCTGAGCGCTCTCTGAGACCGGTTTTGTGCATGCACGAAAAATGACAGGATAGCTGCGCGCAGGTGACGGGGGGCAAGCCCCCGCAAACGGGTCAGGGTAGGGAAGGCGGCAGAATACGCAATTTCATGGTTTCTGCGTCACGGTGAGCGGTCGTTTTGGTTGGAGGCATGCCCTTTGCAGGGAAAAAGCAGCGACGCGCAGAGGGGCGCTGATGCGGGATTTTTTCAGCAGAAAAGATGAGGCCAGCGAAAACGCTGGCCTGTTATAAATGGCTGATGTTGTTTAAAGAAACTGAGTTTTGTGGCGGTTATTTCTCAGCGGTAAGCAATGCGTAAGGGTTAAAGCGGATCACTTCTTCTCCGATCCACTCATTGACCACCTTCAGTGCCTCCATTACGGGTGTCAGCTCGTTGATAGCGTAGACCCGGGCGGCTTTCTCGATATCCCCAAATGAGCCGTTTCCCTCTGGCATGGCGCCCATCAGCTGCGGCGGGATACGGTGCGCTGCGAGTATGTCGTCCCGGGTGGCGTTCTTAATGTTGATAAACTCATCTTTCGCCGTGATCTGCTGGAAGGGGAGGATTTGCACGCCGTCTTTGCCGCCGCCTGGCGCATGCAGCAGCAGGTTTTTAAATGCGCCTTTACCACGCGCGCCGGTCAACGTCTCTTTGACTGCCTTCATGCTTTTATCGTCAACCTGTCCGGCGCCAATATAAACAATGCATCCAGCATGCGATCCATTGTCGTAGTACAGCTTACGGAACATGTCAGCGGAGTGGGCCAGGCTGGCGGCCAGCAATGCTGCCATATATTCCGGCATACCGTAGACCTCCTGATTAATATCAGGGTTCAGAACGTGACAAACCGTTCCTGATTTGAATGTGTGCTCTTCTTTCCAGCGCCGGATAAACCAGTATTGATCGAGATCTGTGCTCCCACGCCGGGTGTACTTCGCAAGAGAGTGTTTGAAGGGAAGCGGGCCGCCCAGGCGATTACGCGGCAATTCGAGATAGGCATTGCCAAACGTGAACCAGTCCAGCGCAAATGCGGAAAAGGTCTGGCGATTGAGCAGTTTGTGCGGGATAAAACAGCCGGTGAGCACATTACGTTTGAAATACAACGCCGACTCATGCCAGGCGCTCTGGCGCGGAGCTTTAGCCAGTCCGTAAAAATCTACTGGTGTCTCATAGTATCGCCCGTTATCCATGCAATAGAGATTGTCCAGCAAATCGGCCATATCCCGCACGGGATAAGGTCCGTCAAAGCTGAACGCTGTCAACGCGGGATCGGCCTTCAGTGACTCCGCAATGTCAGAACCGGCGGTGCTGGCTATCGGCTTTTTACCGTATTTCTTTTTCAAAGTTACCATCCCATTGCGAAACCACCGCCGCCACTTTCCTGGCCCAACGGTTCATTAATAATCGAAAGCATGGTTGCCCACGCCATATCACCATGGCTTACGCCGCGCGATCGGTCCGTTTCGTAAGTGATGAAACCGCCGGGCGTAACAACTTTGCGAACAGCGTTAAAGGCTCTGACCAGACCCTGCTCGCTGCGGTCATATTCCCAGCGGCCGGCGCGGATGACCTGCAACATTTTGAGGACAAGGGCGCGCTTGGAAGAGAGGCTCATCTGGTAGCAAATAGCCGCCGGGAACCAATTTTTAACAATCTGCCAGACCGCCTCCCCGACGCCTTGTCCGTCGATGGCGATGTGAGTGACGTTGTAGCGCTCGGCAGCCTCTTTGATGACCGCCGCCTGCTGCTCAAACTCCAGCCCTCGCAGTTGCTTCAATTCAACCGTGCGAAACCGGCCGCCAGCCACAAGGGGAGGGACAGTTACGGACAGAGCACCGGCATCACCATTGCCGCTGCCGCCGTTGGCGTCGTAGCCCAGCCACACCTCACGTTGGCCCATAGGGCGACTGGCGAACGGTTTCCAGTCGGGCCAGTCGTCATACCCGTCAGCGCCGCACCCCAGTAACTGGCTAAGATTGAACGCGCTTTCGCCGTCTTTGACGAACTCGCACATGTACAGGTTTTCAAATTCATCTGGGCTGTTTTCGTCCCGGATTTCATCAATGTCGGTGTAGTCCCAGCCGTTATTGATAGCATCCTGAATAGTGACGATTTGCCGCCACGTTTTGTCCGGGTAAAGCACGCCGCTATGGGTTTTCTTCCAGGACACGTCAAAGTCAACGCGCTGCGCTTTAGGCCGTTTCGCATTCCATCGATCGCCGGTCCAGAACTGATAGGCTTCATGGCTTTCGCTGGATGGAGTAGAGAAGTAAGTACGCGTTAAGCCTTTAAGTGTTGCCATGGCGCCGGCGACCTTACGCAGGTTGATAAAGTTTCCTGTCCAGAAAAACTCATCAAATCGCAGGTGGCCGGTGTACGACTGCGCCGTCGCCGCCGACGTACCGAGAAAATGCAGCTCTGCGCCGTTTGACAGCGTGATTTGCTCGCCGCCTTTAAGTTCGACGTCCACCTCTTCAGCCGCTTTGCGGATGAAGTTGCGGAACTGTAGCGCCTGCTTTCGTGATGCTGACAGAAAGATTTGGTTGCGCTGGTAGTCGTGCTTAACGTCTGTTCTCAGTGCGCCCAGCAATGCCTCGCGGGCAAAGTACCAGGTTGCCCCAATCTGCCGTGATTTAAGGATCATCCGGTTACGCTGATCTCGTTGTTCGTACCAGCCGCGCTGATGCCATGCGAGAGAGTCGAGAATTTTTAAGCGCAACGCCTCGATCTGCTCCTCGGAGAAGTGGTTTTTCTTCTTGCGACGACTGGTTTTTTTTACGCCGGTGATAGTGGAGGCCTGCCCGGTATCCAGCTTTTTCAACTGCCGGGTTAACAGATCAATCTCTTTGAAATCGCCACTGGTTTTATTGTCCTTCGCGCTCAGCTGGCAGAGACGGGTATCAATGGATTGCGTTACCCGTTTGATAGGCGTTGTGTCGTCCCACTCGTCACGCTTTTTCCACGAATAAACGGTGTTTGAGTTGATACCCATGAGTCGCGAAATTTCGGCGGGCGGGTAACCCTGCCAGTAGAGCTGCTTTGCCCTCAATCGAATAAACGCATCCTGAATCATCACTTCCCCCTTTTGAGCAGGGAGATTACCTGCGCGCGATCCCCGCGGCTCGGGCTTTCAGGTCTGACCGTTCTCCGACAACAAAACCGCGTGGCGCCGGGCTTTCAGGCTCTGCGATGATGCAGCGACTGACATTAATCAACAGGATAAAACGACATGGCCAGCACGACTAAACCCGCCCGCAAAAAGTTTCGCGTTGCGGTTTCCGGCGCCACCGTTGACGGGCGCGAGATCCAGCCGCAGCACCTCCGCGATGCGGCGGCGAGCTACAACCCGGCCGTTTACGGCGCCCGCGTGAACGTGGAGCACTATCTCTCCATGCTTCCTGACAGCAATTTTGGCGCCATGGGGGATGTTGTTGCTTTAAGCGCGGAGGATATCACCGAAGGGCCGCTGGCCGGTCGTACGGCGCTCTATGCCGAGATCGACGCTTCGGCACGAATGAAGCAGCTCACCGATGAAGGAAAAAAAATCTATTCCAGTATTGAGCTGCATCCGCAGTTTGCCCTTAACGGTAAGGCGTATGTGGTCGGCCTGGCGATGACGGACACCCCGGCAAGTCTGGGGACTGAGCGCCTTAAATTTGCCGCGCAGCAGCGCGCGCAGGTGATGGCCTTCAATAACCAGCAGCTCGAGGCGCCGCTGTTCTCTGATGCGCTTGAAGCTGAAGTGATCGAACTGGCAGCTCATCGCAGCGAGGAGGGCGTCAACTGGTTCAACCGCGTGATGGGCATCCTTGGCAAAGGCCAGAAAACCGACGATCAGCGTTTCAGTCAGTTGCATCAGGTTGTTGAAGCCGTTGCTCAATCTCAGGCAGACCAGATTGACCGGTTCAGAGCCCTAGAACAGGAACGCCAACAGGATAAAGCCACCATTCAGCAACTGACCAGTGAACTTAACGAGCTGCGCGGTCAGCTTCAGCTCCAGCCCGCAGAAAATTACAGCGCACGACCGGCGGCAACCGGCAACAGCAGCGCGCAGCTTGCAGAATTCTAAGAGGTAAAAAAATGGAAAACCTGACCCGCGAATTATTTGATAAGTACATTGTGCGCCAGGCACATCTGAACGGTGTCTCACCCTCAGCCGTTGCCAATCGTTTCAGCGTCGATCCGACTATCCAGCAAAAACTGGAACAGGCCGCCATGGAGTCGGATGACTTCATGAAGCTGGTTAACCACTTTGGGGTTAAAGAGCAGGAAGGGCAGAAAGTAAAAATCGGCAGTAAAGGGCCGATGGCGAGCACCAATAACAGCTCGGACGGCACCAACCGCCGTAACCCTGCACCGAACCATAACAAAGAGCCGCAGAACTACCACTGCCGCAAAACCAACTATGACTATGCGCTTTCGTATGCGGAGCTGGACGCGTGGGCCGGTCACCCTGAATTTCAGTCATTAATCAGTAATGCGATGGCTCGTCAGTTGGGGTTGGATCGCCAGATGATTGGCTTTAATGGCACGCATTACTCTGAAAACTCCGACCGCACGACCTACCCGTTATTGCAGGATTGCGGTGTTGGCTGGCTGCAAAAAATCCGCAATGAAGCGCCGCAGCGCATTATGCCGGGTATCACGCTGACCTCCCGTGATGAGAATAACGCGGTAATTGCGTCAGGCACCTACGGCAATATTGATGCCGCCGTGCTTGATGCGCGTCACAGCCTTATGGATCCCTGGTTCCGCCGCGCTCCCGGCCTGGTGACTGTGCTCTCGTCCGATCTGCTGCTGAAAGTGAACCTGCCGAAAGTGAACGCGCTCAGCCAGACCAATCCGAATACCGAACTGCTGGCTGCGCAGCTCATTGTCAGCCAGGAAAAGATCGGCGGTCTGCCGACGGTCTTTGTCCCGGGTATTCCTGAAGATGTCGTACTCATCACCAACCTGAAAAACCTCTCTGTGTACTACCAGAAAGGCTCCCTGCGTCGCTCTATCCGGGAAGAGCCGCACTACAACCGCGTGGCGACTTACCAGTCCAGCAATGATGACTATGTCATTGAAGAGTACGGCATGATTGCCATGATCGACGGCGTGACATTCGCCTGATAATCCCCATCACATGGCGGGCAGCAAGCCCGCCCAGGAGAATGAACCCATGCTGACACCGGCACAAAGACACTTTCAGAAGGTCATGGCAGAGAGGCGGGGCATCAGTGATGAGCGTGACGCGGAGACGCGCACCGCGCATGAGCAGATCCTCTTTCGCCTGCATATGCATAAATCTTCGCTGAGCCAAATCCAGTCCCGCCAGGCGAAGGCCGCTGTAAAGGCCAGCATCCTTCCTGAGTTTCAGGGATGGATTGACGGCACGATCGAGGGCGACAGCGGGCGCGCGGATCCGGTCATCACCACGCTGATGGTGTGGGCGGTGGACTGCTCCGACTATGCGCTGGCGCTGCGTATCGGGCGCTATGTCGTTAAGCATGGCCTGAGCATGCCGGATGACAACTATCGCCGCCCGGCACCCACGGTACTGGCCGAGGAAATCTGCAATCCCATTCTGAACCTCGCCACCACGGACGCCGGAGCCGATTTGTCAGGCTATATCCCCATGCTGGACGAGCTGGCCGAAATTGTGGCCGACAGTGATATGCCGGATGAGGTCCGCGCGAAGCTGTGCAAGGTGAGAGCGTTTTGCCGTCGCGACACGGAAGACGCGGAAACCAAAGGCGAAGCGCTGAAACTCTTCCGGGAAGCCATGAGCCTGAACCCGGGTGCCGGTGTGAAACGGGAGATCGCTTCTCTGGTCAGCGCTTTGAAAAAGGCGCCGCAGACCAGCGCGGCAAGTGGTGATGCGGAAGATGAGACTTCATCCAGCGATACAGCAGCAACCGAAACACCCGCAACAGAAAAAGCAACACGAACGCGCAAGCAGACTAAAACGGCGGCCGGCACTCAAAAAGCCATCCGCAAAACGGCGGCAAAAAAGACAACGAAAACCGCCACAAAGTAAACGCCTGAGCGTAATGAACTGGCCCCGCGCCACAGGCGGCGCGCCCGGCGATCTGCCCGTAATGCGGTCTTTTTACCGGACGCCCACCGCCTGACCTACCGGAGAAACGACGATGAGTTTTATCGCACAGCGCCCCGTCAGACCTGCTGAAAGTGATGTGACAGACGTGGACGACGGCGGCGCACAGATTGCCATCGGCACTTTCTGGCCGACGGTAAAACTCCACGATCTGCGCCTGGCTGCCCGCATCGCCGGTGACATTACAACATCCCGATTAATGCATATGGCAACGGAGGCCGCGCTGCATGTCGCGGATCAATTGAAGGACTGGCGCAAGCAAAGGGAAGCGGAAGGTGCGGAATCTCTGGCCTCTGTGCTGCTGACTTCTGTCGGTGAACCTGTCGAGCAGATTAACGGCGAAAGCGCAAAAGTTTACCGCTTCCGGCGTGCGGTCTACTCCTTCACGCGCGCCAGTGTTCTGGAGGGTTACAGGGATGTTGGCACCACGCCAAAAGGTGACAAAGACGCCGAAGCCCTGGACAGGCAAATAGATGATCTCTGGCGGGACGGGCGCTGGAGTATCGCTGACATTCGGGAAGAAGCCCGGATCTATGCGGAGCTGTTCTGATGAAAGTCAGGGCGCTGCAAAACGACACGGTTGATCAGCTTTGCTGGCGTCATTATGGCAAAACCGCAGGTGTCACGGAGAAGGTGCTCGAAGCCAATCCGGGACTGAGCAATCAGATATTTTTGAATGCCGGGCAGGAGATCGAAATGCCCGTGATAACCAGCGAGGTGGAACGGGTAACCGTCCAGTTATGGGAATGACTCTGGATCGTATTAACGAATATTTTGCGTTTGCAACATCCGCCCTGGTGACCGGCGTGGGCGTCATGACCGTCAGCGAAAAACTGGCGCTGGCTGGCCTTCTTCTGGGGATTGTTTCCGCCGTCCGGCTGGCGATTCACCGCCGCCGCATTGAGCAGGCCAGCCAGCGCCGTAACGATTTGATCGAGCAGATTCTCCGCCAGGCGCAAACCCGCAACCTGTCGGACCGTGAGCGGCAGTTGCTGGAGCAACTGCACGGAGACAAACCTGCATGAAGAACATCATCAAAAAATGTTCGATTGCGGTGATAGTGGCTCTGGGCATTTCGCTGGCGCCCGGGAGCGTCAGAACATCGAAAGAAGGGCAGCAGAAAATTGCAGGTTGGGAAGACTGCCGCAGCACGCCTTATTACTGCACGGCGGGGGTGTTGACGGTTGGCATTGGCTCCACGAGCGGCGTGGAAAACCGCGAATACAGCAACCAGGAAATAGCGCGGCGCTGGATCAACGATCTGCAACGGGCGGAGAACTGCATCAATAACAATTTCCATGGTGCCGACATGCCGCAACTCACCTTTGAGGCTATGACGGATGCGGCCCTGAATCTGGGCTGCACCGGGCTGATGTGGTTCACCGATAAAAACGGACGCAAGCAGAGGACCACGATCTGGAAGCATGCCCAGGCCAGACAATGGCCGCAGATGTGCAACAGGCTGACTGATTTCGTCAATGTGGGCGGTAAGCGCTCCGCCGGCCTGGTTAACCGGCGCAATGATTTTAAAGCCTGGTGCCTGCTGGGCCTGAGTACGCCGTCATGAGGGCGGGCAGTGTGATTGTGATGCTTGTCCTTCTGGCTGCTGTCTGGTGGCAGACCGACCAGCTGAGCGAGGCCCGGACCCGCAACAAGCTGCTGACCGAAACGGCGACCGGTTACGACCAGGTTATTCAGGAAGTGAAGGCGACCGCCATACAGACCCACAAATTACTGGCAGAGGTGAAAGTCCGTGAGCAACAGCGTAATGCAGAAGGGGAGCACCGACGTGAAGCAATGCAGGCCGCGTTCAATGGTGACGCGTGCGCTGTTACTCCTGTGCCTGACGCTGTCAGTCGTAGCCTGCAAAAACGCGCCGCCCGCGCCGGTCATTCAGCTGGTCCGTGAACCCGTCCCGGAGAGTCTGACCGAAGAGACACCACGCCCGGCGCTGGATAAGCCAGTGACCTGGGGCGCGGTGGCGATATTCAGCGACAGGCTGATGGATGCGCTTGATGCCTGCAATGCTGACAAAGCGGCGATCCGCCAGTGGGACAGCCTGCGCCAGAACACCCGAAAGGAGCCATAAATGCTGAAGATAAACACACTCCGCGCCGCCATAGAGAAAGCAAACACCTGGTGCCGGGCGAACCCGGAAGCCTGGACGGTGTTTGTTGAAGAGGGTGGCATTGAAACCACCGGTGAAACACCGTCTTTCATGTATCGCTATTCTCTGGTGCTGTTCGTCATGAACTACGCCGGGAGCATTGACGACTTCACGCTGCCGCTGATGGCCTGGCTCTGGTTTAATCAGCCCGATCTGCTGCTTAACCCCGATAAAAACCAGCAGATAAAATTCACCACGCTGATTAATAGCGATGACACCGCCGATCTGATGTTTGAGCTGCCGGTACATCAGCGGGTACTGGTGCAACTGGATGAAAACGGCGTGCCGTGCGCCGAGCATTTGCCGGAGCCTCGACCGCGCGTGCTGGCATCCCACGCCGCAGGCTGGGGGCTAGTATTTGAAGGTATGCTTCAGGAGGCCGGAACGTGAGCGATCGCATGTTCAGCGAGCTGGATCAGGTCTTTCAGGGCATTCTCGACGGCGTCAGCCCGGCGGGGCGCACCCGTACCGCGCGCAAAATTGGTCTGGCACTGCGTCGCAGTCAGCAGCGCCGTATCGCGTCACAGAAAAACCCGGACGGCAGCGGCTATGCCGTGCGCCGCCGTAAGGTTTACCGCACCCAGCAGGGGATCAAGTTCTTCTGGAATAACGAGGTGCGGGCGCTGAAAAACTGGCGCGGCGGGCGCGGTAAATATGGCCGGACAATCACGGGTTTTGACGAGAAGCGCCGGGATATCCGCACCTTCTACCGGGCCGATATCGAGCGGTATCTGGAAATCAAAACGCAATCAGCTACGCATTCAGAGACAAAAAAAGCACCGATGTTTACCCGCCTGCGCACCCTGCGTTTTATGAAGCTCAGGCCGGACGCGGGCGGCGTCACCGTAGGATTTGACGGCATCGCTGCGCGCATTGCCCGTATTCACCAGTACGGCCTCCAGGATGAAGTTGGCCCGGGAGCTTACGCGCAGTATCCAGCGCGCGAACTGCTGGGCATGACTCCGGCAGACCTTATCGCTACGGAAAACGCCGTTATCAGCAGTTTGGGCGGTGCGTCATGAATGCCGAACTGATGCGCCTGCTGGAAAACATTCTGCGCCAGGGGGTGGTGGAGCAAATCAGCGCCGACAAGAAAGCGGTGCGCGTTCGCTCCGGCAGACTGCTGACCACCTGGATCCGATGGAACGTCACCCGCGCCGGGGCATTCAGCATCTGGCTGCCACCATCGATAGGGGAGCAGGTCTGGATCGGTTGTCCGGGCGGCAACCCTGAAAACGCGTTTGTGATTGGCTCTGCATACAGCGCAGATAATCCGCCAACGGGCAGCAGCCTGCTGGAAATCATCATCACCGCACCGGATGGCGCTCGCCTGCATTACGACGCTACCGACGATGCCGGAGCACTGGCCGTGACCGGCATTAAAACCGCGCATATCCAGGCCGAAACCCGCGTCACGCTTGACACGCCGGAGGTGGAATGCACAAACCACCTCAAAACACGCACTTTCGAACTGACCCACGGCGGCACGATGGCCGGTGACGTGCTCCATTCCGGCGGCGTGTTGCAGTCAAACGGGATCACCGTACATGAACATAAACACGGTGGCGTGCAGTCTGGCGGGAGTACCACGGGAGGTCCGCAATGACAGCCAGTTATACCGGGATGAACCCGGAAGGCACCGGCGCGCTGACCGATCACGATCAGCTCTGGCAGTCCGTGACAAAAATCCTCACCACGCCAACAGGCTCCCGTGTGATGCGCCGGGACTTTGGCAGTGTGGTACCTGATTTAATCGATGCGCCACAGAACACCGTCACCCGCATGCAACTGATGGGCGCCACCGCTATTGCGCTGGCGCAGTGGGAGCCGCGGATCAGTCTGACCACCGTCAATGTGGTGTTTTCAGAAACAGGCGCGGTGACTGCTGAACTGACCGGCACTATCACGGAAACCATGACAGAAACCAGTAACACCATCAGGCTAAGGAGCTAGTGTGCAAACGTCCGTCGATTTATCTCAGATCCCACAGCCTGATATCGTCGAGGTGCCCGATTTTGAAACGGTGCTGGCTGATATCCGGGCGCTTATCGTGGCGGCCATGCCTGCGGAACTTCAGGCTTCAGTGTCTGCTGCGCTGCTGCTGGAATCTGAACCGATGGCGGCACTGGCTCAGGCCTTCACCTATCGCGAGATCCATCTGCTGCAACGTATCAATGAAGCCGTGCGCGCGGTGCTGCTTTCCAGCGCCCTGGGGGCGGATCTCGATCAGATCGCCGGGAATTTTGACACTGAACGCCTGCTGATTACCGAAGCCACCGACGAGGCGGACGCAGTATACGAAAGCGACGAAGAGCTGCGCGGCCGCACGCTGCTCTCATGGGCTCGCCTGAGCACGGCGGGCGCCAGAAATGCCTATCACTATTTTGCGCGAGGTGCGGATGCGGATGTGCTCGATGTGCGCGCCTATGGCCCTGAAACCCATAACCAGGAAGGACGCGTTTTTCTCTACGTACTGGCACGTACCGGAGATGGGACTGCCCCGCAGGCGCTGCTTGATAAAGTCCTGTCAGCGGTAAACCCGGAAGACGTGCGTCCGATTACGGATTATGTGGCTGATTATGTCCGCTCCGCTGTGATTGTGAGTTATCAGGTGGTTGCTGATATTTACGTCCCTTATGGCGTGGACACCGCCACGGTGCTGGAAAAAGCCACTGCAGCACTGAACGAATACACTGCCTCTGTGCATCTCATCAACGCCACCGCTGCACGGTCAGGCATAGACGGGGCGCTGCATCAGGACGGCGTTGTCACCGTCGATTTGCATTCACCCGTCGCCGACGTCGTTGCGACGATGGGCGAAGCGCCTCATTGCACCTCTGTGAAAATCAATCTTGTGGTGATGGACCATGACCGCTAATTATCCCGCCAGCATTCTGCCCCCCAACGCCACCGCCGTGGAGCGGGCCATCGACAGAGCCAGCGCCGCAGCGCTGGAAAGGTTGCCTGTATATCTGATTCGTTGGGTTAAAGATCCGGACAGTTGCCCGCTGGCGCTGCTGCCGTGGCTGGCGTGGGAATATCAGGTTGATACCTGGAATATTAACTGGTCAGAACAAAAGAAACGCGATGCGATCAAGCGGGCCCACTATATCCACCGCCATCGTGGTACGGTCGCCGCCGTCCGTCATGCCCTGGTGGACAGTCCTTTCGGGACGGATATTGTTGAATGGTTCAATCAGAACCCGAAAGGGGATCCGTATACCTTTCGCCTGAACGTGTATCAGAACGATTTGCCGGTGACGGAATACGACCAGCAGGATCTAAAACTGGCGGTGCTGCGCGCCAGGAACCTGCGCAGCTGGTTTTCCGTTCATGTATTTGGCCGACTTCAGGGAACCTCGTATGCGGCCGGTTACATGTACGCCACGGAGAAAATCACGCCGCGCTTTGTCCCGTTGCAGGTGGTTTTATCCCGCTACGAGCTGAATCTGGCCCCCGGTGACGCGGAAACGGTCACGGTGACAATTCTCCCCGAATACGCGGAAGATAAAACCTTTACGGTAACTACATCGGATCAAACAATCGCGACCGTCCGGATAGTAAACGGCGATATTCTGGTTACGGGCATGAAGCGAGGTACCTGTTCGGTCACCGTTACGACGACTAATGGCGTCAGTGCGGTGATAAGCATAAAAGTGGTCGCGGTAATGAAGTTCATTACCCGCATCGACAGTGCAACCAGGCCAATATTCTTTGCTCATATGGACGAGGGTTTCACGGTTGACTATGGCGATGGCATTGACAGCCGGGATTACCGTTTCGATCCCGCCAGTGAAGCTTCAGGTTGGGTTATTCCTACACGTGAATTAGTACAGGGAAAGGAATACACCATCACGGTTAAGAACACGGAAACTGCCTGTCTGCGCAGCCGTTTATCTAACTATTCTTCGAAACTGAACCCTGTTGTGGAATTGATTAGTGTTACAGGGGAAAGAGGTCATCTTTCAGGGTTCGCTTTGGATACCACCGGATTAATGGCTATTCGTCCCGGAGCATTTGACGATTTGCCAAACGTGAATAACTGCAAAAATATTTTTACCAACTGCTCGTCGCTTACAGGTATTCCGGCATCGTTGTTTTCTCGCATGAAGATAGAGGATTTTTCAGACGCATTCAGAGGGTGTACATCGCTTACTGAGGTTCCATCGGGGCTATTTGCAAACCAGCCCGATGCGATCGACTTCTCATCGGTATTTGCAGGCTGCACCGGCCTGATCAGTATCGGCAATAATCTGTTCCACAGCTGTGTATCTGCGGTGAATTTCAGTTACGCGTTTGATGGTTGCTCAATGCTTGCAAATATCGGCACGGGAATATTTACAGGATGCGGTTCAGCAAGGACATTCTCTTATAGCTTCAGGGCGTGTAAAAATCTTCTTGCCTTGCCTGCTGATATGTTTGCGGATGTTCCGGGCGGCGCATTCACCGGCGTATTCCAGAATTGTGCGGCACTGACGGCAATTCCCGCCAACCTGTTTAAAACATGTTCTGAAGCGAATCATTTTGGCGGTGCATTCACTGGCTGTTCGCAGCTTCTTTCTGTTCCTGCCGGTCTGTTTGCTGGTCTGTCGAAAGTGACCTATTTCGGCACGGTCTTTTCTGGTTGCAGTTCGCTGAAAACGGTCGGCGCGGGTTTATTTGCCGGGTGCAGCCTGGCGCAGACATTCGCCTCTGCATTTTACAGCTGCCGCTCTCTTGAAACTGTAGCGAAAGATATTTTCAGCGGCTGCGTAGAGGTGACGACCTTTGCCAGTACGTTTTATGGGTGCAGCAGCCTGACGGCGCTCCCGTCTTTTACTGACTGCGCGAAAGTCACCACTTTCTCATACGCTTTTGCTAACTGTGGAGCGCTCACGAAAATTGATGCTGATGCTTTTGCTGAGAAAGCGCTGGTAACGACATTCACATACGCTTTTGTAAACTGTACTTCGCTGGTTTCTGTGGAGGACGGTGCATTTCGGGGATGTAGCGCGTTAACCAGCCTGGGCTATACGTTTTCAGGTTGCCGCTCTCTGGTTTCTCTCGCGGGAGATATGTTTGCCGGTTGCGCCAAAGTGACAGCTGTCGATTTCTTGTTCGACAAGTGCTCCGCGCTGGTTGAACTGCCAAAAGAGCTATTCAGCGACATGGTGTCCCTGAAAGGCATGGGATCGACATTCCGGGATTGTACTGCACTCATCTCGCTACCATCCGGCCTGCTTGATGGTTGCATCAATCTCACTTCGTTAACGCTGACATTCTCGGGCTGCACCTCACTGGCGGTATTGCCTGGCGATTTGCTGAAAAACAACATTCTTCTGTCCGGCGCCGGATCGACGTTTTACGGTTGCACCTCACTGGTAAATATTCCGCCGACGCTGTTCGCGTCCTGCTCTCTTATTACCTCGTTTGGCGCCACGTTCCAGAATACCGGCGTGGAGGAAATACCGGAAAACCTGTTCAGCGGCAACCCGCTGGTGACCTCTTACGGCCAGACTTTCAGGGGCTGTAAAAACCTGCGCTCAGTGCCTGCCGGTCTTTTTGCCGCCAGCATAAGTGCCACGGTATTCACGAATGTCTTTTCGGAATGTAGTGCGCTGGAAGTCGTCGGGGCGGGATTACTCAACACCACGGCGGTCACGACGGTGGGTTATCTGTTTGACGGCTGCGCGTCATTACGCAGCGACGTTAACACGATATTTAATCTTGCGAGTTACCCACAGATTGTCACCACTACGGCAATATTCAGAAGCTGCGCATTACTGGCCGGCAAAGGCCTGGTATTTATGGGCAAGGTGCCGAACGTCACCGCGCACTATTACGTGTTTTATGCCTGTGCAGGTCTGGACGATTACGACGATTTACCCGGCAACTGGATAACGAACAAACTATGAAAACATTTTATCAATTAAAAAGCCTGATCGACTTTTGCCAGACAGATGCGTTTTTCCTTGAGCACCTGAACCGGCTTCAGAGCGCTGGCGTGATTTATCTTGATGAAGGCGATATCGATGCTGACCGCAAGACCGTGAGTGATGATTTTTATGATCGACTTGCAAGCGTGTACGGCATAGAGCCAGAAATAAAAAGCGAGGAGGCATAATGGCCACGGGACTGACACTAACCACGGCGGGCGCCGCCGAAATAGAGGCCGCATATCAGGCGGGGGAAGTGGTCGATATTACCGCCGTGCTGATCGGCGATGGTGGCGGCGTGACATTGCCGACCGATCCCGATGACCTGGCGGCGGTGACGGCGCTTTTTGGACAGTTTGGCCGTGAAACCTTTGACTCTGATTCAAGCTATGAGGGGTTTATCAGCGGTCAGATCGTTATCAACTGCCAGGATTATCCGGGTAAAACGCTCAGAGAAGCGGGACTGGTCAGCGCTAAGGGTACGCTCATCGCTTACGGCACATATCCGGCGACATACCTCCCGGCGCAATCTGATTCCATTATCAAAGAGATCATTCTGACGCTGGTGCTGACGTTGACCCATACCTCAAGCGTGCAGCTTGTTATCGATCCGGCGCTTGCCACTCTCACACAGGAAACGGGTGATAAACGCTATCTGCGGCGAGCACAAAATCTTTCTGATTTAAACGATACCGAAGAGGCCCGGGATAATCTGGGGCTGGGAAAATCAGCCACGCGGGACGTGGGCACCAAGGCGGGAACGGTAGCTGCGGGGGATGACTCGCGCATCAACGGCGCACTTCAGAAAGATAATAATCTTTCCGATCTAAGCGATACATCCGAAGCCCTGAAGGCGCTGGGACTCAACAGCGACGGAGCGGCCTTTAAGGCAATTGTAGACGCCATTTTTTATGTCGGAATTATTGTCTCTGGCGAGCAAAGTCCAGCGGAGCGGTTCCCCTGGCAGACCTGGACGGATTTAAATGACACCTTTGCTGACAGGGTGGTGCGGATTGGTTCTCAGAATGGCGTGACCGGCGGCAGTAACAAAGTAAAACTAGAAGCTGATAACCTACCACCGCACTGGCACCGTTCGGGAGATCGGTCACCAGGAGCAACTTGGGATCCGAACACTACCCACGGAACAGACAACCAGAAAAGTGGCCCGCTTGCTCTTACTGAAGGAACCTACATTGATTCGGCAGGCCTGAAGGAATCCAGCAACAAAGCTATAGATGTGACCAACGAGTATGTCTCACTGGTTATGTGGAAGCGTACGGCATAAAAAACACTGTCAGTACTGACCGTGCTTGCCGGTATCGATTACCGTTATAGATTATATTGATTTGAATTCGAACTGATATTTTTAGAACACAGAGATTTAACCTAATCTAACTGACTGCTCTGATCAGAAGCGGAGGTTGCTAACATCAGTCCGTATTCATTGATAAGTAGCAGGTTAATCCCCGCTACCTTTCAAAATTGCTGCCAATTAATTAGGTGTTTATCTAATTAATGACAATTCTTTGTAAGTCCTTGAAAATAGATTGTAATTTGTAGTTCCGGGAATAAAACACTTAATGACACTATTATATGATTTTTCACGGGAGTCAGGGTTCTGTCCGAGAATGAAATTAGATATTTTAAAGAACAGTTCGCGATGGGCTATTTCTCTCTCCATTGAGATACAACACATCTCGTAACAAACATTCCATAAAGTAGCATGAGTTACACTCATGGGCAATAAATCAGAAATGTAACCGTCTTTTCCATTTGTGCACTGATACAAAAACCAATTTAGGATGAAGTCGATTTTGTTATCATGCGGGTATCTCAATAAGAAATTTGTGAGTAATGGCAATATAATATTGCTGCTGACTTTCATTCCCCCCTCATCAATGGATCGTCTTAATACATTATATAATATGCCAACTACCTCATCAAATTTTCGTCGTGAATTGAAAACCTTATCGAAAAGACTTTTAAATGCTGTTTTTGTATAATCCTCATCTTCATTTGTGAAGTGACAAAAAACACGAGCCATTACACCTATTTCCATATTAATTGATTTGAAGCCATAAGTTGATACCTTCGCAATCAGTTCATATAGCTTATGTTCTTTAATGTAACCTTTGCTGTTCAAAATTAACAGAATATTATATATGTTTCCATGAGATAGGAATTCAACATTACTACCACAGAGCAACAGCATATTAGCATCGTCCGTTAAAAATACATAACCCTCCCCATCCCTAGATGTTAATTTACGATATGACTCAAGTATATTTTCTTTGCAACCCTGTTCAACTCTTAGTTTTGCTCTATGTTTAGTGATTGTATTTAAAATGTTTTGTGGGAGAGGGTCTACGCTCATAGGTAAATTAAACAATATTGATGCGTTCATTCTTTCAAAGCAAGAATTAAGGATGGTGAATTTTTTAATACTCTCCAAGAAAATATCTAAAATACCAATTTCTTGCATCAAGATTAATGATGTTTCTTCAATAAGAAAGTTTGTTTCTTGTTCGAAATAATTGTTGAATATTTTTTGGGGTGATTGTGGTGCTTGACTTATTTTGAACTCTAAAAATTCATCTGACGTATTTTTTGCAAGGTTCCAACTTGTGTAAACATCTTTTGTATTGTTTAGAAATAGACCAAGAATGGCAAATGGAATTGGTAAGGCCCCTCTCCTGATAGAACGCCTGTGTTTCTCCCATAGTGCAATTTGCTCATCCGTTACACCAGTAACTTCTCGAATTGAATTGAGTAATGCCTCGGGACCATTATTAATGTCAATATTTGCTTTTCGAAGCACGTTAGACTCAGGGAATTTTTTAAAATAGTCTGAAATCCTGATGTTATATTCTGACCGGGCTTCATTGCTCATATTAATCGGGGAAGATAACACAAATGCTAAATACTTTCCTTCTTCATCACAGTCATTCCTGTCAACTAATTCACCGAATCTTTTTATGCTACTAATCAATTTTTCACTATATTCCGGTTTTGAGGCGTATACAGTTATTAACTTAGATAGATATATTAATTTATTTTTTCGAGAACTTTCAATAGATAAAAGTCGTTGTAAAACATTTTCAACCTGTTTAAACATACCAAAACTTAAACATTTGCTAACATATATTTTCATGTACTCTGTTGAGTAGTTAGAGCTTTTCAGAGCTTGTTCAATTTCATCTACAGCCTCTCCAACTCTACCAGATAGTTCCAAAGCATAAGTCTTTAGTACATGCCAATGAGGGTCTATATTAACTTTTTCAAGATTCTTATCCACAGTTGCAAATACTTTATTTGCATCTCCAGCCTTAAGATATGCCTCAGCCAATTTTAATGAGCAGGGTTCATCAAGCTCTTTAGTTAATAATATTGCTTCAGCAACCTCAATTATTTTATATTCAGCTTTTTCATTGTGAACATTAAAAAACCTCAATAAATGCTCAGCTATGACTATAGGCTTATCTAATTCAATATACTTCTGATAAAGGTTTTCAACACATTCGGACTGCGTGCTTGGTTCTTCTTTGATTTTTCTTACACATGTATTAACAGCTAAAAAAGCCTCTCCATTTTCATAACCAAGAAGAATAACTCTAAGTCTTTTGGCTAAAAGGTCCTCAAATTTGGCGATTGCAATATCAATGGCTAAACAAAGTACAAAAGGAGTGTTTTCAGGACTTTTTTCTAGTAACTCATGTTCAAAACTCAAGAAAATATCAAGTGCAGTATCATATTCCTCAAGGTAGAAGTTAGATGCAAATAAAATGGATTTATTATCTAAACTTAAGTCAGATTTCACCCGTGTCAGTAATGAAACCACTTTTTTATATTCATTGCAATTATATAAGAGACGTGAATATAACACACATAATTCACTGTGATTAGGCCTTTCTTTAAGGATTTCATCAAAGCGTTCGAATAATACCTCTATGTTATAGAAGTAAAAATATAAAAGTGGTGATATGTCAATGATTATTACAAAGTCTGATGGGTAACCTAATTTTTTTGCGAAATGCCATGCTTTTTCACAGTGATCATATGAAGTTTTCATATGATCAAAATTAAGGTTTGACTTTCCCGTAAATGGTAGGGTTTGATCATAATTGAAAACATCGCCATGCGCTTTAAAAAAGAACCTTCTTGCTGATATAGAATGATAAACATACTTTTCTCTATCAGATTTAAGCATTGAAAGATCAATTCTTTCTATTTCTTCGTCTAATTCTTCAGTGCATTCAGACAATGTTAGTAATAACAACTTTGCTGTTACTCTTTCACTGTGTCTTTCATCTATTGTCGAAATGGCTTCTTTCAGTTGGCCAGAGATTGCTAGGCACTTTGCTTTTAAAAATGTTGCTCTAAAATCACCGGTTGATATTTCCCTCTCAATGTCATCAATTTCTTCTTGGTTTAACATTTGACCATTTTTTATTTTTGACTCGTAAAAGGCTAGTTTATACCGAGGTTTATCACTATAGTTCTTCGCATTTCTGATTATGTCTAATGATTCAGATACTTCTCCCAGTAACTCACATAGAATTGACTTCTGTAATATTAACTCTGCACTCTCATGGTTACTCAGCTGATTAGGCCAGTCATCAAGCTGCGATAGTATTTCTTGTGCTTTTTTTATGAGATTTTCGTTCAGTGCATCGGAACATTCTTTTAGAAGTGTTACCGCTTCCCCGCTTGGATTTGAGATCCAAGGCTCATCACCGCTTTCTTCGACAGCTTTTATAAGAACTGGTTTGTCTTCAATATATTCTGAAAACTTTACTATGCTACGACTTATATCTTCAGAATGTGGTTTTATTGCTTTCTTTAACCCTTGAACAGCCAGTTTATCCATTATCCGTTTTTCATAAAAACTAAAAACATCCAATTTATTATTAATTTCTTGATTTGTTGGTATATTCAAAGTCAGATAATCTTGCCCTTCAATTTTTTCTTTATTAATATCAAACCAGTCATCGTCTAGCCACAAGAAATAAATTGGGCATTTGGAAAGTTCATCCGAATAAATGCTTAAATCCACAAGGGCAACCATAACTAAAGGTTCTTGAGTGTAATAATACGCCAAAGTGCTAGTTTTAAAGCTAAAACTTACGAATTCATTATTTGTTATGTAATTTGGAGCTGTAGTGCCTTTTAATTGAAGATAAAAGGAATAACAGACATTGCCTTGAGAGTTTTTTAATTGAATGAGGTAATCAATTCCAAAGTCACTATCACCCGACTGAGGCGTTTCAATCCATGATACTGGAAGCTTGCTCATTATTGCGCGCCCAGCGAGTCGACCAATTTCCTGGCTTGAACTTTCTTTTGGTAACTTGCTCATTTTTTGTTGTTCCTTAAAAAATACTCGCAACTACAATGATTTTATGATCCATAAAATAAAACATATGATATCTGTGTTTCAAATTAATCTAATGGTAATCAGGTCACTGCCCCCTGTAACTTATCATAAGAGGTATCCTCATCAGCATGCAATAGAGCACTGTTGCAAACATAAGAGCAAAGGGTTTGAAATGGTGTATTCAAAGATTAAAAGATCACTTTTAAGCTAATAGGGTTAGGTTCAACAAAACCACTTAACACCTTCATAATCAAGCAGTTAAATCCTCTGATTAACGGACTATTCACCTTCCTGATGTGTCAAGCAATGAAACTTCCGCTCATAACTGACTGTCAGCCTTGATTATATGCCGTTAGAAAAAGCTGTCTGAACAAGTCTGAACTGATACACATATATGACCGTGCTGCAGCTCAGGAAGTCAGACCGCCCAGCGTCTCCTTGACCGTATTTAATGCAGTGTCCACGCCTTCGTTCAGCGTTGCCATCAGGTCGCTAACAGAGGAGCTTTGCAGTCCCTCTCGGATATCCTCATCAACCCTCTGCAATGTTAGCGTGAACTCTATCTTTTTTGCTTTGCCGTAACGATCAAACTCCTGATGCGTCTCCTGCAAACCCGTGATGACATACATCCCGTAAATGGACCCGACGGCATCGATCAGCGGCCAGGCAAGCCCGGTGTAAGCCATTGTTGAGACAGCTCCCAGCGACAGGTTGCCGCCGGTAATTTCAGGGTACAGCAGCCCACCCAGCGTCAACTGGTTCTCGCCGGCGCCAACGTACTGCCATTTTGCGCTCCGGCCCACACGGTCATTCTTTACGTGCCGCCAGTTACGAGATAACTGTAATTGCTGATAGGGCAGTGTCCTGAGTTCAAATACAAAAAGTCCGAATACCATCATCATAGTTATTACTCCTTATTAATCGTTATCCCGGAACGAACCCCGGGCAGCACGTTGCCTTTTATCAATTTCCGCGCGGACAGCCTCGCCAACAAGTCGCGCCAGTTCGCGCGGATTGCTGCTCTGAATGTCATGCAGATGAACATGAATATCACCGGAAAAACTATAATCTGAAGCCGCAGCCGCCGTGTGGGTGCTTTGATTTCGACGTACCGGTTGCCATGCCTGCGTCTGTTTTATCAATGGTTCGCCAGCGGCAATAACCGGGCGAGCGCTGACAGACTGGCGGACAAGCTTCGACTCCTGCCATTCACCACGTACTGCAAGGGCTGGAGGGAGATTTTTAAATACAATGTCACCCGGCCCGATACGTTTGCGCTTTTCCTCATCTAAAAGGCCTTTGGTGTTATCCGCGATTTGGCCCAGCCGCCGCTCTGTTCCTGAGTTGCCCCCGAGCACATTGGGCGGCGGGGCGCTGCCTTTGCTTCCAGGCTTTTCAGATGACCATTGCCACTCCCTTTTAACCATGCGCCCGGATTTCTCATCCCATTCCCACATAACCGGAATAGCCCTGAGTCTTGCTGCTTCCAGCCTGGCTCTTTCAATGCCATCGGGGATGAGATCGAGCTTCTCCAGTAACCAGCCAACACCTTCCATTAATTTCTGAAGCGGCCAAAGTAGTGCGCTAAGTGCGGTCCCCAGGACCTCTCCAAAGGTCTGCCCGGCGCTGGCGCACTTGTTTAGCGCCTCGCGACTCTCCTCAACGGGTGTTAATACTTTTTTAAACCAATTCCAGACGTTTTTGACGCCATCCCCAATGAGTCCGAAAACGGGCGCCAGCCGAGAAAATGCGTTATGTACTGGCGCTAACCCCTGGATGACGCCTGTAAAAAAACCGCTAAAGAAGGCTTTGATTGGTCCCCAGTATTTCCAGAACAGTACCCCAGCCGCTACAAACGCAGCACCCACTAAACCGATTGGGCTCAACAGCATTGATAAGCCGCCGCCCAGCGCCGCAATTCCGCCTTTTACAATGCGGAAGAGAGCAGGGATCCCCGTTAGTCGGATCGCCAGCCCGCCAATGCTTTTTGACAGGGCGCTGATAGCAATCCCCGGAGAGGTAAAGGCGCCAAGTAACGCGCCGCGCAGTGGTACCATCAATCTGGTTAATACGCCGAGGCGTCCGACCAGGCCGCTGAGTAAAGAACCCCATCCACTCATTTTTACCAGTGAGCTACCGCCCGCAGCACTCAACATGCGGAACGCTGATACCGTACCTCCGATTCCACTCCCGCCGGACAGCAGCGCGAACCCCAGCCTGAGCTTTGCAAGCGGCCCCATCAGCAGACCAGCAGCTAATGACAGACCGCCAATTACTGCGGTTAATGCCAGTGCAGTACCACCGGCGAGTAACAACGTTCGTGAAAGTCTGGGGTTTTCTTCTACCCAGCTTTGAATACTGCCAATAACCCGGCTAAGTCCCTGTGTCAGTCTGCGCAATGGGCCGTCCACTGTCTCAGCTACAGAAATGCGGAACGCCTCCCACGCGCTGTCCAGCTCCTTCAAATCGCCGCCCAGGTTGTCTTTCTTCTTGTTAGCGACGGCGAAGGCCTCCTGATTTTTATGTGCTTCTGCAATTTGTTCATAGAGTGACTGGAGGTAGCCATCACCTGCGCCGTTGACCAAAGACTGGAGGCTCGTAAAACCCTCTTCTCCGGCGATATCTTTGAAAAATGAAACCTGATCCACCTCGCCAAAGCGGGAAACGCGTTTTTGTAGATCGAGAAGAATATCGAACGGACGTCGCATTTTTCCGCTCGCGTCGGCAGTTTCCACTCCCAGCTCTTTGAGTGCCTTTTGGGCTGCCGTAGTAGGGGAGGCCAGGCGGGAGAGGGAGCGACGCATTGCAGTACCGGCCTCGCTACCGCGAATACCCACGCGCGCCAGCGTGCCGGTCATAGCTGCGGCTTCTTCCAGGCTAATCCCTAGTCCCGCGGCTACCGGCCCGACAACTTTCATTGTCTCGCCGAGGCTGCTAAGCGTGGTGTTGGTACGGGTAAATGTACCTGTCAGCACATCGCTGACGCGGTCCATTTCTCCGGCATCGAGGGAAAACTGAGAAAGAATGTTTGAGCCGATGTCTGCCGTTTCACCCAGTTCCATGCTGCCTGCCAGCGCCATATTGAGCACGCCGGGCAGTGCGGCACGGATAGCATCTGGTGTGAATCCCGCCATTGCCAGAAAGGCCTGGCCGCTGGCGGCGTCCCGTGTGGTGAAGGCGGTTTCAGCACCGAGTTTTTTTGCCTGAGCACGCAGGGCGGCCAGTTGCGAATCGCTTTTATCGAGCCGCGTCAGCGCCTGGACGTTTGACATTTCCTCATCAAAACCAACCGCAGGCGACAGGAAGCGTCCGGCCCCATACCCGGCAGCGGTTGCTGTACCTAATGCTATGGCACCGCCAGAGCGCAACTTTCCGGCGATCTGCTGCGCACCCTCGTAACGTTTACGAGCTTGAGTGACCGCAGCAAGTTGCCGTTTTTCCCGTTCAAGGGATTGGTTGTATTGTTCTGTGCGGCGTATCGCGTTACCGATGGTGGCGCTACTACCGGAAAGCATGACGCCATGCTGGCGCAGGGCTGATGCACTCTCACGGAGGCGGGCCACTTCCGTCACGCGTTTTGCGGTCAACCGATCAAGCCGCTCACCCAATCGGGACATCAGTATTTGCTGTTTTTCCGTCAGCGTTCCGTTTTTACGTTGCGCTTCTGACAAGCCATCAAAGCGGGCACGGGCACGTGAGATGGAACGGTCGGTTTTGCCGACGGCCGCGGTCATTCGCTGAAAAGTGGCACTGCTCTTATCGAGCCCTTTCAGGGTGGATTGTGTTTTTCTGAGGGAGTCGGATAGGCCGCCCGCACTCTGGCGGGCAGCATTAACGGGGCGGGTAAATCTGTCGATAGCGCTGAAAGCAACGCGGATATCAAGACTCTTCATCACTGGCACCACTTCGAAGCGCCGCCCGCTTGCGCCAGGCTATCACCTCGCCAAGATCCATGCCGAAAACTTCAGAGGGCGGCCAGTTAAAAATAACGGCAATATCAGCAACCAGATCGTCTATCTGGCCAAACGCAACGGTGATTACTCGCTCTCCGTCTCCGCCACGTTCGACGCTCCAGGCTCCGGCGGATTCAAGAAAGGGACCAGAAGCTCTGCCAGGCCGATAAAGTCCAGAGTGTGCATTTCGTTGATTTCTTTTTGTGTCAGCGCAGGTGCGGTGACTCGCGTCAACAGCGTGGCAATTGAGTCTGCATCCATATTGGCAACGCGGATAAGATTCAGGCCGCGCAACGATCCGGCCTGACTGATGGCGCCAGTGATTTCCACCTGACCGATCTCACTGTCTTTACGAACTACCGGCTGCATCAGCGTGAACAGGTTTTTAGTTTTTTTAGCCATGTTTAAAATCTCCGGGCGGCATCTTTGCCACCCTCTGAAAGGTTATCAATTGCCCATGCCAAGGGCGGAGGTGATGCGGTCCGGGAACATGTTCTGACCGTTCTTTTTGTAGATGAAATTCAGAAGATCGATTTCGATAATGGGCTGATCATCAATGGAGAATTTGTAGTAGGTGGATTTAAATGTGTAGCTTTCCTCCGTGTCTTCTCCCTGTTTTGAGTCTCCACCGTCGAGTTCAGTAAATCGCCCGCGCAGCTCCACCTCGACAAGCTGGCTTTCGCCATCTGTGAAATATTCACCCGCAAAGCGCAGCCGCGTGCCGTCAATTTCTGCCCCGTATTCGAGAAACAGTGCTTTGATGACACCACCAAATACAATGGTGGAATCCAGCGCGCCAGCCTCAAGGCCGAGATCAACACCGACCGCACCCAGCATGCCACCGCCCTGATAGTCCTCTACCTTTCGTGACAGTTTGGGGCGAGTGAAAGAGGTCACTTTTCCCAGATAGTTGTCGCCGTTAACAAAGCAGCTAAAAAGCCGCAGTTTGTGAGGAATAGCCATTATTCACCCCCGAGCGACGCGAACGCCGGTTCGTAAAAATCATCAGTAAAGGTCTGGTATAGCGTCAGATCTTCAAGCGGTGGGACCGGGCTGTAGCTATAGCGCACAATCAGTTTTCCCTGGCGCAAATCCGTGGTGCCGTTGTCCAGCGTGTCATACCAGCAGTCAGCGCCGATAAGCTGGCCGGCAGTGACTTTTTTGCTGAGAGCAGAACGGATGCCGCTTACCACATCTTTCACGTTGGCCGGAGTCAGCGGGCTGTCAACAGAGGTAAATTGCGCCTCCGCAATACTGTCCGCCAGGATCTGCGCGGTACGGGTGAAAACCTCGAAAGTGTAGGTTTCGGTGTCCGTGGTGCGGTTACCCCAGAAGCGGAAACCGTCACGCTTGATAAGCGTTGTGATTTCGTTGTTGTTCAGCTCGTTGGCGTCGCTGTCTTCTGCCTGCAATGCCCAGAACACATCTTTCGAAATACCCAGAACGTTATTCACTACAACGTTGGACAGTGATTTGTGCCAGCCCTGGCTGTTATCAATAGCGGCGCGCAGGCCGCAGGCGTATGCCGGGGCAGGAAACGTTTCGTTATCGTCCGTCAGGGGGTTGTAAGCGATGAAGTCCGGCCAGATCAGCATCAGCTCGCGGTAAGCGAAGGTTTTGCGATAAGCAATAGCCTCCGCCATGGTCGCGCAGCCGTTACAACCGGCATAAACAAAAGCCCGAAGATTCTGGGCAATCACGCAAAGCTGTGACGTTACTTCCTCGGTGTCGTAGTCCGGTACCGCCAGGATGCGCGGACGATAGCCGGTTTTGGCTTCCGCCGTCAGCAGGGCATACATTCCCGTATAGCTGTCGTCATCTGTTCCGCCAATAACGGCCTGGGACTGGCTGGCGCCGTTACCGGAAGCCTCTTTCACCCGGACAATCACAACGCGCGGGCTGCACTGATCGGAAATGGCTTTGAGGGTTTTGTAAAGTGACCCGGTTTTACCTGCCTTGCCGAGGACGTTACGCACCCGTGTCAGCAGAACCGGCGTATTGAGCGGGAAGGTTTCCGGATCGGCGTCATCAGCAACCGCAACAATACCGATTACGCTGGAATCAATGTCATTGATTGCCTGCTGTAGGTCGGTATTTTCGCGAGAGCGGACGCCGTGAAAACGAGTTTCAGACATAAGTTCACCATCATGTTGCTCTTTGAGTTCAGGGCAATATTCAACGTTAAGTCTGCTGGCGTCGCCTGGTTGCCGGTCTGCCCGTTCGCTGACAACAAAAAGGGATTCAGCCCCGCGCGCGGGCATGGAATCATCAGCAAAAAACGGGGGAGTTATGTCGATAGCAGACACGCTGACAACAGCAGCCGAAGCGTATGTAGAAAAATTAAGTGAGGTCGTTAAGACACCGGATTTTAGTATCACGCTGGGTGGGGTTGCCCTGACCGAACTGGCCGACCGCATCACCTCGCTATCTGTTACAGATAACAACGGTTTTGATGCTGACCAGCTAACCCTGTCAGTAGATGACTCTGACGGGGTAACAGATTTACCCCCACGTGGTGCGGAGCTGGCGGTGTCCATCGGCTGGCTGGGTGAGGCATTGATCTACAAAGGTCTCTACACCGTTGACGAGGTTGGGCATAGCGGGCCGCCGGATGTTATCGACATCACCGCGCACAGCGCTGATTTTCGCGAAGAGATGAACGTCAGGCGGGAGGTGTCCTGGCATGATGTGACGGTAGAGCGGGTGGTATCGGCCATAGCCCGGCGTTATGACCTGAAGCCGATGATTAGCGAGGCTCTGATCGACATTGAGATTGACCATGCGGATCAGACCGAAGAGAGTGACATGTCGTTTTTAACGCGCATGGCGGAGATGTTGGGGGCCATTGCCACCGTGAAAAATGGCTGTCTGCTGTTTATCCTGCCTGGGGGCGGCGTCAGTGCATCCGGCAGGGCGCTGCCATCGGCTGAGATAACCCGTGCCAGCGGAGATCGTCACAGGTTCCGCATTGCCGATCGCGATGCTTACACCGGCGTGCGGGCGTACTGGCTGGATCTTAATTTCGGCAAGAAAAAACCGGTCAAGGTCACTAAGCGCAAAACAAATACTGCCAGAAAAAAGGCTGAGGAGAAAAGCAGCCGGCCGGAGGGGGATTACATGGAAGGCGCTGAGGGTAACGTGTATGTTTTGCGTAAAACCTATCAGAACGAAACGGCGGCCAGGCGCGCAGCTGCGGCAAAATGGATACAGCTCCAGAAAGGCGCGGCACAGTTTTCGATAACCCTGGCGCGCGGCCGCGCCGATTTATACCCAGGTATGCATCTGACCGTGTCGGGCTTTAAGCCTGAAATCGATACTCAGGATTGGATCATTGCCAGAGCGGAACATGTGATCGGTGATAACGGATTTACCACGAAAATGGAGCTTGAGGCGAAAATAAGCGACTGGATTGCAGAAACTGAACAGTAGCGGCCATAATAGGCGTGAGTTCAACTCCCTATGGGAGATCATCATGTTTGTTTGTCCCTACTGCGGCGCAAACGCCCGTACCCGCACAAGCCGCCGGTTAAGCGAGTTCACCATCCGGCAATATCATCAATGCCAGAATCTTGAATGCAGCGAGTCATTCACGACTCTGAACACCGTAGAGCGCAGAGTAACGAAGCGCTCAACCAGCGCCGATCCTTTGCCGCCAGGATTTATCCCCGGCGACGCTTTCCCGGCTTCTCATTACGGGAACAGTCAACTTAGTCTTGCGGTATAAAAATAGCCCCCTGAAGAGGGGGCTATTCTTGTCAATGTGGTCGATATGTGGACACTTATTGAAATAAATCCTTTTATTTCAATTTATTAAATCCCAAAAAAAAGCCCCGTCGGGGGCGACGGGGAAAAACTCATTGATTATGGAATGATCTGTTCTCTGGTCAGTTCGAGAACAGGGCTACTCTACGGGGGAAAAGTGCAGGCAAGATGGAGAAAACGTGGAGATTCAGGCTAAAATCCCCGGGCATTCAGGAAAGGGAGGAACAATGAAAAAGCTACTGGCTATTCTGCCACTGGTATTAGCCGGCTGTGCCCAGCCGCAGCCCACTGCGCCGACGAAAACCATCGGCATGCCCAACCCCGCGGCGGTATACTGTCAGCAATCCGGCGGCACCCGGGTGCCGGTGCAAACGCCGCAGGGCGTCAGCACCCAGTGCAAACTGCCCAGCGGCGAAACCCTCGACGAGTGGGCGCTGTGGCGCCGGGATCATCCGGCTAAATCGTAACCGGCAGGGCCGCCAGCCAGGCGGCCAGCACCCGGGCATGATTCTGCTCGGTGTTCTTCGCGGCGTACAGCAGCGTCAGCGGCTGGCGTTGCGCCAGCGCCGCCAGCCGCAGGCCCGTTTCGCGATGGGCGTCGAGCTCCTGACGATAGCGCTGGCTGAAGTGGGCGAAATCGATCGCCTCGCCGTGAAAGGCTTTGCGCAGCTCAGCGGAAGGCGTTAACTCCTTACACCACTCATCACAGGCCAGCGCCTCTTTTTTAATCCCCCGCGGCCAGAGACGGTCGACCAGCACCCGATAGCCGTCGCTGCTTTCCTGCGGGTCATACACCCGTTTACACTGAATCATCATCCTGCTCCTTCTGTGCCATCCAGGCGAGCAACTGCGGGATTTGCCCGTCGGAAAATACCGTGATGCCGTGGGCGCGGAGTAGGCCGGCGGCCACGCCGGCGCCCGCTTTGCGCCGTCCGCGAAAGGAACCGTCATAGACAAACTGGCTGCCGCAGGTAGGGCTGCCGTCGGTGAGTAACGCTGCCTGACAGCCCGCTTCCCGGGCGGCGCTGAGCGCCAGCCAGGCGGCCAGCTGATAATGTCCGGTGACGTCGCGGCCGTCGCTTTCCACGATCCGCGCCCGTCCGGCAAGCACATCGCCGCCCGTGCCGCCGAGGATCTCCGCCGGCAGTCGGGGCGTAGGCAGACCGGCCGCCAGCTCCGGGCAGTGGATTACCAGCCGCCCCGCCTGCTGCCAGCGGGACAGTGTCGCCGCCAGCTGTGCCTTCTCACTACCGTTATACCGCACCTGGAATCCCATCAGGCAGGCGCTGACCAAAAGCTTATTTTTCATTCTCTCTCCCTTACGCGCTTTTTCCAGTATACCTCACCCGTCGGCCACGGCGGTGGGGTGAAAATAAGGATTGTGTTCCACAGGCGGGATCGCTATTCTGACGTGCCTTGTGCTGTCCGTCTCGTCCAGACATAAGGAACCTGCTATGAAAATCCCTTTACGCCTCGCCCTTGTCGGCGATTATCACCCCGATATTGTTGCCCATCAGGCCATTCCCCTGGCGATAGACGATGCCGCCGCCGTGCTGGAGCAGCCGGTGAAATATGACTGGCTCGCCACCCCGTCGATCGCCTCCGGCGAGGCGCTGGCGGAGTACGATGCCATCTGGGTCGTTCCCGGCAGCCCGTATCGTCACCCGGAAGGCGCGTTTACCGCGATCCGCTATGCCCGGGAAAACAGCATTCCTTTCCTCGGCACCTGCGGCGGCTTTCAGCACGCGGTGATTGAATACGCCCGCAACGTGCTCGGCTGGCAGGACGCCGGACATGCGGAAACCGACAGCGAAGGGCGGATGGTGATCGCTCCCCTCAGCTGCTCGCTGGTGGAGACCTCTGCCGTCGTCGAGCTGCGGGCGAATACGCTGATTGCCCGCGCCTATGGCCGGGAGAGCATTGAAGAGGGCTACCACTGCCGGTACGGCGTGAGCAGCGCGTTTGCGGCGGAGCTGGAGCAGGGCGATCTGCGCGTCACCGGCTGGGATGAAGAGGGTGAGATCCGCGCCGTCGAGCTGGTGACGCACCCGTTTTTTGTCGCCACCTTGTTCCAGCATGAGCGTCACGCGCTGGACGGGCGTCCCGCGCCGCTGGTGCAGGCGTTTCTCCGCGCCGCGGCACAATAATTCCACCGGCAGCGGGCGCTGCCGGTCATCTTCAGGGGTGAATTTCCCGGTCACGTCCGGCGAGCGCGCCGCAGACCGCCATCACCAGCGAAATCAGCGCCACCGTCAGCAGCGGAATATGCCAGTCGCCATTGGCATCATGGATCCTGCCCATCAGCGGCGGCCCGCAGGCGGCCAGCAGATAGCCGACGCTCTGCGCCATCCCTGACAGCGCCGCGGCCTGATGCGCCGAGCTGGCGCGCAGGCCGATAAACGTCAGGCCGAGGATCATAGTGGCTCCGGAGCCAAAGCCGAACAGCAGCGTCCAGCCGATCGCCAGCTCAGGCAACAGCCACAGCCCGGCGGCGCTGATGGCGCACATCAGGGCGACCAGTACCGCGATCCCGCGCTGGTCGCGCAGCCGATGCAGGATCAGCGGTATCGCCAGGCCGGGCGCGGCGGTCGCCAGCTGCAGCAGGCCATGCAGCGAGCCGGCCTGCGCTTCGCTATAGCCCATACTCTGCAGAATCGACGGCAGCCAGCCGATAATCACGTAATAGACCAGCGAGTTGATGCCGAGGAACAGCGTCACCTGCCAGGCCAGCGCCGACCGCCAGATCCCCCGGTTATGCATAGCGCCTGAGCCGGTCAATGGCGTCTCCGCCCGGCGCCGGGACTGCGGCAGCCAGCTGAGGAGCGCCAGTAGCGGGAAGACCATCAGCAGCAGCAGCGCCCCGCGCCAGCCGAATCCGGCCATCGCCACGGGGACCACCAGCGCCGAACCAAGCGCCGCCGCGCCGCCCATCGTCAGGGAATAGGCGCCGGTCATCCGCGCGACATGTTGCGAGAAATCCCGTTTAATCAGCCCGGGCAGCAGCACGTTACCCAGCGCAATGCCGCAGCCGATTACCGCCGTGCCGATAAACAGCAGCGCAGCGGAGGGCAGGGAGCGCAGGGCAATGCCGGCGCAGATCAGCAGCATCGCCAGCAGCAGGCTGCGTTCCATGCCGAACCGGCGGGCAACCCCTGCCGCCAGCGGCGAGACAAGGCCAAAGGCCAGCAGCGGCAGGGTAGTGAGCAGCCCGGTCTGCGCGGTGGTCAGGCCATAGTCGCTACGAATCGCGTCCAGCAGCGGCGCCGCGCCGGTAAAGACCACGCGCAGGGTGGTGGCGATGAGCAGGATACCGGCAATCAGCAGCGCGGGGCGGCGGCCGGTAGAGGAGATCACAGAAGACATATCATTCTCAAGGTAACTAACGAGGGGGGTTACGATAGCGGCTTTGTCCCTCGTTTAAATCAAGCTAAAATGACAGATTATCGCTAATATCGGACAATATGATGATTGGACTGGGGCTGGATGGCTATGAACCGGACAGTGGCCACGAATCGGCCATTGCCTTTCGTATCCGGGTGGTGGAGGCGGAGCAGTATATTCCGGCGCATTCCCACCGTAAGGGGCAGCTGATCCTTGCCCTGCACGGCGCCTTGACCTGCGAGGTGGAGAACGCAATGTGGATGGTGCCGCCGCAGTATGCGGTGTGGGTTCCGGGGCAGCTGTCCCACAGTAACCGCGCTACCCCCGGCGCCCAGGTATGCTTCCTGTTCATCGAGCCGGGCGCCGCGCCGATGCCGGATCGCTGCTGTACGTTAAAGATTTCCCCGCTGGTGCGAGAGCTGATCCTTACTCTGGCGGAGCGCGGCGGAGAGTCGCTGGCCGCCCCCGCCACGGCCCGGCTGGTGCAGGTTCTGTTTGATGAGCTGCCCCGCCAGCCGCAGGAGCACCTGCAGCTGCCGGTATCAAACCACCCGAAAATTCGTCAAATGGTGACGATGATGGCTGAGGATCCGGCGCGCTGGCAAACCCTGAGCCAGTGGGCGGCGGTGTTTGCGATGAGCGAGCGGAATCTGGCCCGCCTGGTAGTGCGCGAAACGGGGCTGAGCTTTCGCCGCTGGCGCCATCAGCTGCAGCTGATCCTCGCGCTGCAGCTGCTGATCCGCGGGCAGACGGTGCAGCAGACGGCTCAGGCGCTGGGCTACGATTCCACCACCGCCTTCATCACCATGTTTAAAAAAGGGCTCGGCCAGACACCGGGCCGCTATCACGGTAGCCTGGCTACGACTTCCCAATAAACAATGAGATGATCCCGGCGGCAATCAGCGGCCCGACCGGGACGCCGCGAAACAGGGCGACGCCGAGTACTGTACCGACCAGCAGCCCGGCCACCAGATGCGGCTGGGAGCCCATCAGGGAGACGCCGCGCCCGCCGAGCCACGAAACAAACACCCCGACCGCAATCGCCAGCAGCGATTTCCAGTTCATAAAGGAGTGGATCAGCGTCGAGGGCGGCAGCGTGCCGCTGGCGATAGGCGCCATCACGCCGATGGTCAGAATAATGATCCCGACGGTCAGTCCCTGTTTCTCAACCCAGGGAAAGAAGGCGTTCAGCGGCGTGACGCGCACGATAATCAGCACGAGGATGGAGATCGCCACGGTGGTGTTATGACTGATAAAGCCGAGCGCCGCCAGACCCAGCAGGATCAACAGGGTGGTATCAAACATGTACAGAGGTCCTTGCCAAAATAAGAATGCCAAAAAATATCCCGCTTACTCTACGCATCGTGGCGTGAATAAACAGGATTTTTACGCCATGCGGCGGAAATCTGGGCGGATGCCCGGTTAGCTAAGACGGCGAAAGGTCGCGATCTCTGGTCGGGCGATATGTAAATAGTCTTCGGTGTCGAGAATGATCGACCGGTCCAGGCGCCCGGCGTTAAAGGCGATTTGTGGAAAGCGTTCAAACAGCAGCGGGTCCGCCACCAGCCGCAGCGCCGGATGGAAACTGAAGGGGGGAATGGCGCCGAACACGCAGGCGGTGAGGGCATCCACCTCCGCCGGGCTGGCCAGCGAGGCTTTGCTGCCGCCGATATGCCGGGCCAGGCTGGCGAGATCGGCCTGCCGATCGGCGGCGAGGATCGCCAGCACATGCTGGTTGACGCCGTTTCCTTTCACTTTACAGACTAACGCTTTCGCGCCCTGGCCAAGCGCGGTGCCGCGGATTGCCGAGACGGCTTCGCACTGACCGACCGCCTCGTGCGCCATCACCCGGTAGCGGGCCCGGTGCTCGTCGAGCAGCGCGCACAGCCGCTGGTGGATATTACCTTCTACTGCTTCAAGCATAGCGTCCTCCTGACATCATAAAGCAGCCAGCTTAGCGCTGTTGCGCCGGCCTGCCAACGGTGGGCCGGGAAATTCACCATTCGCTCATTATTACTTCACAGTGCTGTGGTGCAATCCCGCAGGCGCAGATGAGTTTTGTAAATAAAAAAAAGAATGATTTTCATTTTCAATCGAACTTTTTTTATTTCGCTCAGTCTCTATCGGACGACACAGAATATTAATAATTGCCGTAATGAGGTTAGGATGATGCACGATGCAACCATGCAGGGTTCCCCACGCAAGAAATTTAATAAAATAAGGGAGCTCAACAGACGGCGGAATTACTTTACTAAGAAAGTACGTAATGCCCTGCGGGTGGGGGTGGCGAAAGCGCTCTGGGATCGCCGACGCCGTCAGCCGGTAGATTTGTCGTCTGCGAAAACCGTCCTGTTGATGCGCAATGAGGGGGCGGTCGGCGATGTAGTGGTGGATTCCGCGCTGGTGAAATGCCTGCATCAGTCAGGCTATATCGTTGATTTTTTGCTGACGACCTCTAACAGCCAGGTGATGCGTTATAACCCGCGGATCCGCCATATTTATGAAGCTGACCCGGTCACGTCCGCCGATTTTTTGCGTAAATTTAATCATAACGTTCCTCGCGACGTTATTAATGAACTGGCTAATAATAAGTACGATATTATTATTGATCCTTCGCTGTTCGATATTCCCGTGCATCGCCTGCGGCTTTTCCGACAAATAAAAGCCAAATCAGTGCTCGGGTTTAATAAATGGCCATCGATTAAGCACTACTCCCACTCTTTTGATTTTGACTGCCAGCGCTGGCACGTGACGAAAACGTTCGAGCTGATCGCCGATTATCTCCAACTGGACACCCGCGGGCTGGACGCTTACGACCTGGCGGTGCCCGGGCCGATTATGCAGGAGGTGGCGCAGTATCTGGCGTCGCTAAGCGGAAAAGCGGTGGTGATTAATATTTTTGCCGGCCATGCCGACCGCAGTCTCTCGCAGACGCAGCTGGCGGAACTGCTCGACAAACTGCTGGCCCGCCACCCGGGGAGCGCGGTTATTCTGCTCGATCACCGGCGCGAGATCCGCATCCCGCTGCCGCCGGAGGTGGTGATTAACCCATTTAACACGTTACACCATGCGATGGCGCTGATCGCCCAGGCGGAGCTGATTATCTCCCCGGACACCTCGGTGGTGCACATGGCGGCGGCGTGGAACAAACCGCTGATCGCGGTCTATAAGGACGTTCTGCTTAATAACCGGCTGTGGGCCCCGGGCTATGACAACGCCAGGCAGATCATTGTTAAATGCGGGAAGGTCCATCAGCATCGCGGGCTAGTGGATAGAATTATAGCGGCGCTACCGGAGACGCTGTGAGGCGATGAGGGGAGACAGGTAGGGCTCACCTGCTGGCCGTATGCAAGAGCCAGCAGGTGAGCGAAGGTTGCATTGCCAGTCTGCAACCGCCGCTATTGTACTGCTGCCCGCGGCTCTGCCACATCCGGGAAAGCTCTTAAAGAGGTGGTCGCCGCGACTGACGGGCGGGATCACTCTTCAGTGAGCCACATATCCGCCTCTTCAAACATCTCCTGCACCGTGCGGCTGATCAGCTCTTTTTCATGCTTGCTGGCGTCGGTGTTGATCGCCGGCAGCGTCATCATCGGCTTCACCCGCACTTCCGCCTCCGGGAAAATGCGCTGCATGCGTTTGGTCAGCTCGTTAAGAATGGCCTCTCTGGCGCCCGGCAGCCCGGCAAAATTGCGCTTGTCATAAATCAGTTCCACAAACATCTTCTGTCCTCTGTATGCTGATCGCGGGCGATAGTTTTACTGTATTAATGTACAGTGTCAAGCGAATGCCGCGGCGCTGCGCATCTACCACCTCGCGCGGCGGGCGGGCTGCGCGCAAAAGCAGCAAACGGTTCGCTGGCGCTGAAGAAGACCCCTATTGACATCAAGGAGTTATTTCAGTGCTGGCGATTGATAGCTGGAGCCGATATTGACCGGTAAAATTGGCAAAACTACTGTATATATATTCAGTATTGTGTGGTGGGTTGAAAAATGAACGTTTACACGCCGGTTGAGCTACGTCAGATTGTCTCCTTTCCCTTTTTTGCCGACCTGGTGCAGTGCGGCTTTCCCAGCCCGGCTCAGGACTATGTTGAGAAGCGAATCGACCTCAACGAGCTGCTGGTGCAGCATCCCAGCGCGACCTATTTTGTCAAAGCCGCTGGCGACAGCATGATCGATGCCGGCATTGACGAAGGCGATTTGCTGGTGGTGGACAGCGCGCGTAAAGCGGAGCATGGCGATATCGTGATTGCCGCCGTCGGCGGCGAGTTTACGGTAAAGAAGCTGCAGCTTCTGCCGCGGGTGCAGCTTAACCCGATGAACCCGGCCTATTCGCCCATCGTGGTCGGCCGCGAGGAGACGCTCGATATTTTCGGCGTCGTAACCTACATCATCAAGGCGGCGGGCTGATCATGTTCGCGCATTGTGATGTGAACGCCTTCTATGCCAGCTGTCAGACCGCCTTCCGGCCAGACCTGAAGGGGCGGCCGGTGGTGGTGCTGTCGAACAACGACGGCTGCGTGATCGCCCGCTCGGCGGAGGCGAAGCCGTTTGTGAAAATGGGCGAACCCTACTTTAAGCAGAAGGCTGCGTTTCTTCGCCACGGCGTCGTGGCGTTTAGCAGTAATTATGAGCTGTATGCCGACATGTCCAGCCGGGTCATGGCCACCCTGGAAGAGCTCACCCCGCGCTGCGAAATTTACAGTATCGATGAGGCCTTTTGCGATGTCAGCGGTGCGCGTCATTGCAGAGATCTGACCGATTTTGGCCGCGAAATCCGCGCCACGGTGCTGCAGCGTACCCATCTGACGCTGGGCGTTGGCATCGCCCAGACCAAAACCCTGGCGAAGCTGGCCAACCACGCGGCGAAGCAGTGGCCGCGGCAGACGGGCGGGGTAGTGGACTTGTCCTGCCCGCAGCGGCAGCGAAAGCTGATGGCGCTGCTGCCGGTGAGCGAGGTCTGGGGCATCGGGCGGCGGATCGGCAAAAAGCTTGAAGCGATGGGGATCGGCACGGTACTCCAGCTGGCGGAGAGCGATATCCGCTTTATCCGCAAGCACTTCACGGTGGTGCTCGAACGAACGGTACGGGAGCTGCGCGGCGAGCCTTGCCTGGCGCTGGAGGAATTTGCCCCCGCTAAGCAGGAAATTATCTGCAGCCGCTCGTTCGGGGATCGGATTACGGCCTATGAGGATATGCGCCAGGCGATCTGCAGCTATGCCGCGCGGGCAGCAGAAAAGCTGCGCGGTGAGCATCAGTACTGCCGGTTCGTCTCCGCCTTTGTCAAAACCAGCCCCTTCGCGCTGAATGAACCCTATTACGGCAACAGCGCCTCGCTAAAGCTGCTGACGCCGACCCAGGACTCCCGGGATATTATCGCCGCGGCGACGAGCTGTCTGGATGCCATCTGGAAAGCGGGGCATCGCTATCAGAAGGCCGGCGTGATGCTCGGCGATTTCTACAGCCAGGGCGTCGCCCAGCTGAATCTGTTCGACGAGCTTGCTCCGCGGCACAACAGCGCCAGACTGATGCAGGTTCTCGACCAGCTGAATGCGAAAAACGGCAGGGGGGCGCTCTATTTTGCCGGCCAGGGGATCCAGCAGCAGTGGCAGATGAAGCGGGAGATGCTCTCGCCGCGCTACACCACGCGATACGGGGACCTGCTCCGCGTCAGATAACGCGCGCTATCCCTGCACCGCGGCCGGAAAAACCGCCGCCAGCCAGTCAATAAAGACGCGGAGCCGGGGCGGGACGTGCCGGTGCCGGGCATAGACAACGTGAAAAGGATAGGGGGCCGGGCGCCAGGCGCTGAGGATCTCCACCAGTTCGCCGCTCGCCAGCGCCGGTTTCAGCGAATAGGTAAAGGTCTGCACAATGCCTAAGCCCGCCTCGCCGGCGGCAATATGCGCGTTGCTCTCATTGATGCCGAGATGGGGCTCTGTCTTCAGCTCGGTGCTGACGCCGTGACGCGTAAAGCGAAACGGAAACGCTCTGCCGCTGGCCGGCGACAGATAGCTGATGAGCCGGTGGCCATGATGTAGTTCATCCGGCGAGGCGGGGGTGCCGTAGCGCTGAAGATAGCCCGGGGTGGCACAGGTGACCAGCGTCGCCTCGCCGATTTTACGGGCGATCAGCGTCGAGTCTTCCATCGGACCGCCGCGGATGGCGCAGTCAATATTGCCGCTGATGAGGTCCGCGGGCTTATCGGCCACCTGCAAATCGATACGGATATCCGGCCAGGAGGTCATAAAGTCCGCCAGCAGCGGGATCAGCACATCGCACGCGGTCGACCCGCCGATGGCGAGCCGTAGATGGCCCTTCGGCTTATTGCGGGCGGTATTGAAAGACGCGTCGATCTCTTCCAGGTCTTCCAGCAGACAGCGGGCTTTTTCATAGTACTCCCGTCCTTCCGGCGTCACGGTAATACGCCGCGTGGTGCGCTGCAGGAGGGAAACCCCAAGATGCGCTTCCAGTTGCTGAATGGTTTTGCTGAGGGTGGCGTTGGGCATATTCAGCGAGTCCGCGGCGCGGGTAAAGCTGCCGGCTTCGACAACGCGAGTGAAGGCTTTGAGAGCTGAAAACCGGTCCATTATTCGCTTTATCCTGGTTACTGGAGGTCATTATCCACCGAGGGGAAGAGTGTTTTTCAGATTAGGCCATTTTTCCGCCTCGCCGGGACGATTACAGTGCTTTCCATACCCGGCGGGGCGCGTTCGCGAGCCTGGCCTGTTTATACTCTAACCAAGGAAATGCACCATGAGCAAAAAACTTGCGGATAAAGTGGCGTTAGTCACCGGCGGCAGCGCCGGGATTGGCCTGGCGTCGGCGAAAGCGCTGGCGGAGCAGGGCGCGAAGGTGTACATCACCGGCCGCCGTCAGGAGGAGCTGGATGCGGCGGAAAGATTCATCGGACCCGCCGCCCGCGGGATCCGCGCCGACGCCGCCGTGTTAAGCGACCTTGACGCGGTATTTGCGACCATTGCCGAAGAGTCCGGCCGGCTGGATGTGCTGTTCGCCAATGCCGGCGGCGGAGACATGCTGCCGCTGAGCGCCATCACCGAAGCGCACTTCGACCGGATTTTCGCCACCAACGTGCGCGGGGTGGTGTTCACCGTGCAAAAAGCGCTGCCGCTGCTCGCCGATGGCGCCTCGGTGATTTTGACCGGCTCTACGGCGGCGGTAAAAGGGACGGCTAACTTCAGCATCTATAGCGCCAGTAAGGCCGCGGTACGCAGCCTGGCGCGCTCCTGGGCGCTGGAGGTTAGCGACCGCGGGATCCGCATCAATGTGGTCAGCCCGGGGCCGGTACGTACCCCGGGTCTGGGAGGGCTGGTGGCGGAGGCGGACCGCCAGGGCTTGTTCGATGCTCTGGCGGCCGGCGTACCGCTCGGGCGGCTGGGCGAGCCGGAGGAGATTGGCCGGACGGTGGTATTTTTAGCGTCGGATGAGTCGAGCTTTATTAACGCCGCGGAGATCTATGTCGACGGCGGGCTGGCGCAAATCTAAGCGCCTGCCGTCGCCGCACCGATCTGACCGGGCAGAGGCGCTTTCAGCAGGGCGATCAGCAGCGTACTGCCCACCATGATCCCCGCCGCCAGCCACACCATTCCCGACAGGCCAGCTGAGGCGATCAGCTGGCCGCCGACAAACGCCCCGGTGCCGATGGCGGCATTAAAAATGGCCACATAAATGGCTGACGCCGGCTGGGCGACCGCGCCCGCGCTGCGCAGCAGCCAGGTCTGTAAGCCTACGAACACAATCGCGATACCGGCGCCCCACAGGGCTAACAGTAGCCCGCTAAAACAGAACGGCAGTGGCGCAAGACGGGCGGCGCCAAGGAGCGCCAGCGCGCCCCCGCTCAGCAGCAGCGCAGCGAAAATCAGCCCCTTCAGATGACGATCGATAAGCTTACCCGCGATAACGTTACCCAGCAGCCCGGAAACCCCTGACAGCAGCAGCAGGCCGGAGAGGGCGGTCGCCGGGACTCCCTGCAGATTTATCAGCAGCGGTTCAATGTAGGTGAAGGCGGCAAAGTGAGCGGTAATGATGCAGGCCGTGGCGCCATACAGGCCACCGAGCAGCGGATTGCGGAAGATATCGCGATAAACACGCAGCCTGACGGGGGCAGGGGCGGCCAGCGGGGGCAGCGTCGAGCACAGCACCGCAGCGGCGGCTAGTGACAGCAAGGCCATCGACATAAACGCGAGTCGCCAGCCCGCCAGGGTGGCGATAAAGCTCGCCAGCGGCACCCCCACTACGCTTGCCGCTGACACGCCGCCAAAAATGATCGCCGTGGCCAGCCCCAGCCGGTGCGGCGGCACCAGCTGCGCGGCGACAATGCCAATTAAGGCCCAGAAGGCGCCATGCGCCAGGGCGCCAATCATGCGGGCGCTCATCAGGGCGAACATCGAATAAGACCGGGTTGCGGCGAGGCAGGAAAGCGCGAGGATCAGCATCAGCCCGACCAGCAGCGCCTTGCGGGAAATACGCGTCGGCATTGCGCCGGAAAGCAGAGCCGCCAGGGCGCCTACCCAGCCATAGGCGGTGACGGCGAGGCCCACGCCGGATTCCGTCTGGTGAAAATCCGCCGCCAGGGCGCTGAGCATGCCCACCGGCGCCAGTTCGCTGGTGACGATCGAAAAGGCGCAGATCCCGAGCGCAACGACGGCAATCCAGACGCGCGCCGGCGCCGGGTGGAGGGGTAAAGCAATCTCTTTCATATCAGGCGTATCCTTAGGAAAGGAGCGTTCCGCGCGGTGCACGGACGTTCAGGTGAGGAGAGCACAGGCGATCGGATGGCCTGGTTGTCTCCGCGAGTGGCGTGCAGTATCATCCCTGCGAAACTGATAAAAAAGAGCGGAAAACGGAGAGCCGTTTTCCATACATGGAAAATAGATGACCGCAGAATTCCACTGGGATGATGCTCGCATATTCCTCGCCATCGCCCGGGCGGGAACGCTGAGCGGCGCCGCCGACAAGATGAACATGGGGATTGCCACGGTCTCCCGCCGGCTGGATCGGCTGGAGCAGGCGTTGAACGTTCCGCTCTTCAGCCGCCATCAGAGCGGCTACCGCCTGACCGACGATGGCGAAGCCCTGCTCGCGCGGGCGGAGGCGCTGGAATACGCTGGCCTGGCGTTCGGCGAAGCGGCGCAACTGCAGGGGCATGTCGCCGGGCTTGTCCGTCTGGCCACCTCGGATAACCTGGCCACGCATTTTATTCTGCCCTCCCTGAAAGGGCTCCTGGACCATTATCCCGAGCTGCGGGTGGAGGTGCTGAGCGGCGTGCAGCCGGTGAACCTGCACCGTCGGGATGCCGATCTGGCGATCCGCATGGTCAAGCCTGAGGCCGGGCATCTGACGTTAAAGCGGCTGGGGACGGTGGGGTTTGGCGTCTATGGCGCCGCCGACTGTCTGGTCGGCGCGGACGGCCTGTCGCTGAACGAGGCGGACTTTGTGGGGTGGCCGGAAACTCACCAGCACCTGCCGGCCGCCCAATGGATCACGCGCACCCTGCGCGGCCGGCCGTGTAAAGTCGAAGCCAATACGCTCGTGGCCCAGGTTTCCGCAGTATCCGCGGGCCTCGGATTGGGCGTCCTGCCGCACTTTATGGCGCGGGCCAGCGGCCTGCAGTGCCTGCAGCCGGAGATCGGCGCGGATCAGACCCTCTGGCTGGTGATGCATTCTGACCTGGCCGGATCCAGACGCGTGCGGGTTCTCGCCGACCATCTCATTGCTCTCTTTGCGGACCATCAAGATCGGCTGGCGATGCCCTGAAGGGGCGCGGCTTGGGCGTGTATCGATAAGACTGCCCGAGGCTGACGAGCCACGATTTTTTCCGCGCCAGCTAACAGTGATACTCGCCGCGCAATATTCGGCCCAATGCTGCCCCGCAGTCGAAAATACTGCAGAGTGAGAGGATATCCCCGTCCGGCAAAATAATTTTGTGTTGTGGCCAGCGCGGCATTGTTGCGCTCCCCCAGAAATGCCTGTCGATGTTAGGGTGAGACGTTTATCACCACAGGAGAACGCAAATGATTGTCAGGACCTGGCACGGCTGTGTGCCATTGCAACATGCTGAGGGGTTTGCCCGCCACCTCGAGCGGACCGGCGTGGAACACGCTCAGAGCATCGCCGGCAACCGGGGGGCGCTGGTGCGCCAGGAAAACCAGGGCGAATGGGCGCATTTCTTTCTTGCCACCTACTGGCAGGATCTCGCGGCGGTCAAAGCCTTCGCTGGCGAAGACTATCACGTCGCGGTCACCTATCCGGACGACGAAGCGTTCGAACTCCTCTCCGACCCCTATGTGTTTCAGCATGAAGTCGAGGCCGTGTCGCCGCTGTAGGCTGATGACCGGGCAGGTGGAAGATTGGCCAGCAGCAGGCGGTTGCTGGCCGCGTGAGAGCGACGTCTACCTTGTATGGGCAGCCAGCCGCCGCTGGGTGAACGTGGCATGATGGGAACACTCAGCGCGTGAGGGCCGCGACAATGGAGGCTTCCATTTTCTCCGGCGTCGTGAACGGCGCAAAACGCGTGAGGGGTGTGCCGTCGCGACCGATGAGGAACTTGGTGAAATTCCACTTGATCCGTCCGCCGAACACGCCGGGCAACGCTTGTTTCAGATAACGAAACAGCGGGTGTGCGGCGGGGCCGTTGACGTCCACTTTCTCAAACATCGGGAAGCTCACGCCGTAGTTAACGTGACAAGTCTGCTCGATTTCATCCGCACCGCCGGGTTCCTGCTTACCAAACTGGTTGCACGGGAAACCAAGCACTACCAGCCCCTGAGCCGCGTACTTTTTGTAGAGCGCTTCCAGGCCAGCGTATTGCGGTGTGAAGCCACAATGGCTGGCCGTATTCACCACCAGAACCACCTTGCCAGCATAGTCAGCCATGGAGAGGGGCTGGCCGCGCAGGCGGGTAGCCGTCAATTGATAAAAAGGGGTCATAGCAGGCTCCTGAGAGTAGAAACAGTTCAACGCTGACGATCGCGCGAATGTTTGAAGCAGATTAGGCAGTTATGATACACAGGGTTAGGGATTTGTACCTGGAGTGTTAAAAAAACGCCAGATGTCATAGAGAAAATCGCGAACAGGAACGGCTGAAAATGATGAAATATGTCTTATCGCTGGTGGTGGTGGCGATACTCGCAGGATGTACCAGCACGCCAAACTTGCCGCCTCGGGATACCATTGTGGCGATGAAACCCACAGAGTCCGGTATTGTCGCCAGCTCAGCGAAATACAGTTACCGCTTTGTCCGTGACGGTGTGCCTCAGGAATATCAGCGTTATAAGACCTTTTATGAACGCTTTCACCAACAGGCTTCCGGCGTGCGGGTTAACTTTGTCGTGGTACAACATGAGGTGACGGCGGAATATCTGGTGGTGATGGATCAGCGCAAACTGGATGCCGGGCAGCATAGCGAGCTGGTGAATCAGTATCATGCGGTGCAAATTGATAACGATCGCCTCGGGGTGTTGTTTAAAGCGACAGGATTTTGGACTGCATCGGACGCGTCAGATCTGGCCGCCGCCTACCAGTTAGCGCACCCCGTTGTGGTATCAATCAATGATAAGACCAAAACGATTAGCTCGCTTGGCGCCGTTGCCCTGGCCCCGTTGTTTCCGTTTTACATGATGTATGGATGTGCCACCGGGCCTTGTGTCTGAGGAAAACAGCCAGCAAGTCACTCGACTCACTGGCTGAGTATTTAATTAAGCTTCACTTTTAGATGACTGCTTGTGAAACAGTTCGCGGAATACCGGGTAGATATCCTCCTGGTCGCGAATATGCTGCATGGCGAAATTATCAAAGGTCGCCTGCAGGTGTTCATACTCGCGCCACAGGGTCTGATGCGCCCGGCGGGTAATTTCGATATAGCTGTAATAACGCACCACCGGCAGAATTTTCTTCGCCAGCAGTTCGTGGCACAGCGGGGAGTCATCGGCCCAGTTGTCGCCATCCGACGCCTGGGCGGCGTAGATGTTCCACTGCGCCGGGTCATAGCGGGCCTGCACTACTTCATCCATCAGCTTCAGGGCGCTGGAGACAATGGTGCCGCCGGTTTCCTGAGAATAGAAGAATTCGTGCTCATCCACCTCTTTTGCCTGGGTATGGTGGCGGATATAGACCACGTCGACGTTTTTATAAGTCCGGCTGAGGAACAGATACAGCAGGATATAAAAGCGCTTGGCCATGTCTTTGGTGGCCTGGTCCATCGAGCCTGAGACGTCCATCAGACAGAACATCACCGCCTGGCTGGAAGGCTCCGGCCGTTTTTCGTAATTTTTGTAGCGTAAATCAAAGGTGTCGATAAACGGCACCCGCTCTATTTTAGCCCGCAGTTCGGCAATCTCTTTGCGCAGGCGCTCCTCCTCCAGCAGTTGCACCGGTTCGCTGCGGCTGATGGCTTCCAGATCCTCCTCCAGGGCGCGCAGTTCACGACGCTTGCCGGCGGTCATCGCCGTACGGCGGGCCAGCGAGTTCTGCAGTGAACGTACCACGCTGATGTTGGCTGGCACCCCATTGGAGGTAAAACCCGCGCGATGGGTTTTAAACTCGTTCAGCTGCCGGTGCTGGTTTTTCTTCAGGTTCGGCAGGGCCAGATCTTCAAATAACAGATCCAGGTATTCATCTTTCGAGATCTGGAAGACAAACTCATCCTTTCCTTCACCATCGGCGCTGGCTTGCCCCTGACCGCTACCGCCGCCGCCGCCACCGCCCTGCGGGCGCTCAATGCGGTCGTTTTGCACAAAATGGTCGTTGCCCGGGTGGACGCGGTTGCGCAGGCCGCCGCGACCCTGATGAAACATCGGCTCGTTGATATCGTCCGTCGGGATCGAGACGGATTCTCCGCTCTCAATATCGGTCACCGAGCGCTTGTTGATGGCCTCGGAGATCGACTGTTTAATCTGCGCCTTATAACGGCGCAAAAAGCGCTGGCGGTTGACGGCGCTTTTGTTTTTCCCGTTCAGGCGTCGGTCTATGAACCAGGTCATATGCCCTCCTGTACTGCATTAGCCAACTTTACTTATCATCATTCAGCTGCAGTTGACCCGGCGGCGTGCCGCCGGGTTGGACGCATCAGGACGATTTACGAACCCGCAGGTACCACTCGCACAGCAGGCGAACCTGTTTGCGGGTGTAGCCTTTCTCCATCATGCGGTCGACAAAGTCGTCATGTTTTTTCTGCTCATCGGTTGAGGTTTTGGCATTAAACGAAATGACCGGCAACAGCTCTTCGGTATTGGAGAACATTTTCTTCTCAATAACCGTGCGCAGTTTCTCATAGCTGGTCCAGTTCGGATTACGTCCGCTGTTGTTGGCTCTGGCACGCAGCACAAAGTTGACGATTTCGTTACGGAAGTCTTTCGGGTTGCTAATCCCGGCTGGCTTCTCAATTTTCTCCAGCTCGGCATTCAACGATTCACGGTCAAACAGCTGCCCGGTGTCCGGATCGCGGTATTCCTGATCCTGGATCCAGAAGTCAGCGTAGGTGACATAGCGATCGAAAATGTTCTGCCCATACTCGGAGTAGGATTCCAGATAAGCGGTCTGGATCTCTTTGCCGATAAACTCGGCGTATTTCGGGATCAGATAGCCTTTGAGGAATTCCAGATAGCGCTCGGCCTGCTCCTGTGGGAACTGTTCGCGCTCAATCTGCTGCTCCAGCACATAGAACAGATGCACCGGGTTAGCGGCCACCTCGACGTGGTCGAAGTTAAATACCCGAGACAGGATCTTAAAGGCAAAGCGGGTGGAGAGCCCGTTCATCCCTTCATCAACCCCGGCGTAATCGCGATACTCCTGATAGGACTTCGCTTTCGGGTCGGTATCTTTCAGACTTTCGCCGTCATAGACCCGCATCTTCGAGTAGATGCTCGAGTTTTCCGGCTCTTTAAGGCGCGACAGAATCGAAAAGCGCGCCAGGGTTTCCAGGGTGCCCGGGGCGCAGGGCGCATGGGTCAGCTCACTGTTGTTGAGCAGTTTTTCATAAATGCGGATCTCTTCGGAGATACGCAGGCAATAAGGCACCTTGACGATATAGACGCGGTCGAGGAAGGCTTCATTGTTCTTGTTATTACGGAAGGTCACCCATTCCGATTCGTTGGAGTGAGCAAGGATGATCCCGTTAAACGGCAGGGCGGAGATCCCTTCGGTGCCGTTATAGTTACCTTCCTGGGTGGCGGTCAGCAGCGGATGCAGCACCTTAATCGGCGCTTTAAACATCTCGACGAACTCCATAATCCCCTGGTTGGCGCGGCACAGCGCACCGGAGTAGCCGTAGGCGTCCGGGTCGTTCTGCGCATAGTGTTCCAGCTTACGGATATCCACCTTACCGACCAGCGCTGAAATATCCTGGTTGTTTTCATCACCCGGTTCGGTTTTGGCGATGGCAACCTGCTCGAGAATCGATGGCCAGACTTTAACCACGCGGAATTTCGTGATATCGCCGCCAAACTCGTGCAGGCGCTTGGCCGCCCACGGCGACATAATGGTGCCGAGATAGCGGGTCGGGATGCCGTACTCTTTCTGGAGGATCTGCGCATCTTCCTGTGGATTGAACAGGCACAGCGGGTGATCGTTGACCGGACTGCGTTCGCCGTTGGCGCTCAGCACATAGATGGGCACGCGCTGCATCAGCGCTTTCAGCCGTTCAGCCAGCGACGATTTACCACCGCCCACCGGCCCCAGCAGATAGAGGATCTGTTTCTTCTCTTCCAGCCCCTGGGCGGCATGCTTGAGGTAGGAAACGATCTGCTCAATGGCGTCTTCCATACCGTAAAACTCTTCAAATGCCGGATAGCGTGCGATAACCCGGTTTGAAAAGAGACGGGATAGCCGCGGCTCGAGAGCCGTATCAACCATGACGGGTTCACCAATGGCCATCAACAGACGTTCTGCCGCATTGGCATAGGCACTGCGATCTTGCCGGCAGATGGTAAGAAACTCCTGCAGTGTGAACTCTTCGTCCTTGGCAGCTTCGTAGCGCTGGCGATAGTGATCGAATATATTCATGGCATGCCGTCCTTTCGTTTTTTAGCACAGGTTGAGAGCCGTTCATATGAATAGTGGGGGCCCCCGGAAGACATAAGCTGAACATCGCTCTCCTGGTATCCAGCAACCCTTATGCCAGGTTGCGGGTGGGGTAGCGTGAATGTGCCCGGCAATTACACCTTCTAAATTTAAGCGTAGATGCATTTAGAAATCTTGCATGGCGCAGAAAATCAATTTCAATGACATATCAATAACTCATCCTGAACATGACGCTTTTTGATTCGTTGGGACGCAAAGTTGTCATCGGGCTGTCACCGGATGGTAAGAGAAGGGTGGCAAAGTGAACGATTTGTGTCATATCGGGTAAAGAATTTGAGGCATGAGACCTACGACGGTACACTGCACGGGCTGATTATTTGACAACGGGAATATGGATTGTGACTAAAATCAAACTTCTGGCACTCGGCGTGCTGATAGCGACGTCCGCCAGCGCGGCGCATGCCGACGGGAAGTTCACTCTTGGGGCTGGCGTAGGGGTCGTTGAGCATCCGTATAAGCAATATGATGCGGATGTCTATCCGGTGCCGGTCATTAGTTATGAGAGCGAAAACTTCTGGTTCCACGGTCTGGGCGGGGGTTACTACCTGTGGAATGACACCAACGATAAACTGTCGATTACGGCCTACTGGTCGCCAATGTACTTCAAGCCGGGCGACAGCGACAGCGAGCAGATGCGTCGACTGGATAAACGTAAATCGACCGTGATGGCCGGTCTTTCTTATGTCCACAACACGCCCTATGGCTTCCTGCGCACGACGATTGCCGGCGATACGCTGGATAACAGCAACGGTATTAACTGGGATCTCGCCTGGCTGTACCGTTACACCAACGGTAACCTGACGCTGACGCCGGGTATTGGCGTGGAGTGGAACAGCGACAATCAGAACGAATACTACTATGGTGTCTCCCGGCACGAGTCGCGCCGCAGCGGCATGCGCAGCTATGACCCGGACAGTAGCTGGAACCCGTATCTGGAACTGTCGGCTAACTATCGCTTCCTCGGTGACTGGAGCGTTTACGGCGTGGCGCGCTACACGCGTCTGTCGGATGAAATTACCGACAGTCCGATGGTGGATAAATCCTGGAGCGGTCTGATCTCCACCGGGATCACCTACACCTTCTGATTGTGCATTCTTACAGTGCGCTTCATGCATCAAAACAGGGCCTTGCGCCCTGTTTTGCTTTATGGTGGTGCATACGGTTAAGGAGGAGAAGATGGTGAAAAAAACAGTACGCTTCGGCGAGCAGGCGGCAGTGCCGGCCATCGGGCTGGGCACCTGGTATATGGGCGAACATGCGGCGCAGCGTCAGCAGGAAGTGGCTGCACTGCGGGCGGGCATCGACCATGGACTGACGGTGATCGATACGGCGGAAATGTACGCCGACGGCGGGGCGGAGGAAGTGGTGGGCCAGGCGATCCGCGGTCTGCGCGACCGGGTAGTGCTGGTCTCCAAAGTCTATCCCTGGCATGCCGGCAAAGCGGCGATGCACCGCGCCTGTGAAAACAGCCTGCGCCGGCTGCAGACCGACTATCTGGATATATATCTCCTGCACTGGCGCGGGGATATCCCGCTGCAGGAGACGGTTGAGGCGATGGAGAAGCTGGTGGCTGAGGGCAAGATCCGCCGCTGGGGCGTCTCTAATCTGGACACCGAGGATATGCAGGCGCTGTGGCGGACGGCGGATGGCGAGCACTGTGCAACCAACCAGGTGCTCTACCATCTCGCATCGCGGGGCATTGAATACGATCTCCTGCCCTGGTGCCAGCAGCACAGTCTGCCAGTGATGGCCTACTGCCCGCTGGCGCAGGCGGGGCGCTTACGCGATGGACTTTTTCAGCATAGCGATATCATTAATATGGCTAACGCGCGGGGGATTACGGTAGCGCAACTGCTGCTCGCTTGGGTGATTCGTCATCCGGGAGTGCTGGCGATCCCGAAAGCGGCCAGTATTGAGCATGTGGTGCAGAATGCCGCAGCGCTCGACATCGTCCTTAGTGGGGAAGAGCTCGCGCAGCTGGACCGCCTCTATCCGCCGCCGCAGCGAAAAACCCGGCTGGATATGGTTTAACCCATCGTTCACGGCAAAGAAAAACAAAAGCCCCGTTACCAACGGGGCTTTTGCTATTAGCGTTTTTTCACGCTGATGGTTTGCGCCAGGCGAGAGGGCGTCTCTTCGCTGGCTTTCTGCGGCTGGGTTACGCAGCAGGTTTCGACGCAAACGAAGGTTTTGTAGCCATCGTCCGGCATATCGCCCATGCTGACGGACAGCGCCGGGCCCGGGTTCCAGGCCACCACATTGTGCTGATGATGATGCACCACGTCGATAGTGCGGTTTAGCGCGTCGTCATGGATCACGCTGCAGCTGTCGGCGTTGAGATAGACGCGATCGGTGCGGTCCGGGAAGGTCTGCACGCCGTTGCTCAGAACGCCTTCTTCGGCATTGTTCACTTTATCGATATAGCGCTCGCCAAGACCGCTCACCTTCACCGCCGCGATATCGCCGACGTTGAAATAGCTGTGCAGGGCAGAGGTGGTCTCGAATTCACCGTGGGCTTCCAGCTCGATTTCACAGGTCTTGCCCAGCTTAAAGCGGGCATAGAGGGTGAACTCGTGCGGCCAGAGCTTCATGGTTTCAGCGCTGTGCTGGAGCGCAAAGGTCAACATTACGCCGCTGTCGTCTTCGTCATGACCTTCCAGGGTCCATGGCAGATTGCGGGCAAAGCCGTGCGACGGCAGACCTTGCTGCGCAGAAGGACCAAACCAGGGCCAGCAAATCGGCACGCCGCCGCGCAGGGCGACGCCCTGTTTAAACGGGGTGTTGTTGCTCAGCCACAGAACTTCTTCTTCACCGGCGGGTTTCCAGGAGAGCAGGTGCGCCCCCTGCAGCGCCACAGAGGCTTTCACCTGCGGATGGTCGATGACAATCAGCTCCAGGTCGTCCAGCTGGCGACGGGAGATCACGGGAGAAATGGTTTCATTCACCGGGAGAGCAAAAATTTTATTTATCATTGTGCAATCCTATCTCTGCAGACAAAAAAAAGAGCGACCGAAGTCGCTCTTACAGATTACTTTTTCATCTCAACTTATTTGGAGATGTGGGCAATCAGATCCAGAACTTTGTTGGAGTAGCCGGTTTCGTTGTCGTACCAGGAAACCAGTTTCACGAAGTTGTCGTTCAGTGCGATACCCGCTTTAGCATCGAACACGGAAGTGCAAACTTCGCCGTTGAAGTCGGTAGAAACAACGTCGTCTTCGGTGTAACCCAGAACGCCTTTCATAGCGCCTTCAGAAGCGGCTTTGATGGCTTTCTTGATTTCTTCGTAGGACGCTGCTTTTTCCAGACGAACGGTCAGGTCAACAACAGATACGTTCGGAGTTGGAACGCGGAACGCCATACCGGTCAGTTTGCCGTTCAGTTCTGGCAGTACTTTACCTACTGCTTTAGCAGCGCCGGTAGAGGACGGGATGATGTTCTGAGCTGCGCCGCGGCCGCCGCGCCAGTCTTTGTGAGACGGGCCATCAACGGTTTTCTGAGTAGCGGTGGTAGCGTGGACGGTGGTCATCAGGCCTTCAACGATACCGAAGTTGTCGTTGATAACTTTAGCCAGCGGCGCCAGGCAGTTGGTGGTGCAGGAAGCGTTGGAAACGATGTCCTGGCCAGCGTAAGCGTCGAAGTTAGCGCCGCGAACGAACATCGGAGTGTTGTCTTTGGACGGGCCAGTCAGAACGACTTTTTTCGCGCCAGCGGTGATGTGTTTACGAGCGGTTTCGTCGGTCAGGAAGATACCGGTTGCTTCAGCAACAACGTCAACACCAACTTCGTCCCACTTCAGGTTAGCCGGGTCACGTTCAGCGGTAACACGGATTTTTTTACCGTTAACGACCAGATGACCGTCTTTCACTTCAACGGTACCGTCGAAACGACCGTGAGTGGAGTCATACTTCAGCATGTAAGCCATGTACTCTGCGTCTAACAGGTCGTTGATTGCAACGATCTCGATGTCAGAACGTTTCTGAGCAGCACGGAAAACAATGCGACCGATACGGCCAAAACCGTTGATACCTACTTTGATAGTCATATATTCCACCAGCTATTTGTTAGTGAATAAAAGGTTGCCTGTAAAATTACAAAAACCTTACGCAGCGTCAAGCGGAATCGTGTCAATCATTGCGACAAATCAATCCTGAGCAGACCTTTGCGCGATTGATTTGCCTCACTTTCCCTTTGAGCCCAATTCCATATGGGGGCTGCGCGCGGAATTTTAAAGGGCATTTAAGATAAAAACGTGATTTAAGTCACAATTATCTGGCTGCCTGTGGGCACCGGATAAGTTTAGAACAAAAGTGTACGCTTCATTGTTAATGTTTTGTTAGAATTGGAGCGAAAGTAGTCCATTGCAAAGCGAGATGTAAGCCCATGGCGAATAAACCCACCCCGGAAGAGCTGAAAAATGGCTTGAGCGAAATGCAGTTTTACGTGACGCAGCATCATGGCACCGAACCGCCTTTCACCGGACGGCTGTTGCACAACAAGAAAAATGGCGTGTACCACTGCCTGGTGTGCGATGCGCCGCTGTTTAACTCCCAGACTAAATACGACTCCGGCTGCGGCTGGCCGAGCTTCTACGAGCCGGTAAGCGCGGAGGCCATTCGCTATCTGACCGACAATTCGCACGGCATGCAGCGCATTGAGATCCGTTGCGGAAACTGTGATGCCCATCTCGGCCACGTGTTTCCGGATGGTCCGCAGCCGACCGGCGAGCGCTATTGTGTCAACTCGGCATCGCTGAGCTTCACCGATGAGCAAAATGGCGAGCAAATCAAGGGTTGAAGAAACGATTCAGCAAATTATTCCAGGCGGAGGTGAGCGGAAGATGGATATTGAGCAAATTATCGACAGTATGACGCCGGAAGTGTATCAGCGTCTGGCGACGGCGGTAGAGCTGGGAAAATGGCCGGATGGCGTCGCGCTGACGCCGGAGCAGAAGGAAAATAGCCTGCAGCTGGTGATGCTCTGGCAGGCCCGGTATAACACCGACGCCCAGCACATGACCATTGACACCAGCGGGCAGATGGTAATGAAGAGCAAACAGCAGCTGAAAGAGGATTTTGGCATCGTGCCGAAGCCGATCGCCACCGTTAAACTGCAATAAACCGCCGGCCGGCGGTGAGACGTTCCGGCGTCGGGTAACCGCGCGCCGGATGGCGTCATGTCGAATGACCGCGTCCGGCGGTCAGCCGCTTCGCTTACTTTTTGTTCATCATCGCTTTCAGATCGGCAAACGGGTTGTAGGTGGCCTCGCCGACGCTCTTTTGCGCATCTTCTCCTGCCACCACCGTGGAGCCATACTGATCGGCTTCGGTGTACTTGGAATGTTCGTGATCGTGACAGTACAGGCACAACATCTCCCAGTTGCTGCCATCTTCCGGGTTATTGGAGTGGTCGTGATCGATGTGGTGCACCGTCAGCTCGCGCAGATTGGAGTAGACAAACTCCCGTGAGCAGCGTCCGCACACCCAGGGAAAAAGCTTGAGCGCCTTTTCGCGGTAACCCACTTCCAGACGTGCGTAATTTTTGGGGATATAGGCCATGGCCCCCTGCCTCCTGTCAAACGGTTAAGCTGCGCCAGCCCCTGGCGCAGCGGATAACAGGCATCATAACCTATCCCGGGCGGCGCGATATACCTGCATTGCAGGCGATGCTGCCTGCGTCACGCCTCCCGGTGCCGACGATGCGGCGGAACAGCCATGATTAGTGTTTGATCCCCAGCGATTCCGCCAGCTGACGGGCCAGCTGATTCTGGTCATCGGCGCCATATTCCCAGAACATGGCCCCGGCGAGGCCCTTCGCCTTGATATAGTCCACCTTAATGGCTACCGAGCGCGGGTTCTCATAGGAGAGGGCGAACAGCGGCTTGCCCTCTGCGGACTGCACCGACAGCCACGGAACCTTCGCCTCATCGTCCCAGTGCTCGGTAAAACGCTTTTGCGGATCGTTGAGCAGTTTGCCCACGATATCATTGTATTTCACGTAGGTGTCTTTGCTCAGGTCATAGCCCAGCGAGGCAAACAGCGCGATCTGTTGTGGCCCAAAATAGGGCTGGGTGACCGGATTGTTTTGCGCATCCGCTTTCGTCCAGTCAATCCCCGGCTCGACCGCCCGTTTCGGTACCCGGCCATAAAAACCAATCCCGAGGTTCATCTGGCTGGGTTTAAGCCCGGCGGCCAGGTAATTGTTGACCACAAAATCGGCGCTGTATTTATCCGCTGCGGCGACCGTCGGCCAGTGGCTGGAGTCATACAGATTCGAGTTGAAGTATTGCGTGCCGTAGGCCATGTCGTAGGTCATCAGGTTGATGTAGTTCAGCACCGGGGCCACCGCTTTGACGTCCACCCAGCTTTTCGGGCTCTCGGCATTGGCGCCCACGGCGATAGTCACCAGCTTTTGCTCACCGACTGCCTCACGCAGCGATTTCAGCAGGGCAGTGAAGTTGTCGCGGTCAGCCGGCTGGCTGGCCACCAGTCCCCAGGCGCCGTTGACCGGAAACTCCCAGTCGAGGTCAATGCCGTCCAGACCATATTGCTGGATGATTTTCTGCGCGGAACGAATAAAGACGGCGCGACTTTCTGCGGTCGCCGCCGCGCCGGAGAAACCACGCGCGCCCCAGCCGCCGACCGACAGCAGGACTTTGAGGTCCGGATTCTGTTTACGCAGGGCGGGGAGCTTTTGCAGATCCGCCTGCACCTTCGGCGACAGCCAGATCTCGTGCAGATGAGCAGGATCCTTCAGGGCCGCATTGGTCTCGTCTTTTTCATCGTTATAGATAAGGCCAAACGAGTAGTTGAGATGGGTGATCTGCCGGACGTCCAGCTTATCGATATCACCGCCCGGCCCGGCGGTGACGTCGCCGCCGCCGTTAAAATAGCCGACGGACATCAGCGGTTGGGCAGAGAGCGCGGAAGCGCAAAGCAAGGGCAAAGCTGCCAGCAAGGGCAAACGTTTCATAGTGGTTCCTCTTTGACATAAAAATAACCACGCCACGGAAATGGCGTGGCGAAAAAACAGCCTTGCCAGACTAGCAGCAATAACCTGTTGAAACTGCGAGAGAGTTCAATTTATGGACGATAGCGAGGCGGCAGAAGAAGACCCGGCGCGAGGGCGCCGGGGGGGGAGGGATCAGGCCTGAGTTTCCCGCCAGTCGTCGAGGGTATAGAGCGTGGCGCCCGCGGCGGCCATCTCCATAAACGCCTGGCTGCTGTCCTGCGGCTGCAGATTTACGCCCCGACAGCCGTCGGTGATGACGTTGACCGCGTAGCCCAGCGCCAGGGCATCCAGCACGGTGAACTTAACGCAGTAATCGGTGGCGAGGCCGAGAACGGTCAGCTCCACGATCCCCTGACCACGCAGCCAGCCGTCCAGTTCGGTTTTCTGCCGGTGACCGTTGTCAAAGAAAGCGCTATAGCTGTCGATGATCCGGTTTTGCCCTTTGTGGAACACAGCGGCGATCGCCTGCTGCTTGAGCAGCGGATGCAGCGCCGCGCCTTCGCTGTGCTGCACGCAGTGATCCGGCCAGAAAGTTTGCGCCAGGCCGTCCAGCTCGCCCTCGGTGTAGGGTTCCACCTGGTGCTGGCTGGCGAAACTGCCGTGATCCGCCGGATGCCAGTCCTGGCTGGCGACGATGGGCTCGCCGCGCGCCAGGCTCCAGTCGATAAGCGCATTGGCTACGTCGACGGTACTGTCGCCTTCAGGAACCGCCAGCGCGCCGCCGGCGCAAAAGTCGTTCTGCAAATCAACCAGTAACAGCGCTCGATGTGCCATACGTCCTCCTTAAGCCTCGTCGGGGGTGAGTTCGCCACGCAGATTTTGCTGCATCGCCGCGCGAATGGCGTCAACGTCCAGCTGCTGGCTAAGCAGATAGTGTAGCTTGGTCAGCGTCGCTTCCACCGTCATATCGAAACCACTGATGACCCCCGCCTGGGCGAGGGCGTTGCCGGTGGCATAGCCGCCCATGTTCACCTTTCCGGACATGCACTGCGTCAGATTGACCACCACAATACCGCGCTGGCTGGCTTCCGCCAGCACCTGAATAAACTCGCCATTCTGTGGGGCATTGCCGACGCCATAGGAGCGGAGGATCAGCGCTTTCACCGGTTGGCGCAGAAAATTGCGCACCACGTCGGCGGAGATGCCGGGGTAAATCGTCACCACGCCAATCGGCTGCGGAGTGATGGGGTGCACGATAAGATCTCCGCTGCCCTGCGGCGCCGGCGGAGTACCGAGACGGCGAATATGGATCCCGGCCTCCAGCAGCGGGGCAAGGTTTGGCGAGGCGAAAGCGTCGAAGCCGTCGGCATGGGCTTTGGTGGTGCGGTTGCCGCGGAACAGTCGATTGTTGAAGAACAGCGCCACTTCGTTAATCGGATAGTTGGCGGCGACGTACAGGGCGTTGAGCAGGTTAATCTGACCATCGGAACGCAGCTCGGCCAGCGGGATTTGTGACCCTGTCACAATGACCGGCTTGCCAAGGTTTTCCAGCATGAACGACAGCGCCGAAGCGGTAAACGCCATGGTGTCGGTTCCGTGGAGGATCACAAAGCCATCATACTCCTCATAATGGCTGCGGATATCGTCGGCGATGTGCTGCCAGTCCTCGGGGGTCATATCGGATGAATCCATCAGCGGATGGTATTCATGGATCGTGAAGTCCGGCATCTCCGGACGATGGAACTCCGGCATCAGCGCCAGCTGACGCTGCAGATGGCCGGAAACGGGTACATAGCCGTGTTCAGAGCGCTGCATACCGATGGTCCCACCGGTGTAGGCAACGTAAATCGATTTTTTTTGCATAGCATCGCTTAGGTTGGTCGTAGACAGGCGCAGTATAAAGAGACGCAGGAAAAAATACAGCGTCGGTCGCGGGCTTTGTGGCAGTGTTGGCAGGAGAGGGAAAAAGGCTGCCCCGGGAGACGGGGCAGCCGCTGCGTATTAACGGATGTTAGCGCAGGTCAGGCAGAAGGCATAGCGATTCTGCGGGTCGTTAAACGCCGCCAGCTTGTCGCTCTCCGCTTTCACCGTCTCGGCCGCCGCGGCGACCGGCGCAGGCAGCCAGGCCTGAATGGCCGCCGGCAGCGAGGCGCGTACCGAGCCGGTCAGGCTATCCAGCACCATCGAGAAGAAGGTCGGCTCTTCCTGATAGTAGTTGAGGTGCCAGGTTTTCAGCTTCGCCAGCTCGGCGGCTTTGGCTACCGCGTCGTCGAAGTCGCCGAGGCTGTCGACCAGGCCGTTGGCTTTGGCATCTTCCCCGGTCCAGACGTGGCCCTGGGCGATCTGGTCGATTTTCTCCGGCGTGCTCTTGCGGGCGTTAGCCACCAGGGTGATAAAGCGCTGATAGCCATTCTCAATGCTCAACTGCATCAGCTGCTGCACTTCCGGCGGCAGCGCTTTGGTGCTGGAGACATCCGCCAGCGGCGACGTGGCGACGCCGTCGGTGTGGACGCCAATCGACCCGAGGGTATTTTCCACGGTGTTGATCACCCCAAAGATGCCAATGGAGCCGGTGAGGGTGCTTGGGTTCGCCACGATGTAATCCGCTGGGGTGGAGATCCAGTAGCCGCCGGACGCCGCCATGCCGCCCATCGAGACCACTACCGGTTTACCGGCGGCTTTGGCTGCCGCCAGCTCTTCACGAATGATTTCCGAAGCGGTTACGCTGCCGCCCGGGCTGTTTACGCGCAGAACGATGGCCTTAATTTTCGGATCGAGGCGCGCATCGCGAATTTGCGCTGCGGTGGTGTCGCCGCCGACGTTGCCCGGGGTCTCTTCACCGTCCATGATGGCGCCGTTGGCGAAGATTACCGCGATGGCGGAACCCTGGTCAGACGGCGTCTTCACGTTGTAGTCGTAATAGCTGATTGCCCGGTAATTGTTATCCGCTTTGCTCCAGCCAAACTGTTTGGTCAGCGCCTTTTCCACTTCCGTGGAGGTCGCCAGCTCATCCACCAGCTTATTGTCCAGCGCATATTTCGCCGTATCGCCGCCCACCTTACGCAGGCCATCGATAATGCCCTGGGCGCCCGGGAAGAGCTGCTGGGCGGTGATCTGGCGGTTGGCGGCAATGGTGTTGAGGTAGTTCTGCCACAGTTCGCCAATCCAGCGGCTATCCGCTTCGCGGGCGGCAGGGGACATATCATCGCGGATGAATGGCTCGACGGCGGATTTATAGGTGCCGACGCGGAAGACATGGGTGGAGACCTTCAGCTTATCCAGCAGCGATTTGTAATATAGCCCGTTGGTAGCGAAGCCGTGCAGGTCTACCTCGCCCTGCGGCGAGAGCCAGATTTTGTTGGCGAAGCTCGCCAGGTAGTACTGGCCCTGGCTGTAGCTGCTGCCGACGGCATACACCGGTTTGCCGCTATCGCGGAATTCGCGCAGCGCTTTGCCGATGTACTGCATGGATGGCTGGTCGCCACCGACGAAGTTTTTCAGATCCAGCACAATACCGGTGATATTGCGGTCATCCTTCGCCTGGCGAATGGTCTGCACGATATCGAACAGGGAGTTCTCCTGCAGACGGTCCGAGCTGGCGCCAAACAGCTGGCGGCCAATCACGCCGAGCTTGCTGCTGGCGGATGGTTTATCCACCACCACGCCGGTAATATCCAGCAACAGCGCGCCGCGCGCGGCATGTTCGCTGGTGGTGCTGCTGAACTGGCTCCAGATGCCGATACACACCAGCACCAGCACCAGGAAGATCGCATTGAGGGCCAGTTTGCGAATAAAGTTGAGTATCCGCCACGTCCATTTAAAAAAGCTGGCAATCAGTCGCCAAAGGGTTCGCATGTCTTCTCCCTAACGTTATCTAAAAAGGGCAGGCCGCAGGGGCCGCCGCGTCTGGCTATCCTAAAGAGTGAGCCGTCGGTTGTCAGCAGGAATCACCGACCGCGCTGTAACAAAATCCTTGTGCATGTTAATTTTATGAAAAATGACATCACAGGAGTTATACAGATGGATGCTCTCGATCTACTGCTTAATCGCCGCAGCGCTTCCCGCCTGGCGGAACCTGCCCCGGCGGGCGAACAGCTGGAAAACATTCTGCGCGCCGGGCTGCGCGCCCCGGATCATGGCACCCTGCAGGCGTGGCGCTTCTTTATTATCGCCGATGACGGCCGCGAGCGCTTCAGCCAGTTGCTGGAAAAAGGGGCCAGAGAGGCCGGCCAGGATGAGAAGGGAATTGAGAAAGCCCGCAATGCGCCGTTCCGCGCGCCGCTGATTATTACCGTGGTCGCGCGCTGTGAAGACCACCCTAAGGTGCCGCGCTGGGAGCAGGAGATGTCCGCTGGCTGCGCGGTGATGGCGATGCAGATGGCGGCCCTGGCTCAGGGATTCAACGGTATCTGGCGCAGCGGAGCATTGACCGAGAGTCCGGTGGTGCGGGCCGGCTTCGAGTGCCGCGAACAGGATAAAATTGTCGGCTTCCTCTATCTGGGGACGCCGCAGCTAAAAGCCTCAACCACCATTGCCCTACCGGATACCGCGCCGTTTGTGACGCGATTCTGAGTCCGCGTGTGTTATGCCGGGTGGCGGCTTATGCCTTACCCGGCCAACGCATCCGGCTCTGATTGTCTGTAGGCCCGCGCAAGCGCAGCGCCGCCGGGCAAGGACAGCGGGCACGGAGCCGATTTTGTGCCGGGTGGCGGCTGTCGCCTTACCCGGCCTACGTTCGTACGACCTGTCGTTAATTTATTCACTTTTCTTGCTGAAACTGCCGGTGCTGACGGCCTCAAAATCGCTGAGACGTTCCCGGCAGGCCGGGGCAGCCCGCATGGATGCGGGCTGAGGGCCGTGTTTTGCACGGACGCTGCCTCGGCCCGACCCGAAGCCTGCAGGGATAAGTCGAAGGCACCGCGCAGCGGCGATGTTGCTGGCCGGAGCCCGGGGGTACAGGGGGCGGCGGCGACTGGCCGCCCCCTGTGCGCTCCCGGCGCCATGAGTGACATAACGCAGACGATTAACCGGGAGCGCAAACTACGCTGAAGCCACAGATAACATAAACAACCACACTGCAGTGCTTCCCCTCACCCTGGCCCTCTCCCGGAGGGAGAGGGAACCGTCCGGCTGGCCGCGCAAGCGCAGCGCCGCCGGGCGATGGCAGCAGGCTCGGAGCCGCATCTATGCCGGGTGGCGGCTGGCGCCTTACCCGGCCTACAACCCCTACCATTCGAATCAATCGCGGTTTTTGTAGCCCGGACAAGACGCGCCAGGCGCCGCATCCGGGAATGCAACGGCGATGACGTTACTTCTGCCTTTTCGCGAATTCATCTTTGGCTTTCTGCAACTGCTGCTGGAAGGCCGGGTTGGTGTGCAGCGTAGCGACCACCGCGGAGCCGACGATGCGCGCCGCATCGACATCGCTCTGCCAGTGATAGCCGCAGATCACCCGGCTCTCGCCGAGCTCATAGCCGCGCTTCAAAATTTCGTTTTGCCGCTGCGGGTTGATCTCCGCCAGCACCAGGGCGGTGGCCCAGCCGATAGAGGTATGCCCGGACGGGTAAGAGCCGTTTTTCGCCAGCTTGTCCTGTTCGGTGGTGTTGCAGGTGGAGACGCCATAGAACGCAAACGGGCGAATGCGCATGTATTTCTCTTTCGCGCTGCGGGTCGCCAGGTCGCCGGCGTCTTCAATCATATTGGTCAGCAGTTTGTGAAGCTGCGGCGCGTCTTTCTCGGTAATCGGCGAACCAAAGGCGCTGGAGAAGGCGTTGGCCACGCCGCCCGCGCTGAGGTTAGCATCCTCTGCCGCCAGCTTCCCGCGCTCGGTATTGCGCAGCAGACGTCCTTGCTCATACATCGCCTGATCGTTTAAAAATGCGATACTGCCCACCGCCGGCGGTGGTGGCAACAGCGCCAGGCTGTCGATGGCCTGGGCATTGGTCAGATAGTAGAGATCGGGCTTGGTGGTGACATCGTTCCCGGGGGGAACCAGAGCAAAGGCGTTAACGGAGAAGAAACTGGCCAGGCAAAGGGCAAGAACACGCTTTTTCATTAGAATTTCCTTACGTCATAATCATTCCAGAGAAGACAGTCCTGTGCTGTCACATTTCTGTCATCTTTAAGTAAAAGTGAAAATGGTCGGGAAAAAATTGTCGCGTCTCGCAAAAACGGCTTTTTGTCTGCTTAATGAGCAACCATACGCGATTTCAGACTGTCGTACTTACCACCCTGGCGTTTGGGCGCTAACATAGCGGGATTGCAATGACAGGAGATGTCCATGAGCGAGCAAGCCATTCGTTTAACGCAATACAGCCACGGAGCCGGTTGTGGTTGTAAAATTTCCCCGAAAGTGCTGGAAACTATCCTGCATAGCGAGCAGGCGAAGTTTGTCGACCCAAACCTGCTTGTCGGCAACGAAACCAGCGATGATGCCGCCGTTTACGATCTCGGTAATGGCACCTCGATCGTCAGCACCACCGATTTCTTTATGCCGATTGTCGATAACCCGTTCGACTTTGGCCGTATCGCCGCCACCAACGCCATCAGCGATATTTTCGCTATGGGCGGGAAACCGATTATGGCGATTGCCATCCTCGGCTGGCCGATCAACACCCTGGCGCCGGAAATCGCTCGCGAAGTGGTGGAGGGCGGGCGCTTTGCCTGCCAGCAGGCGGGGATCGCGCTGGCGGGCGGCCACTCCATTGACGCCCCGGAGCCGATCTTCGGTCTGGCGGTCACCGGCGTGGTGCCCACCGAGCGCATCAAGAAAAACAGCACCGCCCAGGCGGGTTGCAAACTGTATCTTACTAAACCGCTGGGGATCGGCGTACTGACCACCGCGGAGAAAAAATCGCTGCTCAAGCCAGAGCATCAGGGACTGGCGACGGAGACCATGTGCCAGATGAACCTCGCCGGCGCCGCGTTTGCCGCCATCGACGGGGTGAAGGCGATGACCGACGTCACCGGCTTTGGCCTGCTCGGCCACCTCAGCGAGGTGTGCCGCGGGGCCGGCGTGCAGGCGCAGCTGCGCTATGCCGATATCCCGAAACTGCCGGGGGTGGCGGACTATATCGCCGCCGGCGCGGTGCCGGGCGGCACCGGGCGCAACTTTGCCAGCTACGGCCATCTCATGGGCGAGATGCCGACGGAGTGGCGGGATCTGCTGTGCGATCCGCAGACCTCCGGCGGTCTGCTGCTGGCGGTGACCCCGGAGGCGGAGGCGGAAGTTCAGGCCGCCGCGGCGGAGTTCGGCATTAAGCTGGCCGCCATCGGCGAGCTGGTGACCGCCCGCGGCGGGCGACCCATGATCGAGATCCGTTGATTCGATGCGGTTGTTTATTGCAGAAAAACCGAGTCTCGGTCGGGCTATCGCCGATGTGTTGCCTAAACCGCACCGCAAAGGCGATGGCTATATTGAGTGCGGCAACGGGCAGGTGGTCACCTGGTGTATCGGCCACCTGCTGGAGCAGGCGCAGCCGGACATCTACGACAGCCGCTATGCCCGGTGGAATCTCAACGATCTGCCGATTGTGCCGGAGAAATGGCAGCTGCAGCCAAAGCCCTCGGTCACCAAACAGCTGAATGTCATCAAGCGCCTGCTCGGCGACGCCGAGGAGGTTATCCACGCCGGCGACCCGGACAGAGAAGGGCAGCTGCTGGTGGACGAAGTACTCGACTACCTGCAGCTGGCGCCGGAGAAGCGTCAGCAGGTGCAGCGCTGTCTGATTAACGATCTCAACCCGCAGGCGGTGGAGCGGGCGATCAACCGTCTGCGCGCCAACAGCGAGTTCGTGCCGCTCTGCGTGTCGGCGCTGGCGCGGGCCCGCGCCGACTGGCTGTACGGCATCAATATGACCCGCGCCTACACCCTGCTGGGGCGCAACGCCGGCTATCAGGGGGTGCTCTCGGTGGGGCGGGTGCAGACCCCGGTACTTGGCCTGGTGGTCCGTCGCGATGAAGAGATTGAAAATTTCGTCGCCAAAGATTTCTTCGACGTGAAGGCGCATATCGTCACGCCGCAGGAGGAGCGTTTTGTCGCCACCTGGGTGCCGAGCGAAGCCTGCGAACCTTACCAGGATGAAGAAGGGCGCCTGCTGCATCGTCCGCTGGCCGAGCATGTGGTTAAGCGCATCGAAGGCCAGCCGGCAAGCGTGACCGGCTATAACGATAAGCGCGATTCCGAACCCGCGCCGCTGCCGTTCTCGCTGTCGGCGCTGCAGATTGAGGCGGCCAAACGTTTCGGCTTCAGCGCGCAGAACGTGCTGGATATCTGCCAGAAGCTGTACGAAACCCACAAACTCATCACCTATCCGCGTTCGGACAGCCGCTATCTGCCGGAAGAGCACTTCGCTGGCCGCCATGCGGTGTTGAATGCGATTGCCGTCCATGCGGCGGACCTGCTGCCGCAGGCGGTAGTGGATCCGGAGATCCGCAACCGCTGCTGGGATGATAAAAAGGTCGACGCGCACCATGCGATTATCCCAACCGCCCGCAGCAGCCAGGTGAAGCTCACCGATAACGAAGCGAAGGTGTACACCCTGATCGCCCGCCAGTATCTGATGCAGTTCTGCCCTGACGCAGTGTTCCGCAAATGCCAGATTGATCTTGAGATCGCCAACGGCAAGTTTGTCGCCAAGGCGCGTTTTCTGGCCGAGGCGGGCTGGCGGACGCTGCTTGGCAGCAAAGAGCGCGATGAAGAGAACGACGGCACGCCGCTGCCGGTGGTGGCCAAAGGCGATGAACTGCTGTGCGAGAGGGGCGAGGTGGTGGAGCGTCAGACCCAGCCGCCGCGCCACTTTACCGACGCCACGCTGCTGTCGGCGATGACCGGGATTGCCCGCTTCGTGCAGGATAAAGATCTGAAGAAGATCCTCCGCGCCACCGACGGCCTCGGCACGGAAGCGACCCGCGCAGGGATTATCGAGCTGCTGTTCAAGCGTGGTTTCCTGAGCAAAAAGGGGCGCTATATCCACTCTTCGGAGGCCGGCAGGGCGCTCATTCATTCCCTGCCGGAGATGGCCGGGCGACCGGACATGACCGCCCACTGGGAGTCGGTGTTGACGCAGATCAGCGAGAAACAGTGCCGCTATCAGGACTTTATGCAGCCGCTGGTGGGGACGCTGTATCAACTGATCGATCAGGCGCGCAGCACGCCGGTGCGTCAGTTCCGCGGCCTGGTGGCGCCGGGCGGGGCGAAGAAGTCGTTCAGCAAAGGTAAAGGGAAGCCGAAAGGCAAAAAAGCGGCAGACGATACCGCGCCGCCGCCGCAGTAACCCGCCGGTGGTCGCGAGGATGCGTTATCCCGCGGCCACCGCTTCTCCGCCAGTCAGGCCAATGGTCTACACTAAACAGCCGGGAAGAGCCTGGACGCGGGGCCCCTGAGCAGGGGATGCCCGCTGCGCTTTTCCTGATGCCGATGCCCCATTTCTCTCACAGGCGATAAGGAGGACCCGTGAAATATATTGCTATCAGCCAACCGGGCGGCCCGGAGGTATTGCAGATCCGCGAAGGGGAGATTCCCACCATCGGGGAGCATGAGGTGCTCATTGAGGTGAAGGCGGCGGGCGTCAACCGGCCGGATATTCTGCAGCGCCAGGGTCTGTATCCCATGCCTGAGGGCGTCACCCCCGTGCCCGGCCTCGAGGTGGCGGGCGTGGTTGTTAAGGTCGGCGCGCAGGTCACAGCGTTTACGCCCGGCGATCGCGTTTGCGCGCTGACCAACGGCGGCGGCTATGCCGAATACTGCGCCGTGCCGGCAGGCCAGACGTTGCCGATCCCGGCGGGCCTCAGCTTTAGCGAAGCGGCCGCCATTCCGGAAACCTTCTTCACCGTCTGGGCGAATGTCTTCCAGCTGGGTAAGCTGCAGCCTGGCGAAAGCATTCTGGTCCACGGCGGCGCCAGCGGGATTGGCACCACCGCGGTCCTGCTGTGCCACGCGCTGGGGATGACCGTCTATGCCACCGTCGGCCAGGACGAAAAAATTGCTGCGCTACGTCCCTATGCTACGGCGATTAACTACAAAACCGATGATTTTGCCGAGAAAATCGGCCAGCTGACCAACGATGAAGGGGTGGACGTCATTCTGGATATTGTTGGCGGCCCTTACTTTAACCGCAACCTTGGGCTACTGAAAAAGGATGGACGACTGGTCATCATCGGCTTTATGGGCGGGCGAATCGCTCATGAGGTTGATATTCAGACTCTGATGCTCAAGCGAGCCACCGTCACCGGCTCGACCATGCGCGGCCGGACGCCAGCGGAGAAACAGCAGATTGCCGAGGCGCTGCGCCGCCACGTCTGGCCGCTGCTTGAGGCAGGGAAATGCAAGCCGCTGATCTACGCCAGCTACCCGATGGCGGAGATTGCCGAGGCCCATGCCTGTCTGGACAGTGGTCAGCATCTGGGGAAAGTGGTGATCACGATGACGTCGTGAGACGCATCCCGGCGGGCTGCCGCCGGGATGGAGTTAGGGGAGGTTAAATCACGCCCTGGGCCAGCATAGCATCCGCAACCTTCACGAAACCGGCGATATTCGCGCCGCGCACGTAGTTGGTCTGCTTCGCTTCGCCGCCGTACTGCACGCAAGCGTGGTGGATATCCAGCATGATGTGATGCAGGCGGGCATCCACTTTTTCCGCTTTCCAGCCCATGCGCGCGGCGTTCTGCGCCATCTCCAGACCGGAAGTCGCCACGCCGCCGGCGTTGGCCGCTTTGCCCGGGGCAAACAGCACGCCAGCTTCCAGGAACAGGTCGGTTGCGGCGATGGTGGTCGGCATGTTGGCGCCTTCCGCCACGGCCTTGACGCCATTGGCAATCAGCTGGCGGGCGGCATCGACGTCCAGTTCGTTCTGGGTCGCGCAAGGCAGGGCAATATCCACCGGCACTGACCACGGCTGCTGGCCTTCAAGATAGGTGAGGCCAAATTCGCGGGCGTAATCGGCCACGCGGCCGTGGGCACGCTCTTTAATGTCGATCAGGCGGGCCAGTTTTTCTTTGGTGAAGCCCGCTTCGTCAACGACGGTGCCGTTGGAGTCGGAAGCCGTCACCACCCGCGCGCCAAGCTCCATCGCTTTCTCAATGGCGTATTGCGCGACGTTGCCGGAGCCGGAGACCGCCACGCGAGCGCCTTCGAAGCCGAGGCCGTGACGTTTGAGCATCGCTTCGGTGAAGTAGATCAGGCCGTAACCAGTGGCTTCCGGACGGATCAAGCTGCCGCCAAAGGAGAGTCCTTTACCGGTGAAGACGCAGGCGCTGTTGTTGGAGAGCTTGCGCATCATTCCGGCCATAAAGCCGACTTCGCGACCGCCGACGCCGATATCGCCCGCCGGTACGTCGGTATCCGGGCCAAGGTGGCGATAGAGTTCGGTCATCAGCGCCTGGCAGAAACGCATCACTTCGCCATCGCTCTTGCCTTTAGGATCGAAATCGCTGCCGCCTTTCCCGCCGCCCATCGGCAGAGTGGTCAGGGCGTTTTTGAAGGTCTGCTCGAAGCCAAGGAATTTGAGAATCGACAGGTTAACCGACGGGTGAAAACGCATCCCGCCTTTATACGGGCCGATGGCCGAGTTGAACTGCACGCGCCACGCGCGGTTGACCTGGACCTGATTGCGGTCGTCCACCCACACCACGCGGAACTGGATCACGCGCTCCGGTTCCACCAGACGTTCCAGCAAAGCAAGCTGACGATAGCGCGGATTTTCCTCAAGGAAAGGCCACAGGGTGGTCATCACCTCCCGGACGGCTTGAGCAAATTCGGTTTGATGAGGATCGCGCTGTTGAACGCGGGTGAGAAAGCCTTCCAGAGTGCACGTCTGATCCATAGATATCAGTTCCCCTTATGGTTGTGGTTGCATGTATTTATTATGATTCGGTCCTTGAAAAAACCGATTTTCCGACTATAACACCGCTAATCCTTAGGCAAGCAAGGAAAAATTGAGCCGACAACAAAATTTATAATTGCCCGCTCGTCATAACTAAAAGCGATGACGAGGCGGCGGGCGGATCAGCGGACGGAAAGGGTGGGGCGCTGGGCGATAAAGGCGTGCAGCAGAGGAATATCGGCCGGGGCGAGATCGAGGGCCAGCGCTTCTGTGGGAAGGCACCAGCGCAGCTGAGTGTGATAGTGGGCCAGCGGCGTGCCCTGAAAGTGCGGCACCCACCAGGCGTGCAGATGGATCCGGCGGCCGGAGACCTCCCGCTGATGGCTAGCGATATAGCAAGCTGGGCGGGCGATGATGCCCATCTCCTCCTGCAGTTCGCGGGCCAGCGCCTGCGGCTGGCTTTCACCCGGCTCCACTTTGCCGCCGGCGAACTCCCACATCCCCGGCTGGTCGGCGTGGGGCGGACGCTGCGCCAGCAGAATCTGGCCATCCTGTTCAATAATGGCGGCGACAACATCAATCATTTTTAGCATAAGCATCAAGGTTAATAAGACGAATATGGCCTATTATCACCGCCATAGACCGTAACTGACAACCGCCAACCCTGCTGGAGACCTTCGTGCTTGATAGCCACCTGCATCCGCGCCTTAAACCCCTGCTAAACGCTGTCGCCGGCGCCCTTGACCGCCCCGGCATCTCACCGGACGGGCTGACGCTGGTCGGTTTTGCCATCGGTGTGCTGGCTCTGCCTTTTCTGGCGCTGGGGTGGTATGGCGCGGCGCTGGCGGCCATTCTCCTTAACCGCCTGCTGGATGGCCTGGACGGCGCTCTGGCGCGGCGGCGCGGGCTCACGGACGCGGGCGGCTTTCTCGATATTGCGCTGGATTTTCTCTTTTACGCCCTGGTGCCGTTCGGCTTTATTCTGGCGGATCCGCTGAACAATGCCCTGGCGGGCGGCTGGCTGCTGTTTGCCTTTATCGGCACCGGCAGCAGCTTTCTCGCTTTTGCCGCCCTGGCGGCCAGGCACCAGATCGCTAATCACGGCTACGCCCATAAATCGCTGTACTATCTCGGGGGACTGACGGAGGGGACGGAGACCATCCTGTTGTTTGTCCTCGGCTGCCTGTTTCCGGCGCATTTCGCCTGGCTGGCGTGGCTGTTTGGCGCGCTGTGCTGGCTGACGACGGCGACGCGCATCTGCAGTGGCTACCAGACCTTAAAGCGGGTAACGACCACAGCGTAAACGGGGTATCGCGCGTCGCCGACAAAGGGCGACGCGCTGAGGCGGGGCGAGTTACTGACTGCTTTCCGGGCCGCGCTCTCCGCGGGCCACCGGGTTGTGCGGGTTGCTGCTCCATTCGTACCAGCCGCCGTCGTACACCGCGACGTGCGGCCAGCCCATGGCGCGGGCATACATAAAGGTTTCCGAGGCCCGCCAGCCGGTCCCGCAATAGAACGCCACTTGCTGGCTCGGCAGAATGTTCCACTGGCGCCACAGGGCAGCGATATCGTCGGCGCTGCGCATGGTGCCGTCCGGGTTATGGAAATCCTCCATGTGCGTGGAGTCGCTCCCGGCGTGGCCCCAGCGGGCGCCAGCGATGTCGCCCTTCGGCTTGATATAGCTGTAGCCGCTGGTGGTGCCGATAAACTCCGGCCACGAGCGGACGCTGACCAGCGAGGCGTCCTGACGATGCAGCAGCCCGCGGGCTTGTTCGGTATCCAGCATCAGCTGCGGCTGGCCGGGGATCGGCGCGCCGAAATCAGGCGCCGGCTGCTGCGCCGGCGGCATACCGCGCTCTACCGGCAGCCCGGCGTCGGACCAGGTCTGCCAGCCGCCGTCAAGCAGGCGCACGTCTTTGACCCCGGCGTACAGCATGATCTGCGCCACCCGCGCTGCGGCGTAGACGTCGCGACCATAGAGGATCACCGTGGTGTCATGCCGGATGCCGTGCTTCGCCAGCATCGCCTTCAGCTGCGCGTCGGACACTTTATTCCACAGCGGTTCGCTCTCCACCTCATTGGTATCGATATAGCCCGCGCCAGGGATATGGCTCAGCAGATAGAGCTTCGGCGCTCCCCAGGCGGCTTCAAACACTTTCCAATCGCCTGCCGGGGCGGCGGCGACCGCTTTCCCTTGCTGTAGGTCGTGCAGCCACTGGGGGTAGACCAGCTGTTCAAAGTGCGGCAGCTTTTGCAGACGGTCGGTCTGGCTCAGCGCATCGCTCAGGGTGCTGAGCCGGGTGAAACCCGTTTGTTTCAGCCGCGCCGCGACGCTGGCGTTATCCTCCGGGCTGCCGTACAGCGCGATGGGGGTATCGGACTGGAGCTGGTGCTGCTTAGCCCAGGCGCGCAGCTGATCGTCGCTCATGGCGCCGAGCCAGCGGGCGGAAAGATTGAGGGCCTGCGGCTCATGGCCTTCCGGGCCGTTGGCGCGCTGCGGCCAGCCGTTGTAATAAGCGCTCAGCCGGGTGTCGATGGCCACGCCGTGCTGCTGTTGCAGGTGGGAGAGAGTGAGCGCTGGCATGGTTTCAGCGGCGCAGGTAGTGGAAGCAGCAAGCCCCATGAGCAGGGCGAGTGCGGTCAATTGAGAAACACGTTTCATCGAAATGCCCGACGGTAAAAAGTGGAGGGCGTATTCTCCGCTCGCCAGGCGCCGATTTCTTTGCGGTAACGCAGGTTTGCACGCTATTGTCCTTCATTGCCAGCGCTCCATCGCCAGGCAGCGCCCCGTCGGCGGGCAGTCCTCGCGATCGTGGGTCACCAGGATCGCCGGAATGGCCTGGCGGTCCAGTTCTTCAAAGACCCAGCGGCGGAACCCGGCGCGCAGGCTGGCATCCAGGCGGCTGAAGGGCTCATCAAGCAGTAATGCCTCGGGGCGCGCCAGCAGGGCGCGCAGCAGGCTCACCCGCGCCCGCTGCCCGCCGGAGAGCGTGGCCGGATCGCGCGGGGCGAAGCCCGCCAGCCCGGCGCGGCTAAGCGCTTTCTCCACCGCGGTTTTTCGCGCCTCGCCGCGCACGTTCTCCGGCAGCGCCAGCTGTAAATTTTGCCCGACGCTGAAATGGTCGAACAGTAACGGGTCCTGAAACAGAATGCCGATGCGCCGATGCTCTGTCGGCAGCGTATCGCAACGCCGTTCGTTGAGCCACAGTTCGCCTCGGGCGCGAAAATCGCCGGACAGGGCGCCAATCATCCAGGCAAACAGCGTTGATTTCCCGCTACCGGAGGGGCCCATCAGCGTCAGCACCTCCCCCGGGGCTACCGAAAAGGCGACCTCCCGCAGCAGCGGCTGGCGTCTCACGCTCAGGGTCAGATGGTTTACGGTTAGCACTAGCGAAGTCCTCGTCGATAGCGGCCTGCCAGCCAGGCCAGCAGAGCCGTCAGGGTAAAGCATACCGCCGGCAGCAGTAATTGCCACAGCGCCTGAGCGGCGAGCGTCTGCGCCTCGCCGCCGCTGCTGAGCGCCACCGCCTGGCTGGTGAGCGTCGGAATTCGGCCAGCCCCCAGCCATAGCGTTGGCAGATACTGCGCGATGCTCACTGAGAAGCCCACCGCCAGGGCGGTCAGCAGTGGGCGAGTTAGCGAAGGCAGGGTCAGCAACCAGAAAATACGCGTGGATCCCCAGCCGAGCGTGCGGGCGACAACCGTCAGCCGCGGATCGCGCTGGCGCCAGGCCGGGCGCAAAATAAACAGCATCCAGGGCACCACCCACAGCAGATGGCCCCACAGGACGGTCCACCAGTCACCGTCAAGCCAGGCATACAGCGCCAACCGGTACTGGCCGTCGGCCAGCGGCAGGGCCGGCAGGACCAGCGGTAGCCAGACCCAGCCATCGCCTCGCGCCGGGCCGCAGGCCAGCCACAGCAGGCAGACAGCCGCGCCGAGGGCGCAGGCCGCCAGCGCCAGCCCAAGGCTGTTGCCCAGAGCATCCATCTGCGGCGGCGCCGAGCGCGCCAGCCCCGCCAGCAATAGCGCGCCCAGCAGACCGCTCAGCGGCAGCAGCGCCGCCAGCAGGCGGCCGGGCAGGGCATGAGGATGCGGGTGACGAACACCGCGCAGATCGGGCTGGTACTGGCGCTGTAGCCGCCATCCGCCCCAGGCGACCAGCGCCAGCCCGCCGAGGATCGCCATCAGCAGCAGGCTGGCCAGCGCCCCTTTGGCCTGCTGCAGCTCATCGCCCTGGCTTAACCATTGCCACGCCAGCACGGCGAGGGTGGGCGGATTGCCGGGCCCCAGCACCAGGGCGACGTCTACCGCCGACAGGCTCCAGGCGGTGGTGGCCAGCAGCACCATGCCGAGGGCGGGCAGCAGGGCGGGCAGCACCAGCCAGCGCAGGCACTGCCAGCGGCCGTAGCCGAGGCTCTTCAGGGCGGTCGCCTGGTCGGCGAGGCGTTTCTCTCCCAGCAGGCCATAGATCACCCACAGCACAAAGGCGCTCTCTTTCAGGGCCATCGTCAGGCCAAGCCCAATGCCGTACCGGTCGACCGGCGGCGTCAGAAACGGCAACTGCTGCCAGAGCCAGCCCCCTTCGGCGAACAGCAGCAGCGCCGCCGTCGCCAGGGCGAGATGGGGCACCGCCAGCAGCAGCGGCAAACGGGAAGCCAGCCGCCGCCAGCGGGCCGAAGGCCAGAGGGCGGCGACGATGGTCAGGGCGATCAGCAGCGCGCCGCCGACGGACAACAGCGTGGAGACGAGCGTGGCGGCCAGCGCCTGGCCCAGCTGCGGGTCGGCGAACAGCGCCCGCCAGTGGGCCGGGGAGCGCGCAGCGCCCACCAGTTCCCCGGCGGCGGGGAGCAGCGGCAGATAGATCGCCGCCATCGCCCCCCAGGCCAGCAGGATCAGTGGGTACCGTAGCGGCGCAGCCATTCCTGCTCCAGCGCGTCAACCCATGCCGCGTGAGGCTCAGCAAGCACCGGCGGCAGATCCTGCGGCAGGGCTGCCGCCAGCGCCTGGCGCTGGCCGTCAGGCAGACGCTGCGGATCCAGTACGCTCGGATCGCCCCAGACGGCGGCATCGGCCTTGCGCAATTGCGCCTCAGGGGAGAGCAGGAAATTGGCCACTACTTTGGCGCCAGCGACAGCGCGGGCGTTAGCCGGGATGGTAACGAAATGGACGTTGCCGAGGGTCCCCGCGGTAAAGCCGAAGCTGTAGCTGTCCGTCGGTAATTCGCCGCTGGCGGCTTTCTGCCGGGCGTGCAGCGGGTTAAACGTCAGCGACAGGCGGAGGGTGCCCTGGTTGAGCATGGCGTCCATCCGCGCCGGCGACGCCGGGAAATCCTTGCCCGCCCGCCACAGGGCCGGGTGCAGCGCATCGAGATAGCGCCACAGCGGGGCGGTGACCGCCGCGAAGGTCGTTGGCTGCGGCGGCTGGCGCAGGGCGGCTGGCTGGTCGGTGAGCGCGATCAGCAGTTGCTCCAGCAGGGCGGTACCGGTGAAGTCCGGCGGCCGCGGGTAGGTTACGCTGCCCGGATGGGCTCTGGCGAAGGCCAGCAGCGCCTGCGGGCTGGTGGGCGGCTGCGGCGTTTGTCCGCGGCGGGCGATAAACGTCAGCTGGGCGCTGCCCCACGGCGACTCCGCGCCCTCGGTGGCGACTGAAAAATCTTCCCGTACCGGCTTTTGCAGATCGACATAGCGCCAGTTGGGCAGCGATTCGGCCCAGCCGGTGAGCAGCAGGTTGGCCTGTTTAAGCGTGCGAAAGTTTTCGCCGTTGATCCACAGCAGATCCACTGACCCGCCCTGGCGACGACCGGCCTGCGCCTCGGTCTGGATGCGTTTCACTGCGTCGGCGGCGTCGGCGACAGGCACAATACGCAGGTCGATTGCGTAATAGCGTTTGACCTCTTCGCTGACCCACGCCAGATAGCGATTGACGGCCGGGTCGCCGCCCCAGGCGTTAAACCAGACGGTCTGTCCGTGGGCTTCCGTCTGAATCTGCCGCCAGCTGTCGTCGGCATTAACCGCCAGCGGCCAGAGCAGCAGTAGGCACAGACAGAGGCTGTAATCACGCAAACGGCGCATCGTTACTCCTTATTCTGCGAGGAAGAGGTGGGTATCTGGCACAACCCCTGAGCCGGGATCGCCATCGCGGCATTGAACCGCGCTGATAAATTTTGCAGGCCGATCAGGGCGGTCAGCTCGGTGAGCGCCCGGGCGTCAAAATGCGCGGCCATCGCGCTACGCAGGGCATCATCCAACGCCGGCGGCGTCTGGGTGGCGGCTTCGGCATAGGCCAGCGCCAGGCGCTCTTTTTCGCTGAACAGCGTACTGCTGCGCCAGTCGGCGACCGCCAGCAGCTTGTCCTGGCTCCCGCTCCGCGCCGCGAGGGTCATGCTGGTGATATCGATACAGAATTCGCAGTGGCACAGCTGGGCGATGCGGGCGCTGACCAGCGAGCGCAGTACCGGATCCAGCGGCGAGCGGCGGCGTTCAATATAGCCCACGAACAGCGAAACCAGGTAAAACAGCCATGGGATCCGTCCCCACCAGCGAATGGGGCTCAGCACCTGGCCGTAATGCCGGCGGTGCAGCCAGGCCTGCGGACGAAGGATCAGGGGGACAGAATCCAGCGGGGGTAAGCTCATGGCGACGATCTCTTATGACGTTCACGGTAAATATTTTTGGCGATAGAGATGACCACCGCCAGGGCAAAAAGCAGCGAAAGCCCGGTGGCCAGCCAGAAGGTGCCCCCGGTGAGCAGACTCCCGGCCCAGGAATAAACGATAGTCGCCGGGAGCTGGCCCACGCCGGTGGCCAGCATAAAGGGCCAGAAGCGCAGCGAGGTTAGTCCGGCGGCATAGCTGACCGGGTCAAACGGGACAAACGGCAGCAGGCGGCAGACCAGGATCGTCTGCGGGCCAAAGCGGGTGAAATAGCCGTCGGCACTGCGCAGCACCGCGCGGCCGGTGAGTTTCTCCACCACTTCGCGCCCCAGCGCTCTGGCGATGCAGAAGCAGAGCCCGGCCCCGACCATGGCGCTGAACCACGACAGCGCCCCGCCCCAGAAGGCGCCGAACAGGGCGGCGTTCGCCAGGGTAATCAGGAAAGCCGGCAGCGGAGCGACGATCGCCTGGAGGATCATCAGCGCAAATGAGACCAGCGCGGCCTGCGGCCCCCAGGCGGCGATAAACCCTCTGACCTGCTGCGGATCCAGGGAGGCTAACGCCGTCAGACTCTGCTGCAGAAAGGTACGCCCGCCAGGGAACCACAGCCAGGCGGCCAGAGCGGCGGCGACCACGACGGCAAGGGCCAGCCGGGCGCGGCGCAGGTGACGGCGATCAGGTTGGGTCATGGCGCACCTCCTCACTGCACGCCGCCACGCGACGGGCGCGGGCAAACCGTTTGCCTATCTGCACCAGGGCAAACAGCAGCCCGCCGGCGAGGCTCAGTTTGAGCGCGAAGGCGAGGGTCACCCCCTCGCGGGCCAGTTCGCTGGCCATCACCGAATAGATGACCAGACCCGGCAGGGTGGTCACGGCCGAGATCAGGGTAAAGGGCCAGAAGCGGATCGCCGTCAGGCCGTAGGCGTAATTCTGAATGTTGTAGGGAAAGAGCGGCACCAGGCGGGTGAGGATCAGGAAATCGCAGCCGCTGCGGGCGATACCGCGCTCAATCGCCTGAAAGACGGTGGTATGGCCCACATAGCGCTGCAGCAGATCGCGTCCAAGCCAGCGGGCGATTAAAAACGACAGCGAAGAGGCGAGGGTGGCGGCGGCAAACGAGAGCAAGGAGCCTGTTAGCGGGCCGAAGAGCATCCCGCCGGCGATCACCAGCAGGCTGCCGGGGATCAGACACAGGGTGGCAATGATAAACAGCGCAGCATAGACCAGATATCCCCAGGCGCCCTGATGGCGGAGGGTGTCCTGAAGCAGATGCAGGTGAGTCAGCAGATCGTGGAGACCGACGCGGTGGCTGATAACGGCCAGCGTGGCCACCAGCGCGAGAAGTCCCAGCCCTTTACCAATGGCCGGATGACGGCTTCTTTTGCATGAGAGGTGCTCCTGTACAGTCTGGACGCAGTGGACATCAAAAAGTGCGCGCGACAGTATCCTGTTCCGACGACCGTCACAATGGTTTACCGTCGCTTTGTTGATTTTGCTCAGGAAATTCTTCCTCCCGCACAGCGGGAGGCGAGAGAAGGGCGTGAATTATGGCCGGAAGGTGGCCCACACCGGCGCGTGGTCGGACGGTTTTTCCATCCCGCGGATCTCATAATCGATCCCGGTTTCCACGCAGCGCTGCGCCAGAGGCTGGCTGGCCAGCAGCAGATCGATGCGCAGCCCACGGTTATCGTCGAAGCCTTTGGAGCGGTAATCAAACCACGAGAAATGCTCATGATTGTCGGGGTTAGCCTGACGCCAGGTATCCACCAGGCCCCAGCCCAGCAGGCGGTCCATCCATTCCCGTTCTTCCGGCAGGAAGGAACATTTGCCGGTGCGCAGCCAGCGTTTGCGGTTCTCTTCACCGATACCGATGTCCAGATCGGTAGGACTGATGTTCATATCGCCCATGATCAGCACCGGATTCTCTTTGTTGAGTTCGGTCTCCAGATAGTTCTGCAGATTCTGATAGAACGCCGCTTTGGCCGGGAATTTGGTTTCATGATCGCGGCTTTCACCCTGCGGGAAATAGCCGTTAATCACTGTGACGTTGCCGAAGGGCGACGGGATCTCCGCCATAATGATGCGGCGCTGAGCCTCTTCGCCATCGTCCGGGAAACCGCGGCGGACGGCAATCGGCGTCTCTTTGGTCAGCAGCGCGACGCCATAATGGCCTTTCTGCCCGTGATAAAAGACGTTATAGCCGAGCCTGGCGACCTCTTCGAGAGGGAACATGTCGTCGTGAACTTTGGTTTCCTGCAGGCCAATCACGTCCGGCTGGTGTTTTTCGACGATGGCGGCCAGTTGGTGTGGGCGGGCACGCAGGCCGTTGATATTAAAAGAGACGAATTTCATAGTCGCTGCCACTGTGCAAGGTGAATAGTGCAGGGATGGTAGCAGAAATTCGCCAGGCTGGCTGCCACCGGATGCGTCATTCTGCCAATCGCTGCGCATGAGCGTGCCGTGGGTGCCCCTTTTGCGGGCATGTCGCGCCAAAAAAGGGCAAATATCTACGATAAATTTCGCAGAGGATCACAATTACAGAATTATATCTTACCGTTGCATAATTTATCTTCTTTAATCACTGTTTATCCCCCTTTGTCGGATACTTATTCACTAAATATGCATTTTATCTGAATAGCGTTCGGCTGTAACTCATTGATTCTGCGTTATCTCATCCGGTTTATGCATTTTTATCGCTGGCTGGCACGAACCGTGCAATCTACATTTACAGCGTAATAACTCATATTTATTAACATTATTGCTACTTTTAATTTACCGGAAGAGGTCGATATGTCTCAGTCAATTACGCGTAACCACTTTGATGAATGGATGATGCCGGTCTACGCGCCAGCGGCGTTTATTCCGGTGCGGGGCGCCGGGTCACGGCTGTGGGATCAGCAGGGCAAAGAGTATATCGATTTTGCCGGCGGCATCGCCGTGAACGCGCTGGGGCATGCCCATCCGCGTCTGGTGCAAGCCCTGACCGACCAGGCCGGCAAGTTCTGGCATACCGGCAACGGCTACACCAATGAGCCGATCCTGCGTCTGGCCAAAATGCTTATCGATGCTACCTTCGCCGACCGGGTCTTCTTCTGTAACTCCGGCGCCGAGGCCAATGAGGCAGCGCTCAAGCTGGCGCGTAAATATGCCCACGATCGCTTTGGCAGCGAGAAAAGTGGCATCGTCGCCTTTCAGAACGCTTTCCACGGGCGGACGCTGTTCACCGTCTCGGCGGGCGGTCAGCCGGCCTATTCCCGGGATTTCGCCCCGCTGCCGCCGCAGATCCAGCATGCCGTATTTAACGATCTCGAGTCGGCAAAGGCCTTAATCAATGACCAGACCTGCGCGGTGATCGTCGAGCCGGTGCAGGGCGAAGGGGGCGTGGTGCCGGCCAGCGTCGAGTTTTTACGCGGCCTGCGTCAGCTTTGCGACCAGCACAACGCCCTGCTGATTTTCGATGAAGTACAGACCGGGGTCGGGCGCACCGGCGAGCTGTATGCCTATATGCACTACGGCGTGACGCCCGATGTGCTGACCACCGCCAAAGCGCTGGGCGGTGGTTTCCCTATTGGCGCGCTGCTGGCGACAGAGGCCTGCGCCAGCGTGATGACCGTCGGCACCCACGGCACCACCTACGGCGGTAACCCGCTGGCCGGGGCGGTGGCCGGCGAACTGCTGTCGATCGTCAACACCCCGGAAGTGCTCTCCGGCGTCAGACAGCGCCACCAGTGGTTTTGTGAACGCCTGCAGGCAATTAACGCCCGCTATGGCCTGTTCAAGGAGATCCGCGGCCTGGGACTGCTGCTCGGCTGCGTGCTAAACGACGCCTGGGCCGGGAAGGCGAAAACCCTCAGTAACCTGGCGGCGGAAGAGGGGGTGATGATTCTGATCGCCGGCGCCAACGTGGTGCGTTTCGCGCCAGCGCTGAACGTCAGTGAAGAAGAGGTGAACAGCGGGCTGGATCGCGTCGAGCGGGCCTGCGCGCGTTTCGTGGCAGGAGTCTCATCATGATGGTTATTCGACCGGTGGAGCCGGGCGATTTGCCCGGGCTGCTGAAGCTGGCAGCGGAGACCGGCGGCGGGTTGACCTCGCTGCCGGTGGATGAAGCGACCCTCGCGGCGCGGATCGCCCGCTCGCAGCAGACCTGGCGCGGCGAGCTACCGAAAAGCGAGCAGGGCTATGTCTTTGTGCTGGAGGAGAGCGAAAGCGGCGCGGTGGTGGGCATCTGCGCGATCGAGGTGGCGGTGGGGCTCAACGATCCCTGGTATAACTACCGGGTCGGCACCCAGGTCCATGCCTCGAAGGAGCTCAACGTCTATCAGGCGCTGCCGACGCTGTTTCTCAGCAACGATCATACCGGCAGCAGCGAGCTGTGCACCCTGTTCCTCGACCCGCAGTGGCGCAAAGAGGGCAATGGCTATCTGCTGTCGAAATCACGCTTCTTATTTATGGCCGCCTTTCGCGAGCGCTTCAATGAGAAGGTGGTCGCCGAGATGCGCGGGGTGATTGACGAGCAGGGCTACTCGCCGTTCTGGGAGAGCCTGGGCAAACGCTTTTTCGCCATGGAGTTTTCCCGTGCCGACTACCTGTGCGGCACCGGACAGAAGGCTTTCATTGCCGCCCTGATGCCCAAGCATCCGCTGTATATCGATTTCCTTTCCCCTGAGGCACAGGCGGTGATCGGCAAGGTTCATCCGCAGACCGCCCCGGCCCGGACGGTGCTGGAGAAAGAGGGGTTCCGCTACCTGAACTACATCGATATTTTCGACGGCGGCCCGACTCTGGAGTGCGACATCGACCGGGTGCGGGCGATCCGCAAAAGCCGTCTGGTGACCACCGAGGCCGGCGAAACCTCGCCCGGTGACTGGCCGCTGTGCCTGGTGGCGAATGAACAGTATCACCAGTTCCGCGCTCTGCTGGTGCATGCCGATCCGGATGGCGACACCCTGACCCTCAGCGCCCGCGAACTGGATATGCTGAAGTGTCATGCCGGCGACCAGGTGCGCATGGTGCGCCTGATCCCTGAGGAGAAAACTGCATGAGTCTGTGGATTAACGGCGAGTGGCGGCCCGGCCGTGGGGCAGGTTTCAGTAAACAGGATCCGGTTAACCTGAAGGTTGTCTGGCAGGGCGAGGCGGCGGTTGCCGGGCAGGTTGCCGAGGCGGTGTCGGCTGCCCGCCAGGCGTTCCCGTCCTGGGCGCGGCTGCCGTTTGCCGCCCGTCAGGCGATCGTTGAAAAGTTTGCCGCTCTGCTGGAAGCCAGTAAGGCGGAGCTGACGGCGGTTATCGGCGCCGAGACCGGAAAGCCGCGCTGGGAGGCGGTCGGGGAAGTGACGGCGATGATCAACAAGGTGGCGATCTCGGTGAAGGCCTACCACGTCCGCACCGGCGAACAGCACAGCGACCTGCCCGACGGCGCCGCCACGCTGCGTCACCGGCCGCACGGCGTACTGGCGGTGTTTGGCCCCTATAACTTTCCCGGCCATCTGCCGAACGGGCACATCGTGCCGGCGCTGCTGGCGGGCAATACCGTGGTCTTTAAACCCAGCGAACTCACCCCGCGCAGCGGCGAAGCAGTGGTGAAACTATGGCAGCAGGCCGGCCTGCCCGCCGGGGTGCTCAACCTGGTGCAGGGCGGTCGGGAAACCGGCGAGGCGCTCAGCGGCCAGGCGGATATCGACGGACTGCTGTTTACCGGCAGCTCAACCACCGGTTTTCATCTGCATCGCCAGCTGGCCGGGCAGCCGCAGAAGATCCTCGCGCTGGAGATGGGCGGCAATAACCCGCTGATCGTCGACGATCCGCGGGACGTGGATGCCGCGGTGCATCTGACCATCCAGTCCGCCTTTATTACCGCTGGCCAGCGCTGCACCTGCGCCCGGCGTCTGCTGGTCCGACGCGGAGAGGCGGGCGATGTCTTCCTCTCCCGGCTGGTGACGGTGAGCCAACGGCTGATCCCGGCGGCGTGGGACGCCGAGCCGCAGCCGTTTCTCGGCGGGCTTATCTCTGAACAAGCCGCGCAGAAAGTGCATCAGGCCTGGCTGCAGCGGGTCGCCGCTGGCGCGGTCACCCTGCTGGAGCCGCGGTTATTGCAGGCCGGGACGTCGCTGCTAACGCCGGGGATTGTCGACATGAGCGACGTGGCCAATGTCGAGGATGAAGAGGTGTTTGGCCCGCTGCTTGGGGTCTGGCGCTACGACACGTTCGAGGAGGCGATTGCCTTAGCCAACGCTACCCGCTTCGGCCTCTCCTGTGGGTTAATCTCCCCGGAACGGGAGAAGTTCGATCGACTGCTGCTCGAGGCGCGGGCAGGGATAGTTAACTGGAACAAACCGCTGACCGGGGCGGCGAGTACCGCGCCGTTCGGCGGCACCGGGGCGTCCGGTAACCATCGTCCGGGGGCCTGGTATGCCGCCGATTATTGCGCCTGGCCGATGGCCAGCCTTGAATCGCCGACCCTGACGCTGCCCGCCAGCCTGAGCCCGGGGCTCGACTTTCTGGCCGGGGAGGCGTCATGACCGCCCGCGAAGTCAACTTTGACGGTCTGCCCGGGCTGACCCATCACTACGCCGGGCTCTCCTTTGGCAATGAGGCTTCCACCCGGCATCGCTATCGGGTGTCTAACCCGCAGCTGGCGGCAAAGCAGGGGCTGAAAAAAATGAAAGCCCTCGCCGACGCTGGCTACCCGCAGGCGGTGATCCCGCCGCAGGAGCGTCCCAACGTGCCGCTTCTGCGCCAGCTGGGCTTTAGCGGCAGCGATGAGCAGGTGGTGGCCCGGGTGGCGCAGCAGGAGCCGGATCTGCTGTCGGCGGTGAGTTCGGCCTCGGCGATGTGGGTGGCGAACGCGGCGACGGTGTGTCCCTCCGCCGATTCGCTGGATGGCCTGGTGCATCTGACGGTGGCGAATCTGCAGGATAAATTCCACCGCGCCAGCGAAGCACCGACTACAGAGGCGCTGCTGCAGGCGATTTTCCCCGACCGCACGCGATTTGCTATCCACCCGGCGCTGCCCGCCTCGGCCTGGTTTGGCGACGAAGGGGCGGCGAACCATAATCGTCTCGGCGGCGAGTATGGCGCTCCCGGTGCCCAGCTCTTTGTCTATGGCCGCCGCCGGGGGAGCGAGGAGGCGCCGCGTCGCTATCCGGCGCGGCAAACCCTTGAGGCCAGCCAGGCGGTAGCGCGCCTCAATCAGGTCAATCCCCGCCAGCTGATCTTCGCCCGCCAGCATCCGGCGGCGATCGACACGGGGGTTTTTCATAACGACGTCATCGCGGTGAGCAACCGTCAGGTCCTGTTCTGCCATGAGCAGGCCTTTGCCGACCAGACCGCGCTTCTCCAGCAGCTGGCGCAGCGGGTGCCGGGTTTTACGCCGCTGGTGGTTCCCGCCAGCCGGGTCTCGGTGGCAGAGGCGGTTGCCACCTATCTGTTCAACAGCCAGCTGGTGAGCCGGGCGGATGGCAGCATGGCGCTTATCCTGCCTCAGGAAGCGCAGGAGCATGCCGGCGTCTGGGAATACCTCAATGAGCTGCTGGCCGGGGATAACCCTATCGCCGACCTGCGGGTGTTCGATCTGCGCGAGAGCATGGCCAACGGCGGCGGTCCGGCGTGCCTGCGCTTGCGGGTGGTGTTGACGGCCGAGGAGTATCAGGCGGTCAATCCGCACGTCCTGATGAACGATACGCTGTTTGCCACCCTCAATGACTGGGTGGATCGCTACTATCGCGATCGTCTCACCCAGGCCGACCTCGCCGACCCGCAGCTGCTGCGGGAAGGGCGCGACGCGCTGGATCGGTTGACCCAGATCCTGCAGCTCGGTTCGGTTTATCCATTTCAGCAATAAGGGGGCGCGGTGGAACATTTTCTGGCATTAACCCTGGCGGGGCGATTGCCCCATCACTTTCACGGCGAGACGGCCCATTTCCGCTGGCACTGGCTCGGGGAAGGGATCCTTGAGCTGACGCCGCATGCGCGCTGCGAGCGCGGGCTGGTACTTTCCTGCGCCATTCATGGCAACGAAACGGCGCCGGTGGAGATAGTCGACCACCTGGTGCAGCGACTGGTCCGGGAGGCGCTCCCGCTGCGCTGGCGGCTGCTGGTGATCGTCGGCAATCCACCAGCGCTGCGGGCGAATAAGCGCTATCTGCACAGCGATATGAACCGCATGTTTGGCGAGCGCTGGCGGCAGTTTCCGCTCAGTGAGGAGACGCAGCGGGCGCAGCGGCTGGAGCAGGCGGTGGCCCGCTTTTATCGCGACCACGATGGCCCGCGCTGGCACCTCGATCTGCATACCGCGATCCGCGGGTCGCTACATCCGCGCTTCGGCGTGCTCCCGGCCCGCGATACGCCGTGGGAGGAGGATTTTCTTCACTGGCTGGGCGGCGCCGGGCTGGAGGCGCTGGTGTTTCATCGCCAGCCCGGCGGGACCTTCACCCACTTCAGCTGCGAACGGTTCGCGGCGCTGGCCTGCACCCTTGAGCTGGGCAAAGCGCTGCCGTTGGGGCAAAACGATCTGACGCAGTTTGCCGCCGTCCAGCGGGCGCTCTCCCGGCTGCTGGTGGGGGATCTGGCCATTGCCGACGCCCCAGCGCCGCTGCGCTACCGGGTGGTACAGCAGCTAACCCGCCATAGTGATGATTTCCGCTTGCATATGGCGGATCAGACGCTGAACTTCACCCCCTTCGAACCCGGCACGCTGCTGGCGGAGGAGGGCGAGACGCGGTATGTGGTGGGGCCTGAGACGGAGTATGTTCTGTTTCCTAACCCGACGGTGGCGAAAGGACTGCGCGCCGGCCTGATGCTGGAGAAATTATCCTGAGGGCAAGCCGTCCGCCGGGCGGCCTGCTTTATTTCGCGCGTCTTTTTTCGCCATCTTATTTTTTCGTGCTCCACTGTAAATTTGCAGATTATTCCTGGTAAAATGCTTTGTTTTTAATCTCCCCTCCTTTATACTCTCCATAATTTCTCTGCAAAACAGTAAGTTATTTATTTTTTATTGCAATTCTTCGGCTAAATTCCTTATTTTCTCCATAATTGGCGAGAAACTGTTTTTTACACTTTCATTGTTTTACTCTTGCTCTGACTAATTGACGATTAACGTCGTAAAGTTAATCTCGTCAACACGGCAACGCGCCGTAAGAATAACGTAAAGTAAGGATTGAATGATGAAGAAACTCACTGCACTGTTTGTTGCCTCTACTCTGGCTCTGGGCGCGGCTAACCTGGCACACGCCGCCGATACCACCACCGCGCCGAGCGACAGCAAGCCGATGATGATGCATCATAAAGGCGGCCCGGGTCAGCATGACATGATGTTTAAAGGCCTGAACCTGACCGATGCGCAGAAGCAGCAGATCCGCGACATCATGAAGAGCCAGCGCGAAAATATGAAACGTCCGTCCCTTGAAGAACGCCGCGCGATGCACGATCTGATCGCCAGCGACACCTTCGATAAGGCGAAGGCGGAAGCGCAGATCGATAAGATGGAAGCGCAGCATAAAGCGATGGCGCTGTCCCGCCTGGAAACGCAGAACAAGATCTACAACATTCTGACCCCAGAGCAGAAAAAACAGTTCAATGCTAATTTTGAGAAGCATCTGACAGAACGCAACGCGCCGGCAGGTAAAATGCCTGCACCTGCTGAATAATGTAGCGCACTGAATCAAGACCGCCGGTCTTGCCCAATAATGCCATCAGGCGTTGGGCAGGGCCGGCGGTTTTTTATTGGTGGCTTCTCAGCCAAGCGGATGCAGCGGATAGTCTCCGCTGAGCAAAGGCTTACAGAGGATCTTGTAACCATCCTGGTCAAATCCGGCGGGCAGACGGGTCAACTCCGCCGCCTGGTCGAGCGATTCAACGGCGCCCAGCCACAGCCAGTTATGAATGACGTGATACTGCGTCATGTCCGGGCCGCGCTCCTCCAGCGCCACGGGCCCCGCCCACGGCCAGCACACCAGCTGCAGTCTGCTCATCTGCGCCAGCAGGCGCTCTCTGTGCGCCTCCACGCTCTCCTTTCCACAGCAGGCCCCGGCGCAGCGGCCCAGCGCGGAGCGAAAGCAGGCGCGGCCGCGGCTGAGTGGTTCCAGACCAAGCAGGCCATAACAGAGGCGCTGTTCGTCAGCGAGGCTCTGCAGCATCTGCAGCGCCGCCCGCCGGTTGGCGAACAGGCCATAGAGATGCTGCTGGTGCGAGAAATCAACCTCACGAGCATAGACAATCTGCGGCCGGTCGTCCGCAAGTAGCCAGGCGCAGAGCTGCTTGTTACGCCGTAGCCGCTTGTTAAACAGCGGCTGCTGCTCTTTAATCAACCGCGCCTCCAGCAGCAGCGCTCCCAGCTCGCCAGCGGTGCGCTGCCAGGTGATACGCCGCGACTGACGCAGCATCGCGGCCTCTTCAGGGGTGCGCAGGTGGGATAACACCCGGCTGCGGAGGTTGACACTCTTACCGATATAGAGCGGCATCGTGTCGCTGTCGCCGTGAAACTGATAGACGCCCGGCAGCTTCGGCAGCGCCTCCAGCCACGGGCGAAGATGTTCGGGATATTCATAGATCGCCGCCGCCTCAAACTCGAGACGCGGGGCTGATTGCTTTCTGGCCACAATAACTCCTGGTACTGTCTATCTATCCAGTATAGCAGGCCGTTTTTGCGGCGAAAAGGGCAAAAAATAACCCCGGCGCAGGCCGGGGCGGGGGGAGAGACTATTTTTTCCAGAAATCGTCAAAGACGGTGATCGGCGGCCGACGCTTGTGTTCGGTTTTCAGATACCAGCCCTCGATCGTTTTGGCGATGCTCGGGTCCAGCGTTTTGCCTTCCAGATAATCGTCGATGTTCTCGTAGGTGACACCCAGGGCCACTTCATCCGGCAGGGAGGGGCGATCGTCTTCCAGGTCGGCGGTGGGCAGCTTCTTATACAGATGTTCCGGGCAGCCGAGATGGGCCAGCAGCTGTTTGCCCTGACGTTTGTTCAGGCGGAAAATTGGGTTGATGTCGGTGCCGCCGTCGCCATATTTGGTGAAAAAGCCGGTAATCGCTTCCGCCGCATGGTCGGTACCGACCACAACTCCTTTGGTCATTCCGGCGATGCTGTACTGGGCCTTCATTCGCTCACGGGCTTTTTCATTTCCGCGAACGAAGTCGCTCAGTTCGATGCCTGCTTCGCGCAGCGCCTGTTCGCTGGCCAGCACCGCAGCTTTAATATTGACTGTCAACACCCGGTCAGGCTGGATAAATGCGATGGCGTCCTGGCAGTCCTGCTCATCAGCCTGCACGCCATAGGGTAAACGGACGGCGATAAACTGCAGGCTACTGTCGCCGGTTTCGGCACGCAGTTCGTTAATCGCTATCTGGCACAGTTTTCCCGTCAGGGTGGAGTCCTGACCGCCGCTGATACCCAGCACCAGCGATTTAATAAACGGGTAGGTCTGCAGGTATGACTTCAGGAAATCGACGCTGCGGCGGATCTCGCCTGCGACATCAATCTGCGGCTTAGCGCCCAGCGCCTGAATAATCTCTTGTTGTAGCGTCATCGCGCCCTCCGAAAGTGAATCTGTTTGGCAAGCTGTTGGCTTAAAGCTACCTCTTTGCCGCTGAAACGACAAGGACCGGGGTTTTGACTGCCGGAAAAGAAGGCAATCAATGACATAGGTTTTCATTATAGATGCTGTACCGCGCATTGCGCCGCCGTCCGACGTCGGCAGATCAATCCTGTTTACGCAATAACATAACCTGACATGATTTCGCTGTTCGGCTTGAAAAATAACACTATTTATTCCAGGCTTATCGTTACACAGTAGAAAAGAGGAACCAAAATGAACAAAAGCTTAGCAGGAATACTGGGCGTCACCGTCGCGTTAACCTTACTGGCGGGCTGTACCGCTTACGATCGTACCAAAGACCAGTTTACCCAGCCGGTGGTGAAAGATGTGAAGAAAGGGATGTCGCGTCAGCAGGTGATGCAGATCGCCGGCAAACCTTCAACGGAAGTCACCATGGTCCATGCCCGCGGCACCTGCCAGACCTATATCCTCGGTCAACGAGATGGTAAAGTTGAAACCTACTTTGTGGCCCTCGACGAAACGGGTCACGTCATGAACTCCGGCTACCAGACCTGCGCCGAGTATGATACCGACCCGCGCAACGCCAGGTAAGCTTCCTACTGTTTACTGATTTCTACGTAAGCCCGACCACTGGTCGGGCTTTTTTGTGAGTCATGATGCTTATTTAATTGCGCGAATTATTTGGATGAAAATGTGAGGGTAGTCAAAACCGGAGGTCAATGAGAGACAATTCTGTTCAACAGCGAATTATCCTGGCGGCTCAGCTTGCCGTATACTCAACTCATAAACAGAATTAACCGGATGTTACCAGTCTTACCGGCTCTCAGCGGTTACTGAAGGCCCTGGTCTCACACATTGAGGAAGCGTTCATGGAAAAGAAACACATTTATCTCTTCTGCTCGGCAGGCATGTCCACGTCACTGCTGGTCTCCAAAATGCGGGCGCAGGCGGAAAAATATGAAGTCCCGGTCATTATTGAAGCCTATCCCGAAACCCTCGCGGGCGAAAAAGGGCCGGAAGCCGACGTAGTATTATTAGGGCCACAAATTGCGTATATGTTACCGGAAATTCAGCGCCTGCTGCCGAATAAACCGGTTGAAGTTATCGACTCCCTTCTCTATGGCAAAGTTGATGGTTTAGGGGTATTGAAAGCCGCCGTCGCGGCTATTAAGAAAGCTGCAGCACAATAATTTTAACTTTTAAAACTCGATGTATTTTGACGCCTGGCGGCTGCCTGTTGCCGGACGTCAAAAAATAATGAGTTTATTTTCCCGTCAAAGAGTAATTTCATACATCATCGCCGTAATAGTTTATTGCGGCTTTTAAGGGTATTGACTATGAGTAAAGTGATCGATTCGCTTGAAAAGGTACTCCTTCCTTTTGCAGTGAAAATAGGAAAGCAGCCGCATATTAATGCAATAAAAAATGGATTTATTAAATTAATGCCGTTGACCCTCGCCGGGGCCATGTTTGTGTTAATTAACAACGTTTTTCTGAGCTTCGGCGAAGGCTCTTTCTTTTATTCCATGGGCATTCGCCTGGATGCCTCCACCATTGAAACCTTAAACGGCTTTAAGGCTATCGGCGGAAACGTCTATAACGGCACCCTCGGGATTATGTCGCTAATGGCGCCGTTCTTTATCGGCTCCGCGCTGGCGGAAGAGCGCAAAGTTGACCCGATGGCAGCTGGCCTGCTGGCGGTGGCGGCCTTCATGACCGTGACCCCGTATAGCGTGGGCGAAGCCTATGCGGTGGGCGCCAACTGGCTGGGCGGGCAGAACATCATCTCCGGGATGATTATCGGTCTGGTCGTTGCGGAACTGTTCACCTTCGTGATCCGTCGCAACTGGGTGATTAGACTGCCGGACAGCGTGCCGGGGTCGGTATCACGCTCTTTCTCAGCGCTGATCCCGGGCTTCTTGATCCTCTCCATCTTCGGCATTATTTCGTGGGCCCTGGCGAGCTATGGCAGCAACTTCCACCAGATCATCATGGACTCTATCTCGACGCCGCTGGCGGCGATGGGCAGCGTGGTTGGCTGGGCATACGTTATCTTTAACTCTCTGCTGTGGTTCTTCGGTGTGCACGGTTCTCTGGCGCTTACCGCCCTGGATAACGGCATCATGACGCCGTGGGCGCTGGAAAACATCGCGCTATACAACCAGTACGGCTCTGTTGATGCGGCCATCGAAGCGGGCAAACAGTTCCACTTCTGGGCTAAGCCGATGCTCGACTCCTACATCCTGCTGGGTGGCTCCGGGGCGACGCTGGGTCTGATTATCGCCATCTTTATCGCTTCTCGCCGCGCTGACCATCGTCAGGTTGCCAAGCTGGCGCTGCCGTCAGGCATCTTCCAGATTAACGAACCGATTCTGTTTGGTCTGCCGATCATCATGAACCCGGTGATGTTCATCCCGTTCGTGCTGGTTCAGCCGATTCTGGCGGCCATTACGCTGGCGGCCTACAGCCTGGGGATTATCCCACCGGTGACCAACCTGGCGCCGTGGACTATGCCGACCGGTTTGGGAGCGTTCTTTAACAGTAACGGCAGCGTTGCCGCCCTGCTGGTGGCCCTGTTCAACCTTGGCGTCGCTACCCTGGTCTACCTGCCGTTTGTGGTGCTGTCGAATAAAGCGCAGACCGTTATCGAGCAGGAAGAGAGCGAAGAAGACATCGCTAACGCACTGAAATTCTGATACCGCGCGGTACGGGCAGCGTCCCGTACCGCCTGATAAATGAGGGAAATATTATGTTTGATCTGGACAACATCGACGCGGTAGAGACCCCGGAAAATGACCTCGAAGAGGTAGTGATGGGGCTGATTATCAACTCCGGACAAGCCCGCAGCCTGGCCTATGCCGCGCTGAAGCAGGCGAAGCAGGGCGACTTTGCCGCAGCGAAAGCGATGATGGAGCAGTCGCGCCAGGCGCTGAGCGAGGCGCATCGCGTGCAGACCCAGCTTATCGAAAGCGACGAGGGCGAAGGGAAAATGAAGGTCAGCCTGGTGCTGGTGCATGCCCAGGACCATCTGATGACCTCCATGCTGGCTCGTGAGCTGGTGGCCGAATTGATTGAGCTGCACGAGAAGGTACAATAGGCCATCGCGACGATGAGGCAGCCCAGAATGATGACCACCGAGATCAGTACCGCCAGAGAACAACAGCTGTTCAACGGGAAGAACTTTCATGTGGTCATCTATAACAAAACGGAAAGCGTGAGCGGGCTTCACCAGCATGATTACTACGAATTTACCGTGGTGTTAACCGGGCGCTATTACCAGGAGATCAATGGCAAACGGGTGCTGCTGGAGCGCGGGGATTTCGTCTTTATCCCGATGGGCTCGCACCACCAGAGCTTTTACGAGTTCGGGGCGACGCGCATCCTTAACGTCGGCATCAGCAGACGCTTCTTTGAGAAACACTACCTGCCGCTGCTGCCGTTTGGCCTGGTGGCTTCGCAAGTCTACGCCGTGCAGAGCGCTTTTCTCGGCTACGTTGAGTCGGTCATCGCCTCACTCAATTTTCGCGAAACGGAATTTGACGAATTTATCGAGCTGGTCTCTTTTTATGTCATTAACCGTTTACGTCACTATCGTGAAGAGCCGGTTGCCGACGTGACGCCGCAATGGTTAAAAAATACCGTGGAAGCCATGCATGATAAGCTGAAATTCGGTGAAGGCGCTCTCGAAAATATGGTTCGCTTATCCGGAAAAACGCAGGAATATTTAACCCGGGCGACCCAGCGCTATTATGGTAAAACGCCGATGCAGATAATTAATGATATCCGTATCAACTTTGCCAAAAAACAGCTGGAAATTACCAATTATTCGGTGACGGATATTGCGTATGAATCAGGGTACAGCAGCCCGAGCCTGTTTATTAAAACCTTTAAAAAACTGACATCGTTTACGCCGAGCAGTTATCGCAAGCATTTGACCAGTATTAATTAAACCCGCGCGGCGTTCGCCGCCAGGTTTATACCGAAAATTATTCAAGTTAACTGTCCGCATTGTTGCGGAGAGCGGCCTGCGTCCAGGCGCAGCGCCTAAGGGAGAAAAAGATGAGCCAGAAATTAAAAGTAGTCACTATTGGCGGCGGCAGCAGCTATACCCCGGAATTACTGGAAGGATTTCTGAAACGTTATCATGAACTGCCGGTAAGCGAACTGTGGTTGGTAGACGTCGAAGAGGGACAGGAGAAGCTCGATATTATCCACGCGCTGTGCGAGCGGATGGTGGAAAAGGCCGGCGTGCCGATGAAAGTCTATAAAACGCTGGATCGCCGCGCAGCGCTGCAGGGCGCAGATTTCGTCACCACCCAGCTGCGCGTGGGCCAGCTGAAGGCGCGTGAAAAAGATGAGCGCATCCCGCTGAGTCACGGCTACCTGGGTCAGGAGACCAACGGGGCGGGCGGGTTGTTTAAAGGACTGCGCACCATCCCGGTGATTTTCGACATCGTGAAAGATGTGCAGGAAATTTGCCCCGACGCATGGATCATCAACTTCACCAACCCGGCGGGCATGGTCACCGAGGCGGTCTATCGCCACACCAATTTCAAACGCTTTATCGGCGTGTGCAACATTCCTATCGGCATGAAGATGTTCATCACCGACGTGCTGCGGCTGAGCCCGAGCGATGAGCTGAATATCGACCTGTTTGGTCTGAACCACCTGGTGTTCGTCCGCGACGTGCTGGTTAACGGCGTCTCGCGCTTCGATGAACTGCTGGACGGCGTGGCCTCCGGCCGTCTGACCGCGAACTCGGTGAAAAACATCTTCGACCTGCCGTTTAGCGAAGGGCTGATCCGCTCCCTGCGGCTGATCCCATGCTCTTACCTGCTCTACTACTTTAAGCCAAAAGAGATGCTGGCGATTGAGATGGGCGAGTACTACAAAGGCGGTGCGCGCGCCCAGGTGGTGCAGAAGGTGGAGAAACAGCTGTTCGAGCTGTATAAAAACCCGGATCTTAACGTTAAGCCGAAGGAGCTGGAGCAGCGCGGCGGGGCCTATTACTCTGATGCCGCTTGCGAAGTAATCAATGCCATCTATAACGACAAGCAGACTGAGCACTATGTGAATATCCCGCATCATGGTCATGTCGATAATATCCCGGCGGACTGGGCGGTAGAGATGAGCTGCACCTTAGGTCGCGACGGCGCGAAGCCGACGCCGCGCATTACTCATTTCGATGAGAAGGTGTTAGGGCTTATCTACACCATCAAGGGGTTCGAAGTGGCGGCCAGCCAGGCGGCGATCAGCGGTGAGCTGAACGATGTCCTGTTGGCGCTGAACTTAAGCCCGCTGATCCATTCCGATCGTGACGCCGAACAGCTGGCGCGGGAGATGATTCTGGCGCATGAAAAATGGCTGCCGAACTTTGCGGCGACGATCGAAAAATTAAAATCGTAACGGGAGTAGCAAATGGAACGCGTATTGATCGTCAATGCCGACGACTTCGGCCTCAGTAAAGGGCAGAACTACGGCATTATCGAGGCCTGTCGCAACGGCGTGGTGACATCGACCACCGCGCTGGTCAACGGCGCGGCCATTGACCACGCCGCCCAGCTGAGCCGCAGTACTCCGGAGCTGGCGGTCGGTATGCACTTTGTGCTGACGCTGGGCGAGCCGTTGTCGGCCATGCCGGGATTAACCCGCGATGGCCGGCTGGGCAAATGGATCTGGCAGCAGGCGGAAGAAGATAGCCTGCCGCTGGAAGAGATCGCCCACGAGCTGGCGTGTCAGTACCGTCGTTTTGTCGAACTCTTCGGCCATGAGCCGACGCATATCGACAGCCATCACCATGTGCATATGTTCGCCCAGATTTATCCCATCGTCGCGGTCTTTGCCCGCGAGAAGGGCATTGCGTTACGCATTGACCGCCAGGTGGCGGCGCAGAGTGGGCTCGACCAGCAGGCGGCGCGCAGCAGCGCCGGCTTCAGCAGCGAGTTTTACGGCGAAGCGGTCTCTGAGGAACTGTTTCTGCAGACGCTGGATGCCTCCATCGCCCGCGGGGAGCGCTCCCTGGAGGTGATGTGTCATCCGGCTTATGTCGATCGGATCATTATGGGCAGCGCCTACTGCTATCCGCGACTGGATGAGCTTGATGTGCTGACATCTGCTTCATTGAAAGCGGCGGTGGCCGACCGGGGTTATCGTCTGGGAACCTACCGCGACGTGTAAGCCCGACGGGGGAAGGGAAAGTGAATCAAGCCCGGCACAGCGTGCCGGGCTTTTTACTACGCCGGAATAGCGGCGATTTTCGGGCTTCTCGACCACACGCGGTGGGCCGTCATCAGGGCGAGCAGTTTGTCCGCCGCTGGCGTGTCGAGCGCATCGGTGACGATGACCCCCTCTTCACCTTGGGTCGGGACTTGCAGAACGGACGTCAGCTGCCGCGCATCCCCTGCCAGCAGGATCGGCTTCAGATGTTTATAGGCTTCCAGCAGGTAATAGCGCGCGTCACCGCTCTGACTCAGGGCGCTGAGGTCGCCGCCGGGCACCACCACCGCATCCACCGTCAGCGACGGGGAGCCGGCGAAGGTGCCGGCGATCGGCAGCGGAGAACCATCGTCGGCAATGACTTCGCCCATTCGCGAGTAGAGCAGCTTGCTGTGCACGCCCTGGGCCTGCAGCGCCTGCAGGAGCTGAACCAGATCCTGCGCTGAGGTGCGTTCGTTGAGCAGGACTGCCACCACGCGACCTTTCACATCTCCTTCGGCGTCGGCGTAGAGGCTGAGGCTGGGGTCTTTCTCCACGCCATTGACCGGGGCGGGCAGGGTAATGTTGCGCTGATCGTCGCTCAGTTCGATGCCTAAGTTCGCCCCAACCGCTTCCGCAAGCTTAGTATCAATGTGGGCCAGATGATCGACCACCCGCTCGCGGATCCAGGTGCGGACCACTTTGCTGAGTTCGAAGCTGAAACCATCGATAATATGCTGCTGTTCAATCGGCGTCTGGCTCAGCCAGAACAGACGCGGCTGGGCGTAATATTCGCCGAACGAAGGGCTGCGCTGGCGGATTTTTTCGCCGTCGACGCGCTCGGCGAGGGACTCAAAGCCACCGCGTTTGGCGGCAGGCGGCGTCTCGCGCGGCCAGTTGTCGTTAATCGAGTTGGGCTCGTAGTTGGCCGGATTGGTGTCAATGTCCATCCGGTGCATCCCGTCACGCTGGAAATTATGATACGGGCAGGTCGGACGGTTGATGGGGATTTCATGGAAGTTCGGCCCACCCAGGCGGCTAATTTGCGTATCGGTGTAAGAGAAGAGACGCCCCTGCAGCAGCGGATCGTTGCTGAAATCAATGCCCGGGACGATATGTCCGGGATGGAAGGCCGCCTGTTCATTTTCGGCAAAGAAGTTATCCGGGTTGCGGTTGAGGACCATTCTGCCAACCCGCTGCACCGGCACCAGCGCCTCGGGGATCAGCTTGGTGGGATCGAGCAGGTCGAAGTCAAAAGCAAATTCATTCTCTTCGGGGATCAATTGCAGGCCAAGCTCAAATTCCGGGTAGTCCCCGGCTTCGATGGCCTCCCATAGATCGCGGCGATGAAAATCGGGGTCGCGGCCGGTCAGCTTCTGCGCTTCATCCCACACCAGCGACGCCTTGCCGGCGACCGGTTTCCAGTGAAAGCGAACGAAGGTGGCTTTGCCCTCGGCATTAATCAGACGGAAGGTGTGGATCCCGAAGCCTTCCATGGTGCGATAGCTGCGCGGGATGCCGCGATCCGACATCGCCCACATCACGTTGTGCAGCGTTTCCGGCTGCAGGGAAACATAGTCCCAGAAAGTATCGTGGGCGCTCTGCCCCTGTGGGATGGCCCAGTGGGGTTCAGGCTTCACGGCGTGGACAAAGTCGGGGAACTTCATCGCGTCCTGGATGAAGAAGACCGGTGTGTTGTTGCCCACCAGGTCAAAAATCCCTTCGTCAGTGTAAAACTTGGTAGCGAAGCCGCGAATATCGCGGACGGTGTCCGCCGACCCCGCGCCGCCCTGCACGGTGGAAAAGCGTACAAACACCGGGGTGATTTTATCGGCTGACGAAAGAAAATCGGCTTTAGTCAACGCAGCCAGGCTTTTGTAGGGCTGGAAGTAACCGTGGGCGGCAGAGCCGCGGGCATGAACGATACGCTCCGGAATACGCTCGTGGTCAAAGTGGGTGATCTTCTCCCGCAGGATAAAATCTTCCAGCAGCGTTGGGCCGCGGCTACCGGCGCGCAGCGAATTCTGATCGTCAGCAATGCGCACGCCCTGGTTGGTGGTCAGCGGAAAATCTTCCCCCCCTTTGCGTTGCGCCTCCAGGGAATCCAGTTTGCTGTTATGAGTATCGGGCGCTTTCAGGCTGCCTGGGGCGGTGGGTTCGACGCCCGGAGCGGTAGGTTTCGGCGTGGGGCGCCACTCTCGATCGTCCGGCGCCAGCGAATCGAGACCCGGCTGCGCTTCCTCGCTGTCGTGGACCGGTGCCTGCTGTTGGTGAGGGTTCGGGTGCTTATCAGACATTACTCGTCTCCTGCTTTCATTGCTAAAAGTGGTCCTTGATAGACCAAAACCCTTCTAACTATAGAACATTACGCTGTCTGCGCCCGGCGAGGGGGCAGGGAGTTATCCTAAAATGCGCATCGGCGGCGAAGGGGCGACGAACGGGGCCACAATCGGCTATGATAGAGGTTTCTGTTTCCCGCTATGTTTAGTGAATCCATTTGTTATGAAACCATTGCGCCAACAAAATCGCCCTGTCATTAGCTACGTGCCGCGCGTGGAGCCTGCGCCCCCGGAACATGCCGTGAAAATGGACCATTTTCGCGATGTCTGGATTTTGCGCGGGAAGTATGTCGCTTTTCTGCTGATGGGGGAGCATTTCCGTCGCTCACCGGCATTCAGCGTGCCGGAGTCGGCGCAGCGCTGGGCTAACCAGGTGCGTCAGGAAGGTGAGATTGAAGCCTGAGTCGGCTGCAGAAATAAAAAAACCGCTGAATGATCAGCGGTTTTTTTTGTGCTTGCCGTTTAGCGATGCGCCAGTTCGGCTTCTTCCTCGCTATCGAAGATCGACTTGTCGGTCTGGCGCAGCCACTGGCTGGTCAGCGTCCCGGCGGTCATTGAGCCGTTAACGTTCAGCGCGGTACGCCCCATATCGATCAGCGGTTCGACGGAGATGAGCAGGGCTACCAGGGTCACCGGCAGGCCCATCGCCGGCAGGACGATCAGCGCGGCGAAGGTCGCGCCGCCGCCCACCCCGGCGACGCCCGCCGAGCTGACGGTGACGATGCCCACGAGGGTGGCAATCCACATCGGATCCAGCGGGTTGATGCCCACGGTCGGCGCGACCATCACCGCCAACATTGCCGGATAGATACCAGCGCAGCCGTTCTGGCCGATGGTTGCGCCAAAGGAGGCGGAGAAGCTGGCAATCGACTCCGGTACGCCGAGACGACGGGTTTGCGCCTCAACGTTCAGCGGAATGGAGGCGGCGCTGGAGCGGCTGGTAAAGGCGAAGGTGATCACCGGCCAGACTTTACGGAAGTACTTCAGCGGGCTGACGCCGTTAATCGCCAGCAGCAGGCCGTGGACGACAAACATAATACCCAGCGCAATGTACGAGGCTACCACGAAGCCGCCAAGCTTGATGATGTCCTGCAAATTCGACCCGGCAACCACTTTGGTCATCAGGGCCAGCACACCGTAAGGGGTCAGCTGCATGACCAGACGAACCAGCTTCATTACCCAGCCCTGCAGGGTATCGATCGCGGTCAGCACGCGCTGGCCTTTTTCCACATCCTCTTTCAGCAACTTAAGCGCTGCGACGCCGAGGAACGCCGAGAAAATGACGATGCTGATGATGGAGGTTGGGTTAGCCCCGGTCAGGTCAGCAAACGGGTTCTTCGGCACGAAGGAAAGGATCAGCTGCGGGACGCTGAGATCCGCTACTTTCCCCACATAGTTGCTCTGGATGGCGTTCAGACGGGCGGTCTCCGCGCTGCCCTGGACCAGACCCTCGGCGGTGAGGCCGAACATATTGGTCACCAGCACGCCAACCAGGGCGGCGATCAGGGTGGTGAACAACAGAGTACCGATGCTCAGGAAGCTAATTTTCCCCAGCTGCGAGGCATTGTGCAGGCGGGCCACCGCGCTAAGGATAGAGGCGAAGACCAGCGGCATAACAATCATTTGCAGCAGCTGGACGTAACCGTTGCCGACGATATTGAACCACTGGATGGAATCCTTCAGCACCTGGCTGTCAGACCCGTAGATCAGCTGCAGCGCCAGACCAAAGACCACGCCAGTCGCCAGACCGACCAGCACTTTTCTGGCCAGGCTCCACTGTTTATGGCGTGTTTGCCCCAGCGCAAACAGTAATACGGCGAACACGACTACGTTCGCTATTAATGGAAAGTTCATCCCCGTTCTCCTGATATTTTTATAACCTGGGCTGGTGGATAACCAGCTCTTATGACGGCAAGGTTAGCAGAAGGCGTTATCAAGGACTTATATTCAAATGGAATGGGTTATAACCAAATGGCGTTTTCCGCCGCTTTATCGCCCACTCTGGTGACTTATAAAGCGATTGAAGGTGATCTGCAGGGAATTGATCACCCCGGATGACCAGCGTATCGCGCTGTTGTCCGCCAGCGTCTGCGGCATCCAGACGGCATAGACGAACAGCGCCATACACAAGGCGCGTTCGAGCTGATTGCCCTTGCGCGGCGCAAGGATCGGCAGCCGGAAGCGCCAGCGACAGGGCCACAGCAGCGGCACACCGGCGGGGGTGAGCATATCGGCGAGAATGTGGCTGAGATAGCCCAGCACCAGGCCCTGGAGAGCGTCTGCCGGGACAATCCAGCTGTCAGGCACTTTCAGATAGAACAGCGTCAGCGCGCCAAAGACGGCCAGCAGGCTGTGGGTGAAGCCGCGGTGGCCAAAGGCCCGCGCCACGGGCTTTGAGATCCAGCTCAGCCGTTGGCCAAGAAACGACTTTGGGTGATCGATGTCCGGCAGCAGGCAGGTCAATACCGCCGAGGGCACAATATGCCACCAGTCGCCCTGCGCCAGCACCGGCGTTAACTCTGCGTTTTTGGCAAATACTGCGCAGGCGATTGAAAAGAAGAGATGGCCTTCCGCCGTCATGATAACACACCCTAAACTGTCGATTCATACAGTATAGGGTTTTTATACAGTGTACGGAAGAGGTGACGGTGTAACTCTTTGTCACAAACTCTCAGCGCGCCAACCATCCGCCATCGACGGCCAGCGTATAGCCGTTAATATAGTCGGCCGCTGATGAGGCGAGAAACACCACCGGCCCCTGCAGGTCTTTCGGCGCTCCCCAGCGACCAGCGGGAATGCGCTCGAGGATCGCCTGGTTACGCTCTTCATCTTCGCGCAGCGCCTGGGTGTTATTGGTGGCCATATACCCGGGCGCTATGGCGTTGACGTTGATACCCTGGCCAGCCCATTCGTTGGCCAGCAGACGGGTCAAACCCAGCACGCCGCTTTTCGAGGCGGTGTAGGAGGGGACGCGGATCCCGCCCTGAAACGAGAGCATCGAGGCGATGTTAATGATTTTCCCGCCTTCCCCCTGGCGAATGAACTGCCTGGCGACCGCCTGGCTGAGAAAGAAAACCGCTTTGAGATTCAGGTCGATCACCGCGTCCCAGTCGCTTTCCGTGAAGGTCAGGGCATCATGGCGGCGGATAATTCCGGCGTTGTTGACCAGAATATCGACCCGGCCCATCGCCGCCACCGCCTGGTCGACCAGACCGCTCATATCATTCTCTTGGCTGAGATCCGCCTGAATGGCGTGAAAGCGGCGGCCCAGCGCCAGCACCTGGGCGGCCGTATCATGGGGAATTTTACGGTTGATGCCGACGATATCGCACCCGGCCTGCGCCAGGCCCAGCGTCATTCCCTGTCCCAGGCCGGTATCGCAACCGGTCACGATGGCGACCTTACCCGTCAGGTCGAAGGCGTTCAGTACCATATTCACCTCTGTCAGCTGATCTACTGGCGTACGATGACGCCACCTGTGACCAGCATAGAGGGAGGAAAACAAAATTACAATTAAAATGAAACAATGTTTTAATTTTGTTGCAGGCGGCGTGACAGCGATTGTTGCACCCGCCAGCGGTCTTAGCCGAGCAAGTTCTCAGCAGTGAGTGCCAGCAGTGACGGAAGCTTGACGTCCGCCAGCGCAAAGCGCGGGTCGCGGCTGTTCTCCGCTTCCGGCACCACGATAGACCGCATGCGCGCGGCTTTGCTGGCGATCATGCCGTTGACCGAATCCTCCAGCGCGACGCAGCGCTGCGGGTCGACTCCCAGGGCAGCGGCGCAGTTGAGGTAGACCTGCGGGTGCGGTTTGCTACAGGGTAAATGCTCCGCGGAGGCGAGAGCATCAAACTGGTCGCGCAGTTCAAACATATCGAGCACTTTCTCCAGCATCATCAGCGGCGAGGCCGAGGCCAGGCCCACCTTTAAGCCCTGAGCTTTACACAGGGCCACTGCCTCGCGTACGCCCGGCAGCAGCGGGCGTGAGGCTTCCACCAGCTCAATGGCGCGACGAATAATGCGCGCGGTAGCTTCCGCCCGGTCTACGCCGTGCCACGGCTGCTGCGCGTACCACAGATCCACCACCAGGTCGATTCGCAGACCGAGCAGGTCGGGCAGTTCATCGCGGCGACGGGTATCCACTCCCAGGCTCTCCATGACCTCGACCTCCGCCTGATCCCAGAGCGGCTCCGAGTCAATCAGCAACCCGTCCATATCAAATATCGCGGCCTCAATGCGGCGCTTCGCTGACATATGTCCTTCTCCTGTTGCGTAATCAGATAAACGAATCGGCAATCATGGTATATCATACCGCGCATTATTGGGCGAAATTCGCCGTGGCAGATAGACTTATACCCGACATACTCGGGGGAGCGAGGGAAGCCAGCGCCACGCAACAGGCAGCAGGCGAACCACCAACGCGTCTTTAACAAGGGGAACTCATGACGTACCAACAAGCTGGACGCATAGCGGTTATCAAACGCATTTTAGGATGGGTTATCTTTATTCCCGCCGTGCTGTCGACGCTGATTTCTGTGCTCAAATTTATGTATGAGCACAGTGAAAAGAAACCCGGCATTGATGCGGTAATGATGGATTTTGCGCACGTGATGATTGAAATGATGCGCTTTAACACGCCGTTCCTGAACTTTTTCTGGTACAACTCGCCGCTGCCGGATTTTCACCATAGCCTGAACATCGGTTTCTGGATCATCTTCATTCTGGTGTTCGTCGGCATGGCCCTGCAGGCTTCCGGCGCGCGAATGGCGCGGCAGGCGAAATTTCTCCGCGAGGGGATTGAGGATCAGCTGATCCTCGAGCAGGCCAAAGGCGCAGATGGGTTAACCCGCGAGCAGCTCGCTGAACGCATTGTGGTACCGCGCCATACGATCTTGGTGCAGTATTTCCCACTGTACGTGCTGCCGGTGATCGTGATTGTCATCGGTTACTTCTTCTTTTCGCTGCTGGGCTTTCTGTAAGTCAGGTGCCCGGCAAGCCGGGCACCTTCTTATTCCGCTGGCAGAGGACGTGGTTTTCCCTGATTATCAACGGCAACGTAGATAAACAGCGCTTCCGTCGCCTTGTAGCGCTGGCCAATCGGTTCTGAAGAGACTTTTTTCACCCACACTTCGATGTTAATTGTCACCGAGGTGTTGCCGCGCTTCACGCAGCGGGCGTAGCAGCACACCACGTCGCCAACGGCGACCGGGCGTAAAAAGGTCATCCCATCCACCCGCACGGTCACCACGCGACCCTGGGCGATCTCTTTGGCCATAATGGCGCCGCCAATATCCATCTGCGACATCAGCCAGCCGCCAAAAATATCCCCGTTGGCATTGGTATCCGCCGGCATTGCCAGGGTGCGTAAAACCATTTCGCCCTTTGGGGCGAGATCTGTTGTTGTCATGCTCTACTCTGTTGTGGTCAAAGACGATCAGCGGGATGCTACTATGAAAATAGCGCAGTGAGAATAGGGGAATACGCCCGCTGGCGCGGGCGCGGTGGTTCAGAAGGAGAGGGTAACGCCGGCGTAATACGCGCGGCCAGGCTCATTGTAGGTCGAGGCGCCGGCATTTTCGCGATACAGTTGTTTATCAAATAGATTACTTATTCCGGCATTCAGGCGAATATCCCGGTTTAGCTGATACTGAGTACCAATACCCACGATGGAATAGGCGCCAACCTCGGTGGTGGCAAGGGTCCCGGTTTCGTTGCGGATCTCCGCATACTGACGCGGCTTCTGACGGCCATAAAGCGTCCAGTTCACATTCGCAGACAGGGCGTCGTTTACCTGCCAGTCGAGCATCGTGTTAACGGTATATTTCGGGATAACCGACAGCGGGTTGCCAGTCTCTTTACTTTCAGATTTGAGCATCCAGGTGGCATTGGTCCGCCAGCTGAGGACATCTCTCAGCACCGGGATCAGCAGATTTCCTTCCAGCCCCTCGACCACGGCTTTGCCGCCGTTCTGCCATTGCAAAATATTATTGCCGCTGGAGGTATAGCCCAGTACCTCTGTTCCGGAGACGATTTTGTTTTTGTAATCGTTGCGAAACCAGGTGACTCCGGCAGCGTAACCATTAAGGTTAAATTCGATACCGATCTCTTTGTTGATACTGATCTCCGGGTCGAGGTCAGGGTTACCCAGCAGGTAGCAGCTGCCTTCAGCGATCGTGTTTGGACAACCGTTGCCGCGGGTGGAGAGCAAATAGCCTTTACTGGATTGATAGAGGTTTGGCGCTTTAAACACGCGCGCGATACCGGCCTTCAGCGTGAACATATCGCCGAGCTCCTGGGACAGATTGAGGCTGGGGCTCCAGTTACTGCCAAACTGATTATGATAATCGAAGCGAATGCCGGGGATCAGGTTGGTGCCGGGCACGGCTTCGATATTATCTTCCAGATAGATACCGGTGAGGGTGGCGCTGTTTTTGGTACTGCGTTGCGTAGGGTCGCCCGAGGTCCCAGGGATAGTCTCGCCGTTGCTGTTAGTGGCCTGCATCGATGCCGGGTCGTCGAGCTGATCATGGTTCCATTCCATTCCCAGCGTCAGCGTCTGGTCCGCCAGCCAGAAGAAAGGCACATTGAATTCCGAGGTAGTACGCCAGGATTCCAGACGGCTGGTGGCATAATCTTCACTGTTGATCATGCCTTCGACGCGGCCGGTAGAGCCTTCCTGCAGGCGGGTATTGTTGGTTTTCTCGTAGTAAACACCGGCTTTGGACTGGCCCCAATCCCATAGACCGTTGTAGGTCAGTCCCCAGGACTGGCGATAGAGGCGATTAGTTTCGTGGCCGTACAGGGAGTCCACCAGCCCGTTCGGGCTAAGATTGCCGTTGCTGTACTGGGTATCACCAGCATAGATATTCCCCTGACGGCTATAGGCGTAGCTGAAATCGAGAATTTGTTGCGGGGTCATTTTCCATGACAGTAGCGCGTTAATGTCTTTATTGCGGACCCCTTCGCGCCCCGCAGCGTAAGAGCCGTTTTGCGCATGGTTAATATCCCAGGCGTCGGGTTCCGTTTTATTGATATTGCCATACAGGCGCATCGTCAGCGCCTCGCCGGCCAGTGGGCCGCTGAGATTGAAGTTAGCGCGATTGGTTGTGCCTTCTTTGTTGTTTTCCGGCTGGTTGGTGAAGAAAGACAGCGAACCGTGCCAGGTGTTGGTCGGACGTTTGGTAATGATATTGACCACTCCGCCCGCCGCGCCGGAACCATAGCGCGCGGCTGCCGGACCGCGGAGAACTTCAATCCGTTCGACCATTTCGGCAGGTACCCAGTTGCTGTCGCCCCGGGTATCGCGTTCGCCGCGCCAGCTATAGCGAACCGCGTTACGTGACGTGACCGGTACCCCATCTATCAGGATCAGGGTGTTCTCCGGCCCCATGCCGCGGATATCAATCTGGCGGTTGTTGCCCCGACTGCCGCTGGCGCTGTTGCCGGTCAAGTTCACCCCGGGCATTTTACGGATGATGTCTGAGAGATCGTTGACCGGCGGCTGCTTAGCAATATCCTCAGCCGTGATAATCGACACCCCGGGCTGTTGCTTAAGCGCCTCTTCCGCCGTACTGCGCACAATCATCGTTTCGGTATCTTGTTCTGATTCTTCAGCAAAGGCGTTAGGGGCGAGGAGACTGGATATGACCAGCGCCAGGGTCGTGGGCACAGAATATTGCGGCGATCTCATGTAAATATCCTTTTCAAAACAATGCAAAATGAGATCGAGAATATTAATGATAACAATTATCATTACAATGTAACGAGATGAATCTCCATAAAATCCTCACAATTACCGCAACTTTTTATGCAGTTGAGAGAAATCGTGAAGAGAGCCTACACAGTGTGGCCGGGAAGCTGTCAGCGTATGCGCTGAGGTTGTGTGGTTGCAGGGAATGTTTGCCAGTGCAGTAAGCTTATAGGGGGCGAGCGCGGCGCGCGATGGCGCGCCGGCGGAGGGGTTAGTGGTGGTCGTCCTGCGGCATATGACGGTAGATGTAGATCCCGCTCAGCAAGGTAAAGACCAGCGTGAGGGCGGTTAAACCAAAGACCTTAAAGTTTACCCAGATATTCTGCGGCAGCCAGAAGGCGATATAGATATTGGCCAGCCCGCAGAGAATAAAGAACACCGCCCAGGCCAGGTTAAGTCGCGACCAGACCTGCTGCGGCAGGCTCAGCTCTTTACCCAGCATGCGCTGGATCAGCGGCTTTTTCATCACCCACTGGCTGAACAGCAGCGCGCCGGCGAACAGGGCATAGATCACCGTCACCTTCCATTTAATAAACTCATCATTATGGAAGAAGATGGTTAACCCGCCGAAGACGGCCACCAGCACGAAGGTGATCAGCGCCATTTTTTCCACTTTCCGGTAGCGCACCCAGCTGTAGATCAGCACGACGGCGGTCGCCACAATCAGCGCCGTGGTGGCGGCGTAGATATCGTAAAGCTTATAAAAGGCAAAGAAGACCACCAGCGGTAAAAAATCCAGAAACTGCTTCATACATCGATCCCGTCTTTCAGGACGGACCGGGGAAGGCCCCGGTCCTGGTTAAAATTAGCTGCGGATAAGCATATACACGCGGAATAAATAGATCAGCAACAGGGCGGAAATCAGGTTGCTGATGGTATTAATCACCACCGCGCCGACGTTTGGCGTCAGGGCGGCAAAGCTGGAAGCAAACAGTAACAGCAGGGTTTTCGCCACCAGCCAACCGATAATAGCCGGCGCCACCAGCCGCAGATTGGCCCACGCCAGGCGCATGCTGCTGCGCATGGCGCCGAGGATGCCCATTTTGTCCTGTACCAGCATGATCGGCGCAAAGGCCAGCACGATGGCCAGCAGCACGCCGGGCACCAGCACCAGCATCATCCCCATCTGCACCAGGAAGGTGGTGAACAGGATCAGCAGCAGCAGCTTGGGCAGCACCGGCGCCGAGGCGCCGATGGCGCGCAGGGCGCTAACGCGATGACCGGCGGAGACCAGCTGGATCAGCAGCAGGACGCCGCCGACGAGGATCGCATTACCTACCAGACCCGAGAAGGTTGATGCCGCCGAGGCGCGCAGCAGAACCTGCTGCTGCTCCGGCGTCATGTTCTGCACCAGCTCGAACAGCCCGGCGCTACCGGCGAGGTTATCGCCTTCGCTGAGTATCGACAGCTGCTCGTCGCTGGGTGAAAAGGCATGGCCAAGTACTACCGTAATAAACGCGCACAACAGCGCAATCAGTAAAATAGTAATGAACTGATTACGAAAAAAATTCCCGGTGTCACGGTAGACGGACTTCGCCGTGATAGACATGCATTCTCCTTGAGTGTCGCAGGTGTTAACTAGCCGGCGATTGTACCGCAAATCGTTCCGTCGTAGCACTCTCTGCGCCGGTCAGGGCAGGTATATCTTTGTAAAGAGGCCGCAATGGTGGCAGGCCGTAGCGCGCCCGCGCCCGGTTGCAGGCATCGTTTTCCTCGCCATTTTCCCCGGACATGGCGAATTCGCGACACGGCGAAGGCCGGTTTTCATAAATAGTGCAGTGAACGGCGTCGCCGATATCGCCAGACAGGGCCGCGCAGCGGCTCTGGCGCTGATTGGTGCCGCTCATGCAGCGCAGGAAAGGGGTCAGCGGTTCGGTCAGCGCGGAGGGCACCAGGCCGCCCGCGTCGTCGGCTTCCGCCCAGTAGAAAGAGACTCGAAAATACGCACAACAGGCACCGCACGTCATGCACGGGTTGATTTCACTCATAATTACACCTGAAAAAAACGCATCAACACAGATTGTCGGCAGTTAACTTATCCAGCCGCCTCAGCGACGGCAAGAGGGGCAGAAATAAATTTTTGCGCGAAAAGTGAAAATTGATGTGCGAACAATTCAAGGCATTGCGATCGGTAGCAAAAATTAATCTGGATCAATAAATGTTAAATCTGAGGACTTAGTGTGATCTAAAACAGATCAAACGTAACTCGTTATAGGTATATTTGGCCGCGCTGAAAAACCATAATGAGGAAGTGGATATGAAGAAGTTAGCAGCGGCGGCATTAATTCTTGGCACGCTTTCTACCGGCAGCGTCTGGGCGCATGAAGCGGGTGAGTTTTTCATTCGTGCCGGGACCGCCACCGTCCGACCGACGGAGGGCTCTGACAATGTGTTAGGCAGCCTTGGCAGTTTCAACGTCAGTAACAATACCCAGCTGGGTTTAACCTTTACCTATATGGCGACCGATAACATTGGCGTGGAGTTGCTTGCCGCGACGCCGTTCCGCCATAAGGTCGGCACCGGGCCAACCGGGACTATCGCCACCGTCCATCAGCTGCCGCCCACCCTGATGGCGCAGTGGTACTTTGGCGATGCGCAAAGCAAGGTGCGCCCGTACGTGGGGGCCGGTATCAACTACACCACCTTCTTTAATGAAGACTTTAACGATACCGGCAAGGCGGCCGGGCTTTCCGATCTGAGCCTGAAGGACTCCTGGGGCGCGGCGGGGCAGGTCGGCCTAGATTATCTGATTAACCGCGACTGGCTGCTGAATATGTCGGTGTGGTACATGGATATCGATACCGATGTGAAATTCAAAGCCGGCGGCGTGGACCAGAAAGTCAGCACCCGTCTGGATCCGTGGGTGTTTATGTTCTCCGCAGGCTATCGGTTCTAAATTCTTCTGTAAACTGGCCAACGGATGGCCAGTTCATTGTCTCGTCACACCTGTCTGCCGCAAGCCTCTGTCATCAACAGCGGATCACACTTCCGCCCACTGGCGCAGCAGGTTGTGATACATGTTGAGCAGGGAGAGGACCTCTTCTCCGTCGCCAAAGCGGGCCTTCAGAGACTGGATGGTGCGGTCCAGGTCGTAAAGCATCGCACGCTGCTTATCGTCGCGGACCATCGACTGGATCCACAGGAAAGAGGCCTGGCGGACGCCGCGGGTGACCGGGGTGACGCAGTGCAGGCTGCTGGCGGGATAGAGCACCAGATGCCCGGCCGGGAGCTTCACCCGATGTTGGCCATAGGTGTCTTCAATCACCAGTTCACCACCCTCGTAGCTCTCCGGATCGCAAAGGAACAGCGTCGCTGACAGATCAGTGCGCATCCAGCCCGCCTCGCCGTTCTGGCGAACGGCGCCATCGACGTGAAAACCATAGGTCTCCCCTGGCCCATAGCGGTTAAACAACGGCGCGGAAATCGTCCGCGGCAGCGCGGCGGAAAAAAACTGCGGATGGCCGCGCAGCATATCGAGCACAGCGGCCTGCAGGCGGGCATACAGCGGCGTTCGGGTATCGATCTGCTGGTTCTGTTTGACGGCCGCCCCCTGGCTACCCACCGTAACCCGCCCGTCGACCCACTCGGCCTGCGCCAGCTGCCGGGTAAATTCCGCCACCTGGTCTGTCGATAGCACGTCAGGAATGTGATACATCATCGCGGTGTTCTCTCTAAAAGGTGGGGCGCAACGGCCCCACGCGCAGACTCAGAAATGGACGTTCGCCGTCAGCATAAAGGTCCGGGGTTCGCCCGGATGATAGCGATAGCCGCTCTTGTTGATGGAGGCCACGTAATCGGTATCAAACAGGTTATACATATTGAGCTGCAGATCGAGGTTGCTGTTGACCCGATAGCCCAGTTTGGCGTCGGCAACCCAGTAGCCCTCGGTGTGATCCGGGGTACCGACTGCACCATCGCTGCCCCGGCGCAGGCTTCCGACATAGCGCACACCGCCGCCGACGGACAGATCGCTGGTGGCCTGATACTGCGTCCACAGCGTAAAGGCATGTTTCGGGGTGTAGGCCAGGGCGGAAGATCCATCCTGTGCAACGTTCTGTCCCTCCGTCACTGTCGCATGCTGCTGAGTGTAGCCGGCGATAATCGTCCAGTCCGGGGTCAGGTTTCCGGTCGCGGAGAGTTCATACCCCTCCACGCGCTTTTTGCCGTACTGCGACCAGGTTCCGTCATCGTTGGCGGCCACTTCGTTTTCAATATCGGTGCGGAATAATGCCGCGCTGAGCAGCAGACGGTTGTCGAAGATTTGCCACTTGGTGCCCAGCTCGCTGGATTTTGCCTTCTGCGGCTTAAAGTCGGTCCGGTTAGCGCTGTTGCCGCTGCCGCTGGCGGCCAGGGCGAAGCTGCTGCCTCCCGGCGGCTGCTGTGAGATGGCGTAGTTGACGTAGACATTGCCCTGCTCGGTTAAGCGGTACAGCGCCCCGGCTTTCCAGTTAACCAGATTGCCGGATTTAGCGGTATCGACAGTGGTGACCGGGCTGCCGGTCGACTGTCCGGGCGGGCAGGCGATAGCCCCGCGTCCGCTGCCGCCGCAGGCGGTGGCGCTGTCATATTTGGTATGGTAATTGTCGAGACGCAGCCCGCCGTTGATCTCAATCCGCTCGGTCAGCGTCAGCGTATCGAAGGCATAAATCCCGAAGGTATCGGTCTGGCCGTTGGCGTTCGCCCCGTTTCTGTCCAGCCCGCCAATCGACAGGTTGCTCACCGGATGGTAGAGATTCACCGCCGGCGCGGTCTTGGCGTTAACGCCATAGTTGGTCTGGTTTTCCCGGGTAAACTCCACGCCGGCGCTGACGTCATGGCCTATCGAGCCAGTATTGAAAGTCGAGGTGATATTGGTCTGGTTGGTCAGAATGCGGTTGCTGACATCTTTGGTATTAACCAGACGCGACCAGCTCCAGGTGTTGACGTCATTGATATCGGGGGCGGTGATATTGTTCGCGCCGCCCATCACCGCGGTCAAAAGATACTCCTGTTTCACTCGCGACCAGCGGGTGGTATTGCGCACGGTGGTATTCTCCGTCAGATCGTGTTCGAAGCGCAGGGTACCGCTGTCGGTAGTAGATTTATCGTAATCGGAGTCGGTGCCATAGAAATTGCTGGTATCGACCTTCCCGGCGGAGTTGAGTGCGGCATACTTCGGCGAAGGCGCAGAATAGCCCGGCAGGCCGACGGTAGGGATCCCGCCATCCGGGGTGTTGTTCTGCCGGACGTGCAGATAGTTCAGATACAGACGAGTTGGGGTATCAAGGCCGAAGGCCAGCGACGGTGCGATGCCATAGCGTTCGTTTTCAATGCGGTCCCGACCAGCGTCATGGGTTTTTTCCCCCATCAGGTTCAGACGGAACGCAGCGTTGTCGCTAAACGCCTGGTTCAGGTCGAGAGTGCCCCGGCGCGACCAGGCGCTGCCGATGCTGGCCGAGCCGTCGATCCCGGAGTCAAGGCGCGGCTGCTTGCTGATCATATTGATCGAGCCGGAGGGCGCGCTGCGGCCATAGTCCGTGCCGGCGGGCCCTTTGATGACTTCCACCTGCTGGGTATTGAAGGTATCGCGCGTCACGCTGCCGATGTCGCGAATGCCGTCCACATAGATGCTGTTAGAGGTATCCACGCCGCGCATAAAGATGGCATCCCCGGTGGTTGAGCTGCCATTCTCCCCGGCATAAAACGCCCCGACGCCGGGAACGTTTTTGAGGGCGTCAGTCAGGTTGGTGACGCCCTGATCTTTAATCACCTGTTCCGGGATCACGGTGATGGTGCGGGTGGTATCGACCAGCGGTTTATTGAACTTGGGATCGGCGGAAGCGCCGGGGGAGTAGAGTGAAGGCGGAGCGGCTTCCACTACCAGCGTCTCTTCACTATTTTTGACCGAATTTTCCGCTGCGATGCCTGCTGCCGGCGAGGCTCCCAGACACAGACCTGTAAACAATGCCAATGAGTTGAAACTGCCGAAAGGCAGAGAAGCGTTTTTTTCCATGATAAATGCAGGCTTATTTTTTGTTATGAGCACATATCACACCGCGCAAAAGCGACGTTATTCGTCGTCTGGCTTGCGCTGACCCGGTGTGATTCTATAAATGATAAAAAGAATAGTTATCATTTGCCTTAATATTTACATAGAAAAGTTGACCTTAAAACAACTTTCTTCACTTCGATTTACATAATTCACATTTTTTGAACGATAAAGCGGAAATATAGGGAATGTGCTGCAGAATAAGGTCGGTAGCAAGCCGCGCCGGGCGGGGTTAACTTCCGGGCGGCCATATGATGGTTGTTCCGGCACGGATTACCAGGGCACGGTACGGCCCTGGTAATCCAGAGACTCCAGTCCCGGACGTTGCCGTTTGTCGAGCAGGACGTTCACCAGGCGTGGGATCGTCTCTTCGATGGTCAGCGGGGCATCTGCCCCGCCGAGCTCGGTGCGGATCCATCCCGGGGCCATCACCACCAGCGGATGGGAGGCCGAGGTGGGGCGAGCGGCAAAGCTGCGCATAAACATATTCAGCGCAGCTTTACTCCCGCGGTAGAGTTCCCGCTGGCCGGTAAGGTTATTGGTCAGGCTCCCCTGGCCAGAGGACATCACGCCGAGCAGCCCCTGCGGTTTAACGGCCTGCTGCAGGCGCTCGATAACCCGCATCGGCGCCAGGGCATTGGTGAGCATCACCTGGTAAAACTCCTCGGTGGAGACGTCGCCAATGGTCTGCGATGGGTCACGATTGGTGGTACCGGCGTTGACAAACAGCATATCGAGGCTTGCCGGGGGAAGCGTCGCCTGCAGCGCGGCCAGCTGGGCTTCATCGCGAATGTCGAGCGTCGCCAGGCGTAGCCGCAGGGGATGCGTCTTGGCCAGGTCGTGGAGCGGCGTGTGGGATGATAAATCGCGCACGGTGCCGATGACCTCCCAGCCGTGCTGGAGGAACGTCGCCGCCATAGCATGGCCAAGGCCGCGCGAGGCGCCGACGATGAGGATAGTGTTGTGCTGATCGGATTTCATGATGTCTCTCGCTGCAGAAAGGAGGTCTTCACTATAATCAGGCCCGAGATCGGGCGGAAGACGCCGCCAGTGCACTCATATCTTGCAGCAAACGCCCTGTCTGGCGACTGGAGCGATAATGAACGATCCCGATTTTAATTTGCTGGCGGCTCTCGATCCGCTGCCGGTCAGTACCGAGGTGATTACGGTTTCGCAGGCGTGGCATCCGCGTCTGGAGCAGGCCCCGGCCACCGCTGGCTGCGGCAGCGGGTGCGTGAGGTGTGTCGCGAGTAAAAAAAGCCCGCACAAGTGCGGGCAAAAATACTGGAAGCAATGTGAGCAATGTCGTACTGAATACCTGAGTGATTTACTCAACTATTCAGTGATGAGAAAGATAATATTTCTCATTTAAGATATCAACCCCATCTTTTGTGCGGAAGCGATTTTTTATCCGAGGGTGAAAACCGTGCGCTTCTGGCTGTCGTCCTGCGGCCAGGCCGCCGCGATCTCCTGCAGTGGCCGCGGGGTGGTGGCGATGGTTAATTTCCCCGGCACCGCCGCCTGCAGCATTTCACCGGTCGCCGCCAGCAGTTGCGATACCGACAGGCTACCGATCCCGCTGCCCATCAGCAGGAGCGGGGCGGAACGCAGCACTGCGCCATTTAACGCGATATCGGCGCCAGCCAGGGAACCCACCTGCACATAGCGCACCGGACTGCCGGCAGGGGTATATTTCGCCAGTGCCGGCAATAATAATTCCGCGCTGTGTCCCCACAGGTAATCGATGACCACATCGATCTGCGCGGCGCTGACCGCTGAAAATTGCCCGCTCAAGGTTTTATCATCAGCGGTTAACTGAATACACTCATCGGCGTCCAGCGCCGCGAGCGACTGCGCATTGCGCCCGGTTGCAATGATTTTTTTCGCCCCCAGATAGCGGGCAATCTGTACCGCCAACTGACCGGCGCTGCCGGTGGCGCCGTTAATCAGCACCGTTTCACCGGCTTGGATCTGGGCGCGAGTCACCAGAGACGCCCACGCGGACATGCCGGGATTGGCCATCGCCGCGGCGCTAACATCATCGAGCGCATCCGGCAGCGGCAGACAATTCTGCAGGGCGACCGGCGCCCGCTGCGCCATACTGCCGAAGGGGGCGGTGGGGAAGGCGAAGTAGACGCGCTGGCCCTGAGGTGTGGTGCCGACGCCATCGATACCGGGCACAAAGGGCAGATTGCCGTCGAAGCTGTAATGGCGTCCGGATGCCCGGGCCTTAACCACATGGCTTATCGCGGCGGCGCGGACGTTAATGAGCGTCTGGCCGGGCGCGGGCTGCGGGTCGATAAAATCGGCCCAAACCGGGCCTTCTGCGAGATCAAAAACCACGGTTGCTTTCATAAATTATCTCCTGTCGGGAATTATGTGTAAAATACACATATTGTTTTGCAGCACTATACGCGGAAAATTAATACATGCAAGATGCACATAATGACTACGACATTACCGACTTTCACGGCGCGCTGCTGGATATCATCAGCGTAATGAACCAGCCGCTGCGCGATGAGCAGATCCTGCAGGCAGCCGGCATCCAGCTGGAACAGATGCTGTTTCCGCTGCTTGTGGCGGTAGGGCGCCATGGCCCGGTGGGGGTGGTTGAGCTGGCGGATCATTTAGGGCGCGATTACACCACCGTCAGCCGCCAGGTGAAAAAACTGGAAGCCCAGGGACTCGCCTGTAAGCAACCGAACCGTCATGATCGACGGATCAGCGAAGTGACGCTTAGCGCCAGCGGACAACAGATGATCGACAGTATTGCGGTAGCGCGGCGGCGGTTAATGAATCAGGTGCTGGCGCAGTGGCCGGAAGATGAAGTGCAGGCGCTGTTTCGCTTAACGCGCAAATACGCCGACAGTTTGCAGCAACCAGGCTAAATTCTCGTGTGTTGCCGCCTGGCGCAACAATCAGCTTTTGCGTCACAACTCACGGGTCAGTTCGTCGATGTTGTCGGAAAGTATCTCCAGCAGGGATCTCACATAGAGAGTGTTGTTTCCCTGATGCCACATCGCGCTGAGGGGGAGCCCTTCGACATGCTTTTTCGGCGTGAGCGCAAGGTATTTCACGCCGTCGGCATTCATGTCTTTATAGGACGCTGGCACCAGAGCAATGCCGAGTCCTGCGGCAACAAAACTCAGGATAGTCTGCTTCTCTTCAGCATACTGCGCGATGACAGGCATGCTGCCCCCCTCTTTGAAAATATTCATTGTCAGGTCATGGCTGTGACGCCGGGTGCGTCTTTCCGGCAAGATAACAGGCTCGTGCCGAAAGTCATCGATACTGACTTCATCATAACTGACCAGCCGGTGGTTAGTGGGCACGGCGAGCACGCAAGTTTCATTGGCGATAAACCGCGTTGTCAGCATGGCATCAATGTGTTCCGGCGGGCGCACAAAAACCACATCCAGCCACCCTGAAATGAGTCGGGGGATAAGTTTGTGAGATTTATCTTCTGTAAGATGAATATCTGCTTCAGGAAAACGCCTGACAAAAAGATTAAGCAATTCAGGAAGTAATCCTTTGGCTGCGCTGTCGATAGCCCCGATCCGCAACGTTCTTTTCTGCAACAGGCTATTTTTCCGGAATCGCTGCCGTAGCGCATCGAAATCAGCAATGACCGTTTTGGCCTCATTTAAAAAGGCGGCGCCTTCAGGTGTTAGCGACACGTTGCGGGTCGATCGATTCAGTAGCCTGATCCCCAAATCATCTTCCAGTAGCTTAATAAAGCGACTCAGTGACGCAGGCATCATTTCGAGTTTACGGGCAGCCCGGCCAAAGTGAAGCTCATCACCTAACACCACAAAGCAACGTAGCTGATTTATATCCATTTTTTCACCAAAACCTGATTATACAAATTATTTATATAAAGCCGTGCCGATGATAAAGCGGTTCAAAACTTCATACTGGGATTATTACAAAACGATAACAACCCTACATCACTATGGAGCATCCCGTCATGAAAAACGACCTCGAAAAGAAGGTGATGCGTAAGGTTACCCTGCGCATTATTCCTTTCATCATGCTGCTGTACTTCATTGCCTTCCTTGACCGCGTCAACATTGGCTTTGCCGCCCTGACCATGAATCAGGATCTGGGATTTTCACCCACCGTTTTTGGTCTGGGCGCTGGAATTTTCTTCCTGGGTTATTTTCTGTTTGAGGTACCGTCAAACTTAATTCTTCATAAAGTGGGCGCCCGCATCTGGATCGCCCGCGTCATGATTACCTGGGGATTCGTCTCTGGCTGCATGGCTTTTGTGCAGGGCACGACGAGCTTCTACATTCTGCGTTTTCTGCTCGGCGTGGCGGAAGCCGGTTTCTTCCCGGGGATCATTCTCTATCTCAGCTACTGGTTTCCTGCCGCCAGGCGTGCGCAGGTCACTGCCATCTTTATGGCCGCAGCTCCCCTGTCGACAGCACTGGGATCGCCGGTTTCGGCCGCACTGCTGGAGATGCATGGCTTCCTTGGCTACGCCGGCTGGCAGTGGATGTTTGTACTGGAAGCTTTGCCGGCGCTGGTGCTCGGTGTTGTGGTTCTGTTCTTCCTGACGGATCGTCCGGCCAAGGCCAAATGGCTGACTGATCAAGAGCGTGCCTGGCTGGAAAACGCCATGCAAGACGAGGAGCGGGCACGGGCGGCAAAACAGAGCCATTCCAGCGCATGGCGAGGGCTAGCGGATATACGCGTCCTGGCGCTGGCGCTGGTCTATTTCGGTACCTCAGCCGGGCTGTATACGCTTGGCATCTGGTCCCCGCAAATCATTCGCAGTTTCGGTGCTTCCTCGCTGGAGATTGGTTTCCTGAACGCCTTTCCGGCGGTGATCGGCGTCATCGCCATGATCCTCTGGGCGCGTCATTCCGATCGAACCAAAGAGCGCAGCTGGCACGTCATTGGCGCCTGCCTGCTGGCGGGTGCCGGGCTGATATACGCCGGTAATGTCAGCACATTGTTTACCGTAATGGTCGCCTTAACGCTGGTCACCGTGGGGATTAGCGCATCAAAACCCCCTTTGTGGAGCATGCCAACCCTGTTCCTCAGCGGCCCGGCTGCGGCCGCTGGCATTGCCGCTATCAACTCCATCGGCAACCTCGGCGGTTTCGTTGGCCCGATGATGATTGGCGTGATCCGCGAGCAAACCGGTAGCTACAGCTGGGGCCTGTACTTTGTCGCCGGATTGCTGGCGCTCTCGGCCCTCGTGGTCATGATTCTTTCTGCCAGAGCGAACAAATCGCCGACGGCAGAGCTTCCACATCCTCATACTCATTAACTGGAGAAGTAACGATGCGTCACTACAAAATTGCTGCCATCCCTGCGGACGGTATCGGACCGGAAGTCATTTCGGCAGGTATTGAAGTCTTGCACGCGCTGACGCGCCACGATCCGCAACTGAAATTTGATATAGAGACCTTTGACTGGGGGTCAGACTATTACAAAAAACATGGCGTGATGATGCCGGAAGAAGGGCTGAACATGCTGAAAGCATTTGATGCCATTTACTTCGGCGCGGTGGGGGCCCCGGATGTCCCTGACCACATCACACTCTGGGGCCTGCGGCTGCCTATTTGCCAGGGCTTTGACCAGTACGCCAATGTGCGACCCACCAAAATTCTGCCGGGCGTCACTTCACCGCTGCGCAACCGCGGGCCTGGCGATCTTGACTGGGTCATCGTGCGCGAAAACTCCGAAGGTGAATATTCTGGTAACGGCGGCCGTACCCACCGTGGTTTACCTGAAGAAGTCGGTACCGAAGTGGCAATCTTTACCCGTGTTGGGGTGACACGCATTATGCGCTATGCCTTCAGACTGGCACAGTCTCGTCCACGTAAACTGCTGACCGTGGTGACCAAATCCAACGCCCAGCGCCATGGTATGGTGATGTGGGATGAGATTGCCGCTGAAGTGGCGCAGGAATTCCCGGATGTGCAGTGGGACAAAATGTTGGTCGATGCCATGACGCACCGTATGACGTTGCATCCCCAGACCCTGGATACCATCGTTGCCACCAATCTGCACGCCGATATCCTTTCCGATCTGGCTGGCGCGCTGGCGGGTAGTCTGGGCGTAGCGCCGACCGCGAATATTGATCCTGAACGCCGCTTCCCTTCCATGTTCGAACCGATCCATGGTTCCGCATTCGATATCACCGGCAAAGGGATTGCGAACCCCATTGCCACTTTCTGGACCGCGGTACAGATGCTTGAACATCTGGGCGAACGCCATGCCGCTGCGCTGATTATGGAAAGCATTGAGTATGTGTGTGAAAAAGGCATTCTGACGCCAGATGTCGGTGGCTCAGCCAATACCGCGGAGGTGACACGCGCCGTGGTGCACTACATTGACGCTAAAGCTGACATTGCCGAGACCGCATAAACATGAATAACGAACAGGCTGCAGAGATCCTGCAGGATATCTTTCAACATGCGGTCAACAGTGCCCGCGCCGGGCCGGTGACCCTGGCTAACCTGCCGGAAAAACCTCGCGGCCGTTGTGTGGTGATCGGTGCGGGTAAAGCGTCCGCGGCAATGGCGGCTGCCGTGGATGCGGCCTGGCCGGATGTGGCGGTGTCGGGCGTGGTGGTGACGCGTTACGGTTACGCGGTTCCTGCGGGCCGCATCCGCATTATTGAGGCGGCTCATCCCGTATCAGATGCCATGAGCGAGGTTGCCGCAATGCTGATTGTGGAGACGCTGCGCGGTTTAACTGCCGATGATCTGGTGCTGGCATTGATTTCAGGGGGAGGGTCGGCGCTGATGGCGCTGCCCGCCCCGGGGTTAACGCTGGCAGATAAGCAGACCATCACCCGGGCCCTGCTCCATAGCGGGGCCAGCATCAAAGAGATGAATCTGGTACGTCGTCATCTCTCAGCGGTGAAAGGCGGAAAGCTGGCGACCATGGCGCAACCGGCGCGCATCGTATCACTGATTATCAGCGATGTGCCTGGCGATAATCCGACGGACGTAGCGTCTGGCCCCACCGTTGCCGATAACAGCGCACCACGTGATGCGCTCCGGGTACTGCAGCGGTATGGCATTGCGATCCCGAAGCCCGTTAGCGAACGGCTAAACCAGCCGGCCGGCCCGGTGGAAAACGCCGCGACAGGCGAGGTCAGGCTTATCGCCACGCCGGCGATGGCGTTAGCGGCGGCGGCTCTGGCCGCACGACAACATGGGTTCACCCCCCTTATTTTGGGGGATGCTATAGAAGGTGAAAGCAGGGAAGTGGCGGTGGTCATGGCCGGTATGGCGAAATCGGCGAAGCAGTATGGTCACCCGATTTCAGGGCCTGCTGTGCTGTTGTCAGGTGGCGAAACCACGGTGACAGTAAACAACACTCAGCCTGGAAAAGGGGGCCGCAATACCGAGTTTTTACTCAGTCTGGCCTGTGCGCTCCAGGGGGAACACGGTATCTGGGCCATGGCGGGAGATAGCGATGGTATTGATGGCACAGAAGATGCCGCAGGTGCGATCGTCTTCCCGGATACGCTTGCGCGCGGCAAGCTGAGCGGTCTTAATGCAGTGCAATATCTGGATGGCCATGATAGTTACTGCTATTTTCACGCGCTTAATGATTTGCTGATCACCGGCCCGACGTTAACCAACGTCAATGATATTCGGGCAATATTGATTGCCTGACTGTATCGCTCTCCTGTGCCAGGGAGAGCGATATTTTTCCCTTTCAACATAGTTCAGATCTTCGGTATCCGCCCGCCATCCATTTCCACGCTAAAGCGCATCGTCTGGCGTCAAGGTGTCGATCATCGGTCCGTCTGATGTGTTGGCGTGCAAGATGACATGGAAAGGAAGGTAACGCGTGGAAATCGCCGCCTGGCGCGATGCCAGGCGGCTGATGGTCAGGCGGTTTTGGTCGCTGCCTTCAGGCTCTGGACGAAGGCTTTCAGCTCGTCGAGCATGGTCTGCGGCTCATCGAGGTGGCGTTCGATGATTTTGACGATGGCGGAACCGGAGATAGCCCCGACGGCTCCGGCGTCAATGGCGGCGCTCACCTGCTCCGGCGCGGAGATACCAAAACCCTGCAGCGGCGGCGCGGCGTGATATTCCGCCAGCTTCTCCACCAGGTGGTGCAGCGGAAGCGCGGCGCGATTTTCCGCACCCGTCACTCCGGCGCGCGACAGCAGATAGGTGTAGCCGCGGCCATAAGAGGCAATCTGGCGCAGTAAATCGTCATCCGCATTGGGCGGGCAGATGAAAATCGGCGCGATGTTATGGCGCATCGCCGCCTGGCGGAACGGGGCGGACTCTTCCACCGGCACGTCGGCCACCAGCACCGAGTCGACGCCGACGCGGGCGCACTGGGCATAGAACGCATCGATGCCCGGGCTGAAGACGAGGTTGGCATACATCAGCAGGCCGATTGGGATGGTCGGATGCTTCTGGCGGATCGCCGCCAGCATCTCAAAGCACTGCGCCGGGGTCACTCCCGCGGCGAAGGCGCGCAGGGCCGCGCCCTGGATGGTCGGGCCGTCCGCCAGCGGGTCGGAGAAAGGGATCCCCAGTTCAAGGGCATCGGCGCCGCCTTCGATCAGCGCATCGATAATTTTCAGCGACTGCTCCGGTCCCGGATCGCCAAGGGTGACAAAGGGGACGAAGGCGCCTTCCTGGCGATTTTTCAGTTGGGCAAACAGCGTCTCATAGCGTTCCATCAGATTTCCCCTCGCGCTTTCAGGATGTCATGTACGGTGAAAATGTCTTTGTCGCCGCGGCCGGAGAGATTAACCACCAGCAGCTGCTCTTTTTCCGGGTTCTCGCGCATCATCTTCAGCGCGTGGGCCAGAGCGTGAGAGGACTCCAGCGCCGGGATAATCCCTTCGTGGCGGGAAAGCGCTTTAAACGCGTCCAGCGCTTCGTCGTCGGTGATCGACACATAGTCAGCGCGACCGGTGCTGTTCAGAAACGCGTGCTGCGGCCCAACGGACGGGAAGTCCAGCCCGGCGGAAATGGAGTAAGACTCTTCGATCTGGCCGTCGGCGGTCTGCATCATCGGCGACTTCATACCGAAGTAGATCCCAACGCGGCCATGCTTCAGCGGCGCGCCGTGCTCGCCGCTCTCGATACCGTGTCCGGCGGGCTCCACGCCGATCAGGCCGACGTTGGTTTCCTCGATAAAATCAGCGAACATGCCGATGGCGTTTGATCCGCCGCCGACGCAGGCGATCACCGCGTCCGGCAGGCGGCCCTCTTTTTCAAGGATCTGCGCTTTGGTCTCTTCGCCAATCATGCGCTGGAATTCACGCACAATCGTCGGGAACGGGTGCGGACCGGCGGCGGTGCCCAGCATATAGTGCGCCTTTTCGTAGCTGCCGGACCAGTCGCGCAGCGCCTCGTTACAGGCATCTTTCAGCGTGGCGGAGCCGCTGTGCACCGGGATCACCTCGGCGCCCATCAGGCGCATACGGAAGACGTTCGGCGACTGGCGCTCGACGTCCTTGGCCCCCATGTAGATACGGCATTTCAGGCCGAGCAGGGCGCTGGCCAGCGCTGAGGCGACGCCGTGCTGGCCGGCGCCGGTCTCGGCGATAATTTCGGTTTTGCCCATCCGTTTGGCCAGCAGAGCCTGGCCCAGCACCTGGTTGGTTTTGTGCGCGCCGCCGTGCAGCAGATCTTCGCGTTTCAGGTACAGGGTGGTGCGGGTGCCTTCGGTCAGATTCCGGCATTTGGTCAGGGCCGTCGGACGACCGGCGTAGTTTTTCAGCAGGTCGGTGAATTCCGCCTGAAAGGCCGGGTCCTTCTGCGCGCTGACAAAGGCTTCTTCCAGCTGGCGCAGGGCGGGCATCAGGATCTGCGGCACATACATGCCGCCGAATTCGCCGAAGTAGGGGTTCAGTAAAGTGCTCATTATTGCTCCTTAATATGCGCGCAGCGTCTGGAATACGGAGGCCAGCTTGCTGGCGTCTTTCATCCCGGGTTGCGACTCTACGCCTGAATTGAAATCGAGTCCGGCACAGCCGCTTTTGGCCGCTTCCACACAGTTATCGGCGCCGAGGCCGCCCGCCAGCATGACGTTGCGCAGATCCTGGCCCTGCAGCAGGCTCCAGTCAAAGCGCTGGCCGCTGCCGCCCTGGCCGTTGTCGAGCAGGTACTTGTCGACATGGCGGAGCGTACGGGCCGGGAAGGTTTCGCCGACGCTCAGCGCTTTCCAGATGCGGACGTTGTCCGCGAGGGCGTCGCGCAGCGCGTCGATATAGGCCTGGTCTTCATCACCGTGCAGCTGCACGGCGGCCAGCCCCAGAGCCTGCGCGCGGGCGACCACCACCTCCAGCGGCGCATTACGGAAGACGCCGACGTACTGCAGCGGCGCAGCGGCGATCACCGCTTTGGCCTGGGCGTCATTTACCGCCCGCGGCGAGGTCGGGACGAAGATCAGCCCACCGTAGATGGCGCCGGACTCCCAGGCCACCTGGGCATCCTGCGGGCGCGTCAGGCCGCACACTTTGTTCTCGCCGAGCAGCACGCGTTTAACCGCCGCTTCCAGATCCGCCTGCTCCATCAGGGCGGAGCCGATCAGGAAGCCGTTGGCGAAGTGGCTCAGCTCGCGCACTTCGGCATAGGTATGGATGCCGGATTCGCTGATCACCGTGACATCCGGGCCGAGACGCGCCGCCAGCTGACGGGTGCGGTTAAGGTCAATCGACATATCGCGCAGGTCGCGGTTGTTAATGCCCACCACCTTCGCCTTCAGGGCGATGGCGCGCTCCAGTTCCTCTTCATTGCTGACTTCGGTCAGCACGCCCATATTCAGGCTGTGAGCCACCGCCGAGAGCTGACGATACTGTTCATCGTCGAGCACCGAGAGCATCAGCAGGCAGGCGTCGGCCTGATAGTAGCGCGCCAGGTAGATCTGGTAAGGGTCGATGGTGAAGTCCTTGCACAGGATCGGCTGCGGCGCGACCTGGCTGACGATCGGCAGGAAATCGAAGCTGCCCTGGAAATATTTCTCATCACACAGCACCGAGATCGCCGAGGCGTAGTGCTTGTAGATGCTGGCGATCGCTGCCGGATCGAAATCCTCGCGAATCAACCCCTTCGACGGCGAGGCCTTCTTGCACTCGAGAATAAACGCGGTGCGGGTGCCGGCCAGCGCGTCATAGAAATTGCGCTGCGTCGGAACGATCTCATTTTGAAAACTGGCTAACGGTTGTTGTTGTTTGCGGGCTTCCACCCAAATCGCTTTGTCGGCAACGATTTTTGCTAAAACGGTTTGCATTCTTTACCCTCTTGCCGCTAAGGCGGTCACTCTGTCATAGGCCGCGCCGCTGTGCAGCACATCCAGTACCTGCTGAGCGTTAGCTTTCAGATCTTCATGCCCGTGTAAACGCATCAACATGGCGACGTTGGCGGCGACGGCGGCTTCGTGAGCGGCTTCACCTTTACCTTGTAGCAAGCGCGTCAGAATGTCACGGTTTTCTTCCGGGGTGCCGCCCGCCAGCTGCGCCTGATGGTAAGGCGTCAGGCCGAAGTCGTCGGCGGTCAGCTGATAGCTTTTAATTTCCCCGTTATGCAGTTCGGCCACCACCGTAGGCGCATGCAGTGAAACTTCATCCATCCCACCGCTGTGCACCACCGCCGCGCGCTGATAACCCAGCACGCGCAGGGTCTCGGCGATCGGCAGCACCAGTTCCGGGCTGTAGACGCCAATCAGCGCCAGCGGCGGATGCGCCGGGTTGATCAGCGGGCCCAGCACGTTGAACAGGGTGCGGGTCTTCAGCTGCTGACGGACCGGCATCGCGTGGCGGAAACCGGTGTGGTACTTCGGCGCGAACAGGAAGCAGACGCCCAGCTCATCAAGCGCGGCGCGGGATTTATCGGCGTTCATATCGAGATTAATGCCGAAGGCCGCCAGCAGGTCAGAAGAGCCTGATTTGCTGGAGACGCTGCGGTTGCCGTGTTTCGCCACTTTCAACCCGCAGGCCGCAGCGACAAAGGCGCTGGCGGTGGAGATATTGATGCTGTTGCTGCCGTCGCCACCGGTGCCGACGATGTCGGCAAACAGGTAGTCCGGGCGCGGGAACGGCGCGGCGTTTTCCAGCAGCGCGGTAGCGGCGCCGGCAATTTCCTGCGGCTGCTCGCCGCGCACTTTCATGCTGACCAGCGCGGCGGCCAGTTGCTCAGGCTTCACTTCGCCGCGCACGACGGCGGAGAACAGCTGGTGGCTCTCCTGCTGGCTCAGGGTTTCCGCCTGGTACAGCTTCTCGAGGATCGGCTGGAGGGTGTTGGTATGCTCCAGCTTCTGCAGCGCCCAGGCCAGGGTCTGCTCCAGCAGCCGTGCGCCCTGGGTGGTAAGGATCGATTCCGGATGGAACTGGAAGCCGCACACCCGGTCTGCATCGTGACGCACCGCCATCACCATACCGTTGAAATTGGCGTTAATCGTCAGCCCGGCGGGAATATTGCTGCCGACCAGCGAGTGGTAGCGCGCCACCGGCAGCGGGTTAGCCAGACCGGCAAACATCGCCTGGCCGTCGTGCTCAATGCTGGAGGCTTTGCCATGGAGGATCTCCCCCGCCTGGCCGACATAGCCGCCGTAGGCTTCGACAATGGCCTGGTGGCCGAGGCAGATGCCGATGATCGGCAGCTTGCCGCGCATACGGGTCAGTAGCTCCGGCATGCAGCCGGCTTCGCTTGGCGTACCCGGGCCCGGGGAGAGCATCAGCACCGGGTTGTCCATGGTGCCCAGACGCTCAATCAGCGCCTGCGCCGGAACGGAGTTGCGATAAATCACTACGTTATGGCCGTTGGCGCGCAGCTGGTCTGCCAGGTTATAGGTAAAGGAATCGATATTATCGAGCAGCAGAATGTCAGCCATCAGAAAATCTCCTTCGCGTGATGGGCCTGGGCAATGGCGCGCAGCACCGCGCGGGCTTTATTTCGGGTCTCATCCGCTTCCGACTGGGGAACCGAGTCGAGCACAATGCCGGCTCCGGCCTGGACGGTAGCGATACCTTCCTGCACGTAGGCGGAACGGATGACGATGCAGGTGTCGAGGTCGCCGTGGGCGGTGAAATAGCCCACCGCGCCGCCGTAGCTGCCGCGGCGTTTACCTTCGGCGGCGGCAATCAGCTGCATGGCGCGGACCTTCGGCGCGCCGCTGAGGGTGCCCATATTCATGCAGGCGCGATAGGCGTGGAGGACGTCGAGATCCTGACGCAATTCGCCTACTACACGGGAGACCAGATGCATCACGAAGGAGTAGCGGTCAACCTTGGTTAAATCAGCGACATAGCGGCTGCCCGGGGTGCAGATGCGCGCCAGGTCATTACGCGCCAGGTCCACCAGCATCAGGTGTTCGGAAAGCTCTTTATGATCGGTGCGCATTTCCAGCTCGATGCGGCTGTCGAGGTCGCGATCCAGCGAGCCGTCGGCGCGGCGGCCGCGTGGCCGGGTGCCGGCGATGGGGTAGATCTCAATCTGACGGCTGACGGCATCATACTTCAGCGAGCTTTCCGGCGAGGCGCCGAACAGGGTGAAATCATTGTCCTGCATAAAGAACATGTACGGGCTGGGGTTGCTCTTCTTCAGCACATCATAAGCGGCCAGCGGCGATGGGCAGGGCAGCGAGAAGCGGCGGGAAGGAACCACCTGGAAGATTTCCCCGGCGCGGATCGCGCGCTGCATTTTGCGCACCACCGCGCCGTACTCTTCATCGCTCTGGTCAACGTCGCAGCGCATTTCGGCCACGGTGTTAACCGGTAGCGGCGCCGGCGGCTCGTTCAGCTGCTGACGCAGCTGGCTCAGGCGCTGCTCCAGGCGCTGTTTTTCACTCTCCAGCGGGGTGAACAGGCTGGCCTGAATGCGGGTATGCTTGGTCTGATGGTCGATGACCAGCAGGGTTTCCGCCAGATAGAAGCAGTAGTCCGGGCAGGCGGTGTCGCTTTGCAACTGGGGAAGATCTTCAAAACCGGCCACCAGGTCATAGGCGAACAGGCCGCCGAAGAACATCGCTTCGCGCTCGTTGTCCGGAACGCTCACCAGCTCCTGCAGGAGACGGAAGGCGTCAAACACCGACAGTGAGCAGAGACGGGCGTCTTCATCGAGCAGGGCGCTGACGGCCGGGAAGGTCAGGATGCGGCCGTTGGGCTGGCGCTGATTGTTGATCCCGGAGGGCAGCGCGCCGTCCAGTAATTCCAGCAGCGCCGCGCCGTTGGCTGAGAGGGCCTGAATAGTGACAGTGTCACCAAGGGCCGTAATGCGCAGCGCGCTATCGACCAGCAGTAGGCTTTTTAAGTCATCTTTGCTGTCGATGTCAGCGGATTCCAGCAGCAGCGTCGCCGGACGGGCGCCGCACAGTTGGTGGAATAACGCCGTCGGGTTCTCCCGGTAGATGGCGTCGCTGGTGAGAAGCTCGAGTGCCGGTTTGGATGTTTGCATTATTGTTCTCGCCTGTTCGTATTATTTTTGTCCAATAAAAAGCCCGCTCATTGGCGGGCCGGGTATCTGTATGCTGAATGCAAAACGCGATCACGCCGCCCGTCGTCAGGAGGTGCGCCACCAGCTGTGCAGAGTGATAAAGTGCATTTTCATCGTGATACCCCTTCATGTGAACTTGCGTACTAGTTAACTAGTTCAATGGAATAAAGTCAACCCTTGTTTGCAGATTTTCTCTGCCTGTCGGTATGATAATGCGCTTATTTACGTTGATGTCCAGCAGGAGTCCTTTTGAGCGACAGCCAATACGCAGTGATTTACGATCTGCACAGCCATACCACCGCCTCTGACGGGCGGCTGACTCCGCAGGAACTGGTCCATCGCGCCCATGAGATGCGCGTCGGCACCCTGGCGATCACCGACCATGACAGCGTGGCGGCGATCCCGGCGGCCCGGGAGGAGATCGCCCGCGCCGGATTACCCTTGACCCTGGTGAACGGCGTCGAGATTTCCACCCTCTGGGAGAATCACGAGATTCATATTGTGGGTCTGAATATTGATATTGCGCACCCAACGATGACCGCCCTGCTGGAGGAGCAGAAAGCGCGGCGCCAGCAGCGCGGTCAGATGATTGCCGAGCGCCTGGAGAAGGCGCGGATCCCCGGCGCCTGGGAAGGGGCGCTGCGACTGGCGGACGGTGGCGCCGTCACCCGCGGCCATTTTGCCCGTTTTCTGGTGGAGGCCGGCCATGCGAAAAACATGGCGGAAGTCTTCAAAAAATACCTTGCCCGCGGGAAAACCGGTTACGTGCCGCCGCAGTGGTGTACAATAAAACAAGCGATTGATGTGATTCATCATTCTGGCGGCAAGGCGGTGATTGCCCATCCCGGGCGCTACGATCTTTCCGCCAAGTGGTTGAAGCGACTGTTGGCCCACTTTAGCGAGCAGGGCGGTGATGCCATGGAAGTGGCCCAGTGTCAGCAGGCGCCCCATGAACGCGCCCAGCTGGCCACCCTGGCCGTGCAGTTTGGTCTTCTGGCGTCGCAGGGATCCGATTTTCATCAGCCCTGCGCGTGGATCGAACTTGGCCGTAAGCTCTGGCTTCCTGCCGGCGTGGAAGGCGTCTGGCACAGTTGGGAAGCGGCCGCCGAATAAAAATTGAGAGGGAAGTATGAGCCAGTTTTTTTATATCCATCCGGATAACCCGCAGGCGCGGTTGATTAACCAGGCGGTGGAGATTGTGCGTAAGGGCGGGGTGATCGTTTATCCTACCGACTCCGGCTACGCGCTGGGCTGCAAAATTGAAGACAAGGGGGCGATGGAGCGGATCTGCCGCATTCGTCAGCTGCCGGACGGCCACAACTTTACCCTGATGTGCCGCGATCTGTCCGAGCTGTCAACTTACGCTTTTGTGGATAATGTGGCGTTTCGCCTGATGAAAAACAACACGCCGGGCAACTATACCTTTATCCTTAAGGGGACCAAAGAGGTGCCGCGTCGGCTGCTGCAGGAGAAGCGTAAAACCATCGGCATGCGCGTCCCGTCTAACCCCATCGCTCAGGCGTTGCTCGAGACCTTAGGCGAGCCGATGCTCTCCACGTCGCTGATGCTGCCCGGCAGCGACTTTACCGAATCCGACCCGGAAGAGATCAAAGATCGTCTGGAGAAAGTGGTGGACCTCATCATTCACGGCGGTTTCCTTGGGCAGCAGCCGACCACGGTTATCGATCTCACTGAAGACACCCCGGTGGTGCTGCGCGAAGGCGTCGGCGACGTGAGGCCGTTTCTCTAAGGCTATCTGCCGGGCGGTGCATCATGCGCCGTCCGGTACCCCGCGTTTTCGCCCCGACGGCACGATAATCATCCATAGCGCTACACAAACCAGCAGCGCGCCGAGAATCAATCCTTCCTCCACCGTCTCTCCGAGGCAGAGATAGCCCCACAGCGCCGCAAAAGGTGGGATCAAAAAGGTCACCGACAGCGAACGCAGCGGCCCTATATCTGCAATCAAGCGGAAGTAGAGAATATACCCTGCCGCCGTGCAGACCACGCCCAGCATGACTATCGCTATCCACGGCAGACTCTGCCGCCAGTCTACGGCAGGCCCATGCCAGCAGGACCAGAGAAAGAAAGGAAACAGAAACAGCGTGGCGCCGACCTGGCTACCCAGCGCGACGCGTTCAGCCTCGAGGCCGCCTCGCTGCTGGATCCAGCGGCGGGTCAGAAAGCCGGCCAGACCGTAACAGGCGGTCGCGGTCAGGCAGGCGCCAATCCCCGGCAGCAGCAGGGCGGCGCTAAGGCCAGATGTCGGGCGCGCGATCACCGCCACGCCAATGGCGCCCAGTATCGCGCCGCCGCCTTTGCGCAGGGTTAACGGTTCTGCAAAGCATAACGCGCCGATCAGCACCCCCATCATCGGCGCCGTGGCGTTAAGCGTGGCGGAGTACCCTGCCGGCAGCCATTGCGCGGCAAGGCAGTACATGAGAAAAGGAAGGCCTGAATTAATGACCCCCAGCTGCAGAGTGGATGTGAATTTTCCCTGATACCCGCTCCATTTACCCTGCACGCCGAGTAACAGCCCGAGCGCGATAGCGGCGAACAGTACGCGAAGAAAAGCGCTGGTCATCGCCCCGAAGGCCGGGGTGGTGATGCGCATAAACAAAAAGCTGGCGCCCCAGAGGGCGGCGAGCAGCAGCAGGCGGCCATAGTCGATAACACGCATGATTGACTCCTTGTAGTCACGAAGGAAGTCAACTGTAGAACCCACGAGCAGCGTCCGACAAACGCGTTATGCTTACATGATTAAGTTTTTCTTAACTGAGGTTCCATACCCATGAAACTCCCGCCGCTGAATGCGTTGCGCTGCTTTGAGGCGGCGGCGCGGCTGCTCAGCCTGAAGCTGGCCGCCAGTGAGCTTTGCGTCACGCCCAGCGCCGTCAGCCAGCAGATTGCCCGCCTTGAGGAGACGCTGAATGTCCCGCTATTTATCCGTACTCCGCGACGGTTACAGTTAACGGCGGTGGGAGAGATCTACCTGCGGGCCATTCAGCCGGCGTTTCATCAGATAGCTGCCGCCACCCAGCGTCTGCAGGTGCCCCCGGGACCAGAAAAGGTAGCTATCAGCTGTACCAGCGGCTTCGCCATTCAGTGGCTGCTGCCGCGGCTGGCTGATTTTGAACGACGCTATCCGCAGATAGAGATCCAGATCGGCACCACCAACCGGCGAGTGGATTTGCTGAGTGAAGGGATCGATTTTGCCGTGCGTCATGGTGTCGGCGGCTGGCCGGAACTGCAGGCTTACCGCCTGCTGGATGACGACCTGATGCCGGTCTGTAGCCCGCAGCTGATCGCTCCGCGCCGGACGCTCACCGATGCGAGCGATCTACTGCAGTATCCGCTGCTGCACGATGAACATCGTGAAGACTGGGCGCTGTGGTGTGAGGCCGTGGGGCTGGCGCCGCACATCGCGCGGCGTGGGCCGGTGTTCACTGATTCCAACGGCGTGACGGAGGCGGCGTTCGCCGGTATGGGGATGGCATTGCTGCGACGCTCATTCATAGCGCCTGCGCTGACGCAGGGGCGGCTGGTTAATCCTCTGGCGCAGCCCATCGCCTGTCCGCTGGCCTATCATCTGGTTTACCACGAGACCGCGCTGCTGGCGCCTGCCAACCGCTGTTTTCGCGACTGGCTGCTTGGCCAGCGCCCGGCCGTTGCTGAGGAGCGCGCGTAGTGAGGGGGGCGCTGTCCGATAAAGATCTGTATGCGTGAATGGGCACAGGAGAATGAGGAAAATCTGTTCCATACTAAAGACGGGGCGCGGCGAACAGAAGCTTTCCCGACGAAGTTAGTGTAGTATGTTCGGCCACGAATACGGGCTCGCGGTGGATATCCTGAACGCGCCGACGAGACTTTACGTTAAAAGTATATACGTAACAATGAGTTGTGCTTTTGGCCTCATTGTTTCATAAAGCATACCAGACGCCTGGGAAGGCGACACCTTAAGGAAGCTCAATGAGCGAGAAACTGCAAAAAGTGCTGGCCCGCGCCGGCCACGGCTCCCGCCGTGAAATTGAAGCGAAAATCGAAGCTGGCCGCGTCAGCGTCGACGGCAAAATCGCCACCCTCGGCGATCGTGTGGAAATTGTCCCTGGTTTAAAAATTCGTATCGATGGTCATCTGATCTCGGTGAAAGAGTCTGCCGAGCAGATCTGCCGCGTGCTGGCTTACTATAAGCCGGAAGGCGAGCTGTGCACCCGTAACGATCCGGAAGGACGCCCGACGGTGTTTGATCGTCTGCCTAAACTGCGCGGCGCGCGCTGGATTGCCGTTGGTCGTCTGGACGTGAATACCTGCGGCCTGCTGCTGTTCACCACCGATGGCGAACTGGCCAACCGCCTGATGCACCCGAGCCGTGAAGTCGAGCGTGAGTACGCCGTTCGCGTTTTCGGCCAGGTGGATGATGATAAGCTGCGCCAGCTGTCGCGCGGCGTACAGTTAGAAGATGGTCCGGCAGCGTTTAAAACCATCAAATTCACCGGCGGCGAAGGGATTAACCAGTGGTATAACGTTACCCTGACCGAAGGGCGTAACCGCGAAGTGCGTCGCCTGTGGGAAGCGGTCGGCGTGCAGGTCAGCCGTCTGATCCGCGTGCGCTACGGCGATATTCTGCTGCCGAAAGGCCTGCCGCGCGGCGGCTATACCGAGCTGGACCTGGCGCAGACCAACTACCTGCGCGAGCTGGTGGAGCTCACGCCGGAAACCAGCTCTAAGGTTGCCGTCGAGAAAGACCGTCGGCGGTTGAAAGCCAATCAGATCCGTCGAGCGGTGAAGCGTCATAGCCAGACCAGTGCTAATCCGCGCCAGGGTAACAACAGCAACCGTCGTTCCAGTACTCGCAATAAGACTAACGGTTAATGTTATGCGTTCCGGTGACTTGCCGCCGGAACGCGTACTTCCTTCCGCGCTATCAGGCCCTCAGTAGTCAATCCCCATCTGCGCTTTAATCCCGGCATCAAATGCATGCTTGACCGGACGCAGTTCGCTGACGGTATCGGCCAGTTCAATAATATCGCGATGACAGCCGCGGCCGGTGATGATCACCGACTGATGGGCAGGGCGCTCACGCAGGGCGCTCAGTACCGACTCCAGCGGCAGGTAATCATACGCCACCATGTAGGTCAGCTCGTCCAGCAGCACCAGATCGAGCTGGTCGTCAGCGAGCATACGGCGGGCATGCTCCCAGACCGCCAGGCAGGCGGCGGTGTCGCTGTCGCGATCCTGGGTGTTCCAGGTGAAGCCGGTGGCCATCACCTGAAATTCGACGCCGTGAGGCTCCAGCAGATTACGCTCGCCGTTAGGCCAGGTCCCCTTGATAAACTGGATCACGCCGACTTTTTTGCCATGGCCGACGGCGCGGGTCGCGGTGCCAAAGGCGGCGGTGGTTTTGCCTTTGCCGTTGCCGGTAAAGACCATCACAATGCCGCGCTCGTCCTGGGCCGCCGCCACCCGGGCGTCAACTTTATCTTTCAGCCGCTGCTGGCGTTCGCGGTAGCGTTCATCACTCATTGGGCAATTCCTGGTTTACGTCCCGGTTGGGCGTCGAAGGTCATTCCCGTCTTGCGACGACTGTCGTCACCCATCAGCCACAGATAGACGGGCATAATGTCAGCGGGGGTTTTCAGTTTCAGCGGATCTTCCGTCGGGAACGCGCTGGCGCGCATTCCGGTGCGAGTGCCGCCGGGGTTGATACAGTTTACCCGCAGGTGGCGGCTTTGATACTCGTCGGCCAGCACCTGCATCATCCCTTCGGTAGCGAATTTGGAAACGGCATAGGCGCCCCAGTTGGCGCGGCCCTGACGACCGACGCTGGATGAGGTGAAGACCAGCGAGCCCGATTCCGAACGGAGTAATAAAGGAAGAAGCGCCTGGGTCAGCATAAAGGTGCCATTAACGTTCACCTGCATCACCTGCTGCCAGACCTCCGGCTTCTGCTCTTCCATTGGGCAGATGTCGCCGAGCAGGCCAGCGTTATGCAGCACGCCGTCAAGGCGGGGATAGTGCATGCTGATCTGCTGCGCCAGCTGCTGGCACGCCTGGGGCGTACAGGTGAGCAGGTCGAGGGTAAACCAGCGAGGGGGAATACCACCCTCACGCTCAATCTCCTGGGCGACGGTGCGCAGTTTGTCGTCGTTGCGACCCAGCAGGATAACGCTGGCGCTATAGCGCGCGTAGGTCAGGGCCGCTTCACGACCAATCCCGTCGCTGGCCCCGGTGACCAGGATGATGCGATCTTTCAGCAAGTGACGTTGTGGTTGATAATGCACGGCAACTCCTTGGGCGATCGGTTCCCGATCGCGCTTCATCTTTGGTATCTCACTTTTGCGCTGTTATGCCTGAAAGCGCCCGCCATTGCAATCGGCGAAGCGGAAAGTATTCACAAAATTAATATCTTGCAACGATTTCAGCCGCGCGAAAAAAAAACGGAATCCGCTGCGCAGAGAACACAAAGCACAAAGACTTCTCGCCAGCGGCTGAGGTACACTGTGCAGCAACGTCAGTGCTTTACACAAGGTGAAAACGTGGAATTACTTGCTCAGTACGGCTTATTTTTAGCCAAGATCGCGACGGTTGTCGTCGCCATCGCGGTGATTGCCGCTATTATCGTCAACCTCGCTCAGCGCAAGAAGCAGCGCGGCGAGCTGCGGGTGACCAATCTTAGCGAGCATTATAAAGAGATGAAGGAATCGCTGGCGGTGGCGCTGCTGGACGGCCCGCAGCAGAAGCAGTGGCATAAGGCGCAGAAGAAAAAGCAAAAACAAGAGGCGAAGGCGGCCAAAGCGCGGGCGAAGCTGGGTAATGCCGAGCCGGAAGGCAAGCCGCGCGCCTGGGTGCTGGATTTCAAAGGCAGTATGGATGCCCATGAGGTCAATAGCCTGCGGGAAGAGATCACCGCGGTACTGGCGGCGGCGAAAGCGCGCGATCAGGTGGTGATTCGCCTGGAAAGCCCCGGCGGGGTGGTGCACGGCTACGGTCTGGCCGCCTCTCAGCTGCAGCGCTTGCGCGACAAGCAGATCCCGCTGACGGTGGCGGTCGACAAAGTGGCGGCCAGCGGCGGCTATATGATGGCCTGCGTGGCGAACAAAATTGTCTCGGCGCCGTTTGCGATCCTCGGCTCTATTGGTGTGGTGGCGCAGATCCCGAACCTGCACCGCTTCCTGAAGAATAAAGATATCGATATCGAACTGCACACCGCCGGGCAGTACAAACGAACGCTCACCATGCTGGGCGAAAATACCGAGGAAGGGCGGCGCAAGTTCCGCGAGGATCTTAATGAGACACATCATTTGTTCAAGGATTTCGTCCACCGGATGCGTCCGGGACTTGATATTGAGCAGGTGGCCACCGGCGAACACTGGTACGGGGTGCAGGCGCTGGAAAAAGGTCTGGTGGATGCGGTTGAAACCAGCGATGAGCTGCTGCTGGGGCTGATGGAGAGCCACGAGGTGATCGGGGTGCGTTATCAACAGCGTAAGAAGATGCTCGACCGCTTTACCGGTAGCGCGGCGGAGAGCGCCGATCGGCTTCTGCTGCGCTGGTGGCAGCGCGGTCAGAAACCGCTGATGTAAATAACATAACGCGAGGCCTGGGCCTCGCGTTATTGTTTTCATTGGTCTTAATCGACCAGGTGGTACTTGTCCGACAGCTCGTGAGCAAGATACTTAAACATGTTAAATACCGCTGTACTCTTCGGCGTCGGTAGTCCCTGCTCATCAAGGTAAAACTCACCGCTAAACACCAGGACATTGTTGCGCTGAACGACGTCGGTGGCTTCGATACCGGCTAACGTATCCTCATGTTCGCGAATAAGTTTGTTGGCTTTTTCGAGCAGCGTCTGGCGATCGATTGGTTGGGTTGTACCTTGCATAACGGACTCCTCTTTTTCTCCGCGCGTAGTTTACGCCGCGCGGCGGCGTGGGGCAAATTTTCCATGCATAAATCAGGGGTAATGGTAACCAGTGGAGAAACAGCCGTTTACTGGCGGGATTTGCTTTTGCATGCTAATAAAGTTGCGTAACGAATTTTATCAGGTACAGTGTGACGCTTTCGGCGATCTGGCAACAGATTTGCTTGACATTCGGCCAAAAATTCTTCGTGCTATGTCACCTGACGAGAAAAAGTCAGCAAACTCAAGCGCCTGGTTTTACGGAGATGAAACGGGTGTTCAGGGTTGATATTCACCGACGGTGCCGCAACATATGAGGCAGTCGCCAGTGGAGGGTGTATGAATGTGCGATGTATTCCTGGATGAATCAAATTAGGTAAAGGTGAATATGGGTAAAGCTCTCGTTATCGTTGAGTCCCCGGCAAAAGCCAAAACGATCAATAAGTATCTGGGTAATGACTACGTGGTGAAATCCAGCGTCGGTCATATCCGCGATTTGCCGACCAGTGGATCAGCTTCCAAAAAGAGCGCCGACTCTACCGCCACCAAAGGGGCTAAAAAGCCTAAAAAGGACGAACGTAGTGCTCTGGTTAACCGTATGGGCGTGGACCCATGGCATGACTGGAATGCGCACTATGAAGTACTTCCGGGTAAAGAAAAGGTAGTTTCAGAACTCAAACAGTTGGCGGAAAAAGCTGACCACATCTATCTCGCAACCGACCTTGACCGCGAAGGGGAAGCCATTGCCTGGCACCTGCGGGAAGTCATCGGCGGCGATGAACAGCGTTACAGCCGCGTGGTGTTCAATGAGATCACCAAAAACGCTATTCGTCAGGCCTTTGAAAAGCCGGGCGAACTGAATATCGATCGGGTTAACGCCCAGCAGGCGCGTCGTTTTATGGACCGCGTGGTGGGCTATATGGTTTCGCCGCTGCTGTGGAAAAAAATCGCCCGTGGTCTTTCTGCCGGGCGCGTGCAGTCCGTCGCGGTCCGCCTGGTGGTGGAGCGTGAACGTGAAATTAAAGCGTTCGTCCCGGAAGAGTACTGGGAAGTCGACGCCAGCACCACCACGCCGGGCGGTGACGCCCTGCCGCTGCAGGTGACCCATAAGGACGATAAGCCGTTCCGTCCGGTCAGCCGCGATGAGACCATGGCGGCGGTATCGCTGCTGGAAAAAGCCAGCTACAGCGTACTGGAGCGTGAAGATAAGCCGACCAGCAGCAAGCCGGGCGCGCCGTTCATCACCTCCACCCTGCAGCAGGCGGCCAGCACCCGTCTGGGCTTCGGCGTGAAAAAGACCATGATGATGGCTCAGCGACTCTATGAGGCAGGGCACATCACCTATATGCGTACCGACTCCACCAACCTGAGTCAGGACGCGCTGAACATGGTTCGCGGCTACATCAGCGACAAATTTGGCAAAAAATATCTGCCGGATAGCGCGAACCAGTACGCCAGCAAAGAAAACTCGCAGGAAGCGCACGAAGCGATTCGTCCGTCTGATGTGAACGTGCTGGCGGAAACGCTGAAAGATATGGAAGCGGATGCGCAGAAGCTTTATCAGCTGATCTGGCGCCAGTTTGTCGCCTGTCAGATGACGCCGGCGCAGTACGACTCCACCACGCTGACCGTGGCTGCGGGTGATTTCAAACTGAAAGCGCGCGGTCGCACTTTACGTTTCGACGGCTGGACAAAAGTCATGCCGGCGCTGCGCAAGGGCGATGAAGACCGAACGCTGCCGCTGGTCAAACAGGGCGACCGCCTGAGCCTGGTGGAGCTGACGCCTGCGCAGCACTTTACCAAGCCGCCGGCGCGTTTCAGCGAGGCCTCGCTGGTGAAAGAGCTGGAAAAACGCGGGATTGGCCGTCCGTCGACCTACGCGTCGATCATTTCGACCATTCAGGATCGCGGCTACGTGCGGGTGGAAAATCGTCGTTTTTACGCCGAAAAAATGGGCGAGATCGTTACCGACCGGCTGGAAGAAAACTTCCGCGATCTGATGAACTACGATTTTACCGCGCAGATGGAGGATCGCCTCGACCAGGTTGCGAACCACCAGGCCGAGTGGAAAGAGGTGCTGAACCACTTCTTCGGCGATTTTACCACCCAGCTGGCGACGGCAGAGAAAGATCCGGAAGAGGGCGGCATGCAGCCGAACCCGATGGTGCTTACCAGCATCGACTGCCCGACCTGCGGCCGTAAAATGGGGATCCGTACCGCCAGCACCGGCGTTTTCCTCGGCTGTTCGGGCTATGCCTTGCCGCCGAAAGAGCGGTGCAAAACCACCATCAACCTGGTGCCGGAGAACGAAGTCCTCAACGTGCTGGAAGGCGATGACGCGGAAACCAACGCGCTGCGCGCCAAACGTCGCTGCCAGAAGTGTGGGACGGCGATGGACAGCTACCTTATCGATCCTAAGCGTAAGCTGCATGTCTGTGGTAATAACCCGACCTGCGACGGCTACGAGATTGAAGAGGGCGAATTCCGCATCAAGGGCTATGATGGCCCGGTGGTGGAGTGCGAGAAGTGCGGTTCTGAAATGCACCTGAAAATGGGGCGTTTCGGTAAATACATGGCCTGTACCAACGACGAGTGTAAGAACACGCGTAAGATCCTGCGCAATGGCGAAGTGGCTCCGCCGAAGGAAGATCCGGTGCCGCTGCCGGAGCTGCCGTGTGAGAAGTCTGACGCCTACTTTGTGCTGCGCGACGGGGCGGCGGGCGTCTTCCTGGCGGCCAACACCTTCCCGAAATCACGGGAAACGCGTGCGCCGCTGGTGGAGGAGCTGTACCGCTTCCGCGATCGTCTGCCGGAAAAACTGCGTTATCTCGCCGATGCGCCGCAGCAGGATCCGGAAGGCAATAAAACGCTGGTACGCTTTAGCCGTAAAACCAAGCAGCAGTACGTGGCGTCCGAAAAAGAGGGCAAAGCGACCGGCTGGTCAGCTTTCTTTATCGACGGTAAGTGGACGGAAGCCAAAAAGTAATGGCGTTCGTTCGGGCAGGAAAAGCGCGCTTTTCCTGCTCAGGCGACCGGCAGAGAGAGTGCATTTCTCTGCCGTGTCGTCTTCCCCCCTTTGCGTTAATTTCCTCCCCTTATAACCACCTATATTATTTTTCGTTAGCGTCTATACAGTGTTGATATAAATGATATAGTGGTTATAGTTAATGCCTTTTTTATTATTAAAACGTCTTATACATCATCGCTTTCAGGATGCATTGCGGCGCCACTATGGCCAACTGCCGGGAGCCCAGGGCCTTCATCGGCGACAAGTTGCCTGAACGTAAAGTGTATTAAGCGGCTTCATTTTACGCGCAAACGGATATCAGCCATGAAACTACAACAGCTTCGCTACATCGTTGAGGTGGTTAACCATAACCTGAATGTTTCATCCACCGCCGAAGGGCTCTATACCTCCCAGCCGGGTATCAGTAAGCAGGTCCGCATGCTGGAGGATGAGCTGGGCATTCAGATCTTTGCCCGCAGCGGTAAACACTTAACCCAGGTGACGCCGGCCGGGCAGGAGATCATCCGCATCGCCCGCGAAGTGCTGTCGAAAGTCGATGCCATCAAATCTGTCGCCGGAGAGCATACCTGGCCTGACAAAGGGTCTCTTTACGTCGCCACCACCCATACCCAGGCGCGCTATGCGTTACCGGGAGTGATCAAGGGGTTTATTGAACGCTACCCGCGGGTGTCGCTGCATATGCATCAGGGCTCGCCGACTCAGATTGCGGAGGCTGTGTCGAAAGGCAATGCCGATTTCGCCATCGCCACCGAGGCGCTGCATCTGTATGACGATCTGGTGATGCTGCCATGCTATCACTGGAACCGGTCGATTGTAGTGACCCCCGAGCATCCTCTGGCCACCAAGGGCTCGGTGTCCATAGAGGAACTGGCCCAGTATCCATTGGTAACCTATACCTTTGGTTTTACCGGCCGCTCCGAACTGGATACCGCGTTTAACCGTGCGGGCCTGACGCCGCGCATTGTTTTTACCGCCACCGATGCCGACGTCATCAAAACCTATGTTCGCCTGGGGCTGGGGGTAGGGGTAATCGCCAGCATGGCGGTGGATCCGGTCTCTGACCCGGATCTGGTGAAGCTGGATGCGAACGGTATTTTCAGCCACAGCACCACTAAGATAGGTTTCCGCCGCAGCACCTTCTTACGAAGCTATATGTATGATTTTATTCAACGTTTTGCTCCCCATTTGACCAGGGACGTGGTAGATACCGCGGTGGCTTTACGCTCGAATGAAGATATTGAAGCGATGTTCAAAGATATAAAACTTCCGGAAAAATAACCCTGAAAATAATAATGGCACTCCCTGCGAGGAGTGCCATTAACTATGATGGACTGTATTTAACAACTTAAACCTCGAACCAATCACAAAATTAATAATTTTTGGCAACACGTTTTTCATTATGCCCGCCGCGATCAAATAACCGGTTAAATATATTCCATCAGGCCTAAATTCACTGGATTAATCTTTTATCCATAATTAAGATTTATCTGTACCTGATGATTTGAGCAATTGGTGGTGACAATATGATAAGTAATATCGATTACATGAAACTGGCGATGTCATACGAGAATGACAAAACCGAAATCGATCCCGTTCTGCGTAGTCGCGTATGGGGCGTAGTGTTGGTAGGGTTGGCGATGTTCTGGAGCATCATCGCGCTCACCATCTGCAACATCTGGATTGTCAGCTAAAGCTGTAGGTCATCGTTGTAGATACATGTCATTTTTATGACAGTGAAAGGAAACTGTAATATAAAATCAGTGACCGGCAATACAGGGAGAATATATTTTGCCGCTGGATTCATCCAACCTGAAATCACTCATCAGAGCTAATCCCTGCCCGCTGGCCGATTAGCTCTTTTTTTGTCCTCGTGTACTAATACAATATCGGCATACGCCCTCTTTGCACTATTTTGGTGCTATTTCGCCTGCTCTCGGTTAATTCCCGTTTCCTCTCTCTCTGTCTCATCGTATTTAGCAATTTGGGTTGTTATCAAAGTGTTATGCTCAGTATGTGTTATCTTTAATGGAGACCCTGAGGAGAATCAGGGTATGCCATCCCTGAGATAAAGGAGGAGCTATGTCGTCAACCCTACGAGAAGCCAGTAAGGACACGCTGCAGGTCAACGATAAAACCTGGCATTACTACAGCCTGCCGTTGGCGGAGAAGCAGCTGGGCGAGATCAGTCGACTGCCCAAGTCGCTGAAGGTGCTGATGGAGAACCTGCTGCGCTGGCAGGACGGTGACTCGGTAACTGAAGAAGATATTCGCGCCCTGGCCGGCTGGCTGCAACAGGCCCATGCCGACCGGGAAATCGCCTACCGTCCGGCACGCGTCCTGATGCAGGACTTTACCGGCGTGCCGGCGGTAGTGGATCTGGCCGCCATGCGCGAGGCGGTGAAACGCCTTGGCGGCGATACGGCGAAGGTTAATCCGCTATCGCCGGTTGACCTGGTTATCGACCACTCGGTGACCGTTGACCGCTTCGGCGACGACGAGGCCTTCGAAGACAACGTCCGCCTGGAAATGGAGCGGAACCACGAACGCTACGCTTTTCTGCGCTGGGGGCAGCAGGCCTTCAGCCGCTTCAGCGTGGTGCCGCCGGGCACCGGTATTTGCCACCAGGTGAACCTGGAATACCTTGGCCGGGCGGTCTGGAGCGAGGAGGTGAACGGCCAGTGGATGGCGTGGCCGGATACGCTGGTGGGCACTGACTCCCATACCACCATGATTAATGGTCTTGGCGTGCTGGGCTGGGGCGTGGGCGGGATTGAAGCGGAAGCCGCTATGCTGGGCCAGCCGGTGTCAATGCTGATCCCCGATGTTGTGGGCTTTAAGCTCAGCGGCAAACTGCGCGAAGGCATCACCGCCACTGACCTGGTACTGACGGTTACCCAAATGCTGCGTCAGCATGGCGTCGTCGGCAAGTTTGTTGAATTCTACGGTGACGGCCTGGATACCTTACCCCTTGCCGACAGGGCGACCATCGCCAATATGGCGCCGGAGTATGGCGCCACCTGTGGCTTTTTCCCTATCGATGACGTAACGCTCAGCTATATGCGTCTCAGCGGCCGTAGCGAAGAACAGGTCGCGCTGGTGGAAGCCTACGCTAAAGCCCAGGGCATGTGGCGCCAGCCTGGCGATGAGCCGGTCTTTACCAGTACCCTGGCGCTGGATATGAGCAGCGTCGAAGCGAGCCTCGCCGGGCCGAAGCGACCGCAGGATCGCGTGGCGCTGGGCGATGTTCCGAAAGCCTTCGCCGCCAGCGGCGAGCTGGAGGTTAACCACCTTCAGCGTCAGCGTCAGCCGGTTGACTATACGCTGAACGGGCATCACTATTCGCTACCGGATGGCGCGGTGGCTATTGCAGCGATTACCTCCTGCACCAATACCTCTAACCCCAGCGTGTTGATGGCCGCCGGCCTGCTGGCGAAAAAAGCCGTCGAACGCGGCCTGCAGCCGCAGCCGTGGGTGAAAGCTTCTCTGGCCCCAGGCTCGAAAGTGGTGTCGGATTATCTGGCCCATGCCGGCCTGACGCCTTACCTCGACCAGCTCGGCTTCAATCTGGTGGGATATGGTTGCACCACCTGTATCGGTAACTCCGGTCCATTGCCTGAACCTATCGAAGAAGCGATCAAAAAAGGCGATCTGACCGTCGGGGCAGTGCTCTCCGGTAACCGTAACTTCGAAGGGCGTATTCATCCGCTGGTGAAAACCAACTGGCTGGCCTCGCCGCCGTTGGTGGTCGCCTATGCGCTGGCGGGGAACATGAATATCGACCTCACCCGCGAGCCGTTGGGACAGGGCAAGAATGGCGAGCCGGTCTATCTGAAAGATATCTGGCCGAGCGGGGAGGAGATTGCCCGCGCGGTGGAACAGGTCTCCACCGAGATGTTCCGCAAAGAGTACGCAGAAGTGTTTTCCGGCACTGAGGAGTGGAAGGCGATCAAGGTGGAGGCGTCAGATACCTACGACTGGCAGGAGGACTCGACCTATATTCGCTTGTCGCCGTTCTTTGACGAGATGGGCGCCGAGCCGCTGCCGGTAGAGGATATTCGCGGCGCGCGGATCCTCGCCATGCTGGGCGACTCAGTCACCACGGACCACATTTCGCCGGCGGGGAGCATCAAAGCCGATAGTCCGGCAGGCCGCTATCTGCAGGAGCATGGGGTTGCCCGGCGCGACTTTAACTCCTATGGTTCCCGTCGCGGTAACCATGAGGTGATGATGCGTGGCACCTTCGCCAATATCCGCATTCGTAACGAAATGGTCCCAGGGGTGGAAGGGGGCATGACCCGCCATCTGCCGGATCCTGAACCGATGGCGATTTACGATGCGGCGATGCTGTACAAGGCTGAGGGCACACCGCTGGCGGTGATTGCCGGTAAGGAGTATGGCTCAGGTTCCAGCCGTGACTGGGCGGCGAAGGGGCCGCGCCTGCTGGGGATTCGGGTAGTGATCGCCGAGTCCTTCGAGCGTATCCACCGTTCCAACCTGATCGGAATGGGCATCTTGCCGCTGGAGTTCCCGCAGGGCGTCACCCGCAAAACGCTGCGGTTGACCGGGGAAGAGCGGATTGATATCAGCAATCTGCAGTCGCTTCAGCCTGGCGCTACGGTGCCGGTGACCCTGACTCGCGCTGACGGCTCGCAGGAAGCGATCCCTTGTCGGTGCCGTATCGACACGGCGACCGAACTCACCTACTACCGCAACGACGGCATCCTGCACTACGTTATTCGTAATATGCTGTGAAACAAAGGGCCAGCATCGCTGGCCCTTTTTCGGTTATTCCACCAGTTTATTCCGTCGGCTTGCTGTTCAGCAGATGGCCCATCTTGGCGGCTTTGGTGTCCAGATAGTGAGCGTTTTTCGGGTTACGCCCGACGATCAGCGGCACCCGCTCCACAATGTTGATCCCGGCTTCGGTAAGAATTTCCACTTTTTTCGGGTTATTGGTTAATAACCGCACCTGCTCAACGTTGAGCAATTTGAACATGTCGGCGCACAAGGTGAAATCGCGCTCATCGGCGGCGAAGCCAAGCTGATGGTTCGCTTCGACGGTGTCGTAGCCCTGATCCTGCAGCGCGTAGGCGCGGATCTTATTCAATAAACCAATGTTGCGTCCTTCCTGGCGGTGATAGAGCAGGATCCCCCGACCTTCTTCAGCGATATGCGACAGAGCCGCTTCCAGTTGAAAGCCGCAATCACAGCGCAGGCTAAACAGGGCATCGCCCGTCAAACACTCTGAATGTACGCGGGCGAGGACCGGCGACTGCCCTGATATATCGCCATACACCAGCGCGACATGATCCTGTCCGGTTGCCAGTTCTTCAAAACCCACCATCAGGAAATCGCCCCAGGGGGTTGGCAGTTTGGCTTCTGCCACACGTTTAAGCTGCATGTGATTCTCCAGATTCTGTCAGCACCTGACTGTGCTTTCTGTTTCCCGCTATTTTGCCACAACGCCTGGACGTTCTCCTAATCGCGAACGGTTAGCCGTGTGGAAAGCGCACAAACGATCTACTTTCCGCTATGATGTTCATCTACAAGGAGAAGGAGAGAAAATGCTGTTGATAGCCCGACGAACTGCTCTCGCGGCGGCGCTGCTGCTGGTTATGCCCCTCACGGTCTGGCTTTCCGGGTGGCTGTGGCAGCCAGGACTGCCGGTTGCCATGTTGAAAAGCCTGTGGTGGGTGACGGAAACGGTGACCCAGCCGTGGGGAATTATCACTCATGTCGTGCTTTGCGGCTGGTTCCTCTGGTGTCTGCGCTTTCGGCTGCGCGCGGCGTTGATCCTGTTCCTTATCCTTGCCGCCGCTATCCTGGCGGGACAGGGGGCGAAATCCTGGGTCAAGGCGCGGGTCCAGGAGCCGAGACCGTTCGTCATCTGGCTGGAAAACACAAGGCAGGTGCCGGTGACGCAATTCTACGCGTTAAAGCGTAAAGAACGCGCTAAACTGGTGCATGAACAGCTGGCGCAGGCGCAGGACATTCCGTCATTTTTACGCAAACACTGGCAGAAGGAGACGGGGTTTGCTTTCCCGTCAGGTCACACCATGTTTGCCGCCAGCTGGGCGTTACTCGCTGCGGGGCTGCTGTGGCCGCGTCGCCGCTGGGGCACAATCGCGGTGCTGCTGGTGTGGGCGACGGCGGTGATGGGCAGTCGCCTGGCGCTGGGCATGCACTGGCCGCTGGATCTCATCGTCGCCACGCTGATCTCCTGGCTGCTGGTCACGGTGGCCTGCTGGCTGACGCAGCGCCTTTGTGGGCCGCTCTCGCCGCCCGGAGAAGAGGCGCAGGATATTAAAAAACGGATGCCTGAAGCGGAATAATGTTGATTTTAGCGGCATCCGACCGCATATCCTGAAGAGTTGCCATGCTTTTTCATTCCACCGCTGCGGCGAAAATGATACTTTATAGGGCTGAAAGCGGGCTTTTTTCGCGCAACCCACATAACGGGAAGTCATGTGAAATATTTACTCATTTTCTTACTGGTGTTAGCAATCTTCGTCATTTCAGTGACGCTGGGGGCGCAGAATGACCAACAGGTCACTTTCAACTATTTACTCGCTCAGGGTGAATTCCGCATATCGACGCTGCTGGCGGTGCTGTTTGCCGCGGGCTTTGCCATTGGCTGGCTGATCTGCGGCCTGTTCTGGCTGCGGGTGCGTGTCTCACTGGCGCGCGCGGAGCGGAAAATTAAGCGTCTTGAGCATCAGATTGCCCCCGTCAGCCCGGCGGCTGTCGACGCAGGCGTGCCTGCGGTGAAGGAATAACCTCTTATGCTGGAGTTGTTGTTTCTGCTTTTACCCGTTGCCGCCGCTTACGGCTGGTACATGGGGCGCAGAAGTGCACAACAGTCCAAACAGGACGATGCGAGCCGCCTGTCGCGAGATTACGTGGCGGGGGTTAACTTCCTGCTCAGCAACCAGCAGGATAAAGCCGTCGACCTGTTCCTTGATATGCTGAAAGAGGATACCGGTACCGTTGAGGCGCACCTGACGCTCGGTAATTTGTTCCGTTCGCGCGGCGAAGTCGACCGCGCGATCCGAATTCACCAGAGCCTGATGGAAAGCGCGTCGTTAACCTACGATCAGCGCCTGTTGGCGGTGCAGCAGCTGGGACGGGATTATATGGCCGCCGGACTGTATGACCGCGCGGAAGACATGTTCAAACAGCTGGTGGATGAGACCGATTTCCGCCTCGGCGCGCTGCAGCAACTGCTGCAGATTTACCAGGCGACCAGCGACTGGCAGTCGGCTATTGAAGTGGCTGAACGGCTGGTGAAGCTGGGGAAAGAGAAACATCGTGGCGAAATCGCCAACTTCTGGTGCGAACTGGCCCTTCAGCAGATGGCAGCCAACGATCTGGATAAAGCGATGGCGTTGTTGAGAAAAGGCGCAGCCGCGGACCGCAACAGCGCCCGGGTATCGATCATGATGGGCCGGGTGTGGATGGAAAAGGGCGACTACGCCAAAGCGGTGGAGAGCCTCGAGCGGGTTATCGATCAGGATAAAGAGCTGGTGGGTGAAACGCTGGAGATGCTGCAGACCTGCTACCAGCAGCTCGGCAAAACCGATGAATGGGAAGTTTTTCTGCGCCGCTGCGTGGAGGAGAACGCCGGGGCGACCGCCGAACTGATGCTGGCGCAGATCCTTGAGCAGCGGGAAGGCGTCGAAGCGGCGCAAAACTACGTCACCCGGCAGCTGGAACGCCACCCGACCATGCGCGTCTTCCATAAGCTGATGGACTACCATCTCAACGAAGCGGAAGAAGGGCGGGCGAAAGAAAGCCTTGGGGTGCTGCGAAACATGGTTGGTGAGCAGGTGCGCAGCAAACCACGCTATCGCTGCCAGAAATGCGGGTTTACCGCTCATACACTCTACTGGCATTGTCCGTCCTGCCGCTCGTGGGCGACCATTAAACCCATTCGCGGTCTCGACGGCCAGTAAAGCCAAAAAAAAGGCCTCCGTTAGTTACAACATACTTATCGCTTCACTCCTCTCCAGGCGCGGCCCCGGCAGCGCCATCGTCCGGTCAGGGCAGGTACGGCAGTCTGTTATTTTGTTCGCTTCACAGGTAGAATGCTGCCCGTTTACCTTTTTTGCGCCACCCCGGCGCCCATCAACACTAAGGTCTGGTCATGACGTCTACAGCTATCCCATCTTCCCGCGCTGTCACATCCTCTCCCGTTGTGGTTGCGCTCGACTATGATAATCGCGATAAAGCGCTGGCATTTGTCGACCGCATCGACCCGCGCGACTGCCGCCTGAAGGTGGGCAAAGAGATGTTCACCCTGCTGGGCCCGCAGTTTGTCCGCGATCTGCATCAGCGTGGGTTTGAGGTGTTCCTGGACCTTAAGTTTCACGATATTCCCAACACCACCGCCCGCGCGGTGGCCGCAGCGGCTGAGCTGGGCGTATGGATGGTGAATGTTCATGCTTCCGGCGGCGCGCGAATGATGACCGCCGCGCGCGAAGCGCTGCTGCCGTTTGGCAAAGATGCACCGTTGCTGATCGCTGTCACGGTACTCACCAGCATGGAGTCCAGCGATCTACAGGATCTGGGCATCACCTTATCTCCGGCTGACTACGCGGCGAAGCTGGCGGCGCTGACCCAACGCTGCGGCCTTGATGGGGTGGTGTGTTCAGCCCAGGAGGCGGTGCGCTTTAAGCATGAGCTGGGGCAGGCGTTTAAGCTGGTGACCCCGGGGATTCGTCCGCAGGGCAGCGACGCTGGCGATCAGCGGCGAATTATGACTCCTGAGCAGGCTCAGGAAGCTGGGGTAGACTATATGGTGATTGGTCGCCCGGTTACTCAGTCGGCGGATCCAGCCGCGACGCTGCGGGCGATCAACGATTCTCTGCGCAAGGGGGCATAATGAGCGATTCCAACAGCCGTCTGGTCTACTCCACCGAAACCGGGCGTATCGACGAGGCGAAACCGGCGCCGGTGCGCCCGAAAGGCGACGGCATTGTGCGGATCCAGCGCCAGACCAGCGGCCGCAAGGGCAAAGGCGTCTGTCTGATTAGCGGGATTGATGCCGACGATGCTGCGCTAACCGCTCTGGCGGCAGAGTTGAAAAAGAAATGCGGCTGCGGCGGCGCGGTGAAAGATGGCGTGATCGAGATCCAGGGCGATAAGCGGGATCTACTCAAGTCGCTGCTTGAGGCGAAAGGGATGAAGGTCAAGTTAGCCGGTGGCTGATCGCTATTTTCTCTCTGATCCAATGGTCTGGTTGAAATAACAAGGCCGCGGTAAATGCCGCGGCCTTGAATGATTTAACGTGCGTAAGTCAATTCGTGTGAATTATTCTTTTATTTCGTCAGATAATTAAATTATTTGCCGACCTGGTGACCAATAATACCACCGACTGCTGCGCCACCCAGGGTACCGAGCGCGCTACCGTCAGTTAACACCGCACCACCGATAGCGCCGGCGCCAGCGCCGATAGCCGTGTTACGATCGCGTTTAGACATGTTAGAGCAAGCGCTCAGAGACATTGCTACAGTGACAGCCAGAACGACAGCAGCCATTTTTTTGCTCGTTGAAGTCATCATTTTTTTTCTCCTGAATAATCTATTCATGGATTACAGCGCTCCTTTAAGCATAGCCTGATAAAGCAGCTTTAGGGCAATTCCATGAAGTTAAGGTGCGCAGGTGTCACGAAAATCACGCAGGTGATAGTCACTTCCTGTTATATCGCTAATAATAATTTTACTTTTTTTAAAATTTATCGTCAGGTAAAAAGTCTTAATTAGCGGCTCGGAATACTCTCAGAGCGATAAAGCGCCCCTTCCGGCGCTTTGGCAGGAGATGGGGCGGCGGAGGATCAGATGTAGGGCACGATATCGACGGTCAGGCCGCTGCGGAGCAATTGTTCGCGACAGGCGTCCGGTAAGCGATCGTCGGTAATAACGCGATTAAAGCGGCCGGCGGGACCGAGCGGATAGGGATGTACCGCGCTGAATTTTGAACTGTCGCTAAGAATAATTGCCTCACAATGCTTCTCCAGCACGGCGTTCACCACGTCCGCACGCATCATATCGCGGCCGGTAAAACCGGTTTCCGCCTGCCAACCGTCGATCCCGATGAAGGCTTTGCTGAAATGCACCTGCTGGATGAACTGACGGGTTAGCGGACCGACCATACTCTCACTGCGTTTCTGATAAATTCCGCCCAGCAGGATCACCTCTCCTGGGGTCTCTTTCAGCAGATGGGCGATATAGCTGCTGACGGTAATGATGGTGATATCGCCGCGCTCGGCCAGCGTACGCGCCAGCAGGGCATTGCTGCTGCCGTTTTCGATAAATACCGTTTCACCGGTATTCACTAGCGCCGCAGCCCGGCTGGCCAGCTCACGCTTAATGGCGAAATGGGTCATCATGCGGGTTTCGACATCTTCGCTGTCCAGCGGTACGGCATAGCCATGAGTACGGCGCAAATAGCTCTGCTTTTCCAGCAAATTCAAATCCTGACGAATAGTAACCTCAGAGACACCGGTCATCTTCGCCAGATCGGCGACGCTCATGCGGCCTTTATCGATGACCACTTGCAAAATACTTTGTTGTCGGGCGTTCATAGCAACATCACTGTTAGGGGGCTATATGGCGAGCAACCGGTCCATATGGCCGGCTGCGGCATGGCTGATATTCAGATTTCCCAGGGCGCCTTGGGTTGGTTTTGTTGTTCAGCATCGTCCGCCGCCAGCGCCAGCAGCTCCGTTTTGAGGATCTCCAGATTATGGATCGCAGAATGGTAATCACCGGCAACCAGAATATCCAGCACGGTATCGATACGTTGAGCGAGCAGGTGGGCATTCACATCTGACATGGCATTATCCTGGTAACAAAAACGAATGAAATCAATGATGCTAAAAATGAATGAAAAAGAGAAGCGAAAAAAACGCACAACCTTAATCGGTGCGACGGAAATGGCTGGATAGAGAGGAAAGAAGCAGCGGTTCCCGCAGGAACCGCTGTGAAGGGGCGTCAGACCGCCGGACGCGCAATAATGCTGCGGGTTTCCATGCGAACTTCAGCGATAGTGACATCGATAACGTCAGTCACTTTATAGACTACTTCACCTTTGATCTGCACGGTACCGTTCTCCTGGCTGCACACCAGTTCGTCGCGCACGGCGTGGAGGAACGGGGCCGGAATAAAGGCGACCGCGCCATTGTCCACCAGACGCACGCGCATCCCGCCGCGGCTGACGTCGATGATCTCCGCCGCGAAGCGGGTATCGGTCCCGGCTTTATCGTTGAGGAAACGGGCGTACAGCCAGTCGGCGACGTCGCGCTCGGCCATCCGGTTGAGACGACGGCGCTCCGCCATCTGCACGGTGGCTTCATCCTGGGGACGCGCAATGGTCTCGCCTTTAATGATGGCTTTCAGCAGACGGTGGTTGATCATGTCGCCATACTTACGGATCGGCGAGGTCCAGGTGGCATAGGCTTCAAGCCCAAGACCAAAGTGCGGGCCCGGCTCGGTGCTGATTTCCGCAAACGACTGGAAGCGGCGAATGCGGCTGTCGAGGAAACCGGTCGGCTGAGCGTCCAGTTCCCGGCGCAGCTTGCAGAACCCTTCCAGGGTGAGCACTTCCGTCGGGTCGACGTGCACATCATGGGTTTTCAGCAGGGCGGCCAACTGCTCGGTATTCGCCGGGTCGAAACCGGTATGAACGTTATAAACGCCGAAGCCGAGCTTGTCGCGCAGAACGCGGGCGGCACAGATGTTGGCGGCGATCATCGACTCTTCGACAATGCGGTTGGCAATGCGACGCGGTTCCGCGACGATATCCAGCACTTCGCCTTTTTCGCCGAGAACAAAACGGTAGTCCGGACGGTCTTTGAACACCAGCGCATGGGTCTGACGCCATTCGCTACGACGCTGGCACACGTCCTTCAGCAGCGTAATTTGCTGCGCGATCGCCTCGCTGTCCGGCTGCCAACTGCCGCGGCCTTCCAGCCAGTCAGAGACGTCGTCATAGGCCAGCTTGGCTTTCGATTCGATGGTGGCGGCAAAGAACTCGATATTGTCTTCGATGGTGCCATCGGCCGCCAGGGTCATCCGGCAGGCCAGCACCGGGCGCACTTCGTTAGCGCGCAGGGAGCAGAGATCGTCTGACAGCTCGCGCGGCAGCATTGGAATGTTGAAGCCCGGCAGATAGTTGGTAAAGGCGCGCACTTTTGCGGCGTTATCCAGCTTGCTGCCTTCGGCAATCCAGGCGGTCGGGTCGGCAATGGCGACCGTCAGCAGCAGTTTGCCATCAGCAGTGGACTCGGCATACAACGCATCGTCCATATCTTCGGTGCTGGCGCTGTCAATGGTGACGAAGTCGAGGGTGGTTAGGTCGCGGCGCGTCAGCCCCTCGTCGAGCATCTCGGTGGCGACGCCGTCCGGTGCCTCTTTCTCAAGATTATGGCGCGCCAGGGTTACCCACCATGGGACGAAGTGGTCGTCGCTAAAAGTGATGAACTGGGTCAACTCCGCGTAAAATCCGCGGTCGCCTTTTAATGGATGACGGCGCATCTCGGCGACGGCCCAGTCACCCTGTTTAAAATCGTGCTCAACGCCGCGGGCGGCGCGGCAGGGAATGGCGTCTTTCAGCAGCGGATGGTCAGGAACGATAGCGAGGCGATCGTCTTTCTTCTGGACTTTACCGACAAAACGAGTCAGGAAGGGCTCAACCAGCGATTCCGGCTCGGCGCTTTCGCGTTCTTTTTCAGAATGGATCACCGCGACGATACGGTCGCCATGCATCACTTTTTTCATCTGCGGCGGCGGAATGAAGTAGCTCTTCTGAGCGTCCACTTCGAGGAAGCCAAAGCCCTTTTCCGTGCCCTTAACGACCCCTTCCGCGCGCGGCGTCTGGGAATGCAGTTGCTGTTTAAGCTGCGCTAGCAGCGGGTTATCCTGAAACATAATTAGGTATTTTCGTGGCTAAAAGAGCGGCTGACATTTTTACGCGAATATGCCTGCCGCAGCAAGCGCTGTTTCAGCAATTTACGTCTGCTGACGCACATTGCCGAGGGCGATTTTCAGACGATTCATCCATCCGCACAGCCCGCTCCAGATCAACAGATCGATTGCTTGTTGCTCAGAGAGTCGATATTCCGCGAGGGGCGTTAACTGGGCGGCGCTAAACCGGTCAGGCGAGCGTGTTAACAGCTGCACCGCGGTCACGAGAGACCGGGCCTGAGGATGCTGCTGGAGCCAGTGATGGAGGGCCTGGTCGCCCTCCCGCAGATGGCTGGCGAACTCCTCTTCACCCTGCCAGTGGGGGAGCCAGGCGTCAAAACAGGTGGGGCTGCCATTGGTGCGCGCCGTGAGTAAGGCGACCTGCGGGCCAAAGGTATCATCCGTGCTGAGCTGGCGGATCAAGGTCTCCAGAGGCGCGAATAACTGTGGGTCGCAGGCCAGCAGCGGCGCCAGCTCGCCCAGACCGGGCAGCGACTGCCAGCCGGCGATGCGCCGCTGACGCTCATCATCGGCATACTGCAGGTCGGGATCCGCAATGTCTGCCTGCCATGCTCCCGGCGGCGGGGCGAACAGCTCCGCGGGTGCCTCCTCTTGCTGGGGCATACCGGGGATCCAGCGCACCGGAAAGCCCTGGGCCGCCTGCAGGACGGCAATCGCCCGCGCCTGGAAGCCGACGAATCCGATAATCTGGTTGAACAGAATAATGTCCCGACTGGTTAAGCCCACTTCGTCCAGCTGGCTACGGGAGAGAGCGTTAATAACCGAGGGCGAACCGGCAAGCTGACGAGCATATTGCGTGATTTGCGCCAGACGACGGTTGCTCTCGCGCGAGGAGTCGGGGCCTGGCAGGGGAGCAAGGCGGGCGGCGTAGTGGTTACACAGCCGCTGGACGCCGTAGACCTGGGCGACGGTGAGCGCGGTGCTGAGTCGATCGTAAGCGGTAAAGGTCTGCAGGCGACTCACCGCCACCTGGTCGGGAAACAGCAGTTCGGCCAGCTGGCGTGCGGGGTGTAGCCAGTCAGCGTGGGCACGTAGCCAGGCGGCCGGCAGCGTCAGGTCCAGCAAAAAGCGGTCTTCAACATGGGCGGCTTCAGGGACGAGCGGCAGGACATCCACCGGGCAGATTGTTGACTGGGTTTCGTGATACCAGTGATTTTTGCCATTCACGCGGCGTGGCTCCATGGGCTTTCCTTGTTCGGTATGTGGCGAACCGCCGTTCCGCGGATCGTTTATGCAGAACTATCCTGGCGTAACCCGGAAGCAGGAGAAAATATTGATACGTGCTAACAAATAGCCGATTGGAATAACAGGTGGGGCGTAAGGCGTGGGGGATGGAAGAACCCTCCTCACCGGGGCGAGGAGGGGAAGGAACTTATTTCAGTTCCAGCTCGTTCATGGCGGCGATATTGAACCCGCCGTCAACGTGAACGACTTCACCGGAGATCCCCGCAGACAGGTTGGAGCACAGGAAGGCTGCGCTGTTACCCACATCTTCAATGGTGACGGTGCGACGGATCGGGGTGACCGCTTCGCAGTGCGCCAGCATTTTACGGAAATCTTTAATACCGGACGCGGCCAGCGTACGGATAGGACCGGCAGAGATGGCATTGACGCGAACGCCTTCCGGACCCATGGCGTTAGCCATATAGCGGACGTTAGCTTCCAGAGAGGCTTTGGCCAGACCCATCACGTTATAGTTCGGGATCGCGCGCTCTGCGCCCAGGTAGGAGAGCGTCAGCAGAGCCGAACCCGGGTTCAGCATGCCGCGGCAGGCTTTGGCCATTGCCACGAAGCTGTAAGCGCTGATGTCGTGCGCGATTTTAAAGCCGTCGCGAGTGACAACGTCAACGTAGTCGCCGTCTAACTGGTCAGCCGGGGCAAAACCGATTGAGTGGACGAAACCATCGAATTTTGGCCAGACTTTTTCCAGCTCGGTGAACAGCGCGGTGATGCTCTCATCTTCAGCAACGTCGCACGGCAGCACAATGTCAGAACCCAGCGCGGCAGCAAACTCTTCTACGCGACCTTTCAGTTTCTCATTCTGATAGGTGAATGCCAGTTCCGCGCCTTCGCGGTGCATTGCCTGCGCGATGCCGTAGGCGATGGACAGTTTGCTGGCGACGCCAGTGATCAAAATGCGCTTACCGGAAAGAAAACCCATAGCTTTAATCCTTATCGTTATTGCTTATTTTTACTTTAACAATCATAACGTTAACATTGTTATTTCAAAATAACTCAAATTTAGCCGGGAATTATATCCCACTGACGACCCCTTGTGTCACGATATTTTTCAGCCGGTCCGCGCCGCGCGGGGCAAAAGTACATCGCGATAGCTGCAGTATATCATCTCTCCTGACGATTATTTGAGCGCGATCTCCGCCAGCAGCAGGCGTCCATTGCTGCCCACGGGACGCAGATTCCGCGGGGATCCACCGCGCCAGCAGAGGCCGCTGCCGGCCGCGCAGCGTCGCCCGGCCAGATCCCACTCGCCTTGTAGAACATAAGCGACCCCCTCGCTGGCAGGGCATTGCAGGTCGCTAACGACCTGAACTGTCGCCGACGCGCGCCCGCGCTGAGTCATGATATTGAAGTCCAGCCCTGGCGCAACGATCCCGACGCTGGACAGCGCCCATTCGCCGGGGAAAGCCCACGGCTGCCAGAGCGCCAGCGGTTGGTCGATATTCTCGCCACACAGCCGTAGCGGCTGCCCCGCCAGCAGAGTAATGACCCGGTCGACGCCAGGAAAGGGGGAGAAAGGGCCATCCGCCTGCAGGGTGGCAATACTCGCTCGCCAGAGAAAAGGGGCATCTGGAGCGGGTACGCAGATGATTTCGCGCGTCTCTCCGCCGCCGTTTTTCCACGGCGTGACGGGGAGCGTCGAAAGTTGAAAAGGGACCATCATGGGCAGCATACCTTAGTTAATCGCTTCCGGCGTCAACAATAAGCACCGCCTTGAGCTAGTTTAGTAACTTTCTGTAATACAAATATTTTACATATTCGTCACAAAATGAGAGTGCATGCAAGGCGGTGTGTTGTCAATGCTTGTATATACAAGAGCGATTGAGTGAGGTGATATTAATAACTTGAGTGAGGAACCTATGTCTTCGTTTTCGTCTACAGACGGGCAGTCAAAGAGCAATTATGCTGGAATGAGTGAAAGGCGGTCGATTGATTACATCCCGGAAAGCGAACGGCATGGACACCCTTTTAGCCAGTTCACCCTTTGGTTTGGCGGCAATCTGCAAATTACGGCGATTGTCACTGGCGCTTTAGCCGTTGTGCTGGGCGGCGATGTAGTGTGGTCGCTGGTCGGGCTGCTGGTCGGTCAGATGCTGGGGGCGGCGGTGATGTCTCTGCATGCGCTGCAGGGACCGCGACTGGGACTTCCGCAAATGATCCTTAGCCGCGCCCAGTTTGGGGTTTTTGGCGCGGTGGTGCCGCTGGTGCTGGTTTGCGTCATGTATATCGGTTTTTCTGCCAGCGGCACCGTATTGGCCGGGCAGGCAATGGCTAAACTACTGAATATCAGCCACGTAGCCGGGATGCTGATATTCAGTGCGATTATTATCGTTATCGCCGTCCTCGGTTATAAGGTGATCCACAAGCTGGGCAAACTGGCGAGTATCGTCGGAATTCTCGCCTTCGTTTATATGTTCATCACGCTGCTACTTTCAGCCGATCTCAGTGCGCTCGCGCACAATAACCATTTTTCGCTGCCGACGTTTTTATTAGCCGTATCGCTCTCCTCATCGTGGCAGATCGCTTTTTGCCCCTATGTATCCGACTATTCGCGCTACCTGCCACGCGATGTTTCCGCCACGAAAACGTGGTGCTCAGTGTTTTTCGGCACCGTATTGGGTACCCAAACGTCGATGACGCTCGGGGTTCTGACAGCGGCCATTGCCGGCAGCGCGTTCCCTGGTCACGAGGTGAGCTATCTGGTGGGATTAGGTAAGAGTCAGGCGATGGCCATGGTTATCTATTTCGCCATCTGTTTTGGTAAAATTACCTTCACTACCCTCAATGCGTACGGCAGCTTTATGTCGCTGACCACCATTGTTTCCGCCTTCCGCCGGCAAACCGTGCTGTCGCAAAAGTGTCGCATTGCATTCGTGGTGCTGATGGTGACGGCTTCCTGCATTATCGCGTTGCTTAGCGAACCCGCTTTCTTAAAGCATTTCACGCATTTTCTTCTGTTTCTGCTGGCGTTCTTCGTGCCGTGGAGCGCCATCTGTCTGACGGATTATTATCTTATCTCGAAGGGCGCCATCGATATTCCGGCGCTAAGCGACCCGCAGCAACGCTACGGGTTCTGGAACCTGTACGCGATCACCCTGTATATCGTCGGTGTGCTTATCCAGTTGCCGTTCATTGAGAACCCGTTGTTCCATGGTTCGCTCACGTGGATCTTCGCCGGTAACGATGTCTCATGGATAATAGGCTGGTTTGGCACCGGGGTTCTTTACTACGCGCTGCGCCGCTTTGACCGCCGGTCGCTGCCGGCGCAGAGTCTTTTCCCTTCTACCTGAATGACAAGGGCGGCGTGAGGGCCGCCCCTGCCGTTGCCTGCCAGCTATTTCCCGTCTTTGCGCCAGGCGTCGGCGGTGAGGGCTTCCCCGAAGTGGCCGGCGATCAGGCGCCGGGTCAGGTCGTGCAGCGGCGAGGCCAGCACATCGGCAGTGCTGCCGCGCTCGACCACTTCGCCGTTATGCATCACCAGCACCTGATCGCTGATGTGTTTCATCATTCCCAGGTGCTGAGTGACATAGATATAGGAGATGCCCTGTTTCTCCTGCAGCTCCAGCATCAGGTTGATAAGCTGGGAGCGCATCGACATATCCAGCGAGGCCAGCGCCTCATCGCAGACGATAACCTTCGGGCGCAGGATCAGCGCCCTGGCGAGGCCGAGACGCTGCTTCTGACCGGGCGCCAGCATATGGGGGTAGTAGCTGACGTGGTCCGGCAGCAGACCGACCATGCGCAGGGTGTCGATTATCTGCTTCTGCCGCGCCTCGGCGTCGAGATCGGTATTCAGTCGCAGCGGAAAATCGAGGATCTGCGAGATGCGCTGACGCGGGTTCAGCGAGGTCGACGGATCCTGAAAGATCATGCGAATCTTCTGGCTGCGGTAGGAGTAATCCCCAAAAGTCAGCGGATGATCGTCAATCAGCAATTCGCCGCTGGTGGGTTCCACCATGCCCGCCAGCATCTTCGCGAGGGTCGATTTCCCGGAGCCGTTCTCGCCGATAATCGCCAGCGTCTGCCGTTCGCGCAGGGTAAAACTCAGCGGTTTAACCGCCTCAACCGTCTGACGGTGAAACCAGCCGGTGCGGTAGCGAAAGGTCTTACTGAGTTGGCGAACTTCCAGCAATGTTTCGACCATTTCACTCTTTCTCCATGTTCAACGGGAAATGACAGGCGTACAGATGGTTGCGCGCCCCGGTAAGACGCGGCGTTTCGATACACTCGCGCTGGGCGTACGGGCAGCGCGGCCCCAGCCGACAGCCGATAGGCAACTGCTCCAGTAGCGGGATCGCTCCAGGCAGGGTGTTGAGGCGACTTTTATGCGGCATGGCGCTACCGAAATCCGGGATCGCGCGGATTAACGCCTGGGTGTAGGGGTGATGTGGGAGGGTGATCAGCTCTTCGCTGGGCCCGCTCTCCACCGTCTGCCCGCAGTACATGACGTTGATTTTATCCGCCCATTTGCTGAGCATTTGCAGGTCATGGCTGATCAGCAAGATGGTGGTGTTGTTGTTCTGGTTGAGCCGCGTCAGCAGGCGAATAATCTGCGCCTGGGTGGTCGGCTCCATGGCGTTGGTCGGCTCGTCGGCAATCAGCAGACGCGGCTGGTTGGCCAGGGCGATGGCGATCATCACCTTCTGGCACTCGCCCTCGGTCAGCTGATAGGGGAAGCTGCGCATGGCATCTTTGTGATCTTTAATGCCGACGCGGTGCAACAGCTCGATGGCCCGGCGCTTGCGCCAGCCCAGCCGTTGCCACCAGCGGCCCTTGTAGGTCCAGCCGGGGATACTCTGAATCAGCTGCTGGCCGATGCGCTCAGAGGGATCGAGGCACGACTGGGGCTCCTGAAAAATCATCGACACGTTATGGCCGATCAGCTTCCGGCGCTCGCGGTTCGACAGTCGCAGCAGGTCGATGTCATCGAAGCGCATGCGGTCGGCCGTGACCCGCCAGTTGTCTTTGGTCACGCCGCAGATAGCTTTGGCAATAAGGCTTTTCCCGGAGCCGGATTCCCCCACCAGGCCGCGGATTTCGCCTTCGGTCAGCGTCAGGCTGACGCGATCGACGGCTTTTACCCAGCCTTCGCTGGTTTTAAATTCAATGGTTAAGTGACGAATATCGAGTAACGGCATTATTCTACCCCGGCAATGATCGCCCGGCGAATACCGTCGCCCAGCAGGTTGACCAGCAGTACGCTGAGCATAATCGCCGCCCCGGGGAGCATCACGGTCCACGGCGCCACATAGATAAGCTCCAGCGCATCGCCCAGCATGGCTCCCCATTCCGGCGAAGGCAGCTGGGCGCCGAGATCAAGAAAGCCCAGCGCGGCAATATCCAGAATGGCCATCGACAGGGCGCGAGTGATCTCGGTCACCAGGCCGGAGGCGATATTGGGCAGGATGGCGAACAGCAGAATATTCAGCGTCGAGGCGCCGTCGAGGCGGGCGGCGATGATGTACTCTTTCTCCAGCTCATCGTGGACCATGCTGTAGACGGAGCGCACCATGCGCGGCAGCAGCGCCAGCCAGACGGCGAACATCGCATGGCTGAGATGCGGCCCGGCAAAGGCGACGACGATAATCGCCAGCAGCAGCGAGGGGATGGAGAGCAGGGTGTCGAGGATATGGTTCATCACCGCCGAGCGCAGGCCGTGGGTCGATCCGGCAATCACGCCCAGCACCAGACCAAACAGCGTGGCGCCGAGGGTGACGACAAAAGCGCCGCCGACGGTGGGCGCCGCGCCGCTCAGCAGTCGGCTCAGCACATCGCGGCCGAGGTCATCGGTTCCCAGAAAGAAGGAGACTTCGCCATAGCGCGACCACGACGGCGGCAACAGCTGGTAGCCGAGGAACTGCTGGTCGATGCCGTAGGGAGCGAACCAGCCGCCGAAGACGCAGAGCAGCAGCAGGCCCGCGCAGCCGTACAGACCGATCATCGCCGTGGTGTCGCCATAGAACTTACGCCATACGGTGCGCAGCGCGCCGGGCGGACGCTTTTCCAGATAAACGCTATCGTAGGGCATACCATTCCTTATGTTTCAGTGGGTTAGCCATGGCACCGAGAATATCGGAAATCACGTTGACAATAATCACCAGCGCGCCAATCACCATCACTCCGGCGGAGATCGCCGCGTAGTCCTGCTGGCGAATGGCGTTGATCAGCCAGCGGCCCAGTCCAGGCCAGCTGAACACCATCTCAGTGATCATCGCCAGGGTGAGCATGGTGGAAAACTGCAGGCCGAGACGCGGGATCACCGGCGGCAGGGCGTTGTGCAGGACATGGCGCAGTAGAATTTTGCGTCGCGACACGCCGCGGGTGGCGGCCGCTTTTACATAGTTAGTGTCATACACCTCGCTGGTGCTAATGCGCATCAGGCGGATCACTTCAGTGGTGGGGGCGACCGCCAGGGTCAATACCGGCAGCACCATATGCCGGGCGGCGCTGACGATCATCTCATGGCGCCACGGCGAGTCCGAAAGCCAGGCGTCGATCAGCGCGAAACCGGTGACGTTTTTCACCTCATACAGCAGATCGAAGCGACCGGAGACCGGAAGCCAGCCGAGGGTCAGGGAAAAGAAGAGGGTCAGGAGCAGCGCCAGCCAGAAGACCGGGATCGAGAAACCGACCAGCGCGACGGCGCTGATCAGGGTATCGGGCCATTTATTGCGCATTACGCCGGCGATCATCCCCACCGGAATGCCTATCAGCAAGGCAAAGCCGAAGGCGAGGATGCACAGCTCCATGGTCGCCGGGAACACCTCGCGCAACTGCTCAGAAATCAGCTGGCCGTTAATGCTGGAGACGCCGAAATCCCAGTGCAGCACCCCTTCAAACCAGAACAGCCACGCATTCCACAGGGAAGCGCCCTGCAGTGGGGCATGAGGGGTGAAATAGCTCAAGCTGAAACCGACAAAGGTCAGAAAAAAGAGGGTGATCAGCAGCAGCAGCAGACGGCGCAGGGTAAAAATAATCATGGCTTTTTCACCTCTTCGGTATTTTCCCGCGATACGCCAGCGAACGAAGCGTTACCGAAAGGGCTGAGCACCAGGCCTTTCATATCATAGCGGTAGGCCTGCAGCCGCAGCGACGAGGCCAGCGGCAGGACCGGCAGTTCGCGGGCGAGGATCCGCTGCGCCTCTTTGTAAGCGTCCATCCGCGAGGAGAGCTGCTGCGAGAGCAGCGCTTTTTGCAGCACGTCGTCAAACTCCCGGTTACACCAGTGGGCAAAGTTGGTTTGCGAGGCGATGGCCGCGCAGCTTAGCAGCGGTCGGAAGAAACTGTCCGGATCGTTACTGTCCGTCGCCCAGCCGGAGAGCGTCAGGTCGTGGCTCATGTCCATCAGGCGCGCCTCCTGGAAACGTCCCTCTACCGGCACAATAATCACCTTAACGCCAATCTGCGCCATATCCGCCTGGATAAGCTCCGCCGTTTTCAGCGGGCTGGGATTCCACGCCTGCGAGCTGGTGGGCACCCACAGCTTGAGGGTCAGGTTTTCCAGCCCCAGGGCTTTCAGGCGGGCGCGGGCCTCCTGCGGATTATATTCGGTAATTTTAGCGTCATTATCGTAGGCCCACGAGGCCCGCGGCAGCATGGACGCCGCCGTCTCCGCGGTGCCATAGTAGATGGACTGCATCAGGCGCTGGTTGTTAATCGCCAGCGCCAGGGCATGGCGCACCTCAGGGTTATCCAGCGGCGGCTTAGCGGTGTTGAAGGCCAGCCAGGCGATGTTCATTCCCGGGCGCAGCGTCAGGCGCAGGCGCGGGTCGTCACGCAGGATCGTCAACTGGCTGGCGGCTGGCCAGGCCAGCACGTCGCATTCTCCGGTCAGCAGTTTCGACAGGCGGCCGGTGCCGCCGGAGCCAAGGTCGACCACCACCTGGGGCATCAACGGTTTGCCGCGCCAGTAGCCGGGGTGGCGCTGCAGGCGAACATATTGTCCGGAGCGGTAATCGGATAGCTGGAACGGGCCGGTGCCAACCGGCTGGCGATCCAGTTGCTCCTGGCGGTCGTCCTGCGTTAAGCGGGCGGCATATTCGGCAGAGGTAATTGACGCATAGTGGGTGGCCAGATGCCAGAGGAACGAGGCGTCCGGCCGCTTGAGGCGAAACTCCACGGTCTGATTATCCAGCTTGCGGACGCTCTCCACGCTGTCAGCAAACTGCAGACTGTCGAAGTAGGGGAAGCTGCTGCCGTTGACGTTGTGCCACGGATGGTCGCGGTTAAAAATACGGCCAAAGGTAAAAATGACGTCATCGGCATTAAAGTCCCGCGTCGGGGTAAACCACGCCGTGCGTTGAAACGGGACGTGGCGGCGCAGGTGAAAGCGGTAGGTGGCGCCGTTATCGAGAACTTCCCAGCTCTCCGCCAGCTCGGGGACCAGCCGGTAGGTATAGGGATCGACGTCAAGCAGACGATCGTAGATCTGAGCGGCCAGTGTATCGACAATCAGGCCGCTGCTGACTTTCTGCGGATTAAAGGTATTAACCTGGCCGCTGACGCAATAGACGAAACCGCTATCGCGGATATCGGCGCGGTCGGGGAGCGCAGGGGCGGCAAAAGCTGGCCCACACAGCAGGGAAACGGCTGCCAGGAGAGATGACAATTTCAGGCGCATATTTTCTGTTTGATTATAGAGCTGAACTCTATCTTATTAAGATTAATAGACATTCACCACCGCCTTCAACAAGCCTGAGGGATAATGCGGTTACCGGGTGCGTATAGTATTCAGTCAATTGATTAAAATAGTCGCGGAACCGAGTCTGTATAGTGAAACATGGTAACTTTTTATCGCCGATATCGCCAGTCAGCTCTGTTTGGCCGCGGTTGACCAAACGGCGACGACGTGCGGACGCTAGAGAATAGATTCAGTATAGCGGGGAGAAAGCCGATAACCCGACGGGCGACTAGCCTTACCCGTCGGGTGTGATACAGGGGGAGCGTGTTTCGATTATTGTGACAGTGTCACTTTGTGATAGTCCATGTTCTGCAGGTCCTCCAGCAGCCCGGGGCCAACCGGCTGCCACTGCAAGCGCTCGCGGGTCCATGCCGAGCTGGCGCGCAGGTCAAGGGCGGTAAACGGCGCAAACCAGCCGAACCAGGCGTCGACCTGCGAGTCATCCAGGTGGGTCAGCGGCAGGTTTAATCCGTGGGCAATTACCGCGGCAATATCGCGTAATGCGATCCCCTCTTCGGCCACCGCATGATAGCGCTCGCCGGCCGCGCCCTGAAGCAGCGCGCTGACATACAGACGTGCGACGTCATCGACATGGGCGGCTGACCAGCGGTTGCTTCCCTCGCCGCGCAGGGCTACCGCCCCGTTGGCGACCGCGCGTTCGATATAGCAGGTCAGCAGTCCCTGACGCACGGTGTCATGCACCTGCGGTAAGCGGACCACCCTGACATCCACTCCCGCCTCCAGCAACTGCTGGCCGGCGAGCTCTGAGGCGGTGCGCGGGCTGGGGTGCGCTGAGTTGAAGAACGACTCCCGGGCCGGGGCGCCGCTCCCGTCGTCGCCCATCAGCGTGCCGGAGGTGATCACCAGCGGCCGCGTGCTGCCTCGCAGCGCCTGGCACAGGGCCAGGATCGCCTGGCGGTCTTTCTCGCAGTTAGCGGCAAAGCGGCTGAAGTCGTGGTCGAAGGCGGTATGGATCACCGCGTCGGCATTCCCGATGCCAGCCAGCAGCGACTCCGGGGCATCCAGCGTGCCGCGATGCACCTCGGCGCCGGCCGCCTTCAGGGCCTGTGCGGTGCTTTCGCTGCGCGCGAGGCCGATAACCTGATGGCCCGACGCCTGCAGCGCCGGAAGAATACGTGAGCCGATAAATCCGCTCGCGCCGGTAAGAAATATACGCATCATGGATCTCCTGAATGGGTTTCACGCGTATCCTACCTGCGATGTCATACTATAAAAGTAGAGACATTATCGGGGTATAAATTCTAACAGGCAGAACCCACAGGCAGATGATGAACACTTCTGACAACCATGCTTTAGGCGATTTTCTCCGCGCCCGCCGCCAGCGTCTCGATCCGGCAACGTTTGGCTTCCCGGCGGGACGCCGGCGCACCCCGGGGCTGCGCCGCGAAGAGGTCGCGCAGCTCGCCAGCATCAGCCCGACCTGGTATACCTGGCTTGAACAGGGGCGCGGTGGGGCGCCTTCCCGCGAGGTGCTGGAGCGGATCGCCCGCGGTCTGCGGCTGACCACCCCGGAGCGCGAGCATCTGTTTATTCTCGCCTTTGGCCATCCGCCGCAGACGCGTCTGACGGTGACGGATGATATGACGCCGCGGCTGCAGCGGGTGCTTGACGCTTTCACCATTCCGGCGATTATCCGCACCGCCAGCTGGGACGTCATCGCCTGGAACGCGCCGGCGGCCAGGGTGCTGACCGACTACAGCCAACTGCCGCTGGCGGAGCGCAACGTGCTGCGCCGCCTGTTTACCCGGCCGGAGGCCCGCTGCACTCTGGAGGACTGGCAGAGGGTGGGGCAGCTTATCGTCAACGCCTTCCGCGCCGACGTCACGCGGATGGGCGCCACGAAAGAAACTGACCAGTTGATCGCGGAGCTCAGCCAGCAGAGCGTCGAGTTCGCCCGTTTCTGGCAAAGCCATGACGTCGCCGGTCATGGAGAAGGCTATAAGCGCATTAACCACCCGCAGATGGGTCCGCTCGACCTGGAATTTACCTCCTTTGCCGTGGAGGGCCGTCCCGATCTTTCCCTGCTGGTCTTTAATCCGGCAACGACGGAGAGCCAGCGGAAAATTCACGGTTTACTTCAGGGGGCGGGATCCGCGCCGGAGGAGAGCTGAGGGGTAAATTCATACAGCACCAGCGCATTGCTCTGCAGCGAGTCGATCCGCAGCCAATAGCCATCGAGCCTGGCTTCATCCACGCTGAGCGCCGGACGGGCCTGATGCATCAGCCACTGATAATCCTCGGCGTCAGGGCCGCTGCGGCTGCGAAAGGCGTCCACCAGCGGGAACAACGCGCCGTGGTGCTGATCGAACAGGTGCTGTTTGATGCGCCAGCTGCCATCCAGGCCCTGCAGCCGCAGGCTGTAGGGCTGGCTGAAGCGCTGGATAAAGGCCGCTTCGCTGGAGAGCCAGGGATTGTAGACCACCGTATTGCGCAGCAGCAGCTGGTAGTGACCCTGGTGGTGGAGCAGCAGCAGGTTTTTATCGTGAACCAGGATCTCGCCGCGCAGCCGCCGCCAGAGCCAGAGTACCCAGTAAACCGGGCGCGGCAGGCCGTGCAGATAGTGCAGCGCCAGGCTGGAGGTATCGAGCTTGCCGTTGGCGCGAGCTTCGCCCTGGAGGCCTGAATTTAACCAGAAGCCCGCCAGCCAGACCTGGTCCGCCACCCCCAGCAGATTATCCATCAGCAGCGCGCCGCGAAAAAAGCGGCCGTTGGTATCCCGCGTATCGCCGGTCAGCGTATTCCAGGAGAGCAGCCACAGCGGCAGGTTGAGCTGACGCTGGCGCAGGGCGCTGTGGATCTGCCGCAGCTTGTGCAGCGGGTAATGTTCGCTGGAGGCCAGGCGGCTGCTGTCTGCCTGGGCCAGATCCAGCTGTTCGTTGGCATCTGCCTGGCAGGCGAGAAAATCCGCCTCTGCCAGCAGCGGCGAGTGGAACAGCGGATCGTTTCCGGGATCGCTGGGAGCAAAGCGGTGCCAGATCCCCAGCTGCGGCTGCGGCAGCAGGCGATGAAGGACCCCGCGCTGCTGCCGCCAGGCGGCCTGGCGCGCAGCTTCGCTGGCCTGCGGCGACCAGTGCCAGACAAAGCGCCAGCTGTTGAGCGTGGCTGGCGGAAAATGGTTGGCGGCGAGCTGCAGGAAGCGCTGCAGCAGGTCACTGCGGGTGGTGACGCCGGTGTGCAGGATCACCTGCCAGCCCATTGCCGCCAGCCAGCTAAAAATCTGCTGCAGGTTGTACCAGCAGGCGTAGCCGGCCATCTGCGGATCGTCCCAGCCGGTGCCGAACAGCCGACTGCTGAGAAAGGGATCGTTGATATCGATGGCATACACCGGCAGGGCGTGGTGCAGCTGTTCGAGTTCCCGGCGCACATCTTCGCGCAGCAGATCGTCCAGTTCGCGCACGGTCACCACCATCCGGGTATGGCGCAGCGCTGCGGGGCGCGCTGGACGATCGCGCAGATTGATCTCCCGGGTCTGCGGTGGGTTGATCGGCAGGGGGGGACTTTCCCGGTCGCGTGGTTCCGGCTCATTGAGTCGCGCATACAGCCGGTCGGCCGCCACCGGCTGCCAGCGATCGGCCTGCGGCGGGCGCGGTCGGGCAAGCTCCAGAGGATGCTGTTCACGATACTGGCGCGGCGTCACGCCGTGCTGGCGCTTAAACAAATCGCTCATCATTCGCGTACTGGCGAATCCCTGTTCGCGGGCGATTTGCTGGACGGTTTTGCGGGTGGTTAATAGCTGGTCGGCGGCGTGGCGCAGGCGCAGCGCGGTGAGGTACTGGACAAAACTTACCCCGACCTCTTTGCGAAATAAGCGTGACAGCCAGGCCTCGGAGACAAATTCCGCGGCCGCCACCTCCTGCAACGAGAGGCGACGCTGATAGTTAGCGTCGATCCGCGCCACCACGCTGGCTATTCTCCGGCTCCATTTTTCGGTATCGCGCCGGGGCGTGGAGGCGATGGGCTGGCTAAAGCGCGTGGCCAGCAGCAGCGCTATCTCACTCAGCCAGCGGTTGGCCTCCAGTCGGTAATGGCCAGGATGATTGACCAGGCCGCTCACCAGCAGCTGGCGCATCAGGCGGCGCAGGCCGTCATCGGCATCCCGGGTGCGCGGCGTTATCTGGTAATCGACGGCAAAAAAGGCATTATCGAGGCGGGCCAGCCAGCTGGCGGAGAGGGTGAGGATCATCACGGCGTTGGCCCCGGCGCTGCGCAGGCTCCAGCGACGGTTGCGGTTAACGATCGCCAGCTCGTCGGCGGCGAGCGGCTGCGACGCACCTTCCGCCACCGCCAGATTTACGCTTCCCTCCAGTACCCACAGCAGCGTCAGCAGATCGCTTTCCGGCTGGGTCAGCTGACGCACATCGCGTACGGTGACGCTAAAGTCGCCTGAATGCTGCTCCACATGACTCTCCTCTGTAGACAAAAAACAACCGGTTGTTTTTTGTCATAACCGATATGTATGAAAAACACTCATTGATTTTTCGTCAATATAAAACAAAAAAGCGCGCCTGCAAGCTGAGCCACCCGCATAAACTCGAAAGTGTCGTGCAAACACAACACAGGAATAACAAAAATGACACATCCGTTGCTAGAAGCATTGCAGGTTAACGAGGCGCAATTTATTGCTCTGCGTCGTCGGTTCCACCAGCAGCCGGAGATCGGCTTTGAAGAGCACCAGACCAGCAGCGAGGTCGCCCGACTGCTTGGCGAGTGGGGATACGAGGTTCACCGCGGCCTGGCGGGCACCGGAGTGGTGGGCACGCTGCGCGTCGGCGAGGGGAAAAAACGCCTTGGCCTGCGGGCGGATATGGATGCCCTGCCGATGCAGGAGCGGAGCGGTAAGCCGTGGGCAAGCCAGGTTGAAGGGCGCTTTCACGGCTGCGGCCATGACGGGCACACTACCACGCTGCTCTACGCAGCTGAATATCTGGCGCGCACCCGCCAGTTTACCGGCACGCTGCAGCTGATTTTCCAGCCCGCGGAAGAGTTGCTGTACGGCGGGCGGGTAATGGTCGAGGACGGTCTCTTTGACCAGTTCCCCTGCGACGCCATCTTCGGCCTGCACAATATGCCGGGTCAGCCGTTGGGCAAGATCGGCCTGCGCGACGGGGCGATGATGGCCTCCTCGGATACGCTGCATATTGAAGTGAAGGGCGTTGGCGGCCACGGCGCGGTGCCGGAGCATACGGTGGATGCCACGCTGGTGGCCTGCCATATTACCCTCGCGCTACAGTCCATTGTCTCGCGCAATATCACCCCGTTTGAACCGGCGGTGGTGACCGTCGGCAGCATCCAGGCCGGTCATGCGCCCAATATCATTAACGATCACGTGCTGATGAAGCTCACGGTGCGCACCCTCAATGAGCAGGTGCGCGAGACCGTGCTGCAGCGGATCCATGATATCGCCGTGGCCCAGGCGGAGAGCTTCAATGCCACCGCCACGCTGACCCACGTCAACGGCAGCCCGGTGTTGCGTAACGATCCGGCGACGAACGCCATGGTGCGGGAGGTGGCGACAGCGCTGTTTGGCGCAGAGCAGGTGGGCGAGGTGAAGCCGTTTATGGGCAGTGAAGATTTTGCCTTCATGCTGGAGCAGCACCCGCATGGCAGCTATTTCACCATCGGCGCTGGCGATGAGCCGGATCGCTGCATGGTGCATAACCCGGGGTATGACTTCAACGACGCGCTGTTGCTGACCGGCGCGGCGCTGTGGTGTGGCCTGACGGAACGCTATCTGCGCTAATCACGAGTAACGGGAGGGCCATGCGATGAGCACTGTCACAATAAGCGACACCCCGTTTGTCGGCAACGATCGCCTACTGGTGGGGATTGTGTTAAGCGTTTTAACCTTCTGGCTGTTCGCCCAGTCGGTGATTAACGTGGTGCCGGCGATGAAAAGCAGCCTTGATATCTCTCTTGAAACCTTAACTTTGGCCGTCAGTCTCAGCGCGCTGTTCAGCGGCTGCTTCGTGGTCGCCAGCGGCGGCCTGGCGGACAAGTTTGGCCGGATGCGGATGACCACCCTTGGGCTGGGGCTGAGCATCGTCGGCAGCGCCATGCTGGTGATCGCTCAGGGACCGTGGCTGTTCCTCGCCGGCCGGGTGCTGCAGGGGCTGTCGGCAGCCTGCATTATGCCGGCGACGCTGGCGCTGATTAAGACCTGGTATGAGGGGCGTGCGCGGCAGCGGGCGGTCAGCTTCTGGGTCATCGGCTCGTGGGGCGGCAGCGGTCTCTGTTCCTTCGTCGGCGGGGCTATCGCCACCGGTCTGGGCTGGCGCTGGATCTTCGTCTTCTCGATCGCCGTTGCCCTGCTGGCGCTGTTTTTGCTGCGCGGCACGCCGGAGAGCCGCAGCGCCAGCGCCAGCCAGCATAAGCTGGACGTCGGCGGTCTGCTGAGCCTGATTGTTGCGCTGGTGCTGGTGAATCTGTTTATCAGCAAGGGCCACGGCTGGGGCTGGAGCAGCCCGCTGTCGTTGACCATGCTGGCCGGGGCGCTGGCGGCGGGGACGATATTTATCCGCAACGGCATGCGCAAAGGCGAGGCGGCGCTGATTGATTTTGCGCTGTTCCGCAATCGGGCCTACGGTGCGGCAGTGCTGTCGAACTTTCTGCTCAATGGGGCGATTGGCACCATGATGATCGCCAGCATCTGGCTGCAGCAAGGGCACCACCTGACGCCGCTGGAGAGCGGGATGATGACCCTCGGCTATCTGGTGACCGTCCTGGCGATGATCCGGGTCGGCGAGAAGCTGCTGCAGCGCTATGGCGCCCGGCTGCCGATGATGGCCGGTCCGGTGTTGACCGCTATCGCCATCGCGCTGATATCCTGCACCTTTCTCGAAAAGGCGCTGTATATCGGGGTGGTGTTCGCCAGCAACGTGCTGTTTGGCCTCGGGCTGGGCTGCTACGCCACGCCATCGACGGATACCGCGGTGGCCAATGCCCCGGAGAACAAAATCGGCGTCGCCTCGGGGATCTATAAGATGGGCAGCTCGCTGGGCGGGGCGATGGGTATCGCCGTGACAGCGTCACTTTTCGCGCTGTTTTTACCGCTGGGCATGGCCCATGCCGCCCAGTATGCCCTGTGGTTTAACGCCGTCTTATGTCTGGGGGCGATGGCGGTGAGCGCGCTGCTGCTGCCGCGCGCCTCTCACAGCTGATGCTTTTTCAGCAGCGCGCGGAGCTGGTGATAGGTTAATCCCAGCAGCTCCGCCGCCTGCTTCTGATGATACTTCGCCTGCTCCAGACTCCGCTGCAGCAGGCGTTTTTCCTGCTGGAGCTGGAAATCGCGCAGATCCAGCGGTAGCGCGGGCAGCTCATCGCCGGGCGCGGCTTCCGGCGGAGATCCGGGGGACTGACGAAAAGGGTTAATAATAATCGCGTCCAGCTCATGTTCGCTGTCGCCGTGGCGATACACCGAGCGCTCAACCACGTTCTTCAGTTCGCGAATATTCCCCGGCCAGCGGTAGCCGAGCAGCGTCGCGGTCGCTCGTTCGCTAAAGCCGGGAAACAGCGGCAGACCGAGTTCGCGGCACATCTGGATGGCAAACTGGTTGGCGAGCAGCATGATGTCGCTCTGCCGGTCGCGCAGCGGGGGGAGCTGTACCACGTCGAAGGCCAGGCGGTCGAGCAGGTCGGCGCGAAAATGACCTTCCTCGACCATCTGCGGCAGGTCAGCGTTGGTGGCGCACACCAGCCGGACGTTAACCTGCAGCGGCTGGCTGCCGCCCACGCGCTCCAGCTCGCCATATTCAATCACTCTTAACAGCTTCTCCTGCACCAGCATTGGGGCTGTCGCCAGCTCATCGAGAAACAGCGTCCCGCCGTCGGCGCGCTCGAAGCGCCCGGGATGGCGCTTGCTGGCCCCGGTGAAGGCCCCGGCTTCGTGGCCGAACAGCTCCGAGTCGAGCAGATTATCGTTCAGCGCCGCGCAGTTCAGCGAGATAAACGGCCCCTGCCAGCGGCTGGAGAGGTAGTGGAGACGGTTAGCGATAAGCTCTTTCCCGGTGCCGCGCTCGCCGATGACCAGCACCGGTTTATCCAGCGGGGCCAGCCGGGAAACCTGTTCCAGCACCTCGAGAAAGCTATTGGCCTCGCCCAGCAGATTATCCTTGTACTGCGCCATGATGAATTTCGCCATTAAGTAGTGTAATTAACCAGGTGACTGTAGCAATGCCCAGCACGTTTCGCAACCACCCTGTTTAAAATCAATAAGATAAAAAGTTGGCACGCCATTTGTATTAGCTAAGCCACAGGTGAATGCCTGAAACCAGAACTATGAGGATTGAAATTATGGGTATTTTTTCTCGTTTTGCCGACATCGTGAACGCCAACATCAATTCCCTGCTGGAGAAAGCGGAGGACCCGCAAAAGCTGGTGCGTCTGATGATCCAGGAGATGGAAGACACGCTGGTTGAGGTGCGTTCGACATCGGCCCGCGCGCTGGCGGAAAAGAAACAGCTGTCCCGTCGTATTGAGCAGGCGGTCGCCCAGCAGGCGGAATGGCAGGAAAAAGCCGAGCTGGCCCTGCGCAAAGAGAAAGAAGATCTGGCCCGGGCGGCGCTGATCGAAAAACAAAAGCTGACCGACCTTATCGCTCAACTGGATCATGAAGTGCAGCTGGTGGATGAAACCCTGGCGCGGATGAAAAAAGAGATTGGCGAGCTGGAGAACAAACTCAGCGAAACCCGCGCCCGTCAGCAGGCGCTGGCGCTGCGCCATCAGGCGGCGAGTTCGTCCCGCGATGTGCGTCGCCAGCTGGACAGCGGTAAACTGGATGAGGCGATGGCGCGCTTTGAATCCTTTGAGCGTCGCATCGATCAGATGGAAGCGGAAGCGGAGAGCCACCGCTTTGGCAAGCAGCAGACGCTGGATCAGCAGTTTGCCGAACTGAAAGCGGACGATGAAATCAGCGAGCAGCTGGCGGCGTTGAAAGCCAAAATGAATCAGTCCAACCAGTAAGTATGATTGCGCGGCGCGGCGTTGCGCCGCGGCTCACCCCCTGTAAGGAGTACACATGAGCATGCTTTTTCTCGCCATTCCGCTGACGCTGTTTGTGCTGTTTGTTCTGCCGGTCTGGCTGTGGCTGCACTACAACAATCGCGGCGCCAACGGCAGTCTGACGCAAAATGAGCAGCAACGGCTGCTGCAGTTGACCGATGACGCGAAGCGGATGCGCGAACGCATTCAGGCGCTGGAAGCGATCCTGGACGCCGAACATCCGAACTGGAGGGACAAATAATGGCCGGGCTGGATCTGAATAAAAAACTGTGGCGTATCCCGCAGCGCGGGATGGTAAAGGGCGTCTGCGCGGGCATTGCTCAGCATCTTGATGTCCCGGTGAAGCTGGTGCGCCTGATTACCGTGCTGGCGATGATTTTCGGCCTCTTTTTCTTTGTCCTGGTGGCCTACATCATTTTGACTTTTGCTCTGGATCCGATACCGGACAGCGAGCTGTACGGTCATAAAGCGCCGAGCAATGGCGATCTGCTGGCCGCCGTGGATGCCGAACTGGCCTCCGGTGAACAGCGTCTGCGTGAAATGGAGCGGTATGTGACCTCCGACACCTTTACGCTGCGCAGCCGCTTTCGCCAGCTGTAAACCCTGTTTTTAACGAATGAGGCAACGCATGAATAGCAAATGGCAACGCGCCGGGCAGCAGGTGAAGCCCGGTCTGAAAATCGTCGGTAAGCTGGCGCTGCTGACCGCGCTGCGTTATGGCCCGGCGGGCGTTGCCGGCTGGGCGGTTAAATCGGTCGCGCGTCGGCCGCTGAAAATGCTGCTGGCGGTGGCGCTGGAGCCGCTGCTCAGCCGGCTGGCCAACCGCGTCACGCGCGGGATGAAATAATGCCGCCGTGGGGAAGGCGCAAAAGGATTAACGTTGTCCTGCTTATCCCCGGCAGATCGCTTATGATGACGAGACATACCTTCAGGGCATAACGGACTGGCGATGAAGCGACTGAAAACTGAATTGAATGCGCTGGCCAACCGCGGGGTTGACCGGCATTTACGTCTGGCGGTGACCGGCCTGAGCCGGAGCGGTAAAACGGCGTTTATCACCGCGCTGGTCAACCAGCTGTTGAATATCCACACGGGGGCCCGCCTGCCGCTGCTGAGCGCCGCACGCGAAGAGCGGCTGCTCGGCGTCAAGCGCGTGCCGCAGCGGGACTTTGGCATTCCCCGATTCACCTACGACGAAGGGCTGGCCCAGCTGTACGGCCAGCCCCCCATGTGGCCAACCCCGACGCGCGGGGTGAGCGAGATCCGTCTCGCGCTGCGCTACCGTTCGAATGACTCCCTGCTGCGCCATTTTAAAGATACCTCCACGCTGTATCTGGAGATCGTCGACTATCCGGGCGAGTGGCTGCTCGACCTGCCGATGCTGGCGCAGGATTATCTGAGCTGGTCGCGACAGATGACCGGGCTCCTGCAGGGACAGCGTGCGGAGTGGTCGGCCCGCTGGCGGCAGCTGTGCGCCGGGCTGGATCCGCTAGCCCCTGCCGACGAGGCTCGGCTGGCGGATATCGCTGCCGCCTGGACGGACTATCTCCACGCCTGTAAGCGTGAAGGGCTGCACTTTATCCAACCCGGGCGCTTTGTCCTGCCCGGAGAAATGGCGGGCGCGCCGGCGCTGCAGTTTTTCCCGTGGCCCGACGTCGACGCCGTCGGCGAAGCCAAGCTGGCGCAGGCCGATAAACACAGCAACGCCGGCATGCTGCGCGAACGCTACAAATACTATTGCGAAAGGGTGGTGAAGGGGTTCTACAAAGAGCACTTCCTGCGCTTCGACCGGCAGATTGTGCTGGTGGACTGTCTGCAGCCGCTCAACAGCGGGCCGCAGGCGTTTAACGATATGCGTCTGGCATTGACCCAGCTGATGCAAAGTTTCCATTACGGGCAGCGCACCTTGTTCCGCCGGTTGTTCTCGCCCGTCATCGACAAGCTGCTGTTTGCCGCCACCAAAGCCGATCACGTCACGATCGATCAGCACAGCAATATGGTGTCGCTCCTGCAGCAACTGATTCAGGACGCGTGGCAGAACGCCGCCTTTGAAGGGATCAGTATGGATTGCCTGGGGCTGGCGTCTATTCAGGCGACCCAGAGCGGGCTGATTGAGGTGAACTGCGAGAAAATTCCCGCCCTGCGCGGCAATCGCCTGAGCGACGGCCAGCCGTTGACCATCTATCCCGGTGAGGTGCCGGCGCGCCTGCCGGGCCAGGCCTTCTGGCAGCAGCAGGGATTTCAGTTTGAAAACTTTCGTCCGCAGGTCATGGATGTCGATCGGCCTTTGCCGCACATTCGTCTCGACGCGGCGCTGGAATTTTTGATTGGAGATAAACTGCGATGAGCGAACCGTTAAAACCGCGGATTGATTTTGATGGGCCGCTGCAAGCGGAGAAAATTCCGCCGCTGAAAGGCGCCCGCGCCTTCGACACCCTGGAGGCCGACAACTTCGCGCCAGCGCGGCTGGTGACCGGCGAAGAGGAAGAGGGGGCGGCGGAAGCGGTGGTGGAGTCGGTCCTGCGACCCAAACGCAGCCTGTGGCGGCGGATGGTCAGCGCCGGACTGGCGATCTTCGGCGTCAGCGTCGTGGCGCAAGGCGTGCAGTGGACGGCTAACGCCTGGCAGACCCAGGACTGGATTGCGCTGGGCGGCTGCGTCGCCGGGGCGCTGATCGTCGGAGCCGGCGTCGGTTCGCTGGCCACCGAGTGGCGCCGTCTGTGGCGACTGCGCCAGCGCGCCCACGAACGCGATGAAGCGCGCGATATGCTGCACAGTCACGCGGTCGGTAAAGCGAAAGCGTTTTGTGAGAAGCTGGCGCAGCAGGCCGGGCTGGATCAGTCGCATCCGGCGCTGCAGCGCTGGTATGCCGCGATCCACGAAACGCAAAGCGACCGTGAAGTGGTGAGCCTTTATGCGCAGCTGGTGCAGCCGGTGCTCGATGCCCAGGCGCGGCGGGAAATCAGCCGTTCGGCGGCGGAGTCGACGCTGATGATTGCCGTCAGCCCGCTGGCGCTGGTGGATATGGCGTTTATCGCCTGGCGGAACCTGCGGCTGATCAACCGAATTGCCACGTTGTACGGCATTGAGCTCGGGTATTACAGCCGTCTGCGACTGTTTCGCCTGGTGTTGCTTAATATCGCTTTCGCTGGCGCCAGCGAACTGGTGCGCGAGGTGGGCATGGACTGGATGTCGCAGGATCTGGCGGCCCGGCTGTCGGCGCGCGCCGCGCAGGGCATTGGCGCCGGCCTGCTGACCGCCCGTCTCGGGATCAAGGCGATGGAGCTGTGCCGCCCGCTGCCGTGGATCGCCGATGATAAACCGCGACTCGGCGATTTTCGGCGCGAGCTGATTGGGCAGTTGAAAGAGACCCTGCAGAAAAGCAAAACCCGCCCGGAGAAGTAACCTCCACTCAGAGACATTGCCGGGCGGCGGCTTCGCCTTGCCCGGCCTTTGACGTCAAGCTCTGGCACGCGCACCCTGGCAATATTCGATTAGGCGCATTCCGCCGCCAGCCACTCGCTGAAGGCGCGAAAGCGCGGGCGGGAACGGTTCTCCTGCGGACAGATCAGGTCATAGCCAAAGGGCGAGGGCGCTTCATTTTCAGACAAGGCCACCAGCCTGCCTGCGTCGAGCAGCGGCTGGATCAGCGTTTTACGCCCCATCACCACGCCGAGTCCATTGAGCGCCATCTCGATGGCCAGCGAGTGGTTATTCACCGCGTAATACCGGCCGTCAAAAGGTAACGCCTGTCCGCTGTGCTGGCACCACAGGCGCCATTCCGCAAATTGATCCTGTACGTCGGTGGATTCGCACGCATGGATCCAGACGAGCGCCGCCGGGTCGCCGCCGCTCAGCGGACGATACTGTTGGCGATAACGCGGGGAGCAGACCGGGAGCAAACTTTCCGCCATCAGCCGCTGTTGATAAAGATCGGGATAGCGCGTGGCGCCGTAGTAAATTGCCAGATCCACCCGCTCCTCGTTAAAATCCATCACCCCGGCGCGCACGCGAAACTGCAGATTCAGTCCCGGCCATTGCGTCTGAAAGCGCGGCAGACGCGGCATTAGCCACAGATGGGCCAGCGTCGGCGCAATACCAATATGCAGCGTGCCGCGCAGATCCTGATCGCGAATATCCTCAATTTCATCGTTAATCGCCCGCAGCGAATGGCTTAACGTCGCCAGCAGCCGCTTACCTTCCTCTGTCAGCGCCAGTTTACGCGTCATGCGGATAAACAGGCGAAACCCGATGTGCATCTCCAGCCTGCGGATCCGATGGCTGACCGCTCCCTGGGTAAGGTTCATTTCATGCGCGGCAAGGGTAAAGCTCAGGTGGCGGGCGGTCACCTCAAAGGTCTGCAGCAGCGCAAGGATGCTTTGTTGCTCAAGCACAGATTGTCTCCCTTATGCATTAATTGAGTTCATGCATAGGCCGATTTAATTCGTTTGTTAGGCCAGTTTTGCCGGTTTTAAATAGTTATATCGTAACTAAACCGAGGTATACCATGTCAGGACTCAAAATTGTGGTGATTGGCGGTGGCTCCAGCTACACCCCAGAACTGATTGAAGGTTTGCTCAACCGCTATCATGAAATGCCAGTCGCTTCGCTATGGCTGGTGGACATTGAAGAGGGCAAAGAGAAAGTCGAGATTATCGCCGGACTGGCGCGGCGAATGATCGCCAAAGCCGGGCTGACTATTGAAGTGGTGGCCACCCTTGACCGGGAAAGCGCGCTGCGCGATGCCGATTTCGTCTGCTCGCAGTTTCGCGCCGGCTGCCTTGACGCCCGGATCAGCGATGAACGTATCTCCCTCAAGTATGGCTTGATCGGCCAGGAGACCAATGGCCTCGGCGGCTTCGCCAACGCCTGTCGCACCATTCCCATCGCCCTGGAGATCGCTGCCGATATGGAGCGACTGTGTCCCGACGCCTGGCTGCTGAACTTTACCAACCCGTCGGGGATGGTGACCGAAGCGATCCTGCGCCACAGCCGCATCAAAGCCGTCGGCCTGTGTAACGTGCCGGTGATTATGCAAAAAGGGATAACCACTCTGCTGCAATGCGCTGACGAAAAAGAGGTGGTGATGCAGGTCGCCGGCCTGAACCACTTTATCTTCGTGCGCCAGATCCTGCACAAAGGTAAAGAATGGCTGCCGGAGGTGATAGCCGAGATCAACGCCGGTCGGGATCCGCTGGTGCCGCGCAACATTCCGCCGTTCCGTTGGCCGTCGCATCTGCTGCAGGGCTTAGGCATGATCCCCTGCGCCTATCTGCGTTATTACTACATGAAAGATGATCTGCTGCGCCAGGAGCTGGCGGAGGCGGGCGGCGAAGGAACCCGCGGGGAAGTGGTTAAGCAGCTGGAAAAAATCTTGTTTGACCAGTACCGCGACCCGCACCTGGCAGTCAAACCGAAGGCGCTGGAAGGGCGCGGCGGCCAGTACTATTCCGAGGCGGCCTGCGAGCTGATGAATGCCATCTACAACGACAAGCGGATTATCATGCACGTCAACACGCGTAATAACGGCGCCATCAATGGCCTGCCGGATGACTGCGCGGTAGAGGTCAGCTCGCTGATTACCGCTTCTGGTCCGCTACCTCTCAATGTGGCGCCGTTCCCGGAAGATACCCTGCGTTTGCTGCAGCTGATGAAATCATTTGAACGGCTGACTATCGAGGCCGCGCTCACCGGCAACCGCCACACCGCATGGCGTGCTCTGATGCTGAATCCGCTGATCGTCAGCGGCGAGAAGCTCGAACTGGCGTTGGATGAGGTGATCGCTGAGAACCGTCAGTGGCTGCCTGCTTTCCACGCCTGACCCAAGACTCACCGGCCGCCTGGCCGGTGATTTAACCACTGACCGTCTGACTTTACGCCACAGCGCCCATTTTTCCGCCACACTGTCAATAATTGTTGACAGTTAGCTTCCCGAAAACCCATTCCTGGCCTATTATTCTCCCGTCATTGGCACTTTTAGGGTGAACACTCCCATGCGTCTTGAAGTCTTTTGTGAAGACCGTCTCGGTCTGACTCGTGAATTGCTCGATTTGCTGGTGCTGCGTGGTATTGACCTGCGCGGTATCGATATTGACCCTATTGGCCGAATTTACCTCAATTTCGCCGAACTGGAATTCGCCACGTTCAGCAGCCTGATGGCTGAGATCCGCCGTATCGCCGGCGTGACGGACGTGCGCACCGTGCCCTGGATGCCGTCTGAACGTGAACACCTGGCGCTCAGCGCGCTGCTGGTAGCGATGCCGGAGCCGGTGCTGTCGCTGGATACCAAAGGTCGGGTGGAACTGGCGAACCCCGCCAGCTGCCTGCTGTTTGGCCAAAGCCAGGCGAAGCTGCGTAACCACCCGGTGGCCCAGCTGATCGCCGATTTTAACGTTCAGCGCTGGCTGGAGAGCAGCCCGCAGGAGACGCATGCGGAGCATGTGGTGGTGAATGGGCAGAACTACCTGCTGGAAGTGACTCCGGTCTATCTGGAAGGAGAGCATAACGAGCGAGTGCTGACCGGCGCCGTGGCGATGTTGCGCTCAACCGTGCGCATGGGACGCCAGCTGCAGACCATGACCAGCCAGGATACCAGCGCTTTCAGTCAGATCCTCGCGGTGGGGCCGAAAATGCGCCACGTGGTGGAGCAAGCGCGCAAGCTGGCGATGCTCAGCGCGCCGCTGCTGATTGTCGGCGACACCGGCACCGGTAAAGATCTGCTGGCCCATGCCTGCCATCTGGCCAGTCCGCGGGCGGGCAAACCCTATCTGGCGCTCAACTGTGGCTCCATTCCCGAGGACGCGGTCGAGAGCGAGCTGTTTGGCGACGCGCTGCAGGGCAAGAAGGGCTTCTTCGAGCAAGCCAACGGCGGCTCGGTGCTGCTGGATGAAATTGGCGAGATGTCGCCGCGCATGCAGACCAAGCTGCTGCGCTTTCTCAACGACGGCACCTTCCGCCGCGTTGGCGAGGATCATGAAGTGCACGTCGATGTGCGGGTGATCTGCGCGACGCAGAAAAACCTGATCGAGCTGGTGCAGAAAGGGCTTTTCCGCGAAGATCTCTACTATCGCCTCAACGTCCTGACGCTGTATCTGCCGCCGCTGCGCGATTGCCCGCAGGACATCATGCCGCTGACGGAGCTGTTCGTGGCCCGCTTTGCCGACGAGCAGGGGATCCCGCGGCCGAAGCTCTCTGCCGATCTCAGTACGGTGCTTACCCGCTACAGCTGGCCCGGCAACGTCCGCCAGCTGAAGAATGCCGTCTATCGCGCACTGACCCAGCTGGAAGGATTTGAGCTGCGTCCACAGGACATTCTGCTGCCGGACCATGACGTCGCCTCGCTGCCGGTGGGCGAGGAGGCCATGGAAGGGTCGCTGGACGACATCACCCGCCGCTTTGAGCGCTCGGTGCTGACCCAGCTCTATCGCAGCTACCCCAGCACCCGTAAGCTGGCGAAGCGGCTGGGGGTGTCGCATACCGCCATCGCCAATAAGCTGCGTGAATATGGTCTGAGTCAGAAAAAGGGCGACGAATAATCCCGCCAGGCCGGCGACCCACGTCGCCGGCATCCCGGCCTGCAAAGCGGGCCAAACCTGTATATACTGGTTTTTTAATCCTTTTTCCGGGGTGGTGCATCTTGGCGTCGCGTCGCGCGATCGGGCACTGGCTGATATTGCTGCTGCTCTCTGTTCTCTTTTCCTCGCTGCTGTTACGAATACACCTGCCGGCAGCGCTGCTGCTGGGGCCGCTGATCGCCGGTCTCATTTTGAGCCTGCGCGGGGTGAAGTTGAGCATCCCTCGCCCCTGTTATCTGGCGGCGCAGGCCATCGTCGGCTGCATGATCGCCCGGGCGATTAATCCCTCTGTTTTTGGCGTGCTGTTCAACAACTGGGCGCTGGTGCTGGCGATCCTGTTGACCACCCTGGCGATAAGCGGCCTTACCGGCTGGCTGCTGGTCCGCTACAGCGCGCTGCCGGGCGCCACTGGCGCCTGGGGAAGCTCTCCCGGCGGCGCGTCGGCAATGGTGGTGATGGCCCAGGAGTACGGGGCCGATGTGCGGCTGGTGGCGCTGATGCAGTATCTGCGGGTGCTGTTTGTCGTCGGCGCGGCGGCGCTGGTGGTGCGCTATGCCCTGGGCAATGAAGCACAGGAAATGACTCAGGATATTGTCTGGTTTCCATCGTTGACCCTGAATTTCCCTTTCACGCTGCTGCTGACGGCGGTGGCCTGTTGGCTGGGCATGCGGCTGCGCATCCCCTCCGGGGCCATGCTGCTGCCGATGCTGCTTGGCGCCCTGGCCCAGGGCGGCGGCTGGCTGATGCTGGAGCTGCCGGAGTGGCTGCTGGCGATGGCCTATGCGGTGCTGGGCTGGACGGTGGGGCTCCAGTTTAATAAAGCCATTTTTCTGCTGGTCCTCAAGACGCTGCCGCAGATTATCGCCTCCATCATCGGACTGATCCTGATGTGCGCCCTGATGGCCCTTGCCCTGACCCACATTCTGCAGATGGACTTTATGACCGCCTATCTGGCCACCAGCCCCGGCGGCCTGGACACGGTGGCGATTATCGCCGCCGGCACCCGGGCGGACATGTCGTTTATTATGGCGCTACAGACGCTGCGGCTGTTTACCATTTTGCTGACCGGCCCGGCGATGGCGCGGGCTATCTCCCGCTATGCGCCGCGGCAATAAAAAGCCCTCGCAGAGCGAGGGCTGGGCAGATCGAATGTCCGCGAGCGCGATGCGCCCGGGCAATCTGTTATCAGGCTTTCAGGGCGGCCAGCGCGGCGTCGTAGTCCGGCTCTTCGGTGATTTCGTTCACCAGCTGGCTGTAGACGACCTGATCGTTTTCATCGATAACGACCACCGCACGGGCAGCCAGGCCAGCCAGCGGACCGGTGGCGATGGCGACGCCGTAGTCAGCGAGGAAGGACGTGCCGCGCAGCGTGGACAGGGTGACCACATTGCTCAGGCCTTCCGCGCCGCAGAAGCGGGACTGGGCGAACGGCAGGTCAGCGGAAATGCACAGCACTACGGTGTTGTCCAGTTCAGCGGCCAGCTGGTTGAATTTACGCACTGATGCGGCACACACGCCGGTATCAATGCTCGGGAAAATATTCAGTACTTTACGTTTGCCGGCGTACTGGCTCAGCGCGACGTCAGAGAGATCTTTGGCGACCAGCGTAAACGGCTGCGCTTTAGCGCCTGCCTGCGGAATGGTGCCCTGAACAGAAACGGGGTTGCCCTGGAAATGCACGGTTTGTGACATGGTTATCTTCCTGTTTACATATAGTTAACGTCGCGAGTAGTGTATGACATCCGCCAGCTACACGGCAAACCCTATTTAACATTTACCAGAGAGGACAAGGGAATGCGTAACGTGCGAGTGTATGAGGAAGCCTGGCCGCTCCATACCCCTTTTGTGATCGCCCGCGGTAGCCGCAGCGAGGCAAAAGTGGTGGTAGTGGAACTGGAAGAGGACGGCGTGAAAGGGGTAGGCGAATGCACACCCTATCCCCGCTATGGCGAGAGCATCGCCTCGGTCATGGCCCAGGTGATGGCGATCGGCGAGCAACTGGAGGCGGGGCTTACCCGCGAACAGCTGCAGCGGCTGCTGCCGGCAGGCGCCGCCCGCAATGCCATTGACTGCGCGCTATGGGATCTGCAGGCCCGGCGCGAAGGCAAAACCTTGGCCCAGCTGTTGGGCGTGGCGTTGCCTAACCGGGTGATTACCGCCCAGACGGTGGTCATTGGCACGCCGGATCAGATGGCGGCCAGCGCCGCGGCGCTGTGGCAGGCAGGGGCCCAGCTGTTGAAGGTGAAGCTCGACGATCGACTGATCAGCGAGCGGCTAATCGCTATCCGCCAGGCGGCGCCGGAGGCTACGCTGATTGTTGATGCCAATGAATCCTGGCACAGCGAGGGGCTGGCGGCGCGCTGTCAGCTGCTGGCGGACCTCGGTGTGGCGATGCTTGAGCAGCCGCTCCCCGCCGACGACGACTCGGCGCTGGAAAACTTCGTTCATCCGCTGCCGATTTGCGCCGACGAGAGCTGCCACACCCGGGAGAGCCTGCCGCGGCTGCGCGGGCGCTATGAGATGATCAATATCAAACTGGATAAAACGGGCGGCCTGACCGAAGCGCTGGCTCTGGCCGGGGAGGCGGAACGGCAGGAATTTGAACGGATGCTGGGCTGTATGCTCTGCACCTCGCGCGGGATCGCCGCCGCGCTCCCTCTGGCGCCGCTGGCGCGCTTCGCTGACCTCGACGGCCCGACATGGCTGGCGGTGGACGTTGAGCCGGCGCTGCGGTTCAGCACCGGCGTGCTTCATCTTTAAGCCTGCCAGCGCAGCAGATCGGTCATCGCCGGCAGGTAACGCTCCGTTGCCTCGTCGGCGGAGACCGGCGGGAACTCGGCGGTGATGCAGGGGAGTCCGATATCGGCGCACCAGCTGCCAAAGGAGCCCGGCGTGTCGTAGCCCACGCTGCCCACCAGCGGCAGGGAGAAGGCGTCGGCCAGCCAGCGACCCAGCGGGCTGTGGCCCGGATCTTCGATACAGGCCAGCGGATCGTGAAAGGAGACCACCCACGCCGGATGAATCTGATGGATCAACTGACACAGGGCCTCGGTCTCCCGTTCCGAACCCGGCTGCTCACCGGTCAACAGCACCACGTCGCGCTCCGCCGCCGCGCTATTCCAGCGGTAAACCGTTTCCCCTTGCTTCCAGTTGGCTGCCGGAAAGTTACGGTTGAGGTCAACGCCGCGGGCATTGGCGCGCAGCCCGAGCTGACAGCCGTCAGGATTGACCGTCAGCACCACGTGGTGGCGGCGCAGCTCGGGTTTCAGGGTGCGCAGGGCGCAGGAGAGGGTCACAATCGACGAATTCTCATCACCGTGGGTACCGGCAATAATCAGCCCGCTACGGCTGTCGGCCTGCGGCGCAGGAAACCACAGCAGCGGCGCGCCCAGTTCCGAGCTGCCATACTGCCGGGTTCCCGGCGGAAAGTCGCCGCGCTGCGGGCGAGGACGTGAAATAGACATAGGGCTTCCTGTGTGTCGTTATTATTTAGTGTTGGCGAAAAGCGTATCGGGATCAAACCCATTCCCTGAGGCGTGAAATCCGACGGCACATCAATTTTCTATCATATGTCGTTTGCAATTTCAGGTGATGAAACAAATAATTATCGCTCTGTTGGCGGTATTTTTTTCATTTTAAAGGGGATCTTATGAAGTATCCTGTCGCTTTGACATGCGGCGCGCTGTGGTTAGCCAGCGTATCTTCTCTGGCCTGGGCGGCTGACGTACCGCCGGGCACGGTACTGGCGGAAAAACAGCTGTTAGTGCGCCATATCAAAGATGAACCCGCCTCGTTAGATCCCGCCAAAGCGGTGGGCCTGCCGGAAATCCAGGTGATCCGCGATCTGTTTGAAGGTTTAGTCAATCAGGATGCGAAAGGCAACCTGGTTCCAGGCGTAGCGACCCGCTGGCAGAGCAACGATAACCGCGTCTGGACCTTTACCCTGCGTGATAATGCCCGCTGGTCCGACGGCACGCCGGTTACTGCCGAAGATTTCGTCTATAGCTGGCAGCGTCTGGTGGATCCGAAAACCACTTCGCCGTTCGCCTGGTTCGCGGCGCTGGCGGGGATCGCTAACGCGCAGAACATTATTGACGGCAAAGCCGCGCCGGAGACCCTGGGAGTCACCGCCGTCGACGCCCACACCCTGCGGGTGCAGCTGGATAAACCACTGCCGTGGTTCAGCAACCTGACCGCCAGCTTTGCCTTCTATCCGGTGCAAAAGGCGAATGTCGACAGCGGGGCGAACTGGACGCGGCCCGGCAGCCTGGTGGGCAACGGCGCCTATGTTCTGAAAGACCGCGTGGTCAATGAGAAGCTGGTGGTGGTGCCGAACACGCACTACTGGGATAACGCCAAAACGGTGATCCAGCAGGTCACCTTTGTGCCGATTAACCAGGAGTCCGCCGCCACCAAGCGCTATCTCGCAGGGGATATCGATATCACCGAGTCTTTCCCGAAAAATATGTACCAGAAACTGCTGAAGGATATTCCGGGGCAGGTGTATACCCCGCCGCAGCTGGGTACCTACTATTACGCTTTCAATACCCAAAAGGGGCCGACGGCGGATGAGCGGGTACGCCTGGCGCTGAGCATGACCATCGATCGCCGGGTGATGGCGGAGAAAGTACTGGGGACCGGGGAAAAACCGGCCTGGCGCTTCACGCCGGACGTGACGGCGGGCTTCACCCCCCAGCCGTCACAGTTTGAGAGCATGAGTCAGGCTGAGCTTAATGCCCAGGCGAAAGCCCTGCTGGCTGCCGCTGGCTATGGCCCGAATCGTCCGCTGAAGCTGACGCTGCTGTATAACACCTCTGAGAACCACCAGAAAATTGCCATCGCGGTGGCGTCGATGTGGAAGAAAAACCTCGGCGTGGAAGTGAAGCTGCAGAACCAGGAGTGGAAAACCTATATCGACAGCCGTAACACCGGCAATTTCGACGTGATCCGCGCTTCGTGGGTGGGAGACTACAACGAGCCGTCCACCTTCCTGTCGCTGCTGACCTCCACCCACAGCGGAAATATCTCGCGCTTTAACGATCCGGCGTACGACAAAATCCTCGCCCAGGCGGCGGTAGAGAATTCGGCCAAAGCGCGTAACGACGATTACAACGCGGCGGAAAAGATCATTATGGTCAAAGCGCCGATCGCGCCGATCTACCAGTACACTAACGGCCGATTGATTAAGCCGTGGCTGAAAGGCTACCCGATCACCAACCCGGAAGATGTGGCCTACAGCCGTACCATGTATATCGTGAAGCACTAACCGGTCGTGGTTGCCTGAAGATGTCAGGCAACCATCGCTGAACTCCGAGCTGGCGCGGCTTGCAGCGCCAGTTTTTCCTGCTCTCCTTCTCGCGCCACAGTAGAAAGTCTCACTTTTCTGGCAGTATGGCCGACTGATGCCAGGTTCTACCATCTGGTCGCGAAGCATCAGAAGATCTCATCCGCCGGGTTTTTATCATGATGCTCAACGTATTCGGCAATCATGCCATCCGGATGCCGAACCAGCATGTTCCAGCCGGTGGGCACGGCCTTCACCGGGTTGATAATCGTTGCCCCGGTGGAAGGCAGATGTTTCTCCCAGGCGGTAATGTCGTTTACCAGGAAAGTGGCCTCGGTGGCGCGAAACGGCGCCAGGCTTTGCTCGGTTCCGCCGATTAAAAGCACGGAACCCACCTGCGCCAGTTTGAGATCGTATTCGGGATAGTCAAAACGTAACCTTGCCTTTTGCGAAATGAGATGTTCATAAAACGAAACGGTCTCTTCAAAGTGGGCAATCGGCACGCATCGACGGATCAGGATATTGAGGACTTTCATTATATCTCCTTCGCCATTTTCTCAGAGATAGCGTAGCAGCACTGAGGTGGAATGTAAGGCTCAAGTAGCAGAAGAGCGTGATGTATCGTGATGGCCGGCTTATAAAAAGATAATGGCAATGACCTCGCGCTCTCGATAAGAAAAGTTGCAGTCAAAAAATATTTATTTTGTAATGAGGCTGTGGAGTGCTTGCTAAGCATGCGATTCGCGGGATGATTAAGAGGGGCTAGATGGAAAGTTTAATTTCTTCGATATGGAATTTTGATGGACTGATAAATAGCGCGTTAATTTTTGTTACTTTTGGTTTATTAGGAGTGTTTATCTGGAAACGGGCAGGATCCGCATATTCTTTATTGAACCGGCTATGGGAGTTCTGCCTGGGAGGGAAAACGTTTCACGACGGTAAAATAAATGCATATTTCAATGAGAGAAATGATGTTGAACGTTTTAATGTTTTATTTAATGTCGGCGCAAGAAATAAAGAAGAGATCAAGTCACTGATTAACTGGACAAAAAAGAAAAATATAGATATTCGTCATGTCACAGCCGCGAAAGGATGGTTTGAAATATCAACGCTTAAGGCAATAAAACCATTATTTATCGCTAATGTTGGTGTATTTTTCTCTTGTGTGTTAACTATGCTGCTATTATCAAATTTTATGTTGCTGGCATTGAAGCCATCCGCACTAGTACGATTAGGCGACGACAAGTCATGGGTTTGGATTAATGATCATATTGCTGAGAGTTCGATCTGGACCAATAATTACCTTCCTCTGAACTGGACTGAGTGGAAGCTCGATAAAAAACAGTGTGAAAGTGAAGATTTCGATAAAACGGTTTTCTCAGAAAAAGCGGGGATAAGTGTGCGCTCGGTTGACAGGATTTGTGAGAACTTTTCAAGTGGTTCGTTGAGTGAAACTATAAATAATATTATTAAAAATCAAAAACTGGCATGGGTTTTGGCTATTTACCCCTTCATCTTTACGATTATTTGCTTTTTTAGCTTGTTACGCAGAGGTGCTGCTTCTAAACATTTATAATGAAGTACATAACTCACAAAATTAATATTTATATAAATTCATTTCCGTCTGGCATTACTGTTTGCATCGATCGGAATTAAATGACAGGTCCGAGTACAGAAGCTGTCACCGGCCGCTACCGGTTGCCTGCTGCCTGCAGGCAACCTCAGCTACATTCGCAATGTATCAATGACCGCTCTCAGCGCGGGCGACACATTGCGGTGCGGGTAATAGAGATATGAACCTTCCAGACGCTGGCTATAACGCTGGAGCACCCGGATAAGTGTGCCCTGGGCTAGATCGTCGGTAATCAGCTCTTCCGGGACATAGGCCAGCCCCAGACCGAGCCTCGCCGCTTTGGCCTCCATATAGCTATCGGCGAAAGCCCACTGTCCCTGAGGTGGGTGGGTGATTTTTTTGCCATCCACATTAAGTTCCCAGGCGTAAAGGCTACCGTCGCCGAACTGATAAGCGATGCAGGGGTGGGCGACTAAATCGGCGGGCGTTTGTGGAAAGCCGTAGCGGCGAAAATGTTCCGGGGTACCCACCACCGCCATCTCCATATCGGGCGAAATGCGTACCGCAATCATGCCGCTTCCGACTTCCGGGCCCAGACGTACGCCCGCATCAAATCGCTGCGCAATAATATCGACAAACCGGCTTTCGCTGATCAGTTCCAGTCTGATATCGGGATAGCGTTGTTTAAATACTGCCAGCTTCGGCAGCAGGACTTTATCAATGGCATGCTGGCTGGCATTGATGCGTACCGTACCGGAGGGCGTCTGACGATAGTGGGCCAGCGTGGCGAGCCCCATATCTAAGGCGTCGAAACCGGATTCGACATTGTGATAGAGCTGCTCACCTGCCTGAGTGAGCGACAACCGGCGGGTGGTACGCACCAGAAGCTGAACGCCCAGCCGCTCTTCAAGTTCACGAACCGCACGGCTTACCCCGGACTGCGCCAGGCCAAGTCGTTGCGCTGCGGCGGTAAAACTGCCTTCCCGTACCACCTGCATAAACAGATAAAGGTCATTATAGTTTTCCCGTTTCGCCATTATCCTGCCTCGTCACCCAGATGCCATTTAGAACAATATGGTATTAATTTTAGCATTTTTCAGCCTCTAATCAGAACCATTACTGCTGGCTACACTAAGCGCACGACAACAAAGCACAGCAGCTTTGTCTACTGAAGACTTGCATTGATCACGTTTATTTAGGGGAATTTTGATGACGGTTTTCACCAAAAAACTGACAGCCGCGATACCCGCCATGCTGCTTTGCGCCTCATTAACTGGAGTCACAACGATGAGCTCTGCTGCGACAACTAACCCGAATGCGCCTGTTTCAATGATTGAAAAATGGGACAAAACTTTTGCTGAGAGTTCGAAAGTGGATCACCGTAAGGTGACCTTCCTGAACCGCTACGGGATAACCTTAGTTGGCGATCTCTACCTGCCGAAGGATCGCGGTGAACGCAAACTGGCAGCTATTGCCGTGAGCGGTCCCTTCGGCGCGGTAAAAGAGCAGTCCAGCGGCCTGTATGCCCAGACGCTGGCCGAACAGGGGTTTGTCACCCTGGCGTTTGACCCATCGTATACGGGCGAAAGCGGTGGCTACCCACGCAACGTGGCCTCACCGGATATCAATACCGAGGATTTTAGTGCCGCGGTGGACTTTCTGGGCCTGCAAAAAGAGGTGGATCGCAACCGTATCGGTTTGCTCGGCATTTGTGGCTGGGGCGGTATGGCCCTGAACGACGCGGCGATGGATACACGCGTCAAAGCGGTGGCGACCAGCGTAATGTATGACATGAGCCGCGCGATGGGGCATGGAGTGGGCGATGGCAAAGACCGCTATACCACTGCCGATCGTCGCGCCGTACTGCGCTATCTGAACGTGCAGCGCTGGAAAGATGCGGCAAACGGCACTTCCGTCCCCGGTGGGCATGACATTTATGTTGATGATAAGGGCAACGTCAGCGCTGCCGATCGTATTTTGCCGGAAACCTTGCCCGCCAACCCCAACCCGGTCCTGAAAGAGTTCTTCGATTATTACCGTATGCCGCGTGGTTTCCATCCGCGTTCGGTTAATTCAACCGGGGCCTGGAATGCGACGATGCCGCTGTCGTTTATGAATATGCCGCTGCTGAGTTACGCCAGCGAAGTGACTATTCCGACGCTTATCGTGACCGGCGAAAAAGCCCATTCACGCTATTTTGCCGAAGATGCCTTTAAGGCCATCGGCAGTAAAGAGAAAGCGCTGGTGATTGTCCCAGGCGCAAACCACGTCGATCTCTATGGCAACGTCGCGGGCAAAATTCCCTTTGCGACGTTCGCGCAATTTTTTAAAACCAACCTGAAATAGATCTCCTGTGCCGGAGACATCCCCAAAGCCGCCACGCGCCTGCGGGCGGCTTTGTCTTGTCGGAGAGAAATAATGTCTGCATTAGGTCACACCCGGGCAGACTGGAGCGGCGTCCTGGCGATGACGCTCTGCGTATTTGTGCTCATTGCTTCAGAATTTATGCCGGTCAGTCTGTTGACACCCATCGCGGGTGATTTACACATTACCGAGGGATTAGCCGGTCAGGGCATTGCGCTTTCTGGCGCGCTGGCGGTACTGACCAGCCTGACGATATCCCGTCTTACCGGATCGCTGGACCGTAAATGGCTGCTGCTGGGGCTCACGGCGTTGATGGCAGCCTCTGGGGTGATTATTGCCCTGGCGTCCAGTTTCCCGGTTTATATGCTGGGCAGAGCGCTCATTGGGATCGTCATCGGCGGCTTCTGGTCGATGTCGGCGGCAACGGCCATTCGGCTGGTGCCGCAACGCCAGGTCCCCCGCACACTGGCCATCTTTAACGGCGGCAACGCGCTGGCCACCGTTGTGGCAGCGCCGCTGGGCAGCTACCTGGGGGCCACCGTCGGCTGGCGCGGCGCCTTTTTATGTCTTGTCCCGCTGGCGGTGCTGGCCTTCGTCTGGCAATGCATTAGCCTGCCGTCGATGAAAAGTCCGCGCGCACCACAGCGGCAGGGATCGGTGCTGCGTCTGTTCCGTCTTTCTACGCTATCCCTGGGATTGCTGGCCTGCGGACTGTTCTTTATGGGACAGTTTACCTTATTTACCTATGTGCGACCGTTTCTGGAGACGGTGACCCAAGTCAGTCCTTCTGGTCTGTCCCTGATATTGCTGACAATGGGTATCGCCGGTTTTATCGGCACGCTGCTTATTACGACCGTTCTGAATGCCCGATTTTATCCGACGCTGGTGGCTATCCCGTCGTTAATGGCCGCAATTGCCGGAACGCTTCTGCTGGCCGGACACCACACGGGATCGGTCGCCGTACTGTTAAGCCTGTGGGGGCTGCTGGCGACGGCGGCGCCCACCGGCTGGTGGACATGGATTGCGCGGACGCTGCCCGAGGATGCGGAGACGGGCGGCGGGCTGATGGTCGCCGTGATCCAGCTATCGATATCCCTCGGGTCAACGGTAGGCGGCCTGGTGTTTGATAGTCTGGGATGGCACAGCACTTTTGCACTGAGCGGTCTGTTACTGCTGGGCGCGGCAGGGGTGACTTTTCTGCTCTCTGTCAAAATCAGATCATCTCAGCGCACTGCGATTAATGAATTGAATGCATAAGTCAAATCAGGAATGACAGGCTAATCGTGACCGCGTTCCTGTCTTACCATGGTGTTTTAACAAGAGGGGAGCTTCACCGTGGAATATTCAGTATTAAGTAACGCTCGCAAAATGCCGATGCTAGGTTTCGGCGTTTTCAAGGTGACCGATAAAGCGGAGTGTAAGCAGGCGGTGTTGAACGCCATTCGCACCGGTTATCGCCTCATCGATACCGCTGCCGTCTACGATAATGAAGATGCGGTGGGTGAGGCCGTGCGCGAAGCCATCGCCGAAGGTCTGTGTACCCGCGAGGCGCTGTTTATTACCTCCAAACTGTGGGTCCAGGACATGGCCAACACCGGGATGGCGAAAGCCGGGATTGCCGCGTCATTAAAAAAATCGGGCCTGGAATACTTTGATCTTTATTTGCTACATCAGGCGATGGGCGATTATTTCAGCGCCTGGCGTGCGCTGGAAGAGGCCTATGAGGCCGGTACCCTGAAAGCGATCGGCGTCTCCAATTTTTACCCCCATGTGTTAGCTAACTTCTGCGAAACTGTCAGAATTAAACCAATGGTGAACCAGGTTGAACTGCATCCTTATTTCGCGCAGCCCGCGGCGCTGGAAGCCATGAAGCATTATCACGTTCAGCCTGAAGCGTGGGCGCCGTTAGGCGGTGGCAGACATAATCCGTATCAAGATGCATTGCTTCGGGGGATCGCCGATGCGCACCAGAAAACCATTGCGCAGGTTGTTCTGCGCTGGAACGTGCAGCGTGGCGTCACGGTGATCCCTAAATCCACCCGCCAGGAGCGCATTGAAGAAAATTTTGCTATCTGGGATTTCGTATTAACAGACAACGAAATGGCGCAAATCAGCGCCCTGGATTTAGGCTATGTTGGCGAAGCGGTAAAACACTTCAACCCTGAGTTCGTTCGCGGATGTCTGGGGGTGAAAATCCACGACTGACCGCGGCACCGATTGGCTCCATCTTCATCTCCCCGCCTGCGCCGCGGCGACGGGCTCGGTATGCTGGTTAGCACCCACGTGTTTGCCGCGACGGTTGTCAATGCGGTAGACGATCGTCACGGGCTGCGGGCCGGCGGGGGTGACGGTCAACTCCCTGACCATTTGGCCAGCGTCGGGCGGCAGGGTCAGCGAGGTTTCTCCCTGAGCGAGCATCTGGCCATTTTGCCTGACCTGCCAGGTCAGGCGGCAATCCTCGCAGGCTGCCCAGGTATCGTTAATCGCCCACAGGCGCACCGTCGCCGGGCTTCCCTGACGCCAGCTGGCGGTCACCGGCTCGATGGACGGCAGGATCGGCTGATAGGCGCGCTGCAGGGCATAGTAACCGGCCTTCGGCTGGCGCAGATAATCCACCACCCCCCAGTTGATGGAGGGCCATGTCTCGACAAACATAAAGTGGAACAGGGCGGTCACCGGCTGATAACGCTGGCGGCGATAGCTCTCCGCCGCCAGCGCCACCAGCCGGGCCTGATATGCTTGGGTGTTTTCAATCATCTCCTGAATATTGTTGCCTCGTGGAATACCGGCAAATTTAAAGGTCTGGAAAGGCTGAAAATTATGGTACTTCCATCGCACCCAGCCGGGGTCGTCGGCAGCGGTGGTTTTCGGCCACAGCAGACGGGCCGGGATAATGGTCTTCAGGGTGGAGAGCCGGGGCAGCGCCTGGGCGCCAAACTCGGTAATAATCCCGGTTTTCGCCGGGGCGAGCAGGTCGCGCAGGGTGCCGAAATACCAGCCTGCCCAGTAGTGCTCTTCGACAGCGGAAAAGCGATGCACGATGCGGGAGGTATCTTCCGCAAGCGCATCGCCCACCCGCTGCGTCAGGGTCTGATTTAAGGTTTTACGCCAGTCGGGGAAGCGTTTTTCCATCCACGGCGAGTTCCACGGCGGCTCGTTGTGGCCGCCCCAGACAATAATCGCCGGCGAATTGCCGAACTGGTCCATCATCGTCCGGGTCTGGCGCACAGCGTTCTCGGCGAAGGCGGCGCTGTCATCGTAACCCCATTGCAGGGGGACATCCTGCCAGATCATCAGTCCCATCTCATCGGCCACCTCATACAGCGCGCGGCCCGCCACGTGGCCGTGAACGCGGATGGCGTTGGCGTTCATCGCCGTGACAAGCCTGAAATCCCGACGGTACTTTTTCCGCGTCATGGTGCTTAGCCATGGGGAGCCAATATAGTTGCTGCCCTTAATGAACAGCCGTCTGTCGTTGATGCGCCAGCCCTGATTGTCCGCCAGCGCTTCCACCTTACGTAATCCGGTGCGGGTGACGGCGGTATCCATCATCCCCCGGTCATCCGTTAGGGTGGCGCGCACCCGGTAGAGGTTCGGCTTGCCTGCGCCCACGGGCCACCAGAGCTTCGCGGACGGCATGGGCAGCGAGACGTGCAGGACGCCTGCGGTTTTCTCCAGAGTGACCGCGAAGGCCTGGTGAAAACGTGGGCCGGAAAAATTGTCCGGGGTAGCCGTCAGGCGTAGCGTGACGGGGCCGGGCGTCACAGCCCGATAGCGGATTTCGGCACGCAGCATGGGCTGCTCCAGCCCCTGTTGCCAGTCCGGGCGCAGGATCACCTCGTCGATGGTGACGCCGCGGCTCAGATGGAGCCTCACCGGCGCCCAGATCCCCCCGGAGTTGGCATCCTGCCCCTGAACCGACCAGGCGCCGCCCGGACGGGTATCGTGCTGATTGAGGATCCCTTTCATCAGCGTCTTGTGCAGTGGCCAGATCTTTTGCGGGTCTTCATAGGGGCTGTCGACCCGCACGGCGAGCTGATTATGGCGGCGAACGGCCCCGGTGATGTCCACCGGGAAGCGCTGAAAATAGCCTTCGTGCCGGGTCAGCGTCTTGCCGTTGAGCGCCACCTCGGCAAAGTAATCGACGCCGTCAAACACCAGCGTAGCCATGGCGTCCGGCGTCAGGCCATGCAGGGTAAATTGATGGCGATACCACAGGGCGCCCTGATGATCGTATCCGGCGCTGTACCAGTTTGCCGGTACCCGCAGCGTGCGCCAGTCGCCGTCCGAAGCCTGCGCGCCGGCGAAGGCGCTGTCGTTGGCGTCATGCACCCGCCATTGTCCGGCCAGTGACCAGGTCACCGGCGCAGAACCGGCGTGCGCCAGCGGCAGGCAAATGACCAGCAGCAGATGACGTCTAGCGATCATGGGGAACCTCCTGCGTTCTACGGCGCAGCCACAGGTGGCAGCCCGCGATCGCCTCGGTCAGCGCGTCGCGCAGGTCGCCCGGCACGCTTTGGTCTGGCGAGGCCGCCTGGCTCTCCAGCCGCTGGAGCACACTGGCAAGGCGTTGAAAACCAAGGGTGGCCGCCTCGCCGCGCAGCTTGTGGGCGGCGCGGCGCCATGTCTCCCGGTCATTGGCGTCAATGGCGTGGTTGAGGGCGGCGGCCGCAGCATTAAGTCCTGCAGCGAAGAGTCCCAGCAACTCCTCGACAAGCTCAGGATCGTCGGCGCACTGTTTCAGCAGGCGGGCTTCGTCCGGCAGGCCTTCCTCTTCCTCCGGCGCGCTATCTTCCGCCGCGCCGACGCGGGCGATGGCTTCCCGTAGCGCCTCCTGGCTCACCGGCTTGGCGATATAGCCGTCAAAACCCATCGCCAGACAGCGTTCTCTATCGCCCTGCATAGCGTGGGCGGTCATGGCAATCGTGGGCTGATGTTGTCTGCCCTGCGCCTGGGTCTCTTCCCGCAGCAGGCGGATGGCGGTTTCACCGTCCATCTCCGGCATTTGCAGATCGATCAGCAGAAGATCCCAGCAGGCTGCGCGCCAGCGCTCCAGCGCTTCCCGACCGTTGTTCACCACCTCGCAGCGGTGACCCAACTGCTCCAGCAGCCGTCTGGCGACCTTCTGGTTTACCAGGTTGTCCTCGGCGAGCAGGATATTTAGCCCGGTCTGGTCCCTGACCGGTTGCGCAACGGGGGCAGGCGTTGTCGTCACCACCGGCGTGGGCACCAGAATGCCGGCGATAACCTGATGCAGTTCGCGCTGTGCCACCGGTTTATGCAGATAGTGGGCGATACCGATGCGCTTAAGCATATTGGCGTCAAAATGACGGCTCATGGAGCTGAGCATAATAATCTGGCTTTGCCTGGCTTCAGGCAAAGCGGAGAGCTCCAGCGCCAGGGATACGCCGTCCATATCCGGCATCTGCGCGTCCAGCAGGATCAGCTGCCATGGCGGGCCTTCGGCGGCCCGGCGTAGCGCCTCGCCAGCGTTGTTCACGCAGGTTGGCATCAGTCCCATCTGGCGAAGCATGGCGTCAAGCAGGCGCAGGTTGGTGCTGTTGTCGTCAACCACCAGCACCCGCTGGTGATTGAAGCGGCTCAGCGGGGCGCTACCGGAGGCCGCGGCGTTCAGGCCTTCCAGCGGCAGGGTGAAGGCAAATTCGCTGCCTGCCCCGGGCTGGCTCTCCACCGTCAGCTCACCGCCCATCAGGCTGACCAGGCGGGCCGAAATGGTTAACCCCAGTCCGGTGCCGCCGTAGCGACGGGTGGTAGAGCTATCGGCCTGGCTGAAGGCCTCGAAGATCGCCTTTTGCTTCTCCGGGGCAATGCCGATGCCGGTATCGCGAATGCGAAAGCACCAGTGGTTTTCGTCCTCGGCCGGCGCTATCGCCAGCAGGACCTCCCCCTGATGAGTGAACTTCAGGGCATTACCCAGCAGGTTGGTCAGGATTTGCCGCAGCCGGGGGCCATCGACGATCAGCACCTCAGGCACCGCAGGGGAGATATCCACCAGCAGCTCAATGCCCTTTTCGCTGGCGGCAGGCATATGCGGGCGGATCAGCGACTGAACAAAAGGGCGGATCTCCAGCGGCTCTACGTCCACCTGCATCTTGCCCGACTCAATGCGTGAAAAATCAAGAATGTCATTGATAATGTGCAGCAGCGACTGGGCTGAGCTCATCACCAGCGAAAGGTACTCCCGCTGCTCCGCGGTCAGCGGCGTGTCGAGGCAGAGCTGCGTCATGCCGAGAATGCCGTTCATCGGGGTGCGGATTTCGTGGCTCATATTGGCGAGGAAAGCGCTTTTCGCTTCGTTCGCCTCACGGGCCTCCTTCGCCGCCTCAATGGCCAGCAGCTCTGCGGCTTTGCGCCGGGTAATATCCTGCAAGGTGCCGATCACCCGCTCTGCCTGCTGCTGCATGTTGAGGGTGACGATCTGCCCCGAGAGCAGCATCCAGCGCCAGCCCTGCGTCGGGTGCTGGACGCGAAGCTCACATTCAAAAACCGGCATGTGCTCGTTTTGCGAGGCGATCATCGCCTGCTGCAGAGTGGCGCGATCGTCCTCGTGGACCAGGTTGAGCATAAAGCGCAGCGGAAAGCGCCACTGCGCCCGCGACTGGCCGACCATCGCCAGCAGGGTGTCATTCACCTGCAGGCTGTCGCCGGAGACCTGCCAGTCCCAGATGCCGATCTGGATCGACTCCGCGGTGAATAAAAAGTCATCATGCAGTTGATGACGCGAACGCCGGGCCTCGTCAAGCTCGGTGATGTCGGTATGCAGGCTGACAATCCCGCCATCCGCCAGCCGCTGATGCTGAACGTAAATCCGGCGGTTGCCCGACTGGCGGACCTCGCAGTGGTTCGTCTGGCGGCAGTTGCGGATAATCGCCTCGCGCAGCGTCTGTTGCCGGCCTGGGTCGATGTTATATCCGGCATCGATAAACTTCTCCGCCAGGCTCTCAAGAGAGGCGCCGACGGCGAGCCAGGGCGCGATCGTTGGATAAAACAGCGCCACCTTATCATTCCAGGCCTGCAGTCGTTCGCGCTCATCGTAGATCATCACCGCCGAGGGCAGGAGGTTAAGGTCGTTACGGTTAGCGGCATGCATGATTACTGGCCAACAGTTTGATAGTGGAGCTCCGCCTGGCGGCGCAGATACTCGAGCCCAGGGGCGATGGCCATTGCCCATGCGGTGAGGATCTCCTCATCGCACAGCGGATCGCAGGCGCGGACGGTTTTGAGCATCGCTTCCCGCCAGAGGGCAAAAAACCGCGGCGGTAGACGCAGGCCTTCCTCGCTCTGCGCTCGCGCCAGCCGTTCCAGAAAATCGGGTACAAAGAGGTCGCCGTTGACCGCCAGCATGGCGAAAAAGCTCTTAAAGATCATCTGCTGGCCTTCCTCACCGGAGCGTTGGGAGAAGTGCTGCTCGGTTTCCGGTGACATATGGATAAAGGTGCTGTAGAAGGCCTGGAAGAAGCGCTGTTTGTCGTGCTCTGGTACGACGCGATTCAGGCTGGCTTCAAAGAGATCGCGATAAAACTTCATGGTGCGCTCCTCATGACCCGTTCGCCCGGCAGGCAGCGGCGGGGCGGGTTAAATTCGTCCGTCGCGCGGTGGGCAAAGTAGCTGTTGTCATCCGCGAGGCCGTTTTTGAACAACGGCCCGGCGTTGTGTTTGTAAAACAGCGCCTCCAGCACCATGGCGTTGGTGGAGAGGGTGAGGGTGGCGTTGACGTCGCCGGTGGCCTCGACCCGTCCTTCAAACCAGCCGCGCTGCGGGTCGTTAAGATGGGTAGTGACCGCCATCAGCGCATCGGTATACTCGGTTTCCCACAGCGTCCACAGGACAAAGACCGCTTTGGTGGTCACCTGCGCCAGCCGGGGGTAGTACTTCCCGTCGTCCCCGAGCGTATTCCAGGCGTAGCCATTCCCCCAGACGGTGTCTTCCACGTGCCAGGGCGCCTGGGTAAGCGAAAAATCGGCCCGGGCGGTAAGCACCTTATCCTGCGTCCAGCGCGTTTTCTGGCTGAGCCATATCCCTTCCGCCCGCTCGCGCATGGCTTTTTGCGCCATCTCCGGCACGCCGGGCGGCTGCCAGCCGAACTCCAGTCCAGGCAGCATGGCGGGCAGTGTAGAGAGCACCACGGGTTGCCAGGTGGCTCGCGGGTCGCGGTCGTCAACGGCGAGGCGGCGCTGATAAATAATCACATGGCGCGCCGGGGGGGAGAGGGCCTTGCCGGCCGGAAATCCCCACAGGCGAAACGCGCTGGCGGCGTATTCACTGTCTCCCAGTCGGAGCTCCTCGCGGATCGTCCGCTGACCGTTCTGCAGTGAGGCGGACCACAGCTCCCCGTCTTTATCGATAACCGGACAGAAGTTCCAGCGCAGGACAATTTTATCAATGTATTCACCATACTGCGGCGCGCGTTCGGCGGTGAGCCGCAGGGCGAGCATCAGTCGGGCCATATCTTTTGCTGACCAGCCGCTGGCCGCCGGTTTGCCGCTGAAGTCGACAGGGGTCGCCGTCTGAGTGGAGTATAGCCTGCCCGGCGAACCGCCGTCGGTCAGCGTCAGGCGATTGAGGGTGCCGAGCAGGGGCGTCAGGCGGGCGTCGAATTCCGCTTCCTTTACCAACCCCAGCTCTCTGGCGGCGAGCAGGGCGATAAGGGTGTCGCCCATCTGCCATAGCGTTGCGCGGGGCTGTTTGTCGCTGCCGTTGACCAGGCCGGTTTGCGGCTGGGTATTGTTCTCGACGTACCGCCAGGCGATCTGCGCCCACGTGCGCTCCTGCGGCGTCAGGCTGCTGATGCGGGCAGTGGTGTACCAGCCGCCTTTGGTCAGCCAGCGCCACCCCGCGCCTTCGCGATAAAACAGCGCCAGGGCGATAAGAAAAAGGACGACGGCGATGGCCAGCCAGCGGGCTATGGTTTTAAGCATTGCGCGGTCACCGGCGGAAGTTTAACGGGCTCGTCAGCCTTGCAGGCGGCGCACTGGCAGGCCTGGCAGGCGGGTTGGGTGCGCTGCGTGGTTCCGGTCTGTTCGCACCATGTCTTGACGGCAGGGGTATTGCTCAGGAAGGGGCGGTTGCGCGGGCCGTTATTGGGCTCAAAGAGATCCACCAGCTTTTTGTCCCACAGCGACGGCGCGAAATCGCGGTTTTTCGGATTGTCGCTGGAAAACTGCAGCAGTTTGCCTTCTTTTTTAAACAGCAGCGCTTCCAGCATGATGCCGTTATTGTTGGCGGTGAACTCATTGATTGGCCCGTCGCCGTTTTCATACAGTCCCTCGTAATAGCCTTTTCCCGCTTCGTTCGCATTTTCAATGGCGTCCAGCAAACGATCGGTATAGGGCGAGTTCCACAGCACCCACATCCCCATCGCCGCTTTGAGCGACACCGCGGCGCTGTTCGGTACGAACTGGCCTTTGTCGGTTATGGTGTTCCAGTTAAAACCGTCGCTGAACACGGTGTCATAGACAAAGTACGGGGATTTATCGAGCTGATGCTCGGAGCGAGCGGTGAGGATCCCGGTGATGGCGTAGCGATTCTCCTGGGCCTGGTAGACCCGGTCGGCAAAGTTTTTCATCCATGGATGGGAGTACTCGCGCGGGCTATCGTTCCGGTCAGCAGGATTATCAAAGCCAAACTCCATGCCATACAGCACGTAAGATTCACTGACCACATAGTTATGCTGGCTGGTTTGCCGCGGGTCGCGAGAATCATAGGGGACCATCACGCAGTAAATTTCCGCCAGCTCATAAGGCTGGGGCCGGCTGGCCTGACAGGTATTAAATCCCCACAGTTGAAAGCCCGCCGCGCCGTACTCCTCGTAGCCGAGGCGTCCTTCCTGAACGTATTTGGGCTGGCCGTTTTCCAGATAAGCCCCATACAGCGTGCCGCAGGGGTCGACAACATGGCTGAAGTCCCACCCCAGCACCACGTTATCGATGCTGTTGCTGTATTCCGGGTAGCGCTCCTTGATCACCTTCAGCCAGATCAGCATTCTGCCGATATCCAGCGCCGAATAGCCTATTTCACCCGGCTTGTTCTGGTAGTTCACCTTTTGTCCGCTCACGGTGTTATAGGCTTTGTTGGGCAATTCGTTACGGAATAAATCGAGCTTATTCAGCGTGGCGAGAAACTTCAGTATCCGACGGTCGAACTCCGCCTTATCAATAATCCCCAGCTCACGGGCCGCGGTCATGGCGGCCAGATAGGAGGCGCTGTCCCACATGGTGGTCGAGGGGTATTTGTTTACCGCATTGACCAGCCCGGTGGTGGGCTGAAAGTTGGCGACGAAATATTGCCAGGCATTTCTGGCGATAGTCATCTCCCTCGGCGTCAGCTCCCCGCTACGCGGGGCGTATTCCGCAGCCGGCAGACCGGTCGCGGCCTGCGCGCCGGAGAGTGAGAGCCACAGCGCCATGAGTCCGGCCAGCAGAGGAAAACGGGAAAAATAGGTCAGCTTCATGGCGTTGCTCCTGCTGAGGACGAGGGTAGAGGGGCAGGGCTCAGGCAGGCCAGACACAGCATCTGCCCCCGGGAAATGTAGGCCAGGCTTTCCAGCACGATCGCGTTGGTATCGCCGTCAACAACGTCGTTGACGCTGCGGTTGAGATTTAACCCACGCTGCCAGCCCTTGCCCGGGACCTGCAGCGTCTGGACCTGCTGGCGAAGCGCTTCGCTCCAGCTATTGCGGAACAGGGCGTACCAGGCAAAGGCGGTGCGGGTAGAGGTGATCGCCGTTTGCTCCGGGGTGGCACTGCGCGGGGCGAAGGCGCTCTGCGGCTGCCGGTCCGCCAGCGCGCTGGCATAATCCGGCGCGGGCTCGGCGTAGTCGGTGCTGATCGGCGGCTTGCTGACCCTCAGGCTATGACGGCGCTGCTGGATTTGCATGATGCGCCAGGCGATCTCCGCACTCTGCGCGTCAAAGCCCAGCTCAAGCCCGGTGAGCAGGTACGGCAGGCTGATCAGCGAAGGTTGCCGCCCCCACGGCGTGCGCAGCCCCTCGTCGGGCACCATGATGCCGTCGATGTCGATCATCTGCTGCCCCTGCGGCGGGTTGGTCACCGCCAGCCCCGCGGCGCTGTCGATCAGCCGCAGCGTATGGCTGGCATACAGCCGGTAGCCAAAGCTGTCCCGCGGTTCATCCGCCGCCAGCGTCCAGTGGTGCAGCGGCGCCGCGGCCTGGCTGGCGGGGCTGTTGCTGATGAGCGCGCCGACCCGCCACTGATTAAACAGATCCCGCACCGCGGCGGCGTGCTGAGGATAGCGCCAGAGCAGCGTTTGCAGGGCGGTGAGCAGGCGTCCCATACCGATGGCGGAGGAGTCCGGGTTGCCGAGGATCTGCAGCGTGTCGGCATGGTACTGAGCGGCGGGCAATCCCTGGGCGTTGAGGGGCAGTTGACCGAGCGTAAACAGGGCGGCGGCAATGCGCTCATCGCCTTCGGCGGCGGTCACAATATGCAGCTGCTCTGCGGCGACCACGGCGAAAAAATAGCTGCCGACGCTCCACAGGCTAAGCCAGGGTTCGTCATCGTGCGCGTTGGCCAGACCGTTTGGCTGAGTATTATTCACATAATACTGCCAGGCCACTCGCGCCCAGATCGCCTCGTCAAAGGTCAGCTCGCGCGGGGCAGGGAGCGGCGGAAAATCCTGGCTCAACGTCATCCCACTGCTGCTCTCGATGCGCGCAGGCATTTGTTTTTCCACCCATACGACAATCGCAAAACCCAGCAGGAAGCCAATGAGGATGGTGAGATAGCTGCGGGCGGAGAGCAGGGCGTCGCGGATCCTCATCGGCTCGCCTCCTGCTCTTCGGGGGGCGTCCACATGGCGGCAAAGATAAGCGGCAGCATGGCGGCAATATTCACCGCGCCCCAGAAAATATTGATGACGTACCCGGAGGGGTCGTCAACCTCACCGCGCGCCACCTGAATGCCGCCCCATATCAGCCCCGTCAGGGTGAGCAAAACGATGGCAATTTGCGGCTTGACGAGATAGAGAAAACGGCCCGTCTGTCGCTCTTTCGGCGTAACGTGAAATTTAATCTGCTCCCCGCGCAAAACGGTGTCCAGCGCCCGCAGATTCATCGAGAAAAAGGAGAGGTAAGAGGCCCGGCCGTCCCAGGCAGAAATGCCCCAGGTGCCGAACATAAAGGCCAGTTCGGAGACAATAAAAAAGGGTAAAAAGTGCAGATAGAAAGGGGTAGACCACGCCGACACTGGGGGAATGCCGGTGAAGAGATAGATAACAGGCGAGATCAGGAACACGGTGTTCCACACGCAGGCCAGATAGGACCAGAAGGTGGTCGCGTACATCAGCGTTTGCGGCAGCGAGAGTTTAAAGCGGCGTCGGCTGAAGATGTTGTCATGGAACAGGATATCCAGCGATCCGGCGGCATACTTAAAGCGCTGGATCATCCACGTCAGCATATCCTGCGGAGAGAGCATTTTGGACTCGATCCGCGGGTGCATTACTGAGCGCCAGCGGCGAGCAGCGTCGCCGTGCAGCAGGATGGAGGTATAAATATCTTCTGAGACGTGGAACTTATAGGGCGTCAGTTCAGTATCAAAGGCCACGTGGGGGCGCATGGCGTCCTGCAGCGCTTCCCGCGTTACCGGGTCGCGAATATCCCGCGTATGACGGTCGATCTCGGCATCAACGCTCCAGACGTAGCTGCGCAGTGCCGCCTGCATCACTGCTTCCCGTCGGTGAACGGAGGCGGCGCCACAGCAGAACGCGGCGTTAGCCCAGTTACGGCGCCGTAAAATCACGTCGTAAAACATGCGCGGATCGTTGAAAAACGGATCGCGGCCGATGGTCACCGGACCGACGATTTTCTGCGCCAGCCAGCCCACGCCATAGCCTGCGCCGCCAGCTTTACGCCGCAGCCAGCATGCCAGATCCTCCCCCTCAGGGAGATCGAAAAACCACTGCGGGGTCTGCACCCAGGCGACGTCCGGATCGCGAAAGTAGCCGAGCGTGTGGCTCAGCAGGGTTGGGAAAACGCGGGTATCGGCATCACAGATGATCAGAAAGTCGCCATCGGTATGTTCCAGCCCGTTGCGCAGGTTACCGGCTTTATAGCCGATATTACTCTGACGGGTGATGTAGTTCGCCCCCTCCTGCTCGCAGACCGCCTTCATTTCCGGGCGACGCCCGTCGTCAAGGACATGCACCTTATAGTCGAGCGGACCGGGATAGGTCATCTGCATGGCGTCACGGATCGACAGCCTGACCAGTTCCACGTCTTCGGAATAGGTGGCGATAAACAGATCGACTTTAATCGGCCTCGACTCCACCGCTTCATCCGCTCGCAGACAGTCGTTGATCTCCGTCGGGGGGACGCCTGGCGGAGGATCTTTTTCCTGCCATAAATTAATGGTGAACAGAACTGTGCCAATCCACGCCAGGGTTTCCGCCAGCACCAGAGGGATTGCATACCACAGTGCGTCAGTGTTTAAGGACGCGGTCCAGCGCCAGTAAATATAATTGGCACCAAGAACCAGGGCGGCCACAGCGAATACCTGCCAGATCATTCTTACCCAGCTCGGAGTGCTGAGCGGCTCAGGCGGTCGACGATGTTCAAAACGGGAAAAATAAAAATCCATAGCAAGGATATCCTGATTCCGCGCTGAGTTTGAGTGACAGGTCTGTTATCGATTGGGGGCGTTCTGCAGAACGCACAGGGGCTTATAAATAACAGTAAAGTGAGTGTAGATGGTGGCGCAAAAATTTCAACAGCGCGAACTGATAGTCACCGGGATGACTTAACATAGTGTGATGCACGCCGGAGAAATTTATAAAACGAACATTGCAAGATAGCCCATTCTACACTATCTAAATAATTTGTAATAAATGTTGCAGGGTAGACGACAGGATCCTCCATGAGCCAGGTTGCCTCAGCGATTTCGCAAAAAGAAACTTATAAATCAATGGCCTGGCGTTATTCTCTGGCGGGTGAACGCGACCTACGTATCGACTTTATGCGCGGCATTGCTCTCGTTATGATGGTGGTGGCGCATACGGAAGTGATGTCGATATTTAATATTTTCAGCTGGGAGCGTTTTGGTTTGACCACTGGCGCCGAGGGTTTTGTGATCCTGTCGGGCTTTATGTTAGGGATGCTAAATCGTGCCAGATTACAAAAAGCTGTATTACTGACGGTGGGCTGGGGACTTTATCTTCGCGCATGGAAAATATATCAGGTTAATATTATTATTATTGTCACTTTTCTTTTGCTGAGATATTTTCCGTTTATTAATGCCTTTGAAGTCACTCACTTTACCGATCGTTTTTCCGGGACCAGCTGGTCGCTCTATCCACTCACCCCGCAAATAAAAGAGACGTGGTTTAACATTATCCTCTATCTGCAGATTGGCCCACACCAAACGCAGATCCTCGGTCTCTATATTTTTCTGTTGTTGCTCAGCCCGTTGTTTCTGGGAATGCTGCAAAAGGGTCACGTCTACCCCTTACTGGGCGTCTCGCTGCTGATCTACGGCTGCTGGCAACGCTGGCCGGTACGGGTGACGCCCTGCGAATTTGAATTCGCCTTTCCCCTGCTGGCCTGGCAATTTATCTTTGTGCTGGGAATGTGCTGCGGCTGGTACAAAGCGGAACTGATCTCTTTCGCCCGCACGCCACCCGGCAAAGTCGCCGTCGTGGCGCTGGTGTTCATCGCGCTTATCCTTGCGTTTGTCGCCCAGAACCATACCAATCCTTTTATGCCGCCCGCGCTACTGATGCACGTGATCCCTCCGGCGGAGTTTAACGCCTTTTATCATACCTGGGCGGCGAAAAACGGCCTCGGGCCGGTACGGATCCTCAATGATATCAGTCTTATGGTCACTATTTATATGTTATTGACCTGGTGTTGGCGTCCCCTGAACTGGCTGGCTGGCTGGTTCCTGATCCCGCTCGGGCAGCGTTCGCTCTACACCTTCATTTTGCATGTTTATATCGTGCTCGCCGTAAGCCAGTTGGTCACCTTCGATCTGTGGCGCCAGGCGTGGATAGTGAACACCTTGATCCATGCCGCCGCGCTGGGCGTACTGTGGCTGATGGCCAAATACCGCGTCGCCGCACGCTGGATACCTAACTAAGGAAGGGCAAATGCGGGAGAAGTATATGCTGGCCTGCGCGCTATGGTGCGCCATCGCAAGTGCGGAAGGAGCAGAGAAGAACGACGCACAACCGCTGCGTGATAAAAATGGTGAACCGGTGCAGGCCGGCGTGTTTACCAGCCGCTGGGGACGGCTTTTTTCCGGGAATGACAAGGTGTTTTCGGGAGCGCTGAGCTTTAGTTCGGGTTTAAAAGAGCAGTGGATGACCGTCCCCAACAGCTCAGACAGCGCAGAACAGAAGAAAAAATATAATCAGACGCTGAACCTCAGCCTGCAATACTCGCCTTACAGCTTCTGGTTCGCCAACGTGACATCCCGTTTACCGGTGACTGATACCAGCCGCTATACCGCCGATTTTCGCTATAGTTTTGGCTACGACGACTGGCATGCCAATACCGTCAGCCTGGTTTACAGTAACTATGGCGATAACCACTTCTGGACCTCAGGCAGCAAGCGTCACACCTATTTTGAGCAGGGAGCCATCACTCTGGCATATAAATTTTCCCTGCCGAAGCCCATGGAGAATACGCTGCTTATCAACAAAGGCGACGCCATCATGTGCCAGGTGGGCTACAGTTGGGTGCCGCGTTATTACGATCTGGCGAGTGACGATATACGCAAAAACAAAAACGTACTGCTCGGGGGGTGCGGATATACCTTTAAGCAACATTTCTTTATCCGTGCGACGGCGTTCTGGTACCCCGACAGCAGCCAGCAGCAACCGTGGAATGGCGACTACAGCTACAGCTTCGGTTACGCGGGCTATACGCCAGGATCGTTCTCTGTGCAGTATGCCAACTATGCCGGTACCCGCTATCCGGGGCACGACAGCGGCAGCGGCAAGTTTCGTGAAGGTACGATCAGCCTTATCTGGTTCTTGCCGATTTAGGAGGCGCGATGTCGGCACAGCACGTCCTGATTGTTGAAGATTCGCTGGTTTATCGTCGGTTGCTAAGCCGGATGTTGACGCAGTGGGGCTATATCGTCAGTGAGGCGGAAAACGGCGTCGCCGCGCTGGCGATCCTGGAGAACCAGCCCGTCAGCCTGGTGATTAGCGACTGGGAAATGCCGGAGATGAATGGCCTGATGCTGTGCCGGGAAGTTCGCCGTCGCCAGTTTGGTCACTACGTTTACCTGATATTGCTCACCGCTCGCGAAGATCCGGGCGATTTAACGCAAGGGTTTGCGGCAGGGGCCGATGATTTTCTCAGTAAGCCGGTGGAGCAGAGTGAACTGCGGGCGCGACTGCACGCCGGGGCGCGGATCCTCTCCCTTGAAGCCGACCTCGCCGCGCGCAATACGCGGCTAAGTGAAGCGCTGCGGCAGATTGAACAGGATCTGGAGCTGGCGGCGCGCATTCAGCAATCGGTTCTCCCGGCTCATCAGCTGTGCTATCAGGGTTTTTTCTCCGACTGGATTTTCCTGCCGTCGGCCTGGGTATCGGGGGATATTTTTAATGTTTTCCCGCTGGGGGAGCATCTCGGATTTTACTGCGTGGATGTCTCCGGGCACGGCGTGGGGGCGGCGATGATGTCGCTTGCCGTCGCCCGCCAGTTTCTACATGGCAGGGCGGTTGAGCGCTTTCTTTTCTCTGCTGATAACCAGCCGGCATCACCTGCCGAGGTAGTGCAGATCCTGAATGGTCGTTTTTGTAGCGACGAGGCAGAGATTGTCAGCTATTTCACCCTGATCTATGGCGTCATCGACCTCACAACCGGTGAGGGGAAACTGTGTCAGGCCGGGCATCCCACGCCGTTTATCGTCACCGTGGATGGAGGTGTGCGCTCGGTCGGCAGCGGTGGGGCGCCGGTGGGGTTGATAAACCATCTCTCATGGGCAGATGTCAGTTTCTCGCTGGCGCCGGGAGAGCGGCTTTGCCTGTTCAGCGACGGTATCACCGAATGTGAAAACCGGAGCGGTGAACAGTTTGGCGAAGTCCGTTTACAAGCGTGGCTGCAGGACAGTGTGACGCAGCCGCTGCCCGCGCTGCTGCCGCGGTTTGCCCGGCACTTGATCCACTGGCGCAATGGCGACGCGCAGGAGACCCAGTCGATGGCCGATGATGTTTCACTCTTGATTATTGAACATACAGGGGACAGTGATGAAAATTGAAACCGAACGGCAGGCCTCGGTGACGATCCTGACGCCGGCGGTGCGTCGGTTGGATGCTTCCGTCGCAGTAGCCTTTAAATCGGCAATCGCCCAGGAGATAGGCGAAGCGCCCGGCGATCTGATTGTTGATTTCAGCGAAATTGATTTTATCGACAGTAGCGGTCTGGGAACCCTGGTTTCTCTGATGAAGATAATGAACGGGAGAGGGGAGATGACGCTGTGCGCGCTGAATCCTGGCATCCGCAATATGTTCACGCTGACCCGTATGGATCGTATTTTCCGCATTTGCGAGGATCGCACCTCGGCACTTGCGCAGTTAAATGAGTGACGTGCCCGTGAATAGCAACATGATGTTTCCTGCCGAACTCACCTCGCTTTCACCGCTGGCGGAGTGGCTTGCCCAGCAAATGGCTTCGCTGCCTGTTGCGGACGAGTGGCGTTTCGCGCTCGATCTCGCCGCCTGTGAAACGGCAACGAATATTATTCGCTATGCGCTGCATGAGGATCGGGAAAGTCGTTTTGGTGTGGAATTTAGGGTCGCGGACCGACGGGTGACGCTGCGCTTTACCGACGCGGGGGAAACCTTTCCCGCCGAGCGCCTGGCGATGGCGCGTGGTGATGAGCATTTCGATGTCGATCCGTTAGCGGAAAACGGTAGAGGCTTGCGGCTTATTCTGCGTGCGGTGGACTTTTTTGACGTTGAAATGAATGCAGGGAAAAATATTACCACCCTGATGAAAGCGTTGCCTGATCCCGCTGTTAATTATTCAACCGACAAAAACGGAGGTTGAGAAAAAGACGTCATCCGCCTGGCGGATAACAGGCATGCTTTACCCGCGTATACTTATTGTTGTGCCTGCGCAGTAGACTGCACGCCCAGGTGATGAGGACGGATGGTATCTAATGTCATCATGGCTGATTTGCAGAAAATGCATTTCGCACCAAAAGGGTTTTTTTCAGTGACGTCAAACTGGGACGTTCTGTACTGGGAGCCATGGCAGCATGGGCATCTAAAATGGATATGTTCGATCATAATGTAAACCTTGTATGGGTGATGTTCTGTTGAAAAGACAATGGTCGTTTTCAGGAAAATTAACGCGGCTGATTTTAGTTGGTGGTAAGCCGGGTTTTGGGTCAGATGGCGGACATTTTAAGGAGCCGACAAGGATCTGACAGGGCCTGTTTACAGAAAAAGCAAACTACTAACGGGACTGCTCAAAGGAAGGTGGTATCAGGGATAACGCCTGGAGATGAGAACACGTACTCAGATAATAACTTTTTGTCTGGTAAATCGACTCAACGATTAACGCACGTGCCGTGAATAATAGCAAACGTTATTTTAGCCTTCCGGATGCCTGCTGCGCCAGGGGAGGCTTCATCAGCGCCGTCACCCAGTCGATAAATACCTGTACCCGGGCAGAGAGCTGCCGGCTGCTGGGATAGAGCAGGGAGAGCGGCAGCGGCGCAGGGCGAAAATCGGCCAGCACTTCCGTTAACGCGCCCGACGCCAGATCGGCCTCAAGGCGGGGCAAGGGGGCCTGATACAGGCCAAAGCCAAGCCTTGCCGCTTCGGCGCCGACGTCGGCATCGGAAGTCAGCAACCGACAGGGCAAACTGACCTCGCTCTGACGGCCATCCTGGGTAAAGCTCAGCGGCAAGGTACGTTGCGTGCGCGATGAAACAAACCCGATCATCACGTGGCCCGTCAGTCCTTCAATCGTATGCGGGGTGCCGTACCGGGCGAGATAGGTCGGGCTGGCGCAGGTGATCTCCTGCAACCCGGCGAGCGGCCGGCAGATCATCTCGCTGTCGGGGAGATGGCCGCCGCGAATGACGCAGTCGACTCCCTCGCGAACCAGATCGACGTCACGCTCGCTTTCCCCGATCTGCAGCGTAATGTCCGGGTAGCGGGCGAGAAACTGCGGCAGCGCGGGCAGCAGCAGGGTCCGCGCCAGGTTGCCCGCCACGTCTACCCGAATGGTGCCGGAGATGCTCCCCCCGGCGCTGCGGTTGGCCTCCTCAAGGGCCGCCAGAATGGACACGCAGCGCTGATAATACAGCGAGCCTTCTGCCGTCGGCCGTACGTGCCGGGTGGTACGATGTAGCAGCCGCGCCCCGAGACTGACCTCCAACGCTTTAATAGCCGCGGTCGCTACTGGCCGGGAAACCCCCAGATCCGCGGCGGCGGCACTGAATGAGCCCCGTTCGACGATGCGCACAAACAAGGTCAGAGTATCCAGTTTATCCATGACATTGTTCCAGCTGGCAAAACTATCCTGTCGCCCAACGCGGTCTTATCGTCGGCATTCAGGGGCTTATAATCGCTCATGTTTTCAGCAGAGAGAAAAGGAGAAAACATGAACAATAGCGCAAAAATCGCCCTGGTGACAGGCGGCAGCCGCGGCCTGGGACGCGCGACCGTCGAAGCGCTGGCACAGCGCGGCGTAAATGTAGTACTGACCTACAAAACGCGTCTTGCCGAGGCGAACGAGGTGGTTACACGGGTTGAAGCACTGGGCGCCCGGGCGATCGCGTTGCCTTTCAGCGCCGGCGAAATCGACACCTTTGACGCATTTGTTAGCGCTTTTCAGGGCGCGCTGACGGAGCTGGGCGCCGATAAATTTGATTATCTGGTCAATAATGCCGGCAACGCCAGCGGCATGGGATTTCTTAACGCCACGGAAGCGGAATTCGATGCGCTTTATCGCATCCATGTGAAGGGCGTTTTCTTCCTCAGCCAAAAACTATTGCCGCTGCTGGCCGATGGCGGGCGAATAGTGAATGTCTCGTCCGGCCTCACCCGCATCGTGATGGCGAACCGGGCGCCCTATGCGATCATGAAATCCGCGGTGGAAACCCTGACTCGCTATATGGCGTTTGAGCTGGGCAGTCGCGGGATCACGGTGAACTGCGTGGCGCCCGGCGCCATCGCCACCGATTTCAGCGGCGGGGTGGTGCGGGATAACCCGCAGGTCGCTCAGGAGGTAGCGAACATGACGGCGCTGGGCCGACCTGGCCTGCCAGAGGATATCGGGCCGATGATCGCCTCGCTGTTATCCGATGATCATCGCTGGGTGAATGCCCAGCGCATTGAGGTTTCCGGGGGAATGCGCATCTGAGCGAAGAAAACCGGGGCTGTTTTCATCCGTAGTCAATCGATATGTCAGTGGATGCCGATATAGCGCGACGCTGTGGAGAGATAAGGAAATAATGATCTGCCGCGTTGCTCGTTAAATATTAGTGATTGACCTTATTGCCTGAATGCGCAAGATTATTGTTGAATAAACAGTCAATATGCTAAATATATTTAATGCACGTATGAAAGGATTTAAGATATGGATTTTGAAAATGAATTGACCAGTAAGATCCTTGATCCCATTCACGGCACTATTCGTTTGACGACACTCGAGATTGCCTTTATCAATCACCCCCTTTTCCAGCGCTTACGCAACATTAAACAGAACTCTTTTTTATATAAGGTGTTTCCCTCTGCGGTGCACAGCCGCTTCGAACACTCTCTCGGGGTGCTGCATTTATCAAGTGAAATACTCAATAATTTACGCCTGAATGCGATACGGTATCAAAAGAAATATGATGATGGCCATGTGTTTGGTCATATCGATCAGATACCAAAACACAACATTCAGGAGTTGAGACTCGCTGCCCTGATGCATGACATCGGGCACGGGCCGGTATCCCACCAGTTTGAGAGTTTTATGCCTGGTAAGCACGAATTCTCCGATGTTCTCCCCACGGCCTACCATTCAATCATTGATGTATTAAGCAAGCCAGAACAGAAAGTTGAACATGAACAGCTTTCGCTGTTGTTCAGCCTGATGATTTATCATGATCTGAGAAAACAAGGTAAGGTCGATGACGAAATAAATATCGAAAATGTGTTAAAAATTATCGAAAAAAGATACGGTGACCAACAGATCATTGAGGAAATTAATGGAAAGGCAACAGATATCCTGCCGTTAATGACCTCGATCATATCTTCCTGTCCGATCGATGCCGACCGGATGGATTACTTGCTCAGAGATGGCTATTTCTCCGGCGTCAAGTGTGGCATCTACGATTACAATCGCTTGTTTATGTCAATTGTCCCGGTCGAGGAACAGGGAAAATTGTACCTTGCTTACAAAGAGAGTGGGATTGATTCGATCGCTGAGTTTATTGGGGCGCGCTCCAGCCTTTTTTCGCAGGTATATTACCATAAAACAAACCGCGCCTTTGCGACGATGTTGAGCACATTATGTGAGATTATGCAAAGCAAGGATCCACAAAATGTCATTATCGCTGACGTTACCGACCGTATCGTTGACCATAGCGATGAAAGCTTCATCGACGCGCTGAAGGATTTTTATCTGGCGTGCAGTGATGATTATTTTTTGAATGACAAGGTTGGTGAATGGATAGATATCAGCGATACCGAGGCGGTTAATAAAAAAATACTTGATGACATTATTAACCGACACCCATGGTCGAAGGTCTATGAGGCCAAACACTCTGTGTATAAAGCTAACATCGCTGACAAGGAAAATAAGGCGTGGAAGAGTCAACTCACCGGGTTATTGACTTCTGTATTACAGCCTCATTTCAAACCACATGAATTTGCCGTTGATATTGTCTCCGACTGCGCCTTTAAAGACCTGGATAAAACCGAAGTTAAGCTTTTGGTGAAAGATCTTAAGAACCGCTACGAAATAAAACCGTTAATTGAATGTGGTGATAAGTTAAATCAGTATCAAATCATCAAATATTGCATTCGGGTATTTGTTGACCGCGATATCAAAGAACGCGTAATTCCTGAAATAATCTATAAAATCAATGAAATAGTGGTCAAGCAGATCGCGTTGCTGAATTGATGATGCCCGTCAGGGCAGCGATAAATCTTTCAGGGGCTGGTTTTTTAACCGGCCCCTGAAGATAAGCGGTAAATCGTGGCGCATCCCCGCCATCGGTATAACATACAACAGCGCGTTTACCCGAGACTAAACACCGCGCTGAGGCATAGATTCCCGCAGGGGAGCGGGTGGCTCAACAAAAACACCGGCTCAGTATGGTTATTCCGCCAGCAGGGCGGCGAATTTCGCCAGCCACTGTGGATGAGCCGGCCAGGCGGGGGCGGTAACCAGGTTACCATCCACATGCGCCTGGTCGATACCAATATCCGCATAGTGCCCGCCGCTCAAACGCACTTCCGGGGCGCAGGCGGGATAGGCGCTGCAGGTGCGGCCCTGCAGAATACCGGCGGCGGCCAGCAGCTGCGGGCCGTGGCAGACGGCGGCGATAGGTTTACGCGCGGCGTCGAACGCCTGTACCAGTTTAATAACCTCCTCGTTCAGGCGCAGATACTCCGGCGCCCGGCCGCCGGGGATCACTAGCGCATCGTAGTTCTCGGCCTTTACTGCGGCGAAGTCAGCGTTCAGCGTGAAGCGATGGCCCGGCTTTTCGCTATAAGTCTGGGCGCCGTCAAAGTCATGGATTGCGGTCATGACATAGTCGCCAGCGGCTTTATCCGGGCAGACGGCATCGACCTGGTGGCCAATCATCTGCAGCGCCTGAAAAGGAACCATCGTTTCGTAATCTTCGGCATAATCGCCGACCAGCATTAGGATTTTCTTGCTCATCTTTGTGTCTCGTTGTGGGCGAAAGGTGTCTTAGATATAGCCTGGCGACTTGCAGAATGCGAACCGTTCAGGATGCCGACGACGGTGTCGTGTGCGTCTTGTAACCGGGCTCATGTTTTTTTGCTAACGACAACTTTGTTCGACATCGCGCTGTGGCTCGTTATCCGCAAAAAATCGGTTTGTGGGGAGTAAGGGGAGCAGAAGAATATTGTTACCGTTTAGATTTCGCGCCAGCACTATTAAGCGTCCGCCGCAAAGGGGCGATCGGATGGAAGCCAGATATTTTCCCTCTGAGTAATTGATTGCGTTGTTACGCTAAATTTGCATAATGAGCGAATTATATTGCCCCGGTCGTCTCTATGGTTTCCTTTATTCATCCGCTTAATGTTTTAGCCCGCCTTATAGTATCCATTGCAAACATTCCTTTGGTGCATTATTTATTGAATTTATCATTGACTGTTGTTTCACATTTTAAATATTGATATTCATGGTGCTTTTATTTTCGTGATGAAAGTGGGTGTTTGTGAATGAATATAATTATTAGGTGGTTAAGTTGATCGGTAATCCATTTTTGCTTTATCATCGTCACGTTTCACATCAATATATCTTCAATAATTATTCCTTAAGGAAAGGAACTGCTATGGCTGATACGTTCCAGAATGAAGTCCCCAGGGCGCGCATTAATCTCAAATTATCTCTTCATACCGGCGGCGCGCAAAAGAAGGTCGAACTGCCGCTGAAGCTGCTTACCATTGGCGATTTTAGTCATGGGAAGGAAAACCGGCCTTTATCGGAAAGAGAAAAAATCAACGTCAATAAAAATAATTTTAACAGCGTACTTTCGGAATTTAGCCCGGAAGTTAACCTCTCGGTGCCGAATACGCTGGCCGGCAATGGCGAAGAGGAGAACGTCAGACTGCGTTTTACCGACATCAAAGATTTTGAACCGGAGCAGGTTGCCCGGCAAATTCCGCAACTCCGCGCCATGCTGGCGATGCGTAATTTATTACGCGATCTCAAATCCAATCTGCTTGATAACGCCACTTTCAGAAAGGAGCTTGAGGCAATCCTGAAAGATCCGGCGCTGTCCCAGGAATTACGCGACGAAATGAGTGCGCTTGCCCCGAAATAAGTGCGGGGCAAGTCTGTTAATGGATTAACCGGGAAAATGCTAATGTCTGTTACCACAGAAAACGCCCCTGTTCAGGGGCAAACCACGCTGCAGGAAAACAGGGCGGGCGAGGGCGTTTACGCCTCGCTGTTTGAAAAAATTAATCTCACCCCGGCGTCTCGCCTCGGGGATATCAACGACTTTCTGGACGATGCCGCGCTCTCCGAGGCGCCGGCGGCGGAACGTCTCACCGCGGCGATGCAGGTGTTTATGGAACGCATCCGTCAGTCCGGCCAGCGGGTGGAAAAGCTCGACAAAACGCTGATCGACCACCATATCGCCGAGCTGGATTTCCAGATAAGCCGTCAGCTGGACGCGGTGATGCACCATCAGGAGTTTCAGCAGGTCGAATCCCTGTGGCGCGGCCTCAAACAGCTGGTGGACAACACCGACTATCGGCAGAACGTCAAAACGGAGATCCTCGACGTCGCCAAAGACGATCTGCGCCAGGACTTTGAGGACGCGCCGGAGCTTATCCAGAGCGGCCTCTACTGGCACACCTATACCGCGGAGTATGACACTCCCGGCGGCGAGCCGATCGGCTCGGTGATCTCGGCCTATGAGTTCGACGCCAGCCCGCAGGATGTGGCGCTCCTGCGCAATATCTCCCGCGTCTCTGCGGCAGCCCATATGCCGTTTATCGGCGCCGTTGGCCCGGCCTTCTTCCTGAAAGAGACCATGGAAGAGGTGGCTGCCATTAAGGATATCGGCAACTACTTCGATCGCGCGGAATATATTCGCTGGAAGGCGTTTCGTGAAACCGACGATGCCCGCTACATCGGCCTGGTGATGCCGCGCGTGCTGGGTCGTCTGCCGTACGGCCCGGACACCGTGCCGGTGCGCAGCTTCAACTATGTCGAGCAGGTGAAGGGCCCGGACCACGAAAAATATCTCTGGACCAGCGCGGCGTTCTCCTTCGCTTCCAATATGGTGAAGAGCTTTGTTAACAACGGCTGGTGCGTGCAAATTCGCGGTCCGCAGGCGGGCGGCGCGGTGAAAGATTTGCCTATCCATCTGTACGATCTGGGCACCGGCAACCAGGTGAAGATCCCTTCCGAGGTGATGATCCCGGAAACGCGGGAGTTTGAGTTCGCCAGCCTGGGCTTTATCCCGCTGTCGTACTACAAAAATCGCGATTACGCCTGCTTCTTCTCGGCCAACTCCGCGCAGAAACCGGCGCTGTACGATACCGCCGACGCCACCGCCAACAGCCGTATCAACGCGCGTCTGCCTTACATCTTCCTGCTGTCGCGCATCGCGCACTACCTGAAGATGATCCAGCGCGAGAATATCGGCACCACCAAGGACCGGCGTCTGCTGGAGCTGGAGCTGAACACCTGGGTGCGGAGCCTGGTGACCGAAATGACCGACCCCGGCGACGAGCTGCAGGCCTCCCATCCGCTGCGCGATGCCAGCGTGGTGGTGGAAGATATCGAGGATAACCCGGGCTTCTTCCGCGTGAAGCTGTACGCGGTGCCGCACTTCCAGGTCGAGGGGATGGACGTCAATCTGTCGCTGGTTAGCCAGATGCCAAAGGCGAAGGCGTAGGTTCGGACGATGATGAAAACGGAACGTCCGTTGTGGGGCCGGGGCATTATGGTGTCGCCTCAGCATTTTCAACAGCAGGCTGCGTATGCAGCCTGGACTGCGGAAGTGATTGCCCGGATGGGTCTTAACCACCCCTGGGGAGTGGTTGAGGCGACCTTCGAACCAGAGATGCTCAAACTGGGCCGCCTGCAGGCTCACAGGCTGCAGGTCCGGTTCCAGGATGGCACGATGATTGATACGGACAATGCCGATGCGCTGCCGTCCGCGCTGTCGCTGGACGGCGCGTCCGGCGAGGCGGTGATCGTGCTGGCGCTGCCCCTGATGCAGGCGAATGGCGGCAACTGTCTGAAGCCGGAGGAGGTGGCCGAAAGGCCGGCGCGCTTCCGGCAGCGCTGGCGCGATGTCCGCAACCAGTTCGGGGATGATACCCGGCAGATTGCCGTCATACAGCCGGAGCTGACCCTCCGCTTCGCCCACCAGGACAACAGCGATTACCTGACCTGTCCGCTTGTTCGCCTGCAGCGGGACTCGCAGGGGGCCTGGCTTATCGACGAGACGTTTCTCCCGCCGCTGCTGCAGATCCAGGGCAGCCGCTGGCTGGCGACGCAGCTTGAACAGCTGCTCATCCAGCTCCGGGCTCGTCTGACGCGCCTGATGGCCATGCGTCGCGAAAGCAATGAACGGATGGCTGATTTTGCCGTAGCCGATGTCTCTCTGTTCTGGTTGCTGAATGCGCTGAACAGCGCCGAACCGGTGCTGGGGTACTTTCTGCGTTACCGGCAAAGCCCGCCGGAACGCCTCTACCCGGAGCTGGCGCGCCTGGCTGGTAGCCTGCTGACCTTTTCGCTCACCCATCAGGCGAATGCCGTCCCGATCTATCAGCATGACCAGCTGAACGCGGTTTTTCCGCCGCTGTTTGATTTACTGAGCGACCTGCTGGAGGCGAGCCTGCCATCGCGGGTGGTGGCGATTGCGCTGGAGCATGATGTCCGGCTGCACTTCTGGCAGGCGCGTCTGCACGATGCCCGGCTGCGGGAAGGGGCTGATTACTACCTGTCGGTTCGTTCGTCGGTACCGGTCGCCCAACTGCAGGAGCAGTTTCCGCGCCAGTGCAAAGTGGGCAGTCCGGATCATGTCAAAGCCATCGTCAACTCCTCGCGGACAGGGGTGCCCCTCACGCCATTGCGTCATGTGCCGGCGGCGATCCCGCTACGTCTGGAAAATCAGTATTTCAGCCTCGATGTGTCCCATCCTCTGGCAACGGAAATGCTGCAGAGCGGCACCTGTATGTTTTACGTGCCGGGGATGCTCGGTGAGCCTGAACTTGAACTTTTTGCGGTACTACGAACGTGAATGAGCCTAAACGCGGCAACGCCGCGTCCATTGATATTGATGCGCTGCTGCAGAACACCTGGCTGCAGGTTATCAGCCTGCGCCACGGCCCGCAGTTCCGCGATGAGGAAGGGTACACGCTATGGCAGCGCTGTATTGCTGATGTCGAGCGCGTGCAACATGAGCTGAAGGCGAGCGGGCTTGATGACGCCAGCTGTCAGCATATTCTCACCGCCCAGTGCGCGCTGCTCGATGAAGCCGTGAAAGGGCGCGGCGTGGAGGATGAGGCCTGCCTGCAGTGGTATGACATTCCGCTGCAGGGGCACTTCCTCGGCACCATGGACGCCGGCGACACCCTGTGCGAGCGGATGCGTGATGTATTGCGTGAACCGGCGCCCAACCTGGCCGTGGTCACCTGTTTTCAGCGGGTGATGCTGCTGGGTTTTATTGGCAGCTTTCGCTCCCTCCACGACCCCGAGCGCCTGAAGCTGGTCAACGCGCTCGGTGAGCGTGTTCCTCCTTTTCAGTGCCCGGCTACCGCTCCCGCACTGGTAGAGAGTCGCGCCGGTCTGGGGATAAGCGGCTGGCTGGCCCCATGGCCGGTACGTATTGGCCTGAGCGTGGTGGTGGTACTCGCCCTGTGGTGGGGGCTCAACCACTGGCTCGATCACCTGCTGCTGACCTTGTTACCGCGGGAGGTGAAATGAGCCCCGCGCAGCAGCGTGGGCTGGCGCTGTGGGCCAGTCTGCTGAGTGCGCTGGTGTGCCTGCTATTTTTGCCGGTTCCCCGCTGGGGGGCGTGGCTCATTCTGCTGGTCACGCTGGCCCTGATCATCGGGATCTGGCGCATCGCCAGTCGTCGTACCGGACGTAACGTCGCATCAACCCTGGCCCCTCTCCCGGAGGGCGCTTATCGCCAGCCGGTGGTCCTCGTTTGCGGCGACCTGCCGTGTGTCTGGCCGCCAGCGTCACCGGTGCGAGTCGTCAAACAGGGCTGCTGGATCCGCGTTGAAAAGACGGAGGAGCTGCAGCAGGTCGCGCGCCAGGTATTGAGCCAGCGGCCGGAATGGGGGCCTCAGCTGTCGGTGCTGCTCTGCGTCTGCCCGCAGCGGCATGCGCAAAGCGATGCGCTGACCAGCGCTCTGCTGGCCCTGCGCTGGCAACTCAGCCAGCTGCGTCAGCAGACGGGGTATGCCGTACCGCTGGCGCTGCAGGGGCAGGTGGGCAGCGCGATGAGTCGCGACCTGTTGTGGCAGGCGGCGATACCGGGTGAAGCGGTGAAAGTCTGGCAGCCCTCCTGCGCCCCCTGTTCCGTACCGGCCTGGGTAAGCGCCGGTGGGGCGGCCGCGCTGGAGCAGCAGGTGCTGATGAACAGCCTGATGGGCTGGTTTGAACAGCACGTCCATGCCGTGTTGACGGAAGAGAATACCGACCTGCCACCTCTGCCCCCTGCGGCCGTGCTGTGGGGGCTCGGGCCCTCGATGCCTGGAAGTCTGGCATCGTCGGCCTGGACGACGTGGTTATCCCGACATAGCGGCCTGTCGCGGGTAGCTGGCTGGCAGCCAGATGAGAGCGACACCGGGGACGCTTCAGCTTTGCCGGAATTCATCCTGCCGCAGTTACCGGCGGGACGGGGACTCACGCCACGAGGCAGGGCCTGGCGCGCGGCGCTCGCGATTTTCACCCTCGCGGCTGTCGCCGCGCTGCTCAGCAGTGGCTGGAACAATCGACAACTGCTGCAGCGCGTGGGCGTCGATATTGCCCGTTATGAGCGGATTGCGATGGATGATTATCGACCAAAAGCCAGCGCTGTCAGGGTGCTGCGTGAAGATGCCGCGCTGCTCGATAGCTGGGCGCGTAACGGCGTCCCGCTGCGCCTGAGTCTGGGCTTGTATCACGGGGAGCAGATTCGCCTGCCGTTGCTGGAGGCGATTCGCGGTTACGTGCCGCCTCCGCCTCCGCCCAGGCCGGTGCAGCACGTCGCGCCGGATGTCATCCGCCTTGACAGCATGTCGCTATTCGATACCGGGAAATGGGTACTGAAGCCTGGTTCGACAAAGCGGCTGGTCAGCTCGCTGATGGACATTAAGGCCAGGCCCGGGTGGCTGATCGTGGTGGCGGGCCACACCGACAGCGTGGGTGAGGAAAAAGCCAACCAGCTATTGTCGCTGAAACGTGCGGAATCGGTCCGCGACTGGATGCGCGATACCGGCGACGTGCCGGACAGCTGCTTTGCCGTACAGGGCTATGGCGAAAGCCGACCAATTGCAACAAACGATACGCCGGAAGGCCGTGCGCTGAACCGTCGTGTCGAAATCAGTCTGGTGCCGCAGGTAGACGCCTGCCGGTTACCGGACCAACCCTCTGCGTCATCCCAGGATGATGGCGCTTCACTACACAATGGAGAGTAATTCCATGGCAATTCCTGTTTATCTTTGGCTGAAAGACGACGGCGGCGCGGACATTAAAGGGTCTGTCGACGTTCAGGATCGTGAAGGCAGTATCGAAGTGGTGGCTCAGGAGCATAACCTGTACATCCCGACCGATAACAACACTGGCAAACTGACCGGCACGCGTATTCATACGCCGTTCCTGTTCACCAAGGAGATCGACTCCTCCAGCCCCTACCTGTACAAGGCAGTGACCACTGGCCAGACCCTGAAATCCGCTGAGTTCAAGTGGTACCGAATCAACGATGCCGGCCAGGAAGTGGAGTATTTCAATACCAAACTTGAGAACGTCAAGGTGGTGAAAGTGAATCCCCTGATGCACGACATCAAAAACCCCGCCTACGAGAAGCACAACCATCTGGAACAGATTGAGCTGCGCTACGAGAAGATCACCTGGACCTATAAAGACGGCAACATCATTCACTCCGATAGCTGGAACGAACGCGCCACCGCGTAATTGCCCGTCATATTTCGCGCCGCTGGCGCGCAGGCGACGTTCGCTCATCCCGGCCGCATCGTTATCTCTGCGGCCGGGGATTATTGCGGGCGATCGCCTGATGCGGGCAGCGTTTCTCTGCCCGCCGTTTTTTGCTGAGCGCCTGAGATACGGGGTCTCAGCAAAGAAAAACACAATCTGTCTGCCTGACCTTGTGCGCTTGGGGTTCCTGTTCAGGAACAGCGACGGGCGGTAGCGTGTCCGGAAACAATAAGAGAGGATCTCATGGAAAATCCAGCCAGCCTGTTACGCCGTCTTAATCCCTGCTGTGCCCGCGCAATGGAGGGGGCGGCCTCCCTGTGCCAGACCCGGGCGCATGCCGAGATCCTGCCCGAGCACTGGCTGCTCAAGCTGCTCGAACAGGGGGAAGGCGATCTGACGGTGCTGGCGCGGCGCTATGAATGGGATATGGATGCGCTGTGGCAGGATCTGCTGAGCTGGCTGGATAAACAGCCGCGCTCGGTACGTCATCGTCCCCAGCTCTCTGACCATACCCTGAGGCTGATGCAGGAGGCCTGGCTGATTGCCTCGCTCAGCGGCGAAGCGCAGATCCGCAGTGTTCACCTGCTGATGGCGCTGGTTGAAAAACAGAATCTGATCCAGTGCGATGGCCTGTGGCCGCTGTTAACGCTGGGCCAGCGTCAGCTGGAACGCCTGCGCCCCTTGCTGTATGCCCAGTCCGACGAACGTCCGCCAGCGCAGCAGGAAGCGGCGCTGGCGCAGCCCCATGGTGGGGACGTGGAATTTGTGGGGCGTCCTGCGGGCAGCGAACTGAATGCGGATGGGCTCAATCCGGCGCTGCAGAACGCGCTGGACAAATTCACTTTCGACGTCACCGCCAAAGCCAGAGACGGCCTGATTGACCCGGTGTTCGGACGTGACACGGAAATCCGCCAGATGGTGGATATTCTCTCCCGTCGGCGAAAAAACAACCCAATCCTCGTCGGTGAGCCGGGCGTGGGCAAGACCGCTCTGGTGGAAGGCCTGGCGCTGCGCATTGCCGAAGGCAACGTCCCCGACGCGCTGAAGCCAGTGTCGGTGCGCACCCTCGACCTCGGTCTGCTGCAGGCCGGCGCCGGGGTCAAAGGCGAGTTCGAGCAGCGGCTGAAAAATATCATTGAGGCGGTACAGCAGTCGCCTTCGCCGGTGCTGCTGTTTATCGACGAGGCGCACACGATCATCGGCGCGGGTAATCAGGCGGGCGGCGCGGATGCCGCCAACCTGCTGAAGCCGGCGCTGGCCCGGGGCGAACTGCGGACTATCGCCGCCACCACCTGGAGTGAATACAAGCAGTACTTCGAGCGCGACGCCGCGCTGGAGCGCCGCTTTCAGATGGTCAAGGTGGATGAGCCGGACGACGACACCGCCTGCCTGATGCTGCGCGGCCTGAAGTCCCGCTATGCCGACCACCACGGCGTGCATATCACGGATGATGCGGTGCGCGCCGCCGTGACGCTGTCACGACGCTATCTCACCGGTCGCCAGCTGCCGGACAAGGCAGTGGATTTACTCGACACCGCTTCCGCCCGCCTGCGTATGAGTTTGGATACCGTGCCTGAGCCGCTGACCCGCATGAAGGCGCAGCTCACCGCGCTGGCAATGGAGAAGCAGGCGCTGCTGGAAGATATTGCGCTGGGCAACAGCGCCCGCGGCGATCGGCTGGCGGCCATTGAGCAGGAGGAGATCCGCCTTATTCTGGCGCTGGATACCCTTGAAACTCAGTATGGTCAGGAGCTGCAGCTGACGGAAGCGCTGCTCGCCTGTCGCCGCGATATCTCCCGCCAGGCGGAAATTAGCGATCTACAAACCGCGCTTATCGCCGTCCAGCAGGGCAATCCGCTGCTCGGGCGGGACGTCGACGTCCGCACCGTGGCGACGGTGATTGCCGACTGGACCGGCGTGCCGCTCTCCTCGCTAATGAAAGATGAGCAGACGGAACTGCTGAGCCTGGAAGAGAGTCTCGGCAAACGGGTGGTTGGCCAGGAGGCGGCCCTGAGCGCTATTGCCCGGCGCCTGCGCGCCGCGAAAACCGGCCTGACGCCGGAGAACGGTCCGCAAGGGGTGTTCCTGCTGGTCGGGCCGAGCGGCACCGGCAAAACGGAAACGGCGCTCGCCCTGGCCGATGCGCTGTTCGGCGGCGAGAAAGCGCTGATCACCATCAATCTCTCCGAGTACCAGGAGCCGCACACCGTCAGCCAGCTGAAGGGTTCTCCGCCCGGCTACGTCGGCTACGGCCAGGGCGGGATCCTGACCGAGGCGGTGCGCAAACGCCCCTACAGCGTGGTGCTGCTCGATGAGGTGGAAAAGGCCCATCGCGATGTGATGAACCTGTTCTACCAGGTCTTCGACCGGGGGGTAATGCGCGACGGCGAGGGGCGTGAAATCGACTTTCGCAACACCGTGATCCTGATGACCGCCAACCTCGGAAGCGACCTCCTGATGCAGTTGCTGGATGAACAGCCGGAGGCCAGCGAATCAGACCTGCACGAGCTGCTGCGCCCGGTGCTGCGCGGCCACTTCCAGCCGGCGCTGCTGGCCCGCTTCCAGACGGTGATTTACCGTCCGCTGCCGGCGGGAGCGCTGCGCGCCATTGTCGGCATGAAGCTCGGGCAGGTAAGTCAGCGTCTGGCTTGCCATTACGGAATCACCACCACCCTCAGCGAGAGCCTGTTCGACGCGCTGACCGAGGCCTGCCTGCTGCCGGATACCGGCGCCCGTAACGTCGATAGTCTGCTCAATCAGCAGATCCTGCCGGCACTGAGTCAGCAGCTATTGAGCCATATGGCGGCGGGGCAGAAACCGCGCCAGGTGACGCTGGGGTATCACGAAGAGGAAGGCGTCGTGATGGCGTTTGACGAGGGGACAATATCCGATGAGTAGCGTGAAATCGTTGTTGTTCAGCCATAACCACCACCTGCTTTCGGTGAAGGGATGTGAAGCCGGGCTTGATGTGCTGGCCTTCGAGGGCGATGAAGCCCTGAGCCAGCCGTTCCGCTACCGTATTGAATTCACCAGCGCAGACCATGCCATCAGCAAAGAGATGATGCTGATGAAGGCAGCCTCCCTGACGCTGCAGGCGCCGGTGGCTCAGGGCTTCGGCATCAATGTTCAGCAACCCGTGCGGGTGATCCAGGGTGTGGTGACGGGGTTTGAACGGCTCAGTACCTCCAGGGATGAAACGCACTACGCGCTGACGCTTCAGCCGCGCCTGGCGCTGCTTAACCGCTCGCACCAGAACGCCATTTACCAGGACCAGTCCGTTCCGCAGATTGTGGAAAAAATCCTCCGCGAGCGCCACGGCCTGCGCGGTCAGGATTTTCTGTTCTCGCTGACAAAAACGTATCCGCGACGCGAGCAGGTGATGCAGTACGGCGAGGATGACCTGCGCTTTATCACCCGGCTGCTGGGTGAGGTGGGGATCTGGTTTCGCTTTACCGCCGACACGCGGCTGCACATCGACGTCGCTGAGTTCTGCGACAGTCAGCAGGGCTATGAGAAGGGGCTGACGTTGCCTTCGGTCCCGCCGTCAGGGCAGCAGTCGGCCGGGGTGGACGCGGTGTGGGAGATGGCATGCCGCCACCGCGTCGTGGAGCAGCAGGTCAGTACCCGCGACTACAACTACCGCGAGGCGACGGCGGACATGAACGCGCAGGTGGATGTCACCCGCGGGGAGACCACCACCTTTGGTGAGGCTTACCACTGGGGAGATAACTACCTGACCGCGGGGAATGTCCATGACCGCCATCCGGCGCCGGAGTCCGGGGCGTTTTACGCCCGGCTTCGCCATGAGCGTTATCTGAACGGCCAGACCCGGATGCAGGCCACCACCAGCTGCCCGACGCTCTGCCCGGGACAGGTGCTGAAGGTCACCGGCGGAGAGGAGGTGGCCGGGGAGTTTGCTGATGGCGTGCTCGTCACGGCGATGCACAGCCACGCCCGGCGCGATGCCGACTTTGCGGTGGAGTTTGCCGGCATACCGGACAGCCCGGACGTCGGCTACAGGCCTGAGCCCGGCGCGCGTCCGGTGATGGCCGGGACGCTGCCGGCCCGCGTGACCAGCACCCGGGAAAACGACACCTACGGGCATATCGACAAACACGGGCGCTACCGGGTGAATATGCTGTTTGACCGGGCGCGCTGGGAAACCGGGTTCGAGAGCCTGTGGGTCCGCCAGTCGCGGCCTTATGCCGGAGACACCTACGGTCTGCACCTGCCGCTGCTGGCGGGGACGGAGGTGGCGATTGGCTTTGAGGATGGTAACCCCGACCGGCCGTATATCGCGGGCGTGCTGCACGACTCGGCGCACGGCGACCACGTCACCATCCGCAATGACAAACGTAACGTCCTGCGCACCCCGGCCAACAACAAAATCCGCCTCGACGATGAGCGCGGGAAAGAACATATCAAGGTCAGCACGGAGTACGGCGGTAAAAGCCAGCTGAACCTGGGGCACCTGGTGGACAGTGACAGGCAGCCGCGCGGCGAAGGCTTTGAGCTGAGAACCGACAGCTGGGGAGCTATCCGGGCACAGAAAGGGATATTTATCAGCGCGGACGGACAGGCGCAGGCTCAGGGGCAGGTGCTGGCGATGGAGCCGGCGGTCAGTTTGCTGAAAGGTGCGGTGAATCAGGTCACGGAATGGGGAAGCATTACGCAAACCCATCATAATGTTATCCCAGACACCGGCCCATTAAGCGCACTGACCACAGGCGCCAGCGATCTTAAACAGCCGACATTGCTGATGTCGGCCCCGCAGGGGATTGCCGCAGTCACGCCGGAAACAACCCTCCTGCACAGCGGTAACGGGCTGTATCTGCAGAGCCTGGGAGAGGTCAACATCACCACGGCACAGCGCTGTTCTCTGAATGCCAGCCAGGCTATTTCACTGCTGGCGCAACAGGAGGGGATGAGGCTGGTCTCCGCCAAAGGTCCGCTGCAAGTAGAGTCGCACGGCGATATTCTATCGCTGACCGCGCTAAAAGATATCACCGTCCAGTCAACCCAGGGGCATCTGCAGTTGACGGCTAAAAATGGCATCACCCTGGGTTGCGGCGGCGCATATATCCGTCTTACCCCGCAGGGAGAGGTACAGATCCACGGACCGGGGGTGATTAGCCTTAAGGGGCAGCATGATTTGCAGGGGCCGGTCAGCGAGGCGTTTCCCTTGCCTGAGCTACCGGCATCGGTGTGTAAAGAGTGCCTTAAAAAAGCCCAGGCGCTGGCGCAGGGCTTCGTGCCGCGGGAGGCATAGATGACCAGACAATGGATTGAAGAGGTCGCCGGAACCTGTCGGGCTTTCGGAACGGATTATCTGCATGTCATTATCGATCAGGCGGGGGTGAATTTTTCCGTTATTCCGGCGCTGAATTCGCTGTCAGTTGAGTGGCAGTCGCTTTTTCATGGACTTCCGGAAGTATTTATTGTCGATGATGCTCCGCTGGTGGCGCGCTTTACGCTTGATGATCATGAGCAAATGCGCTGGTTACAGGATATCAGCCAGCAACTTGCCATCCAGGCGCCGCTGCTCCTGTTCTGCACATATTGGCCCTTTTCGGCGCTAGCGAACTGGCTCACGCAGTGTATGGATATTCTGCAGGAAGGGCGCAGCGGAATTTTACGCTTTTACGATACCCGGGTATTTCCGCTGTTGTTTACGCACATTCTCAGTGACGAGCAGCAAGAGCCATTGATGCGTCCGGCCCTGTTTTGGGCGTGGCAGAATCTTGACGGCCAGGCGAAAGGCATCAAGGGCAGTGGTCTCCCGCCGGAACGCGATGAAAAGGCGCCAAAAATAGAACTCAGCGATCGCCAGCTTGAGCATCTGATGTGTATCAGCGATGTCATCGTCATGTTGTCGCACTGTGCTCCGCCTGCGGGCATGTTTGACTCAAGACAGTCACTGTTTTCGGCCTGTTACCAGGGCATGGTGGAGGCGACACGCCAGGGTCTTCTTCTGGATGACGCTCGTGAAGACTGGGTAATGAAGAAGTGGCTTGCCGACGTAAAAACCAGTGAGAGACCTTCAGAATGAAAAGCCTGGTCTGGCTGAGTACACCCCTCTCTTCATTACCCTCAAACCGACAGGGAGAGTCCAATGAAATCTGCATTAATCAGCCCGCTGCTGGCGGGGTTGCTGCTGTTAACCGGCTGCGCGCAGCCTGCTGCCCGGACCGGAGGCGGCGGTGGCGGCACCATTGACGCCATCAACCACACAAAATGGGCGATCAACCACTTCAGTATCAACGGTCAGTCGGGCATCGACATTATAGGTCCGTTTCAGGGGGGCGGTGGCGGCTGCTGCTTCAGCGTGCCCGCCCGCTGGACGCCGGGTATGACGGTGCGCGTTGACTGGGAAAGTGGAGTCGCATTTGCCAGAGACATTCCTGAAATTCCTGAACCTGCTTATCCGAATTATAAAGGGCAGGATAATAAAGTCTGGACCGAAGAAATAGCAGAATATAACCAACAAAAAAGAGTTTGGTATAAAAAAATCAAAGCACTAAAACGTCAGCACAGCAAAACCGTCCCGCTGCCCGACTATAACGGCCAGGATGTGTGCGGCATTACGGTGCACTTTTTACCCTGCGATGACGTGAAGGTGACCACCAGCTGTTACACCTACGGCAGTCCGTCCTACCCGATAAAAGAGCCTGTCAGGATGAAGGAGCCCGCCGTCTGTCCGAAGTAGCCCGCCTTCGTTTATTCAGGATGGCATCACCTTCACTTAATCACCCTCAAACCGACAGGGAGAGTCCGATGAAATCTGCATTAATCAGCCCGCTGCTGGCGGGTCTGCTGCTGTTAACCGGCTGCGCACAGCCTGCCGCACAGGCCGGAGGCGGCGGTGGCGGAACAATAAAAGCCATCAACCACACAAAATGGGCGATCAACCACTTCAGTGTCAACGGCCAGTCGGGGATCGACATTATAGGCCCGTTTCAGGGGGGCGGAGGCGGCTGCTGCTTCAGCGTGCCCGCCCGCTGGACGCCGGGTATGACGGTGCGCGTTGACTGGGAAACCGGGGTGGGTGATACAGAAGGTTCCCCTGGCTTTGGTAATGATGAAAAGTACCTTGCCTGGGTTAAGAAAATGAAGGCTCAGAACCGTCAGCACAGCAAAACCGTCCCGCTGCCCGACTATAACGGCCAGGATGTGTGCGGCATTACGGTACACTTTTTACCCTGCGATGACGTAAAGGTGACCACCAGCTGCTGGTCACCGAGAAATGCCAACTACCCGATAAAAGAGCCCGTCAGGATGAAGGAGCCGGCCGTCTGTCCGGAGTAGTTCGCCTCCGTTTCCCAGGGGTGGCATCACCCTCACTTAATCACCCTCAAACCGACAGGGAGAGTCCGATGAAATCTGCATTAATCAGCCCGCTGCTGGCGGGTCTGCTGCTGTTAACCGGCTGCACACCGCCTGCCGCCCGGGCCGGAGGCGGCGGTGGCGGCACCATTGACGCCATCAACCACACCAAATGGGCAATTAACCACTTCAGTATCAATGGCCAGTCGGGTATCGATTCAATAGGCCCGTTTCAGGGGGGCGGAGGCGGCTGCTGCTTCAGCGTGCCCGCCCGCTGGACGCCGGGTATGACGGTGCGCGTTGACTGGGAAACCGGGCAGGGTTCATCTGCGGGTTTCCCGGGGTTTGCTGACAGGGCTAAATATAAAGCCTGGATAGCAGACATTGATGCCCAAAAACGCCAGCACAGCCAAACCGTTCCGCTGCCCGACTATAACGGCCAGGATGTGTGCGGCATTACAGTGCACTTTTTACCCTGCGATGACGTGAAGGTGACCACCAGCTGTTACACCTACGGCAGTCCGTCCTACCCGATAAAAGAGCCCGTCAGGATGAAGGAGCCCGCCGTATGTCCGAAATAACCGAAAACCATGCCGCCTGGGTCCCGCCGCCGTTTCCGCCGCAGGGACGTCTGCCGGGCCGGGCGCTGCAGGTTGGGCAGAACTGCCATCAGCAGAACAGCGACGAGCGGCGCTATCACCAGGAACTGTGCCTGGCTGCCGGACGGCGCGTGGAGCCGCCGTGCTGCAAGACGCTGCACATCAGCCTGTTTTTCGACGGTACGGGTAATAACCTGAACAATGACCTGCTGCTGTCTGACCCGAAGCACCCGACCAATATCGCGCGTTTGTTTCGTGCCACCATTGGCGACGGCACCGCCGGCGGCTCAGTATCAACGGCCAGTCGGGCATCGATTCAATAGGCCCGTTTCAGGGGGGCGGAGGCGGCTGCTGCTTCAGCGTGCCCGCCCGCTGGACGCCGGGTATGACGGTGCGCGTTGAATGGGAAACCGGGCAGGGTTCATCCGCGGGTTTCCCGGGGTTTGCCGACAGGGCTAAATACAAAGCCTGGATAGCAGACATTGATGCCCAAAAACGCCAGCACAGCCAAACCGTTCCGCTGCCCGACTATAACGGCCAGGATGTGTGCGGCATTACGGTGCACTTTTTACCCTGCGATGACGTGAAGGTGACCACCAGCTGCTGGTCACCGAGAAATGCGAACTACCCGATAAAAGAGCCCGTCAGGATGAAGGAGCCCGCCGTCTGTCCGAAGTAGCCCGCCTTCGTTTCCCCGGGGTGACATCACCATCCCTTCATTACCCTCACCCGACAGGGAGAGTCCGATGAAATCTGCATTAATCAGCCCGCTGCTGGCGGGTCTGCTGCTGTTAACCGGCTGCGCACAGCCTGCCGCACAGGCCGGAGGCGGCGGTGGCGGAACAATAAAAGCCATCAACCACACAAAATGGGCGATCAACCACTTCAGTGTCAACGGCCAGTCGGGGATCGACATTATAGGCCCGTTTCAGGGGGGCGGAGGCGGCTGCTGCTTCAGCGTGCCCGCCCGCTGGACGCCGGGTATGACGGTGCGCGTTGACTGGGAAAGTGGGGAAGCTTCAACTGATGATTTCCCGGGATATGAAAACTGGAATAAATATCTTGAATGGGAAAAGAAAATAAAAGCCAGTCATCGGCAGCACAGCAAAACTGTCCCGCTGCCCGACTATAACGGCCAGGATGTGTGCGGCATTACAGTGCACTTTTTACCCTGCGATGACGTGAAGGTGACCACCAGCTGTTACACCTACGGCAGTCCGTCCTACCCGATAAAAGAGCCCGTCAGGATGAAGGAGCCCGCCGTATGTCCGAAGTAGCACGCCTCCGTTTCCCAGGGGTGGCATCACCCTCACTTAATTACCCTCAAACCGACAGGGAGAGTCCGATGAAATCTGCATTAATCAGCCCGCTGCTGGCGGGTCTGCTGCTGTTAACCGGCTGCGCACAGCCTGCCGCACAGGCCGGAGGCGGCGGTGGCGGAACAATAAAAGCCATCAACCACACAAAATGGGCGATCAACCACTTCAGTGTCAACGGCCAGTCGGGGATCGACATTATAGGCCCGTTTCAGGGGGGCGGAGGCGGCTGCTGCTTCAGCGTGCCCGCCCGCTGGACGCCGGGTATGACGGTGCGCGTTGAATGGGAAACCGGGCAGGGTTCATCCGCGGGTTTCCCGGGGTTTGCCGACAGGGCTAAATACAAAGCCTGGATAGCAGACATTGATGCCCAAAAACGCCAGCACAGCCAAACCGTTCCGCTGCCCGACTATAACGGCCAGGATGTGTGCGGCATTACGGTGCACTTTTTACCCTGCGATGACGTGAAGGTGACCACCAGCTGCTGGTCACCGAGAAATGCGAACTATCCGATAAAAGAGCCCGTCAGGATGAAGGAGCCCGCCGTATGTCCGAAATAACCGAAAACCATGCCGCCTGGGTCCCGCCGCCGTTTCCGCCGCAGGGACGTCTGCCGGGCCGGGCGCTGCAGGTTGGGCAGAACTGCCATCAGCAGAACAGCGACGAGCGGCGCTATCACCAGGAACTGTGCCTGGCTGCCGGACGGCGCGTGGAGCCGCCGTGCTGCAAAACGCTGCACATCAGTCTGTTTTTCGACGGTACCGGCAATAACTTGAATCATGACTTTTTTATCGCGAACCCGAAACATCCGACTAATATCGCCCGGCTGTTTCGGGCGACTATTGGAACGGGAACGGCTGGCGGGGTGCCGTCTGACGATCAGAGCAAGCTGTTTGATGATGACGGCGGGGGAGACGGGAAATATTTTAAATTCTATATGCCCGGCGTGGGCACCCCCTTCCCGGAAGTGAATGACCCGGACTATTCCACCATGGGTCTGGTGGGGGCATTTAAGGGGGAGGATCGGATTAACTGGGCGCTGCTGCGCATAATCGATGTGCTGATGTTTAGTGCCACCGAAAAATGGCTGACCACCACAGAGAGTCGTCGTTCACTGAAAGAAATGAGCACCAGCTGGAACCAGCTGGGATTTGGCGGCAGCCATAACCGCTATGAAGAGTTCACTCGTTTGCTGAATGATTTGGCCTCTGATTTGAAGCCCCTGATTATTCAGCCTGAGCCGGGCAAGCCGAAACTGACAGGCATCAAGCTGTATGTCTATGGTTTTTCCCGCGGCGCGGCAGCGGCGCGCACCTTTGTGCGCTGGCTGAGCGAACTGCTGCCCCCGCCGGCGGCGGAAGGTGAAAAACCGCCGCAGTGCCTGCAGACAGGCGGGATGCAGCTGCCCGTCAGCGTGGAGTTTCTCGGGCTGCTGGATACGGTGGCCTCCGTCGGGGTGGCGCATGTGGTGCCGGTTGCCGACGGGCATATGTCCTGGGCAGACGGCACGATGGAGCTGCCGGATGATGAAACCTATGGCGGGCTGATAAAAAAATGTGTTCACCTGGTCTCCGGGCATGAGCAGCGTCTCTGCTTTCCGCTGGACTCAGTGCGCCGGGCAAACGGCAAATACCCGCCCTGTGCCACTGAGGTGGTTTACCCGGGGATGCACTCGGATATTGGTGGAGGATATCCACCGGGGGATCAGGGGAAAGCGAATGGTGAGAATGACAGTTTATTGCTATCTCAGGTAGTTTTAAACGATCTTTATTCTGCGAGCTTCCAGGCTGGGGCCCCTCTGAAAGTACCTGTCGACACGCTGCCTGTTGATCTTAAAAAAGATGCATGGCGTGCTATGCACCCTGATCTCATAAAACAATTTGATACCGATATTCCTTTAGTCAACCGCTTCAACGCCTGGCGCGAACTTACTCTGGGCCAAACCACGCCGAAAACGTTCGATCCCGAAGCAGCCTCTCACTACGAACCACCTGCCGCCGGCGGCAGTCTGGAAACCGTCATTGCTGAGCAGATGGCCTGGATCACCGCCTGGCGCATCGACCGCTATGCCAGAGGCTCGATGCTGAAAACGCCCTTCTATCAGCGCGCCACGAATACCGAAGCGCTGCCTGCCGCGCGGAAGGCGGCAGAAGTGATTCGTGATAAAGAACAGGAGAAGGTGCTCAGTGCTCGCCAGAACCAGATAGCAAACCAGCCTCCTGACAGGATGGATGAGCTGGTTCTGCAGCCGGGCGTGAAGGATTTTGACCCAAAGATGGATCAAACCCAGCTGTTCGACGCGGCGAAGGAGTTCGGAAAGGATTACCACGACGGTTACCGTATCCCGGATAACCTGGCGCAGCTGGTGCTGGATACCGTGCTGCAGCCGGTTATTTTCGTTCTCAATACCGATGATGAAGCGCAGGAATACCGGCGCATGAAGCGTGACGGAGAGGCCCGGGTGGCCGTCCTCTTTCCCGATGCCGGGGAGGCCAGCAACGCGGAGCAGCCTGCCGGGCTGGTGAGGGCGCTGTTTGATGATCAGGTGCATGACTCACGCGCCTGGTTTATGTATGCCGCGCTCGGCACGCGCGAGATGTGGACCGGCTACTTCCGCTACCGGATGATTTACTTCAGCGAGCGCTGCAGTAAACCACTCTCGCCGCTGGTGCTCGCCGGAGACCTGGTGGGTTTTGCGACCGTGACCGCGGGCGTCGTGCTCAGTTTCCGGCAAAAGCGCCTGACCGGCAAGCTGGCCGGGCTGGCTGCGACAGGCGCCGTGCGCTCGCTGGAGGTGGCGGTGCTGGACCAGATAACCGGGGAAGCGCTGCCGGAGCTGCCCGGAGGGGAGCAGCTGCGGGCATTTACCCACGAGCCGGGAACCGTTGCCGCACAGCAAAAGGCGCGGAAAGCGGACGAGCAGCTGGCGCGGGGGCAAGCCGCGCTGCCGGCCAGCTGGCTGGAGGACGTTCTGACGACAACGGTCTGAACGCGGATAAGGAGGATCCAATGAATAAAGTCATTCGCAAAGGCGATACCCTGCGGGAGTATGGGGGCAGGGTGCTGATGGGGCATTATCAGTGTTTTGGTCTGGGGTTCGCCTGCAAGGGCGACCCGGTCAAGTGTAACAAACACGGTATGACGACCATTGCTGAAGGTAGCGCACGAACAACGATTGATGGCCAGCCGGTTGCGCTGCACGGTCATCGCTGCGCCTGCGGCTGCACGCTGGTCAGCTCTAACCCAGACTGCGGGGTTGATCAGTGAGGCCGGTACCGGAGTATCCCCCGTACGGAGACGCGCGACCGCCTGGTACGGCCAGGTGGCTATCGGCTTCGGCCCTGCTGGTCCTGCTTAGCGGCGGGGTCAGCGCTTTACTTGCCTCGTCAGAAGGGAAAAGCGCCCTGGCCGCCACCGGGATCCTGTTGGCTCTGGTGCTGGCAGGTACCGGCTGGTTGATCCGGCTGCTGTACTACCGCATGAGCGTGCATAACGCCAGGTTCTATGACCAACTGGTGGCATACGAACAACAGCAATGGTGGGCGGAGCATCGGCAGCCGATCGGGTTACAGGAAGGTCTGTTACTGGGGCCCATGGGCAAAACGACCACTGACTGGCTGCGGGTGCTAAGCCGTCACCAGCGTCCGCCAGAGGAAGAGAACGAGGGCGGCGGCAGGGCGCTGCGAGCGCCATACCTTTCAGTTTCTGAGGCTATCGCCCGCGAAAAACGGCTGGCGGAACTACTGGTGATGGAATGGCAACGACAGCGCAGTGAAAGAACGCTTACGCCGCCGCTGCGTTGCTACTGGCAGGGAACGGAGCTCGCCTGGCAGGCGTTTCGTGCACAGATGACCCTCACTGTTGCGCAGATGACACTACCATCACGCCCGGATGCCTGGCGTGGGGAGGCCAGCCTCGCGGAGATAGCACACGCTCTGGCGGAAGCTGACCCCCATGACACTGTGCTTATCGCCGGATGTCAGGTGGTTGTCGCCCAGACGGGGGCGGTGCAACCCGCCGGAGAGTCTGCAGTACTGTGGCTCGCCGGACGGGACGGTCCGGTGCACCTGACCAGGGGGGAAACCTATTGCGCAGAAAAAGGGGAGGCCCTGACTGCTGTAGCCGCTCGTGTGCTGGTGCAGAACGAACTGAGCGGCCCCCCGGAAGCCTGTGCGCTGTTTTTTCAGCCGGGACTGGAAGCGCTGGCGCACAGCGGTTGGGATATCAACCTGTATCGCCAGGATGCCTGTTGGGGAGACATCGGCGAGATGGAAGGCTTGACCGTTCTGTCGCTGGCGGCGATCTACGCCGCGCACTACCAACAACCGTGTGGCTGGCTAGCCCGCGATCCCTTGAATACCCTCGCAATTGGAATTGTAAAACCTGATGGACAACGTCAATAAACCTGTAGCTATCTCTGTGGCGGCTACGGTTATCGTCTGTATTGCTGCGGTCACGCTTCTGGTGCTCCTGGGCGGGCTGGCATGGTGGCTATGGGCGATGGATCGTGCCACGCAGTGGGAAACGCTGCGCCCGCTTATCGCCACGGGCTTTATTATCTGGGGGATGGCACTCAGCCTGCTGGTACTGGGGTTTATGGCCTTTCGACTGCTGATAAAAGATAAGGTTAAGCCTTCAGCAGCGCCTGTGCGGCAACCCACCAGGCCCGCCGGGCGCGAAGCCCTTTATGCCCCGCTGAAAAAGCACCTTCACGCACGTTACCGCCTGCGCTGGCGGCGCAAAGTCCGCCTGCTGCTGGTTACCGGGGACGATGCAGCAATCGAACAACTGGTGCCTGGCCTGCGTCAGCAGCACTGGCTTGAAGGCAACCGCACCGTGCTGATTTACGGCGGCAGCCTTGCATCGGAGCCTGACCGAGAAAAATACATCGCACTGCGCAAGCTGCGCCGCGGTCGTCCTCTGGACGGGATTGTGCGGGTGATGCCGTCGTCTCTGACCCTGACGCCGCAGATAAGCGAGAGCGACCTGCGTGGGCTGGAAAAAATCAGCGAACTGCTGGGCTATGCCGCCCCGGTCTGGTTATGGAAACTGTGCGACAGTGAGTGGCCGCAGGCTGACCGCGCGGTGCAGGCGGTAGGGGTTAGCTTCCCGTTGCGCGCCACTGAGGAAGATGTCGCCCGTCAGCTTGCGCAGATGCTGCCCACGCTACGGGAGCAGGGGATGCACCAGATCGCAGCAGATACCCGCCACGACTTCCTGCTGCGTCTGGGGCAGCAGCTTATCGACGGGGAGATCGCACAATGGCGCTGGCAGCTGGCGCCGTGGCTGACCGCCTCGCGGCAGCGACTTGCGCTGCGAGGCCTGATGTTTAGCCTGCCAGAGCCTCGTACCGTAGATCCGTATCAGGAGACGGATACCTCGCCTGCGGGCCAGCCTCATCTCCTGACGCTGCCCGTCACCTGGCAGGGGATCGTCGATGACTGCCGCCGTTTACGCGGGCATCACGTGGGAATGGCGTGGGAGCGGGGCCTGGCGTGCGGTCTGCTGGCCATCCTCGGCCTGTGGGCGGCGGGACTGCTGCTCTCCTTTGCCCTCAATTACAGTCAGATTGCTTCGGTAGCGGAAAAAGCCCGCGACCTGATCGCCCACCCCTCCGTTTCTGACTATCAACTGACGGCCCTCCATGCCCTGCGCAATGAGGCCGGCCGTCTCGTGCACGATGGGCAGAAGGGAGCACCCTGGTATCGGCGCTTTGGTCTGGACCATCATCAGCAACTATTAAACGCCGTCCTGCCCTGGTACGGTGTGGCGAATCATCGCCTGATACGTGACCCGGCCAATGCCGCGTTGCAGCAGGCGCTCAGCGCGCTGGTCAACTCCGCCCCCAATAGCGACCAACGAGCCAGGCTGGCGAAACCGGGCTATGACCAGCTGAAAGCCTGGCTGATGATGGCTCGTCCGGATAAAGCCGATGGCGCATTTTTCGCGCAGACCATGAAAACGGTCCAGCCGACGCGAATGGGGATCTCGACCGGTCTGTGGCAAAGTCTGGCGCCGGATTTGTGGGCCTTTTATCTCTCCCTGCTGCCCGAGCGGCCAGAGTGGAAGATCATCCCGGATGCGCAACGGGTGAGTCAGAGCCGTCAGGTTCTGTTGCAGCAGCTAGGTCGCCGCAATGCCGAAAGCACCTTATATGAGAACATGCTCAAATCCGTGCGTCGTAATTTTGCCGATGTGTCGCTGGAAGACATGACCAGTGGCACCGACGCGCGCCGCCTGTTTACCACCGATGAAGTGGTCCCGGGGATGTTTACCCGCCAGGCATGGGAAGGCGGCATTCAGCAGGCCATTGATAAGGCAGCCAGCTCGCGCCGGGAGGAAATCGACTGGGTGCTGAGCGATTCGCGCAAAACGGTGTTGACAGACCTGTCGCCGGAGGCGCTGAAAGCGCGTCTGACCCGACGCTACTTCACCGATTTCGCCGGCAGCTGGCTGAATTTTCTCAACAGTCTGCGACTTAATCCGGCGACCAATATCGCCGATGTTACCGACCAGCTCACGCTGATTAGCGATGTCCGCCAGTCGCCGCTGATTGCCCTGATGAATACCCTTGCCTGGCAGGGGCAGGCGGGGCAACAAAGGGAGGGGCTGTCGGACAGCCTTATTAAATCGGCCAAAGATCTGGTGGGCGGGAAAGACAAGCCGGTCATCGACCAGTCGGCCGCCGGCCCGCAGGGGCCTCTGGATGACACGTTCGGCCCACTGCTCCAGCTGATGGGGAAAAACACGGGCAGCAACGTCATGTCGGCCGATAGCACCCTGAGCCTGCAAACCTATCTGACCCGTATCACCCGCGTGCGCCTGCGCCTGCAGCAGGTTGCGAATGCCTCCGATCCGCAGGAAATGATGCAGGTCCTGGCGCAGACCGTCTTCCAGGGAAAAAGCGTCGACCTGACCGACACGCAACAGTACGGTAGCCTGATTTCGGCAAGCCTTGGCGAAGAGTGGAGTGGCTTCGGCAACACTCTGTTTGTGCAACCGCTGACCCAGGCATGGGAAACCGTGCTTCTGCCGTCGGCGGTCAGTCTGAATGACAAATGGCGCCGATCGGTGGTCGCCAACTGGCACACCGCCTTTGACGGACGCTTTCCGTTTGCCGCCAGCAAAAGCGACGCCTCCCTGCCGATGCTGGCTGAGTTTGTGCGCAAAGACAGCGGGCGAATCGAACGTTTTCTCACGACGGAGCTGAACGGTGTCCTGCATAAAGAAGGCAGTCAGTGGGTGCCGGATAAGGTCAACAGTCACGGCCTGGTCTTTAATCCGGCCTTTCTGCGCGCGATCAACCAGCTAAGCCAGCTGTCCGACATTCTTTTCACCGACGGCAGCCAGGGGATCAGCTTTGAGTTACAGGCCAGGCCTGCCCCGGAGGTTGTCGAGACACAGCTGACGATAGACGGCCAAAAGCTGCGCTATTTCAATCAGATGGCCGACTGGCAGACTTTCCGCTGGCCGGGGGAGACGTATAAACCCGGCACTCTGCTGACCTGGACCACCGTCAATGCGGGCACGCGTCTGTTCGGTGACTACAGCGGTACCTGGGGCTTTATTCGCTGGCTGGAGCTGGGTAAACGCCATCCGCTGGATCGCAGCCAGTGGATGATGAGCTTCTCCGCTCCGGATGGCCGCACCCTGCAGTGGGTATTGCGCTCCCAGCTTGGGAGCGGCCCGCTGGCGCTTCTGGCGCTGCGCGGATTGACCCTGCCGGATCAGATTTTCACTGTCGATGCGGCTGAGAGCGCACAGGCCCTGACGACGGGGTTAGGGAATAGTGACATGGATGAGATGGAATAATGAGCATTTTACAAAATTTGGTTGCCGCCAGTCAGTTGGATGAAAGCGCACTGCGCCAGCAGGCCCGGTCACGCCAGGCGCAGTGGCAGTCATGGCTTGCGCCAATCAGTGATAGCCAGCCCACCGGGAGCGATCCGGGCTATGACGATGGTTTTCAGCGTATCCGCGAGGAGGTCAATAAGATCTCCGGTGTCGATACTGAACTGATTTGCCAGCTGGCAGAAAAACTGCTGACTCAGACCTGCAAGGATCTGCGCGTGATCACCTTTTACGTGTGGGCGCGTCTGCAGCAGGATGGTGAAACCGGTCTGGCGGAGGGCGTTACGCTGCTGGCGGCAATGCTTGAGCGGTTTGGGGCTATGCTCCATCCCCAGCGTGAACGTAGCTGTAAATCAGCGCTGGAATGGCTTGGCAGTCGCCGGATGTCGGACAGCCTGTCTCTTTATCCGGAAGTCGACATGACCACTATGCAGGTCATTATCGGGGCGTTATTGCTGGCGGAAGCCACTTTTTCCGGCTTGGCTGAAGCATCTCGCCCCGATCTTTCCGGGCTATATCAGATACTGGAGAACCGCCTGGTGCAAAGCGGCGGAGCCCACAGTCTGGTGCCGCAGACCAGCCGCGAAGAACACGATCTGCTACCCCAACATACGGACACCGCACCGGTAATGCATACCGTCACGTCAGGTCGTGATTTGCTCGATCAGGCTAAGGTGCTGGCGAAATATCTGCGTGAGTGTCCCGGCGGATGGCTGGCAGGTCATCATCTGATGAAGAGTGTGCGTTGGGATACGTTAACGGAGTTACCGCCGCTGGATGCCTCCGGCCGGACACGGCTATTGCCTCCCAAGCCTGAGAGTAAAGCCCATCTTAAGCGTTTGTATTTACAGAAAAGCTGGTCGGAACTGCTGGAGCATACGGACACGCTGTTGGCGCAAGGCGTCAACCATCTGTGGCTGGATGTGCAGTGGTACGCCTGGCAGGCGTTGCTGAAACTGGATGCTGACAGTGTACGGGCCGATATCCTGTGCCGGGATATGAAAGGGCTGCTGGCTCGTCTGCCGGGGCTGGAAACCCTGGCGTTTAACGATGGTACGCCATTCGCCGATGAAGTGACGCTCAACTGGCTTAACGAACGTGTCCTGGATGAGATGGCCGGATGGCAAGATGAGCCGGTAATTGCGGCGACCAGCGCTGATGAGGTGCTGTCGCTGGAGCCAGAAGTGCTCACCCGCGCGGACGATGAAGGTATTGAGTCGGCGCTGAACTGGTTACAGGCGCAGCCGGGCTATACCACCAGCCGCAATCGGTGGCTGATGCGCTTACTGATGGCGCGGGTCAGCGAGCAGTACGGAAAAAATGAAATGGCGCTGCATCTGCTGGCGGAACTCGACAGCCGCGCCCGGGAAATGACGCTCGAACAATGGAAGCCGGAGCTTATCTTTGAGGTCAAAGCCCGCCGACTCCGGCTGCTCAGAGGCAAGGCCGGGCGCAGTGAGGCAGAAAAAAATCGCTTGCTGCCAGAAATGGAGTCATTGCTTGCCGGGCTCATCGCTCTGGATCCTGCTCGCGCCGCGGTGCTGTGCGCATAATTCACGCATCATTCACATTGCACTCCCTGCACCTGCGGTTCTCTGCATATCTGAAAGCTATTACTCATTCTGGTGATTTATGGACGATTTAACCCTGCGATATTACGACGCTGAAATGCGCTACCTGCTGGAAGCGGGTGAAGAGTTTGCCCGCGCTCATCCTGAGCAGGCGGCAATGCTCAATCTCGACAAAGCGGGCGCCCGCGACCCCTTTGTCGAGCGCCTGTTTGAAGGTTTTGCCTTCCTGATGGGCCGCATGCGCGAGAAACTCGATGACGATCTGCCTGAGCTGACCGAAGGCGTGGTCAGTCTGCTGTGGCCACATTATTTACGTACCATTCCCTCGATGTCGGTCGTGGAGTTCACCCCCGACTGGCCGGAAATGAAAGAATCGATGACGATAGGCAAAGGTTTTGAAGTGCTTTCCCGGCCGATCGGTGAAAAGGGCACGCGCTGCCGGTACACCACCACCAAAGCGATCGCTCTGCAGCCGTTATCCCTGGAACGCGTCCAGCTGGCCACCGATACGGATGGCCGGTCGGTGATCACGCTGCGCTTTACCTGCAGCCAGCTGACGGACTGGCGCCGGGTCGATCTCAGTCATATCCCGCTGTACTGCAACGCCGATGCGCCGCTGGCCTGCGCCATGCACGAGGCCTTTACCCTCAATGTGGCCCGGATGTGGCTGCGCATGCCCGATGAGGTGGACAGAAGGCCGCTGGACGGGTATTTCAGCGCGCTGGGATTTGGCGAGGATGACGGCCTCTGGCCTGAAGATGGCCGCAGTTTTCGCGGTTACCAGCTGCTGCTGGAGTATTTTACCTTCCGCGAAAAGTTCATGTTCATCGATCTGCGCGGGCTGGAGACGGTGGCTTTTCCGGCCGGACTGGCGTGGTTTGAAATCGACGTCGTGCTGGCGGAACGCTGGGAACATGACTTCCGCTTCAGCGAAAAGCAGCTGCGCCTGCACTGCGTGCCAGTGATCAACCTGTTTCCGCTGGAGTCGGATCCGCTGACCATCAATTCCCTGCAGACGGAATACCCGCTGCGCCCGATGCGCGTGCAGGACGGCCACACCGAAATTTACACCGTCGATTCCGTGATCTCCTCGCACCAGCAGGTTTACGCGCCGTTCTCAAGTTTTCGCCACAAAGGCGGCATGATGCGTCATGACGCGGCGGACTATTACTATCATACCCGGGTGCGCCGTGGCCCCTCCGGGCTGTACAACACCTGGCTTATCGTCGGCGGAGAAGCCTTTGATAATCATACCGTACCGGAAGATGAAAGCCTGTCGCTGACCCTCACCGGAACCAACGGCCAGCTGCCGCGTCGCGCGCTGCAGAGCACCGTGCTCGATACGGTGATGAAAACCACTTCCGCCAGTATTGCAGTGCGTAACCTCTGCGCGCCGACGCTGCCGTGCTATCCCCCCGCCCAGGACCGTTTTCACTGGCGGGTGCTGAGCCATCTGGGCAGCAGTTTTCTTTCCCTGATGGATAACGCGGAGGTCCTGCGCGGCACCCTGGCGCTGTATGAATGGACCGACAGCGAGATGAATCGTCGGCGTCTGGAAGCCATCCTCGACGTGAAGCACCGCGCAACAGAGCGCTTTGCACAGGGCCATCTGGTGCGCGGTGTGCAGATTGAAGTCACCCTCGACAGTCACGGCTTTGCCGGACGAGGCGATATATGCCTGTTTGGCGAGATGCTTAGCCGCTTCTTCGCGCTCTACACCGACATCTACTTGTTCAACCGCCTGATTATCATTCTGCAACCAACCGGAGAACGACTGGAATGGGAAGAGAAGCACAGCCGCCGCATTCCCGGCTGACCCCGCGGCTGGAGGCCGACCTGCCGCGGATCAATTTTTACCGCTTCTGCCAGCTTCTGGAAAAACGGCGTCCCGGCCAACCGCTGATGGGGGGAACCAGCCATCCGGCTGACGATCCGGTGCGTTTTTACCCGCATCCGGGAATGGGATTTCCCGCCAGCGAACTGAAAGCCGTGGAATACGATGAGGCCGATGACAGCAGGCCGCCGGTCATTCGCACCACCTTTATGGGGTTGTACGGTGTCGATTCGCCGCTCCCGACGGCATATCTCGATGATATCGCCCTGCACAGGGAAGGGCATGAAGCGCTGCAGGGCTTACTGGATATCTTCAGCCACCGGATCATGACGCAGTTTTACCGCATCTGGCGGAAATACTCCTGGCCCGCCACCTTTGAGCCCGGCGGCACCGATCGTCTCTCGCAGTCGCTACTGGGCCTGGCGGGGCTGGGCATCCCCGGCACGACGCAGCATATCGCCTCGCCGGCGTCGCGCTTTCTGGCGCTCACCGGCGTGCTGCGTCAGCCGGGCAAAACCCAGCAGGGGATCCAGGCGCTGGTCACCCTGCTGGCCCCGGAGACCACCGTCAGGGTGAGCCCGTACAGCCTGCGTCCGGTGGCGATCAGCCAGCCGCTGGGGTTTTACGGCGATGACGACTTCTTCCTGGACGGCAATACGCCGCTGGGTGACGAAGCGATGGATGCCAGCAGCCAGCTCCTCGTCGCCCTTACCACCGACAATCCCGCGGAGGCGCAGGGCTGGAAGCCTGACGGCCCGCTGTTTCGGGACTTTCTCATCCTGCTGCGGGTATACCTCGGCTGGCGATTCCGGGCCAACATCACCCTGACCGCGCCGACCCGACTGCTGGCTGTCCCGCCGCTGGGGGACGAGCCGTTCTGGCTCGGTATGAACGGCGTGCTGGGCGTGGGTGAGGGCGAGAGTGAGGACGATATTCCTCAGACCTTTACCACCGAGCTGGGTACCTATACGGGCCTGCAGCCTGCCACCTTTCTACAAGGAAACCGACGTGTTACGTATAAGTTTGACTAAAACCGCCTGTCTGCTGCCCCTGCTTGCGCTTTGCCTGAGCGGATGCGGACTCACCCAGCGCGTCTCGGAGGGAACAAAGTCTGCCTTCAACGCCGTTTTTTATAAGAAAATTAATACGCTGCATCTGGACTTTACCGCGCGCGAAGCGCTCAACACCGATGCCAGAGAGAATCACTCGCTCTCTGAACCGGTGGTGGTGCGCATCTATCAGCTTAAAGATCGCCAGACCTTTGACCGGCTGGTTTACCAGCAGCTGCTGGAGGAGGGGGATATTCTGCTCGCCGCCGATCTCCTCGCCAGTCGCGATGTGGTGATCGGTCCCGGAGGGGACGCCAGTCTGAATATGCCGCTGGAAGCGGAGGCGACGTTCGTGGCGGTTGTCGGCCTGTTCCGCCATCCGGACACACAAAGAAATACCTGGAAGCAGGTGCTGGCGCGTGAGGAATTGGATCCGGACAAGCCGCGCATTTTCACCGCCGAACACAACCAGCTACGGCTCAGGCCTGAAGCTGCGAAGTAACGTAAAAAAACAAACATTTGCGGCGGGGCCATCGCGCCAGTTCGCCCTCAATCTTCGTAACCAGCGAACGGGCGATAACCATCTTCATCCAGCCCAACCGGTTTCATCACAGCACAGGGAGATAACGTGACAGCGAGGGAACGTTTTTTTAAGAAACTGCAGCAACAGCAAAATCCGCGGCGGACAGCGGCCCTCGACGGGTCGGCCGCCGCGGATATCGCCAGGTTTCGTCAGCAGATGGCGGCGCTGGCTCAGCAGATAAGTCAGTGGTTTGATGGAACCGGTATTGAGGTGGTGATTTCGACCCGCCATCTCCACGACCTGAGTACCCTTGGCTACAGCCTCAACAGCGGCATCTGCCGCTACGATATCCCGGCCATTCGTCTGCAAAACGGCGAGCGCAGCGTCAATATCGTGCCGCAGCAGCTGTTGGATGGCGTGGAAAAGGGGATCGTGACCCTGAGTCTTGAGGCGCCCGACGGCGCGGCATCCCGGGAGGTGTTTTATCTGAGCCTGGCCCCGGAGGAGGGCTGGATGATCCGCAAGGCGCACCAGCCCCCGGAAGCGCGGCTTATACTTACCGAAGATCGCTTTTTTATGGCGGTCGACAGCCTGGCCTGAAGATCCCTGACAGGCGATGACGTCCCCGCGGCGGCGGTGTAAAGCGCGCATCGCCGCCCTGGGGTATCAGGCGCCAAACGCTCCGTCGATGGTGTGCATGGCGCCAGTGACAAACGACGCCTCCGGACCGGCCAGCCACGCCACCATTCCCGCCACCTCTTCCGGACGGCCATGGCGCTTAATGGCCATAAAGCTGTGCATCAGCTCTTTCATCGGGCCGTTCTCCGGGTTGGCGTCGGTATCAATTGGGCCGGGCTGGACGACGTTGACCGTGATGCCGCGCGGGCCAAAATCCCGCGCCAGGCCGCGCGCCAGCCCCTGCAGGGCCGCTTTGCTGACCGCATAGGCCGCCATTCCCGGCAACGGCATGCGATCGCCATTGACTGAGCCGATGACAATAATGCGCCCGCCTTCCGGCATGCGGCGCGCCGCTTCGACGGAGGCATGGTAGGGGGCGTGAATATTGATGCGGAACAGGCGATCGATGGCATCGCTGTCCTGCTCGAGAGCGTCACCGAAAAGCGCGATCCCGGCATTGACCACTAACACGTCCAGCGGGCCGCTGTCGCGGACCAGGCTTATCACCGCATCGCGATCGGCGCTGTCCGCCTGCACCGCCGTGCTGCCGGTCTCTGCCGCCAGCCGCTCGGCCGCTTCCGGCGAACCGGAATAGCTAAACACCACCGACGCGCCATCGGCGACAAAACGCCTGACGATCGCCGCGCCAATTCCCCGACTCCCGCCTAAAACCAGCACTGATTTGTTGTGAAACGCTGTCATATCCCACACCTCATGATATTGTAGTGATGATTACAATATGCTGCGGCTAAACAGGCTGTCAAGGATTAATATAGTGACCACTACAAAACCAGGGCGCACTCCGGGACGTCCCCGCCAGTTTGATGCGGAACAGGCCATTGAAACGGCGCAACGCCTCTTCCACGCGCGAGGCTACGACGCGGTGAGCGTGGCCGATCTGACCCACGCTTTCGGCATCAACCCCCCGAGCTTCTATGCCGCTTTCGGCAGCAAGCTCGGGCTGTATACCCGCGTCCTGCAGCGCTACAGCCAGACCGGGGCCATTCCCATCGACGCCCTGCTGCGAGACGACCAGCCGGTGGCGGCGTCGCTCATCGCCGTACTGCAGGAGGCGGCTCGCCGCTATGTGGCCGATCCGGCCGCCGCCGGCTGCCTGGTGCTGGAGGGGGTACATTGTCAGGATGCTGATGCCCGGGTGGCGGCAGGCGAATGGCATGCTGCGGCAAGAGCCAAAATCCAGCAGTATATCGCCCGCCATCGCCCGCAGGACGCGCTGCGGGTGACTGACTATATGGATACGCTGATGCTTGGCCTGTCGGCGAAAGCGCGGGAAGGGGATAGTCTGCCGCGTCTTCTGGAGACCGTGCGGCTGGCAGGCCTGGCGCTGGAGCGCATCCTGCCAGCCTGAGTCGTCAGATGGTTTGTCCGCCCGACACCTCGATCCGCTGGGCGGTCACCCAGCGGTTATCGTCGCGTAGCAGGCTGGCGATCATCGGCCCAATATCCTCGGGAACGCCCACCCGTCCCAGCGCCGTCATGGCGGCAAACTGCGCGTTTACCTCTGCGTCGTCCCGCACCAGCCCACCGCCAAAATCGGTGGCGATAGCGCCGGGGGCGATGGTATTGACGGTGATGCCGCGCCCGCCCAGCTCGCGGGCCATGTACACGCTCAGCATCTCCACAGCCGCTTTGGCGGCGGCGTAGGCGGAGAAGCCAGGATAGGAGACGCGGGTCAGCCCGGAGGAAAAGTTAACGATCCGCCCGCCGTCTGCCAGCAGCGGCAGCAGGGTTTGTACGAGAAAAAATACCCCCTTAACGTGGACGTTAAACAGCCCGTCGAACTGCGCTTCGCGCGTTTCGGCCAGCGGGGCGAATTCGCCGTGCCCTGCGTTATTGATCAGGTGGTCGAAAGTGGCCCGCCCCCAGACGCTGGCCAGCGCGCTGCCGAGGCTGTCGGCGAAGGCCGGGAAGCTGGCGGTTTGCGCCATATCCAGCGGCAGGGCGATGGCCTTGCGGCCCAGGGCGCGGATGTCGGCGACCACCGCTTCCGCCTGTTCGAGACTGCCGCGGTAGGTGACGATGACATCCCCACCCTGGCGGGCGATATCCAGTGCGGTCTGACGGCCAAGGCCGCGGTTGGCGCCGGTAATAAGTGCAATTTTAGTCATGTTCGGTCCTCTCTGGTGTGTGGAGTCCTTACAATAGGGGAGGCTCACCGGGCCGGGTTGCCCAATCCTTGTAATTTTTTGCCCATTTCTCTCCGTTCACTCCCTTTTGCCGGGAAATAGCGCATACTCAGGCTTTAAAACTTGCCTGAAAGGATCTTATGCGCGACGCCCTGTTCGATCTCTGCCGCCGGTTTGCCGATGCTCATGTCGATAGCAGCGGGGTGGCAGTTACCCCGGTTCCCGGTATTACTCTGGTGCGGGCCCTGCATCCTGGTGACCTGCAGGCGGCTATCGCCAGGCCGCTGGTGGCCATGCTGCTCCAGGGGCGTAAGAGCGTGACCACCGGCCTGGCAAGCTTTGACTATGGTCCGGGCGAGGCGATGGTGATTGCCGCGGATGTTGCCACTACCAGCCAGATCACCGAGGCCAGTCAGCGTTTTCCCTATTACGCGCTGGTGCTGGAGCTGGACCTGGCTATCCTGCGCGAGCTGCAGGAGGCCGGGCCGTCAGGGCCGGATGAGGCGCCCCGCGTTGGTATCGAACCGATGAACGCCGATGTGACGGATGCCGCTTACCGGCTGGCAAGGCTGTTTGATCAACCGGGGGCGCTGGCGGTGCTGGGGGAAGGTCTGCGGCGGGAGCTGCATTACTGGCTGTTGCAGAGTGTCCATGGGCCGGCCATCCGGGCGCTGGGCGCCGTAGACAGCCATTCGGCGCGGATCCGTCGGGCGGTGGCGATGCTGCGCCGGGATTTTATGCAGCCAGTCAGCGTCGACGCGCTGGCCGACGCCGCCGGGATGAGCGTCTCTGTCTTTCACCGTCATTTCCGCGCCATGACCACGCTGTCGCCGCTGCAGTTTCAGAAGCAGTTACGCCTGATCCACGCCCGCCGCCTGATGCTGGCGGAAGGGATGAGTATTGCGCAGGCTGCCGGGGAGGTGGGCTATATCAGCGTGTCGCAGTTCACCCGGGAATACGCTCGCCTGTATGGCGCGCCGCCGGGCCGCGATCGTCGACGGGAAAAAATGAGCGCCTGACCTGGCGCGCGGGCTGCCGGTAGCTCATCCCTGAGCCTGACGCCGGTGCTTTATTCCGCGATTTTCGCCGTGATATGCACTTTGTTGCCCATTCGCGCTTCAGTGATGCGATAGGTAGTCACGCCCTCGCGGGCGGCCTGCTGGCGGATTTTGCTCTCCGCATGGTCCAGGGTATCGCCGGTGGCGGTGATGGTTCTGGCATTTGCCGCCAGGGGCAGCAGACAACTCAATACGATCAGTGGAATTAACTTGTTCATCGTCATTCTGTCCTGTGAGAGAAAATCAGCGCGCGGTCTGCAGCCAGCCGGCAATGTCCTGGGTCGGCAGCTGGTGGCGGGCATTCCAGGTGTCGCCCATCGGCCACCACACGCCATCCCCCCGGGCGAAGGCGGCGCGATAGCGCAGCATGGCGTCATCCGGGTCTGTCCGCAGCTGCTCCAGCAGGGCGGGCAGGGTGTGGACGGCTTTGCTGAACGTCTGCTGCGTTACGCGCTCCACGGTATCCGCCAACTGCCGGTAAGAGGTCGTTTCACCGGCAACAAACACCACCTCGTTGACGATCCGCGGCTGATGCAGATAAATCGCCGTGGTCAGGCGGCCAATATCCGCCGGTGAGGTGACGGTCACCTGTGTATCCCAGCTGCCAAGGGCGTGAAGGGTTCGGTTGGATAAATTCACTACATCGAAGTCTGGTTCGAAGAGAAAGCTGGTAAACATCCCGGTGGAGACAATGACCCACTCCGTGGCCCGCTGCGCGCGCAGCAGGGTCCGGACATCGTACTGCTCGTCCCAGACCGGCTGACCGCTGCCTTTGCCGACCACATCGTAATTGACGCCAAACTGCCAGGGAAAATAGCGGGGTACCCCGGCCGCCAGCACCGCGCGGGTAATTTTCAGCTGTGTCCCCGGACCGGCGACAAACCCCATGCAGTTAATCACGGTGGTGAATCCGCGAAACTGATCGGCCAGCGTCTCCATGGCGCTACCGGCGATATCGACGGCGAGGAAGGTGGCTCCGGCATCGGCCAGCGCCTGATGGTTTGCCGACCGCAGCTGGCCGGCTTCATCCCAGGCCGCCGGCGAGACGATGACCGAGGCCGTGCCCTGGCGCTCGATTACCGCAGGCACCAGCGCATCGAGAACGGCGGCGCCCAGTTGTCCCGCTCCCAGCACCAATACCTTTTCCGCATGATTAAGATTATCAGTTTTCATTTTAACTCCTTGCTCAGTTAAGCCTTGTATTGACGGGCTACAGGCCCAGTGTAGGGGGACGGTCGACATTCGATAAGTACAGCGTTTCGGGTTAGACTGTTCGTAATAATGGGATAATGAGCGCCGGGGGGATAACGAAATGGACAAACTGGATGCCATGCAGGTCTATGTTGCGGTCGTGGATGCCCACAGCTTCGCCCGCGCGGCGGAGGTGCTCGGGCAGCCGCGCTCCACGGTATCGCGGGTGGTGAAGGAGCTGGAAGCCTGGCTCGGGGCGCAGCTTCTCCAGCGCACCACCCGCAAGCTCAGCGTGACGGCGGAGGGTCGCCGGTATTATGAGGAGTGTAAAAGGCTGCTGGCCGAGATGGCGGCGATGGAAGCCTCCTTTCCCGGGCGCTCGGCTCAGCCCGCCGGGCGGTTCAAGGTAGGGATGCCGCAATCCCTTGCCCGCCACTGCATTCTGCCGAGGATCGGCGAGTTTTTGCAGCAGTATCCCGACCTGGAGCTGATCCTCTGCTCAAGCGACAACGTGGAAGATATTATTCAGGAGGGATTCGACTGCGTGATCCGTACCGGACGGATCGAAGATTCCACCACCCTGGTGGCGCGTCCTCTGGCCCGCTACCGCTGGATGGTCCTCGCCTCGCCGGCCTGGCTCGCGGCCCACGGCCGGCCGCAGAGCATCGACGAACTGCACCAGCATCGGGCGGTGGGCTACCTGAATCACCGTACCGGGCGGACCATCGACTGGCTTTTCTCCCTCGATGAAGGCGACTGCGCGATCCGCATGCGGGAGACGCTGGTGGTCGACGATACCGATGCCTACATTCAGGCCGGCATTCAGGGGCTGGGCCTGATCCGCGTCGCCAGCTATCTGGCGCAACCTTATCTGCAGAGCGGGGCGCTGGTCGCCTGTCTGGAGCAGGCCGCTTCTGATCTCCCCTTGTCGCTGGTCTATCCGCAAAACCGCTATCTGCCGCCGGCGGTGCGCGCGTTTTATGACTGGAGCAGGCGCGTTCTGCAATCCCCGCTCAGCGAGGCCTGATGCCGGGGCATCGGCCCGGTTATTGACCGCGCATGGCCTGTTTTAACTTCGCCACCAGCCAGTTCAGCGCCGGATCCTGCGCCCGCCGTTTGTGCCGCAAAATGCACAGCGTAAATTCCGGATACGCTACCGGCGGAGCGTCCGCGCGCAGCGCATACTGCGCCTGCCAGCGCTGCGCCAGCCCCTGCGGGACGGTGGCGAACAGCGGCAGGGTGGTCAGCAGCAGGGGAAAGGTGGAGAAATTCTGCGTGGCAAAGCGCACGCGCCGCGCGAGCCCCTGGCTGGCGAGCTGGCGGTCAATTTCACCGTGGCCGGTTTCGCGATAGGCCACCATCACATGTTCCCAGGCGACAAAGTCGCTCACCGACAGCGGACCGCGGCAGGGGATCTGCTGCGGCGACCACAGGGTGGTGACTCCCATGGACATCACCGGCTCGCTGACGATCTCCCCACGGCTCTGTTTGTTGACAGACACCGCGACATCAATGCGCTCCTCCTCCAGCAACTGGCGAACCTGGAAGGGGTCGGCGGCTATCGACTGCAGTGAGACTCCGGGCGCCTCCTGCATCAGCCCGGGTAACAGCGGGGGCATCAGCCAGTGCTCGCTCCAGTCGCTGAGGCCGATGCGAAAAAGCTGCTGCGCGCGCGCCGGGACGAACTCTGCGGCGCCAAACATCGCCGAATGTAGGTTTTCCATCAGCGGCTGCAGGTCGGTCATCAGCGCTTGCGCCCGCGGCGTCGGCAGCATGCCTCTGGCGCTGCGGACGAACAGCGGGTCGTCAAACATCTCTCGCAGCCGTTTCAGCGCCCCGCTGATAGCCGGCTGGCCAAGATGGAGCACCTCTGCGGTGCGGGTGACGCTCCCTTCGCGGTACAGCACCATCAAGACTGTCAGCAGATTCAGATCGATACGACTAAAATCATTTTCAATGATTTTGTTCATTATGATAATCAATTTGAATGTGGGTTATCCCGGCAGCATAGTGAATATCACCCCGATAAATCAACCAGCGCAATGCGCGCGGAGGGAGTGATGCAAACTTACCAGACAGGCGATAGCCTGATTTTCAAAGTGCCGGAGCGCGAGATTTCCCTGCAGCCGGCAGCGCTCTATCCAGAGGCGTTCCCGGTAGCGGAGGCGGAGGCCGTTATTCAGCCGATTGCGCTGTCAATCCACAGCTGGGTGGTGCAGACCCCCTACGATCTGATTGTTATCGATACCGCCACCGGCAATGGTCGGGAGCGCGGCGGCAATCCGCTCTATCATCAACTTAACACGCCGTATCTGGAGAATCTCCGCGCCGCGGGGGTGAACCCGGAGGACGTGACCCTGGTGCTACTGACTCACCTGCATACCGACCATGTCGGATGGAATACCGTCTGGCAGGACGATCGCTGGGTGCCGCTGTTTCCCAACGCCCGCTATCTGTGCTCGGCAAAAGAGCTGTCGCGGGTGAAAAACAGCGAACGCTACCGGGCGCTGTGGCTTGACAGCCTGCTGCCGGTGATTGAGGCCGGCCAGCTGGAGACCGTCGATGTGGCGACCCGGCCGCGGGTCGGCGGTCGGATCGACTTTATTCCCACCCCCGGCCACAGTCCGGACCATGCCGCGCTGGTCCTCGCCGCCGGAGATGACTACGCCTGTTTCTCCGGCGATCTTCTGCATTCCCCGATCCAGTTTGCCCATCCGCAGTGGAATTCAGCGTTCTGCGGCGATCCCCGGCAGGCGGAAGTCTCGCGACGGGAGATGATGGCGTGGGGGGCAAGCCATCATGCTCAATGGTTCACCGGGCATTTTGCCGGGCCTTCCTGCGGCTGGCTGGAGAAGGATAAGCAAGGTGACTATCGCTGGCGAGAGGCCGGGAAACAGGCTGCAGATAAGGGGAACAGTGATGAATAATGCGCAAAGCGTGTTGGTTTTTGGCGCCACCGGTCAGCAGGGCAGCTCGGTGGCGCGGGCGCTGCTGCACCGCGGCTGGCGGGTTCGGGCGCTGGTCAGGGATCCTTTCTCCGCCGGGGCCGCTGCGCTGGCGGCGCGGGGAGCCGAGCTGGTCGTGGGTACCTTTGAAGACCGGGCGGCAATGCGGTCGGCGATGGCCGGGGTCGACGGCGTCTTCAGCGTCCAGCCCAGTTCGCCGGGAGGGACGGTGACCGATGAGCAGGAGGTACGCTACGGGATAACCATCGCCGATCTCGCCGTCGAGTGCGGGGTGAAGCATCTGGTGTACAGCTCCGGCAGCGCGACGGGGGAGACGCCGACCGGCGTAGCGCATTATGACACCAAAGCGGAAATTGAACGGCATATTCGCCGCCTGCCGCTGGCGGCGACCATCGTGCGGCCCGCCACCTTTATGGAGCTGCTGGTGATGCCTGGTTTTGGCCTTGATGAAGGTCGTTTTCAATTTTTTATGTTGCCGGAGGGGAGAATGCAGGTGCTGGCGGTGGAGGATATCGGCCATCTTGTCGCGGCGGTTTTTGCCGCGCCGGCGCGGTTTGCCGGCAAGACGTTCGAGATCGCCAGCGACAGCGTGACCGGTCGTCAGCTGGAGTTGTTATTCTCCGCGGCGGCGGGACGGCCGATCCCCTATTCGCGATTTTCCGACGAGGTGCTGGCCGCCAGTCCTTTTCTGCACAAGCTGACCGGGCTGGTGGACGACGGGCGGCTGGCCGGGCACGCCGACCTCGACGCCCTGCGCCAGCTGCACCCGCAGCTGCACACCTTCGCCGGCTGGCTGGCAGGCCCCGGCCGTCCCGCCTTCGAGCGGGCGCTGACCAGCGGGGCTCGCTGGGCGTTTGATCGTTAAAGGCTGGTGTTCTGGTTACCCGCCAGGCGCGCTGTCTCGTCGGTGACCGGCCGCCGCTAGCCGGCAGTCAGGATCGCGTCGGCCAGCACCGCTAAAATCCGCTCTGCGCGCGGGGCATGGGACGGTTGCTCCCGCAGCCAGGCAAGCGCGGCGATCAGATCGAACAGCTCCTCTCCGCTGAGATCTGGCCGTGCCAGCCCGGCCTGCTGCGCGCGGGTAAGCAGCGACGTACCGGCGGCGCGCAGGGCAACGCAGGCGCTGTGCAGGGCGGACTCAGGATCGTCGATGGCGCTCATCAGCGGGGCGATGATCCCGCGATGCTGATGGGTAAACGCCACGCTCTCGGCCAGCCACTCCAGCAGCGCCGCGGCAGGATCGGCGGCGAGCAGAAGCGACTCAGCCCGGGCGGTTAGCGCCGCAAAGCGGCTGCGGAGCAGGGCTTCCAGCAGGCTGTCGCGGTTGGGAAAGTGGCGATAGAGGGTTCCCATTCCGACGCCCGCCCGGCGGGCGATATCGCGTAGCGACGCCTCGGCGCCTTGCTCCACAAAGACGTCCCGGGCCACCTCGATCAACAGGTCATAATTTTTTCTGGCATCAGCTCTCATTGGCGTTCCTTGACAATCGGAGCACTGCTCCATATATTCGGAACAGTGCTCCGTTAAATATAACGCATTTCCATATGAGGAGAAAGCGATGTCGACGCAGATGATGAAGGCCGTTCAACAGCACGCCTTTGGCGGGCCGGAAGTCCTGAGCTATGAGGATGCGCCCATGCCGGTGCTGCAGGCCGGTGAAGTACTGGTACAGGTGCACGCGGTGGGCGTGAACCCGCCGGACAGCTATCTGCGCGATGGCTATCAACAGCTGCCCCCGGAGTGGCGGCCCGAGGTCCGCTTTCCCTTGATCCTCGGGACCGATCTCTCCGGGGTGGTGGTGGCGCGGGCGGATGACGTCCGGGAGGTGGCGGTCGGCGACGAAGTGTATGCTATGGCGCGTTTTCCCGAAGGGGCGGCAGGGGGCAGCCGCGCTTACGCCGAGTACGTTAGCGTGCCGGTCAGCGACCTCGCTCGCAAACCCCTAACCCTGAGCCATCAGCAGGCTGCCGCGGTGCCGATGTCGCTCCTGACCGCCTGGCAGTTCATGATCGATCCCGGGCATGAGGTGGCGAATCCGCTGCAGCCGGGGCCGCATCGGCCGGTGCCGCTGGCGGGTAAACGCGTCCTGGTCAACGGCGCGGCAGGGGGAGTCGGTCATTTCGCCGTGCAGTTGGCGAAGTGGCAGGGCGCCGAGGTGATTGCCGTCGCCGCGGGCCGCCATGAAGCCTTTTTACGTCAGCTCGGCGCGGATAGCGTTATCGACTATACAACCACCGCAGTGGAAGAGACGGTGCGTGACCTGGACCTGGTCATTGATGCGCCGGGCGGGCCGGCCAGCGGCCGTTTTTTGCGTACCCTGCGACCCGGCGGCGCGCTGTACCCGATCTTTCCGCTCGGCTTTGCCGGGGCGGAAGAGGCGCGACAGCGCGGAGTGACGGTCTCCACCACCCAGGTACGCTCCAGCGGCGCGCAGCTCGCCCGGCTTGCCGACCTGCTGGACGCCGGGGTCATCCAGGTTGCAATTGACAGCGTTTTCCCCCTTGCGCAGGTGCAGATGGCGCATGAGCGAGCAGCGCAGGGGCATCTTGAGGGCAAAATCGTGCTGTCGGTGATGGACTCGTCAGCCGGGTAATCCCCGACGGCCAGGGTTGCGTTTTTGCTTCTCCCGGCGGCGGACTAAAACAGCGCCAGCCGGGCAAGACGGTCCAGCGCGTTGCTCAGCGCCTCGTCCCCTGCGGTCAGGCTGATGCGAATAAATCCTTCCCCCCCTGCGCCAAAACCCGTGCCCGGCGCCACCAGAATATGCGCTTCCTGCAGCAGCAGACGGGCAAACTCCTGCGAACGGTAGCCGGGCGGTACGCCGAGCCAGAGGAAGAAAGTGCCTTGTGCGTCACGCGCCGGCCAGCGCAGCGCAGCCAGTCGACGCAGAACCCACTCCCGACGTTGATGATAGACCGCCGTCAGCTGCGCAATCCGTTCGGCCGGCAGGTTGAGCGCGGCGATCGCCGCATCCTGAATCGCGCCAAACACCGTGCTGTAGCTATGGGTGTGCAGCTTTTTAAACGCCCGGATAATCGAGGCGTTGCCGACCGCGAAGCCGAAGCGCCAGCCGGCCATATTAAAGGTCTTGGAAAAAGTATAGGTTTCCACTCCCCATGCTTTGGCGTCGGGCTGGGAGAAGAGGCTCAGCGGCGCATCGCTGGCCGCGCTGCCGATGGCCGCATAGGCAAAATCATGGAGGATCGGCACCTGGTGACGACGAGCAAACTGCAGCGCGCTGGCGAACAGCGCCGGCGTGGCGAGGGCGCCGGTTGGATTATGCGGATAGTTAAGCACCACCAGCCCGGCCTTGTCAGCGACTTCCCGGGGAAGATCGTTAAAATCCGGCAGGAAATGGTTCTCCGCCCTGAGCGGCAGGCCATAAAACGCCGCCTGGGACTGCAGCGCCGCCGAGCGGTAAATCGGATAGCAGGGATCGGTGGAGATGAGGTATTGCCCGGGGCTGAGCAGCGCCCGCGGGATGCCGCCTATACCGATATGCGACCCCTGAAACACGGCGACTTCGCTGTGCGGATCGAGTTCCACATCATACTGCCGGCGATAGAACCGGGCGATCGCCTCGCGGACCTGTGGTTTGCCCCAGAACGACGGGTAGCCATGGTTTTCACGACGATGAATAGCGCTCTGCAGCGAGTCAATCACTTCCGGCGGGGTGGGTTGATCCGGACTGCCGCTGGAAAGATCGATCAGCGGTAGCGCTTCGGTGTTGACCTCCGCGGCCAGTTTTTCCAGCAGGCTGAACAGATTCTCTTCCAGCGCGTCCACCAGCGGCGAAGCAGTAAAATCAGGCATAACATTCCCGGTTTAAATCACGAATAATTAACCATCTTTAAGGGATTTATAGCGGCTGGCTAAATAACAATATACGCAAAAGATTCTTGTTTTTAAGATATGTCGGTATAGCAAAAGTTAATGAGGAATTAGCAAAAGGAAATTCGGCGTTCTGGCTTACAACCCACAGTCGGCTGTGATTTAATCGTTCAATATCGCCAACCCTCCAGGAAAATACCTTATGAACAAGTCAGTTGCGCGCGGGATCGCTTTCGCCCTGTTGTCGGCCACCTCTTTTTATGCCGCCGCCGACGCTCATCTTATCCGCGTCGGCTTTAACCCCGGGCCGTATAAAGAACAATTTGAGAAAGGCGTCGCGCCCTATTTATTGAGTAAAGGGTATAAAATCGAATATAAGGATTTCAGCGACGGTATTCAGGTGAATGATGCAGTAGCCCGCGGGGATATCGAAGCGAATATTATGCAGCATCCGGTATATCTGAAAGCAATTAATGAGCGGCTGGGGATCGATAACGTGGGCATTGTGCAGGTCCCCACGCCGCCGATGGGGCTGTACGGCGGTAAACTGACCACCCTGGGCACTCCGGCGGCAGGGACCGTCGTGTCGGTACCGAACCAGCCGTCGAACGAATATCGCGCGGTGCTGGTGTTACAGAGTCTGGGCTGGGTGAAGGTCAAACCGGACAGCGACCCCGCCACTTTTTCGCAGCGCAATATCGTTGACAATCCGTACAAAATTGTCCTTAAAGAGATGGATAATGCCCAGCAGGTTCGCGCTCTGCCGGATGTCGACTATGGCCTGATTCAGGGCAATTTCGCCGTCTCCAGCGGTATGTCCCTGACTTCGGCATTAAAGCTGGAGGCTGCCACCAGCCATTTTATTAATGTCGTGACCGTCGCCGGTAAAAATCAGAAGGCGCAGTTTGCCAAAGATATTATCGATGGCTACCACTCTGCCGATTTCAAAAAATATATTCTCAGCCATCCGCAGTATGATGGTTACCTGCTCCCTGAATATTTAAAATGAATAACGCGATGATAGAATTTCGCCACGTCAGTAAAAGCTTTTTCAGGAAAGGACATCCGGTTCTGGCCTTGCAGGATATTAATCTCAGCATTGAACGAGGCGATATTTTCGGCATTATTGGCTACAGCGGGGCAGGAAAAAGTACCTTATTACGGCTGATTAATCGTCTGGAAACGCCTGGCGAGGGCGAGGTACTGTTAAACGGCGAGCCGCTACAGGCCTGCAGCGGCCAGCGCCTGCAGGCGATCAAAAAAGATATCGGCATGATCTTTCAGAATTTTAATCTGCTGAATTCAAAAACCGTTTTCCATAACATCGCCATACCGCTGATTTTACAAGGCCGCGACAAGGCCTTTATCCAGGCGCGGGTGGCGGAACTGCTGGCGTTCGTCGATCTGAGCGACAAAATCCACAGCTACCCTAATGAGTTGTCGGGTGGACAAAAGCAGCGGGTCGGTATTGCCCGGGCGCTGGCCACCAACCCGTCGGTGCTGCTGTGCGATGAAGCCACCTCGGCGCTCGATCCCCACACCACGGTGCAGATCTTACTGCTCTTGCAGGAGATTAATCGTCGGTATGGTATCACCATCGTACTGATCACCCATGAGATGTCGGTGATCCAGAAAATCTGTCACAAGGTGGCGGTGATGCAGGCGGGCCGTATCGTTGAACAGGGGGCGGTTTTTGATCTCTTTGCTCAGCCGCAGCATCCGGTCACTGCCAGTTTCGTGCAGTCGGTGGTGCACGACCGCCTGCCGCAGCGGGTGGCGTCGTTCCTGCAGCGCGATAACGGCGCCCGGGCTTTACGCCTCGAATTTGTCGGCGCGACGGCGCAGCAGCCGATTATTAACCACCTGATCCGCGAGTATGCTGTCGAGGTGAATATCCTGTTTGCCAGCATGTCTGAAGTTCAGGGCCGGATTCTGGGATTTATGATTGTGCAGCTCCTCGGCGAGCCTGACGAAACCGAACGCGCCATCACCCATCTGGTCGATGCAGGAGTGAAAATCACCCATGTTTGATCTTATTGATACCGCCATCACCGGGGATCAGTTTCTGCTGGCGCTGCATGACACCCTGATTATGGTCGCCGTCTCGCTGGGCTTTGGCGCGCTGATCGGCGTCCCGCTGGGGATTGTGCTGGTGGTTTGCCGTCCCGGCGGCATCGTGGCCAACCCGGTGGTGCATCAGGCGCTGAATCCGCTGATTAACGTGCTGCGTTCGCTGCCGTTTATCATTTTGCTGATTGTGATCCTGCCCTTTACCAGACTGCTGGTGGGCACCACTATCGGCACCGCGGGAGCCATCGTGCCGCTGATCGTCTTTGTCGCCCCCTATATTGCCCGGCTGGTGGAGAGCTCGTTGCTGGAGGTGGATGAGGGGATCCTCGAGGCCGCGGACGCCATGGGCGCAACCCCGCTGCAGACTGTCTGGCACTTTATGCTGCCGGAGGCGGCGGCATCGCTGATTCTGGCCCTCACCACGGCGACCATCGGTCTGCTCGGCGCCACAGCCATGGCGGGTACAGTGGGCGGCGGGGGAATCGGGGATCTGGCTATTACCTATGGCTATCAGCGCTTCGACGCTTTCGCCACCCTCACTACCGCCCTGGTGCTGATTGTGATTGTCCAGCTTATCCAGACGCTGGGCACCCGACTGGCTCGCCGACTGCGCCGTGAATAACTGCCAATTCGCACCGGGATCCGCGCAATAAAGGTAAGGCGATCTCCAACGCTCTCCAGAATGGCAGGGCGATATTAATGCGGCGTAAAGAAATTCTGAGAATATATATAATGGATTATATAATCACGATGTATGCTAATTGCTTATATCAATCTGAAAATAACTAAAGGAGAGGGGGTGACACGCTTTTTGATTGATCTTGCCAACGGCTTTGCTACTATCCGGGCGGCATTCGATTTTATTTAATAATGTCTGATAATGGAATAGCAAAATACATAATGGAGTATGAAATGAAGCATGTTCACAAGCTGGCCTGGATAGGCCTGTTCGTCAATATTATTATCTGTTTTGTCGCGCGAAATTTATTACTTGATGAAGGACAGCTGAACTTCCATAGTCGGGCGGACGGCGTATGGTCCTGGCTGGTGCTGGCCCTGTTTATTGCCGTGGTGGTTCAGGCGATCAGCATAATGCTGTCAGGCCGCTACCCTTATCTGGCCATCGTCCTGGCGTTTGTTGGCGGTATCGTGATGGTGCCCGCCAGCGTGATCTTTCTGGTGGGTAGTCTGTTCAGCTTGCAAACGCGGATTAACGCCGGATTTACGCCCTGGCGATCAACCACGGCAGTGGGCGAGGCTGATAACCAGCAGCTATTAACCTTTAATGCCTCAGGCTTTTATCCCCAAGGGGCGCTGGCGCTCATCGCCGGGATCATTATTTTAATGATTGGCATGGGTATAGGCGGAGTATTTATTGCCGCCGGTATTGTTGCGCTGTGCAATGGCTATCGTCTGCAAAATCGGGTGGTGATTGGCGTGAGCGGCGAGTCGATGATATTTACGCCGGGGCTCTATGCCGATACCTACGTTATTCCCTTGCGGGATGTTGCCGTAGTTGAACGCAGCAATAATGATGCGAAAGTCCGGCTGCTGATCCGTTCCAGCGGCAGAAGCTTCACGTTGCGTAAAAAACTGCTCGCCGGCGATAAGGTTAATGACGCCTTCGCCGCCATTCTGGCAAAACTGACTACCGTTTAATGCTGGCAGAATAGAGAAGCCGCCAGGCGGCGCGAGGCGTCCTGGCGGTGAAAGGTGGAGTTAGCCTGCGCGGCTACCGCACCAGCTTGTCTCTTACGAACAGCACTGCCTGTTAATCCACGTTAGTAAAATAATCGCGCGCGGCGGTCTCGACGCGTTTCGCATCCAGCCCGGTCTTCTCAGTGATCTGTTCGATAAACGATTTAAATTTTTCGCTCATCACGTTACCCCCTTCCCAGTGGGCGACGTAAAATTTGCACTGATAGCGATAAAAATGGAGAGTGGTATCTCCTAGCGTGTAATACATGCGCTTCTCCTGTCCGGTAGTACGGTTGCCGCGTCCACAGCGTCAGCAACCTCTTTCTCATTACGATCGATCTGCATTCTATCCTCCTCCCAATTGGCTGAAATTTCCAGCGGTGCTTTGCGCCATGGAGCAGGATAAAGCAATGTTAATCTGCGGATAGATAGTGATTTTTTCTAATGTGGAGCAAAAGTAGCGGTTACCTGCGGGCCGCGCAGGTAACCGGAGAACAGGGCGGATTAGCGCAGCGTGTTGCGCTCGTCGTCGGACAGGTCCAGGGTCTGCACCATACCACTTTCAGCAGAGCGCACCGCCGCTTCCAGAACGGCCATCACCGCCAGCGCTTCCACCGGCGGCACCGGATTGGCGATCTGGCCCTTCAGCGCATCGCGGATCAGCATATAGTACTGGCGCTGATCGCCCTGCGGGGTAGCCTGCGCGTGGGCCTGCAGCGAGGCATCATAGATAACCAGCGGGTCGTCATCCTGGCCCCAGCCGGCGCTGCCCGGTACCACGCCCGCCAGCAGCTGGCTCTCCTGTTGGTCGGCCCGCGCTTTGATAACGCTACCTTTATCGCCGTGCACGGTGAAGCGCGACGAGCCGCCCGCGACCAGCATGCTGCAGTGCAGGATCACTTTATGCGCCGGGTAGTTTAATACCACATGCGCCCAGTCGTTGATCTCCGCCCCGTCGCGCAGGGTGGCTATGTTACCTTGCACCGACTGCGGCAAACCAAATAGCTGCAGCGCCTGGTCGATCAGGTGCGGCCCCAGGTCGAACCACAAGCCGCTGCCCGGGACGTTCTGCTCGCGCCAGCGGACGCGGACTTCCGGGCGGAAGCGGTCGAAATGCGACTCGAAGTGTTTCACCGCGCCGAGGGTGCCTTGCTCAATCACCTGACGGATCCCGAGATAGTCGCTGTCCCAGCGGCGGTTATGGAAGACGGAAAGCAGACGCTGTTTCTCCTCCGCCAGGGCGATCAGCTCCCGGGCCTCCTGCATATCGAGGGTAAAGGGCTTATCCACCACCACATGTTTGCCGGCGTTCAGCGCCAGGCGGGCCAGCGGGGCGTGCGTGGCGTTAGGAGAGGCGATGACCACCAGGTCAACGTCCGGATGCTGGACCGCAGCTTCCGGGGAGGCGATCACCGTGACGTCCGGTAGGTCGCGTTTGACCTTCTCTTCATCGCGGGAAGCGACGAACGCCAGGTTCAGCCCCGGCACCGAACGGATAAGCGGCGCGTGGAAGGTCTTACCGACGAATCCGTAGCCAATCAGGGCGATATTTATCGTGTTGTTACTCATCAGGTTCTCCACGTTGTTAAGCGTCAGCAATATGTACAGAGAGGGCGGGGTCATCCCCCAGCTCAGCCCAGGGACGATCAAGAAAAAGATGGTGAATGTCGCTGAGCCCGGCCACCCGCCACGGTTCGCAGCGGTTGAGTTTGGTATGGTCCGCCACCAGCCAGTGCTCGGCGCTGGCGGCCAGCATGGCGCGTTTAACGTCGGCATCAGCTTCCTGGCTGGCGCTCAGCCCCAGCCCGGCATGGAGCGCGCAGGCGCCGAGAATGGCGATATCGGCCCGGTAGCGGCTGACCAGCGACAGGGTGGCGCTGCCGGCGAACAGCCGTTGTTTACTATCCCACTGGCCGCCAAGCAGGATCAGCTGGATATCGGTACGGTCGCTGAACAGCTGAGCGATATCCAGAGAAGCCGTGATCACGGTCAACGGCCCTTTCAGCTGGGCTGCCACCGCCAGCAGCGTGCTTCCGGCGTCGAGAAACAGCGTCGACCCAGAGGGAATGCGCGCGGCGACCTGCTGACCCAGGCGCTGCTTGGTCTGGGTGAGAAGAGCGTTTCTGCCCTGGCGCGTCATGGCCGGGACGTTAAGGGCGATGGCCCCGCCGTGGCTTTTCTGCAGCACGCCCTGTTGTTCCAGGTCGCTCAGATCGCGGCGAATGGTATCGGCCGACACCTGCAGCTCTGCAACCAGTTCGCTAATGCTCAGCTGACCGGTTTCGCTAAGCCTGTCGAGAATATGTTTTTGCCTGGCGAGCTTATGCATGGCCATTGACTCCGCAAATTAACGCAATAAACAGCATAATACAGCAAGAAGTTGCAAAATAAACGGCAAAACGTCGCTCTGTATGTGTTGAATCGTGAAGAACTTGATTTCACTAAGTTTTAACGTTAAATGAGGGGAGCGCCGCGACCGGGGGCGAAAGCGCTTTTCAATGAAGCGACTAGGCCTGTATTTCCGGGTCATTAAAAGCAAGAATGCGCGCTTTCGCGTACCTTATAGAGAAGGCGCGTAATTTAGCAGATATGGATTAACGGAGGTTGAGTGGACGCGATTAAAGGCTCGGAGTTGCAGATACCGGACGCGATCTTCGCGTGGGTGCTCGACGGGCAGGGGGGCGTTAAGCCGCTCGCCGATGACGATATTATCGACAAAGACAAGCCTTGCTGGCTGCATCTCAACTATACCCATAGCGACAGCGCCGACTGGCTGGCGGCCACCCCGTTGCTGCCCAATAACGTACGCGATGCCCTGGCGGGGGAGAGCACCCGGCCGCGGGTGACGCGGATCGGTGACGGGGCGCTGATCACCCTGCGCTGTATCAACGGCAGTACCGATGAGCGGCCCGACCAGCTGGTGGCGATGCGCCTGTATATGGATGAGCGGCTGATCGTCTCCACTCGTCAGCGCAAAGTGCTGGCGCTGGACGATGTGCTGGGCGACCTGAAGGAAGGTAATGGCCCGACGGACGGCGGCAGCTGGCTGGTGGAGGTATGCGATGCGTTGACCGATCATGCCAGCGAGTTTATCGAACAACTGCACGATCGCATTATCGACCTGGAAGACGACCTGCTCGATCAGCAGGTGCCGCCGCGGGGATTTCTCGCGCTGCTGCGTAAGCAGCTGATTGTGATGCGCCGCTATATGGCGCCGCAGCGCGACGTTTATGCCCGGCTGGCCAGCGAGCGGCTGCCGTGGATGAGTGACGATCAGCGGCGGCGAATGCAGGATATCGCCGAGCGGCTGGGGCGCGGTCTGGATGAGATCGACAGCTGTATCGCGCGGACGGCGATCATGAGCGACGAGATCGCCCAGATTATGCAGGAGTCGCTGGCGCGGCGGACCTATACCATGTCATTGATGGCGATGGTGTTTCTACCCAGCACCTTTTTAACCGGCCTGTTCGGCGTCAACCTCGGCGGGATCCCTGGCAACAGCTGGCATCTGGGGTTTAGCCTTTTCTGCTTGATGTTAGTCGTTGTCATCGGTGGTGTTGCGTGGTGGTTACATCGCAGTAAATGGCTGTAAAGAATCGCCTTTTAGCGGCTGTAGTGCCGGGAAAACCCGGCAATGTTTGAGCGAAATCAATAAACCATCTACCCATTCAGGGCAATATCTCTCTCGCAGGTGAATGCAACGTCAAGCGATGGGCGTTGCGCTCCATATTGTCTTACTTCCTTTTTTGAATTACTGCATAGCACAATTGATTCGTACGACGCCGGCTTTGTTGAGTCGGCTTTTTTTTGCGCTCTCCGGACCAGCTTCTACCCTTACTAAGACACCCGACGGTTTCTGGCCGTTGACGCCTGCGGGTACGCCCGTATCACTCTCCGGGAGGCCTCTATGTATTACGCTTCAGAGCTGACAGCCCAGTCTATCCCTATCTCGCCCGAGCCGAACGATCCGGCTCCTTTACCCGATCCACGACCGCGTCCGCAGCCCCAGCCCGATCCGCCGCCTGACGAAGAGCCGATTAAATTGTCGCATCAGGCGCGGAGATCTGCGAGGATACGCGCCTGCAGATTGTCTGCCTTTTAATACGAGAATACATTGTGACCGCTTTTTCTACCCTGACTGTTTTACCTGCCGCCCAATTAGCCAACCTTAACGAGCTGGGTTATCTGTCGATGACCTCGGTTCAGGCCGCCGCCCTGCCGGCGATCCTCGCGGGGAAAGATGTGCGCGTGCAGGCAAAAACCGGCAGCGGAAAAACGGCCGCATTTGGGCTGGGTCTGCTGCAGCATATCGATCCGGCGCGCTTCGAGACCCAGTCGCTGGTGTTGTGCCCGACCCGCGAGCTGGCCGATCAGGTCGCTGGCGAGCTGCGCCGCCTGGCGCGCTGCCTGCCGAACATCAAGATTCTGATGCTCTGCGGCGGGCAGCCCTTTGGCGCCCAGCGAGATTCCCTGCAGCATGCCCCGCATATTATCGTCGCCACCCCGGGCCGTCTGCTCGATCATCTGCAGAAGGGAACGGTCTCCCTTGACGCGCTGCAGACCCTGGTGATGGACGAAGCGGACCGCATGCTCGATATGGGCTTTAGCGATGCCATTGATGAGGTGATCCGCTTCGCACCGGCTGACCGGCAGACGCTGCTGTTTTCTGCTACCTGGCCGGCGGCAATCGCGGCGATCAGCGGCCGGGTGCAGCGCAATCCGCAGACCATTGAGATCGACACTGTCGATGCGCTCCCGGCGATTGAGCAGCAGTTCTTTGAAGTTTCCCGCCACGGTAAGATTGCCCTGCTGCAGCGCCTGCTCAGCCAGCATCAGCCCGCATCCTGCGTGGTGTTCTGCAATACCAAACGCGATTGCCAGGCGGTCTGCGATGCGCTCAACGCCGCCGGGCAGAGCGCCTTGTCGCTGCATGGTGACCTTGAGCAGCGCGATCGCGATCAGACGCTGGTGCGCTTCGCTAACGGCAGCGTCCGGGTTCTGGTGGCGACCGACGTCGCTGCCCGCGGTCTGGACATCAAATCCCTGGCGCTGGTGGTGAACTTCGAGCTGGCCTGGGATCCGGAGGTGCATGTTCACCGCATCGGCCGTACCGCCCGCGCCGGTGAACAAGGGCTGGCCATCAGCTTCTGTGCGCCGGAAGAGGCGCAGCGCGCCACTATTCTGGCCGACATGCTGCAGCTTTCCCTGAACTGGCTGCCGGCGCCGACGGGCAACACCATCGCGCCGCTGACGGCGGAGATGGCGACGCTGTGTATCGACGGCGGGAAAAAGGCGAAAATGCGCCCGGGAGATGTGCTGGGAGCCCTGACCGGGGATATGGGCTTTGATGGTGCCGATATCGGCAAAATTACCGTCCACCCGGCCCACGTCTATGTGGCGATCCGCCAGAATATGGCGCAGAAGGCGTATAAGCAGTTACAAAATGGCAAGATCAAAGGTAAATCCTGCCGCGTACGACTGCTGAAGTAAGGGCAGGAGAGTGCGTCTCAGGCGGCTGCCTGAGACGCGTGAGGGTTATTTCACTTCCACCACGTTCAGACGCAGCTCATCGAGACGGGCGTCTTCTTCTTCCGGCTGCCAGCCGGCGGGCTGCAGGGGAATATCTTCCCGGTCAAACGCCAGATCGCCACCATCCACCACCTCTGAGCCGTGGGTGATGCCTTTAAAATCAAACAGATTGACGTCGCTCAGGTGCGAAGGCACCACGTTCTGCATCGCGCTGAACATGGTTTCAATGCGCCCAGGATAACGCTTGTCCCAGTCGCGGAGCATATCGGCGATCACCTGGCGCTGCAGGTTTGGCTGCGAACCGCACAGGTTGCACGGAATAATCGGGAAGCCTTTGGCCTGGGAGAAGCGCTCGATGTCCTTTTCGCGGCAGTAGGCCAGCGGGCGGATGACGATGTGTTTGCCGTCGTCGCTCATCAGCTTCGGCGGCATCCCTTTCATTTTGCCGCCGTAGAACATATTCAAAAACAGCGTCTGCAGGATATCGTCGCGATGATGGCCGAGGGCGATCTTGGTCGCCCCGAGCTCGGTGGCGGTACGATAGAGGATGCCGCGACGCAGGCGAGAGCACAGCGAGCAGGTGGTTTTTCCTTCCGGGATCTTCTCTTTGACGATGCCGTAGGTGTTCTCTTCGACAATCTTGTATTCAACCCCCAGCTGCTCCAGATACGCCGGCAGAATATGCTCCGGGAACCCTGGCTGCTTCTGATCGAGGTTCACCGCCACCAGCGAGAAGGAGATGGGCGCGCTTTTCTGCAGATTGCGCAGGATCTCCAGCATGGTATAGCTGTCCTTGCCGCCTGAAAGACAAACCATAATGCGGTCGCCCTCTTCAATCATATTGAAGTCGGCAATCGCCTCACCGACGTTGCGGCGCAGACGTTTCTGCAGCTTATCGATGTTGTATTTCTCTTTCTTTGTAAGTTCTTGATTTTCTTGCATTGTTAACATTCTCAAAATCTAAAAGGGGCATATAGGGGGCAAAATGTGTTAAAGCCCAAGCCGGGAATTCAACATAGAAACCTGGTCGCCGTTCATCTCTTCTATCCATGTACTATAAACGTCGTACACCATTTGCGCGTTTTCATGCCCCATCTGATTGGCTATAAAAGACGGGTTTGCGCCAGCCGTCAGGAGCCAGCAGGCAAAAGTATGCCGCGTATGGTACGGATTCCTGCGGCGAATGCCAGCGCGTTTTACTGCAGCTTCCCATCTGCTGCCTATGCTGCTGTGCGAGTAGCAGGGTTTTTGCTCGCCTTTTCGTCTCCGCGGCATGAAAACAAATCGCAAATTCTGTTCCTCGCTTGAGCCGTATTCCCTGTGGTGAAACGTGATAGTGGATACCGGATGTCCAGCTGTCAGTTCATGCTGCGCTTTCAGCGCGTCCAGGGCAGGGCCGAGCAATTGTATCGTCCGGTTTCCTGCCGCTGTTTTTGGTGGGCCGAACATGCCGTTTGCTGTCAGATTCCGGCAAACGTGTATCACGCCCTTATCCAGATCGACATCTTCCCATGCCAGAGCCGCCAGCTCACCATGCCGCACACCAGAATAGACGGCGAATTTCCACATGTTCTGGCTTTGGCCTCGTTCACTTGCCATGAGGGCTGCAAATTCCTCTCTTGTAAGTGGGTCAGGCTTAACCCTTGTTTTACGCAGGCTTTTTACGCTCTCAAATGGTTTATGTTGGATAAAACCCGACATGTACGCAAAATTCAGAATTGAGCACAGTAAAGAAACATAATTGTTGACAGTCGAAACTGTTCTGCCTTTTTTATTTTTACGCTTGTTTTTTGAATAGAAGGTTTCTCCTGTTAGCAATTCGTTTCTACAATTAAGAACGTCACTATATCCAATAGCAGTGAGCATAGTGTTTCCGTTCATGATTTTTATTATTGTATCAATCTGGGATTTTGTTTTCTTTAGAGTATTGGCGCTGATTTCAGTTTCTTTAATTTTAAGCCATAGTTCACACAGTTCATGAAATGTGCTCACCTGTAACGTGGTGTTAATCGCTACCGCCTTTTTGGATGATGGGAATCGACGACCATAATCAAATTCCCCCATGCTTATTTCACTGGTAATTACCGCTCTTAAATTTCCAGCTTTCTTTATATTTGAGGGGCTTACAATCCACCCCTTTAACACCTCACGGCAGCGCTTACCTTTATACATAAACCAGACGCATATTCTGTTACCACGAATCTCTACGCCTGTAGGTAGTGTTGCCATTTCACGAATCCTGGATAAATTTATTTATTTCCGGATAGTTGTACCAGGTAGTTCCACGCAAAGTTTTTTCGCCAGAAGGGGAAACTCTTTTAAAGTGCACTCCCTCTATCCAGGCTCCTTGTCGGTAACTTTCAATCTGCCGGGCTCCAAGGCCAGTTCGCGCCATCAGAGCCTTTTCAACCATCCACTCTTCATTAAAAATAATCTGCGCCATATAAACCTCTCTGGCGACATGCCGATTATAAGCATGTCCGCCTCAGTGGATTGATAATTCGTTATCAGGCTACCTGCCCTGGTAAGGAACGCAGTCGGCGCATGCCGATCATTGCTGTGGCCACGTAACTCGATTTTCTGTTCACCACCTCCACCCAGACCTTTACTCCTTCAATCTGCACCGTATATGTCTCTTTCATTTGGTTGCGTCCGTAATCGCCGTAACGTTCAACATGCTTAGCCAGTGCCGCATCACAGGCCTGGCGGCCCAGCGGTGATTGTTTGCTTCGGTTAATCAGTCGCATATTCACCTCACACAAAAACATCAACTGGATCGCCAGCTGCGCGCGCGTTGTCGTTCGCTTCCCGGCGGAGGCCGAGAACATAGCCAACGGGATCCCAACTGGACAGAATTGCATTGAGCTCTTTATGGCTGTGCCCGGTTGTCAGGCGCTTTTTAAGCTCGGTGGCGCAGGCGCGCACATTCGCCCGGGTGGGGCCGGCCATCTTCATGCACAAGCACAAAGTCAGAAGCAGATCCGAATATTCGTCGGCGGCTGCGCGCAATGCTGCCGGGTCGATGCTGGCTTCCAGCTCAGGTAATCGATGTTTAAGACTCATGCTGTCAGCTCCTCAATTCGTTTGAACTCAATAACCCAAACCCACGGATTGGAATTCCAGGATTCGTCGCCGTAGATTGACGCCCACAGGCGCGCGAACACATCAGCTACACAGTCGCCACTCTTCATGTCGGCGGTACTGCACCCTTCGCGTATCGCATCGCCGTCACTGATGCTCTTCAGTCGTTCAACCCGCACGTTGGTGATTTCCAGAAGAATGCGGCTGGCCCAGCGCGGCATGTGGATAGATGGTCGCCAGCAGCAATGCAGTTCATCATCTGCATCGTAAAACTCTGGCGCTGGCACTCCATCAGCCTTGTAAACGCAGAATTCGGGCTTCTCAAACGGAGTGGGGTCTTTGCAATAGCTATCCATTAGGTCGTAGTCGAACAGTGGCCCCTGAAACGTCTCTCGCACCCAGATGCGATCACCGACGACACCGAACGGACAATGGATTGCGATATCTTCAATTTTCGGCAACAACAGTCCGTTAAGAGGTCTGCTTAACCACTTACCGGATAAACTTCCGCTTAATGTTGCCTCTGGCTGCGGCTTGATGATTCGCCGGGTCTGCGTCTTCCTGCCGCTCAGCAGCGCCCGCACCATCTCAGCGTTAAAAATCATTCCGCGTTCAGTAATTTTCGTCATATCGTTACCGGGAGGGCGAGCCCTCCCGCCTCCCTTAGCCCACGTATTCTGGTTTCATGTCGTCCAGGGTGATGCGGAACTGGTCATACAGTTCATCACCGAGGTGGCGGCGCGATGAGGTCAAGGTGCTTTCTGCCTTCGCGAATAATGCTTCTGCTTCCGGATCCCCCGGATTAGGGAGTGAATTTATGGCGGCCTCAACTTTGTTCTTGGCATCAACAAGGTAGTAGCGTTTCACCGCCTTACTCTTCAGTTCGGTATACAAAGCAGTACCCAGCAGAGCTTTCTGTGATTCGATGTCTGCACGAATGGCTTGGGCCTGACCCACAGAGTCAGCTGTATCAATTCGGCCACGGAGTTTATCCGCAACAGAGTCAACGTTAGATGCAGACTCTTGCGCGTTGGTGGAAGCGCCAACGGAGTGTGTTATCTCATTCAGCGTGACTTTTTCGGTCTGCGCCGGGTTGATAACTCTTTCTTCGCGTTCGTCAATTTCATCGGCGGTATAGACCCCGAGGATCACATCCGGGCAGTACAGTCGTGCCCAACGTTTAACGGCAAGATAGGCCAGTTGCTGGCGGGGGTCGCTCGCCCACAGTGTAGAGTTGCGTACTTGTGCCTGCGAAAGCATCAGCACAAGCTCACGAGGTTCTGATTCTCCTTTGAGCGTTGCCCAGGCGCGGACGCCCACTCCAGCTTCATCTTGCAAATTCCAGCCCGGTGCAATGTACTTTTTGTTCTGGCTGCTTGTCTTCTCCACGAAGCGTCCAACGATGTTTTCCCATGCCCCAAACCATTCAAAGTGAATACGGTCTTTTGTCGGAGCCATGGTATTGATCACTGCGTTAACCAGTTGCGCTTCATAACCAAGCACACCTGAATTACCAACGATGAAAGTCTTTTGTGCTACAGCGAAAGGATCCATACCCCAGCGCGCTGCCTGCATCACTACAGCCATGCACGCATCTGGTTTCCCACGATAATGCTCAGGCACGAAGTTTCCACTATTGGCCATTACTTCCGAGAGCGTGCGCAGACGGTTGAACAATTCACCGTTCGTCAGGATAGAAACGTTGTCGATCTTCTGAGTCTGGTTTTCAGTAGTTGCGACTAAATTGGACATTGTTGTTCCCCCTTATGCCTGTACGCGCAGCGCTTCGAGACGGCGCACATCAAAATCGTTAAGTTCTTCGGCGTAATCCTCAGTGATTGGCGCCGGCCATTCGCCAGTGTCGAAACCGTTCGCGATCGCGCGCATAGCTTTGCGGTATTCCAGCATGCCGAGTTCCAGCAGTTCTTCGGATGCCTCGATGATGGCGATCCAGTGGTAGTTCTCGTCTTTGTTAACGAATATCCAGAAGAACTGGTCAAGGGCTGCGGTTTCGCAGTACATAGCCGCGCTCAGGTGGTAATCGCGCTCGATGATTTCCCGGTGCAGCTTCGCGCGCAGGCCTTCCTGCTTAATGTTCCACATACTGATGGTTTTCAGGTCCGCACCAATGCGCAGGCCGCCCATGTCTATCTCAAGGTCAGGGCGCACGCGAACTTCCAGCCCGGTTTCCTCATCAATGCCGAAATAGCTCACCTCGACGGCACGGCTCGGGTGCGTCAACAACTTGCCAGCGGTCGGGTGATTCAACAGTGCTTTCTGAATGGCCAGTGCCGTAGCCAGCTGCTGGCGGGTAACCAGCACTTTTCCTTCCGGGTTCTCGCGCCATGCATCCAGCAGCTCGTCGGCAAACACGGCATCCGGTTTTACCGATTTCACGGCTTGAATCAGATCGGCCTTTGTACCAGAGACTTTCAGGGGCTGCGCCTTCTGTGCTTCCTGAGCAACCATGTCAGGATTAATAAGCGCCAGCTGTTCCAGTAAGACATCGCGGCCACCGCTGGTTTTCACCTGGGCGGGCAGGGTGGCGTTGTATTCTTTGATGCAGGCCTTCATTGCGGTGGCGGTTTGCTTCTGACCGTCTTCAATGCGCTGGAACTCAGCAGGTAAAGACATATAACCCTGGCCGGTTTCTTCAACTGATGTACCCAAGGGAACCTGGGCGGGCAGGTTCGCGTTGTATTCCTCCAAGAATCTCTTGATGTCCTCTGCGCTGAGCAAAACCGGAAGCCCGTTGTTGTATTCATCGATAAATGCGCGGATCGTCGCCGTCGTGGTGAAGGCGCCTTCCGGAATTTCCGGCTCGATACTGAATTCTTTTTCCAGCTGATCAGGCTGCAGCGCCAGTGCATGCACCAGATTGCCCATATCCAGAACAGGAGAGCGCACCTTCTGGATGGTTTTGGATACGTGGCGCGCCTCGAAATACATCAGCGATACCCGGGCATCTTTAACCATCGTGGAGCTGATGCCGTTAGCGGCGTGGTAGACCTCATTTGGCACGCCTTCATATCGACCAGGCTCGAAATACTCCGGCCATGCTGGTGCTGCTTGTTCAGCCTCTTCCTCTTCATCGCTATGAGCACTCTCGGAAACCTGGCTTTTCAGCACTTCGGCGGTAAGATCCGGGCAGCGTTCAGCCAGTATTTTGCTCATGTTCACGGCAATTGTTTGCGCAGGAGGCTCATCAGCGCCTTCGCCTGCTGATACCGCATTATCATTTTCGTCTTCGACCGGCTGAGCCGTTTCCATCTGCACATCGCTGGTGGTTTCCCCGGAATTAGCTGGATGTAATTTTTCCTCTGCAGCGCGCTGGCGCGCCTGGTCCACGATAGAAAGTGCTGGTGCTGGTGCTGGTGCTGGCTGGCTATCCATCAGACCATCAATCGAAAAAACACCATTGCCCATGTTTGAAACTTCAGGCTGTTTGGGTTTGGTCAGGTCTTCGGTTATCCACTTCGGATCCGTGGGGTCACTGATACCTTCGACATATTCGCCGCGTTCGGCGGCCAGAACCTGATTAGCGTCAGGGCGTTTCTTTTGAGCTTCTTTCACCTGTTCGGTGCCAATTACCTGAAAGTCAGTTGGGAGAGTTTCCAGGTCAGGCACACCTTCATCTCCATCGATAGCCTTTTTCACAGCGTTCAGAGTGACGGCGGCAGATGAAACATGACCAGCTTTCTCAAGCGTCTCAGCAGAAGGGACGTCATGCTTATGCTCGGTCAGGTTCGCATTGATATAGGTCTGCAGACTTACCGGGAAATGGTGAATATCGCTGGTGGCGCCACGGATAAGGGCAAAAATCGCTGCGCGGGAATAATCCAGGATGCCTGCGACCTTGCGCAGCGCTGCCGACCATTCCTTGAACGGACTTTCTTTCTTCTGGACGATCTCTTTGGCCCGGCGGTGAATAGATGCAGGGAAATTGTAGATATCGAAATCCATCGGCATTGTGGCCAGGGCTATTTCAACATCGAGCGTATCGAGGGTATGGGTGTAGTCAGGATTACGAACGGTTTTATTGCCGCCGCCAGCATTCGTACCTGCATCAGTTTTCATAACTGAAGAAATGCAGTTACCGGCAGCCCATTCCCTGGTGAGAATGCCGCGGTCGATCGCGTTAGTAGCGAACCACAGTTTTGCAAACTGGATACGCTTGCCGAGCTCATGCCGTTTCCCTTCGGGGAAGACTTTTTTATTGGCACTGGTGAATTTCCAGAGCGCCGGCATATCGTATTTTTTGATTTCAGGGATATTCTCGGCGGCCAGAATCAGATCCTGGACGGCTGCGTTATCAGTGTCCATTTCAAGAACTGACAGCTCCTGCCGGTGAGGCATGCTGATATGATAAACGTGGCGTTCTTCGGCCATATACTGCGCCAGCAGCTGAGTGCGAAAGGGGAGTTCTGCCACGTTAAAAAGCGCGCTTGAATCGTTCTGGTATTCATCGCTACCGAAAGTTTCCACGGCCTCACCTTGTGCCGCGTCACCAGTAGTATTGGCATCAACCAGCTCGCCACTAACGGGCTCAGCGGATACTCCGGCATCATCGATGTGATGATCCGCAGGCGCCTGACCTGGCTTCAGAGCCCAGGTGCGGCCATCGTCGCCGAGCTGGTAGCGTTCGCACCATGAGTAATCGAGAACACCCTCCGCCGGCAGGTCATTGAATACCGGGAAATCGGTGCGAATTGGTTTTTGATAGTCTTTGCCGCGGCCTGTTTCGATCCCGGCGTCTTCCAGATCGACGTCCAGTTGCAGAAGGGCGCGAGCTTCTGATTTATTAGTGCGCCAGATTACGGCATCAGCTTTACCCGATTTTTGAGTCGCTTTTATCAGATAAAAATATTCCATGTGATAGCCTCTATTTTGGATGTAGAATTCCCCGGGCCATTGGTAGCGCCCATTCAGGGTGGTCATTGGTTTTGGTAATTTCCGGTGTAACTTTGGTCGGTGGCACCGGACGTACAGCCCGCTTCGGCGGGTTTACGTTAGCCCTCGTGAGCCATCTGGTCGTGAGAGGCGCAACGTTCAGAGCAATACTCTTTTTCTTTCCGTGCGAGCTGGTTCCCCTGGAGGTACAACAGGGTGCTCACCACTGGTTTTCCCTCGATTGCTTGACGGCAGTAGCCGCATTTCTTCTGCATTCCTCCCCCTACATTTGCACCGTGAACCCGGCTGGATGCTCGTCCAGTACACCTTTCAGCGGATAACATTCAGCTTTCACGTGTTGCTCTTCTGCAGCTGCCTTGCAGTCATTCTCAGTGTCGTAAACGCCGAGCAGGACATCCTGATTACCGCCCGTCAGCATGCTGACGGTGAGAACCAGGGCAAACATCGTGCTCATGAAGGGTCTCCTTTTTGCGCGAGCATGTAGCACACCCGGCGGATGAAAGCTGACAGCGGACTTAAACGAACAGCCTGCTGACGAGCGGGTTTGCGTGCGAAATCATTCATAGAAATATCTCCCTCAGTACGCTGAAAAGCGCGATCCAGATGAAGAGCCCAATTACTGCCGAAATGACCAAGGCTCTGATGCCGTGCTTGCTCATTTCAACTCCTCATGTATGCCTGTCTTTTAACCACTTCAGGCTCGGTGGTATGCTGGTAGTTCTCACACAGCCAGCAAGGAATAACCATGAAATCAGTAACTAAACCGTGCCCTATTTGTGGCGTAGACTCATTGTCTTTTAACCATGTCAATCAGGTTGTTAACATCAACTCAAAGCCACCTACTATTCGTGAAGTACCATCGGTTGTTTATGTATGTGATGAACACGGATGGTTTTCACTTTCGGAACAGGTTAATGGCCTCGTTACGTCAAATAACGACCCTGCAGTTAAACAAAAACTGGCATCCATCGTTAAAGAGCGATATGTGCCGGAGCAGGATCAGCCATTAGCCCTGAAACCTATCGAGTCCCTCGCATAAAGTCTTTTCGGCTATCACTGCGATATCCCAGGCGGTACATTTTCGCGTAAGTTTTTCCGCGTGGAATTCCGCCTGTTTTATTAAATTTCTGCTGGGCACGGCGATGGTGTTTTGCTTCAGGGCTTTTGGCTCCCTTTCCTCCATCCGCACGTGAGCTAGGAAGTTGTATTGGCTTCTGGCGTGATCCCCATTTACGTGCAAGGCACGCCCCAAATCCGCACATATCAGTTTTCTTCGTATTGCCTTTCATCTCACCCTCATTGCCTTGTCGCCGGCCCGCGGAACGTTTAAACCTACTGCGCGTTGATCTCTCCACCTCATCCGGTGTTTCGTATGCCGCCGGCAGCTACTTCGTGGGCGTCCTGCCTGGGTGGTTCGTGGTGCGTCTTAGAGATTAACATTAAATCACCGGTTTATATTGGTGTCAATGATGGGTTTATATGTGGGGTAAATCATAGGTTTGCATACGTGTTTTTTGAGAGATGGTCGGCGAATCGCAGGCAAAAAAAACCCGACACAATGGCCGGGAGTGGTGAAATTGAGACAAAGTTTTGAAGCGATAGGAAATTTAAGATGTTTATATAAAATCTAGCACAGTGGCTGGATTGCTATAAAAGTAGGGTTAATGATTAGCGACCCCGCGAAATATTATCAACGGTGTAATCCCGAATGAACCTAACGGGCGCCCCATTAGACCTCTCATCATCAATAACATAGGTTCCATTCCGCGTTTTAATTCATTTGTAACATCGGGGTATGGCGCATCAGGATTATCGACCTTATTATCATCAGCGTACGCATCGACGATGCAAAGAATATACCACTCCCCTGGTATAAATGGTCCGTATTTTAATGATACATCACTTAGTGTAGTTGTTAAGTTAGATGGTTCGACAGACATCCAGCTTAGATTTCCAAAAGAATCGGCAAAATCAATGTGTGTAGTTGGAGGCAGTATTTTTACCATTTCCTCGGCATTTTCAAGACCAGCAATCTCTTGTTTTAAAGTGTTTTTTTCTTGATTATTCTTTGCCGATTTCAACTCGTTTAACTTAATTTTTTTTATTATTGGCATGCAAAGATGAACCATCTGGGCATCAAATATTTTCATCATGCCTTTAATTAATACTATATCTCCAAGTTTAGCTTCATGAAGGTTTGTTTTAATTCTGTTGGTCTCTGAAAGCTTATCCAAAAGGTTTAATGGAAGACTCCATGAAGAATCGAATACTTGTTCCTGTCCACGCGCCGATGCTTCAGCAGCATTGGTTCGTACTCCAATTAGAGGTAGTCCAGCTTTTAATTCTTTAAGACCATTTTCAGATTCATGTGATGTTTTTTTTACTGAGTTCAAAACACCTGCAGGAAATAATTGAGCAGTTAAAGCACTCACTCGTTCCTTGTCAAAGTAAAAATAATCAAATAGTGAATCGATGTTTTGTGAGTCTTGAGCCATCACGATGTTCCTCTTTGATTTTAGTTCTTTCCTCAGCAATTTTTTGTTGCTGTTCCTCTATCTCGTCATAAATCTGCTGCAACTCATCCACGCCTGCTTTTGGTGGATCATTTTTGAGTTGTTTTAATAGCTTACGAATCATGACTTTTCTCCCAGAGAACACTTGGTTAAATTATGTTCTCTTCAGTCTTCAAATTCAACTTGACTCACAATTTTACCTTCGTATTGTTCCACCAACACATCTTGGGCACTAACCTGCTTCACTTTATCGAACCAACTACAAAGAAAGGACCGGAAAAAACTAAGTAGATTGGTATAAATTGATTTATAGCTTACTAAACATCATCTTTTTTGATACGTCGCCCCATATACTTAGCGTACAGCACGTCGAGTTCTTTAAGGCGCAGAGAGACGATCCGAAGCATGTTCTGTTGTTCTTCTTCTGGCAATTGGCGATAGAGCTCCAGTAGGCGCTGTTCGTCTGGCTTGAGTCCGTCTTTTTCGCCAACGTCTTCACCGAGTAGCCATGCAACAGAAATACCAACAGCGTCAGCTATTGCTAGTGCTGATTTTTTACTAATCACGCCTTTTTTGAACCAGCCGTTTACGGCCTGAGGGGTGACTCCAGCTATACGTGCCATATCTGCTTTAGTGACGCCACGATCAGTGATCTCGGTAAGGCGCTCTACCAGAACGAGGTTGGGTTCTTCTTTTCTCATAAAATCATTGTAAATATTTGGTTTATACATGCAATAAACCTATTATTTGCAGATAATATAAATCTGTGGTTTACTTCTGTTGTTGTTTAACAGGAGAAACATATGTCCGCACTAGATAAAGCAATAAAAGCCGCTGGTTCAGCTAGGAAACTAAGTGTCGCGCTTGGCGTAACGAGTATGTCCGTTAGTCACTGGAAGAATCGGAATCATGGGATCGTCCCGCCAAGCTATATCTTCCCAATTTTCAACATAACAGGTGTCACTCCCCACGAATTGCGCCCAGATCTCTACCCAAATCCCACAGATGGCCTGCCGAAAGAGGAAGGCTAGCCATGCAAACATTTTCCTTTCAACAAAATACCGGATTCAAGACCGGCGCCTTGATAAAGCGAAATCAGCCGATAGTGGCAGAGCACGACCACATTCGCTCCGCCGTTCGCGCTTGGGCAGCGGCTGAAGGTCAGGATGTTGTGTCTGCGTACATCGTCGAGGAATGGCGGCAGCAGGGCGGCGAGGAGATCGACTTTCCTGATGACATCAGCCGTGCCCGGCAGAAGCTTTTTCGCTACCTGGACAATCCTACTGAATCAGAGAGGTATCGCGAGAATGTGCGTCTTCTTACTCCGGCAATCATGGCCGTTCTTCCTCTGGAATACCGCCACCGTCTATTGCCCGAAGAGAGTTTTATGTCCCGACTGGCTCGTCTGGAGAAAGAAACCAGCGAAGCGAAGGTTGCCGTTGCTATGGGGGCACCACGCCATCAGAAGCTGAAAGAACTGAGCGAGGGAATAGTCGAGATGTTCCGGATAGATCCGGAGTTAACAGCGCCACTGATGGCCATTGTCACTTCAATGCTGGGGGTGACGTGATGCTGGAGTTCAGAAAGGTGAAAGCCGCGGTGCTGCAACACCTACGGCTTTCGTTGCGAATTAACTGGATCAATTCACAGGGGAAATTATGAACACGAACCAACTGAATATCAATAACGAGGGCGCCCATGGCTAAAAATTCTATCGACGCTTATGGCGCCAGCGGCAAAAGCAATGTTCTGTTTTTCGAACCGGAAAGTTTGCATCTGGTTACCGATACAACACACCCGCTGTACGACGAACGAGTACACCTACCGCTTAATGAAGCTGTGATTCTCAACATCATGGAGCTTGGGGTACTCGAACCGATTATCGTGTGGAAGGACCCAGAGACAGGGAAAACATGCGTGGTTGCAGGTCGGCAGCGCGTAAAGAACGCAATGGAAGCAAACGCCAGGAGAAAGCGGGCAGGGCTGGAACCCTGGCCGGTACCCGGTATAGCTAAGCGCGGCTCAGCAATTCAAATGGCCAAATACATGGTCAGCGAAAACGAGATAACTCAACCTGATACCCCACTGGGCCGGGCCAAAAAAATGGTTCAGCAAATGGAATACGGTCATGACGAAAATGACATTGCCCTGCTTTTTGGCTGCAGCGTAAAAACGGTTCAGGCAACCGTGGCTCTACTGGATGCTACGCAGGCCGTCCAGACGGCGGTTGAGGCTGGAAAAGTCACTGTCACTCAAGCGCGTCAGCTGGTCGATATGCCACCGGAAAAGCAACGGGAAACGGTCAAACAGTTAGAGGCAGCGGCAGAGGGTGTAACTGGCCACGAGAAAGCTCGCCGCCAGCGCGCTGTCCTCGGCGACACAAAGCCTCGTCTCAAATCCCGTAAGGAAATCACCCAGCAACTTCAAACCGCCAGCGGCGAATACGCAGCGGCTTTGCGGTGGGTGCTTGGTGATGAAAACACACCAGTTTAAGCAACAACGGGGTCTCTATGCGTGATTACGGCAAGGTGCATACATCATTTTGGATAAGCGATGGAATGCGCCGGGTATCGGATGATGCCAGGTTGCTGGCGCTGTACCTGCTCACCGGGCAACACACAAACATGATCGGATGCTTCAGGCTGCCTGATGGATACGTTTCGGAAGACCTTGCCTGGACTCCTGAAAGGGTTTCGAAAGGGTTTGATGAGCTATCTGCTAACGGTTTCGCAACGCGTGATTCGTCATCGAAATGGGTGCTAATTCGTAACTTTCTGACCTGGAATTCAGTTGAAAACCCAAACCAGGGAATTGCAGCACTTCGTTTGTTTGATCAGGTCCCGGACAAATCTACGGTGAAGCCAGAGCTGGCGCGGGTTTTAGCCTCGGCAATATCCCACATTGGTATCGCAAAACTAAAGGGTTCCGAAAGGGTTCTCGAACCGTTCCTTAACCAGGAACAGGATCAAGAGCAGGAACAGGATCAGGAAGAAGATAGTTCGGGGCATGGCTCCGCCACACCCCCTGACGATCAGAACCAGGACGAAGGCGATAGACCTGAACCTCAAAAAATATACCCGAATGAGTTCGAGCAGGTCTGGTCGGTTTATCCCAAGCGGGCAGGGGGTAACAGCAAATCCGATGCCTTCAAAGCCTGGAATGCCCGAATCAGGGAGGGAACCACTACGGCGGAAATCTTCGCAGGAGTGGTGCGTTACGTGGCTTTCGTTAAAGCCGAGGGAATCCTCAACACGCAGTACGTGAAACAGGCGAAAACGTTTTTTGGCCCTGGCATGCATTTCAGCGAACCGTGGGCGATTCAGCAGGCGCCAGGCGCACGAGATCCCAATCAGATTTCGGAACCTGACAAAACCATCCCATCGGGATTCAGGGGGTAGCGATGAAAAACATGATTGGTACCGGGAATGCACTGGAGCGACTGAAAAAACTCATTCCCCATGGCGTTCAGCCAAAATTTGGCAGCGTTGATGAATGGCGTGCCTGGCAAGCCGAAGAAGGCCGTAAGCGCTGTGAGGAACTGGAAAAACAAAACCAGCGCGCACGTGCAGAGAAAATCTTTGGACGTGCAGGAATTCAGGATCTGCACCGCGGCTGCACATTCGCTAACTATCAGGTTGAGTCGGATGGCCAGCGTCGGGCGCTCTCGATGGCGAAGAGTTACGCGCAGCAATTCGGCTCAGGGTTTGCGAGCTTCGTATTCAGCGGAGCGCCAGGCACCGGGAAAAACCATCTGGCGGCGGCAATCGGAAATCACCTGCTGGCTGGTGGCCGCTCTGTGCTGGTGGTAACCATTCCGGATCTCATGCTGCGTGTTCGGGAATGTTATGACGGAGGGCAGTCAGAGGCGTCATTGCTGGATGATTTATGCCATGTGGACCTGCTTATTCTGGATGAGGTGGGTATTCAGCGCGGAAGCAGCGGTGAAAAAGTCATCCTGAATCAGGTTATCGATCGCCGGCTGTCCTCCATGCGACCTGTCGGCATCCTAACCAACCTGAACTATGAATCGCTGAAGGAAACACTGGGCATGCGGATCCTTGACCGTCTCCAGATGGACGGCGGTATGTGGGTGAATTTTGAATGGGACAGCTATCGCAAAAACGTGCGCCATTTGCGCGTCGTTAAGTGAGGTATGTATGGCAAGAGCATTGTCAGCAGTTGAGCGCAGAGAGTACGTCCGCGCAGTGATTCGGATCACCAGACATCAGGGGCGACTCACGACCGCCGAGGCAATGAAAAAACTTGGGCTGAGCCGCGCTACTGTCCAGCGGTATTTTTCCGAAGCAGAAGCGACTGGCGAGGTTGTCCGGCATGGTCGTCTGGGATTGTTCCGCGATCAGCGCGCCGTGATCGATTTTGACATGAAACGGCTTGGGATGGTGCCGAAAGTTGCTGTTGGGATGAATTACAGCCTGCTTGGTTGCCCCGTATTCCAGCGTTTCCTCGATATTCAGGAAGTCATTTTTACCTGTACGCCTGCATCGTCATCCCGGGAGGCCGTATGACAATCGTAAAAACCCATACCGGCACCGTGATCACCAAAGACGGTCCGCAGGTAAAAAAACTGCACCAGACAGAGCGGATGTGGGTCGTCGGCAAAAACGAGTTTTACCACAAAGAAACCGGGCGCCGTCACTTTGCAGAAAATACACGCCGCCGGCTGCTGCTCGACACCATCAAGCCTATCGAGGTGAAGCATGTTTAAACAGAACGAAAAGGCTATTTCACAGATTGCGGAATATATCCCGCGCGCCTGCCGGGGTATGCAGCTGCAGGAAGCGAAAGCGCGTCTGGAGAAAAAAATCGCGCTCTATACCGATGACGGCTGTGATGTTGCCGTTCTTGACGCGGCGTTTGCATCAGCTCTTAACAGTCATACGCGGGAGTCTTTTTTTTCATGCATCGCAGCGCAGCTGTATGAGGGGGCCAAATGAGCAACTCACTGCAAATTTTCTGCATTAAGGATACCGAAGGATACTGGACTGAAGGTGAAATGTATCCGGCCCGTGTAGTTGCTGGTGGATTTGTCCAGGTAGGCGACGATGACGATCCCAGTGGCGAAGGCTGGAGCGCTGCACCAATGGAATATCGGGAAGATGGCTCGATCGTTTATCAGGTCGGCGGTATTGAGGGGGATGTGTTATTCGAGGAGGCCAGCCATGACTGATATCACCGAACTGGCGCAACTGCGTGGCCGTACTGTCGACTATCCGTATTACCTGGTTGAGTGCGACTGTGGAAAAATTTATCCCAGCAGTGAATTGAGTGGTGGCGAACCTATGGGCGACTCTGGTGATTATTCAGATTGCTATTGTCCGCACTGTGGTGAAGGCGAAGAGCATTTTGCGGAATGCGCAGACCCAGAAACTGCGTGGAAAGCGCAGCAAGACAAGATTAATGCGCTGGTAGAGGCGCTGGAGAAGGCGCAGCAGCGCAACGCAGAACTTGAAGCGCAAAACGAATATATCCGTAAGCGCTATCAGCAGCTCGATCTGCTGATCGGGAAAAATATCCTGGTTATGCAGGCTGCAATCATCGAATGGCAGGCCACTGGCGATGCTAAAAACGGGCTGGCGTGGATTTATAACACGCTCTTCGGGCCAGGCGAATTGCCTGATGAAGCGGAGAAAGACGCACAGGCATATTTCGACCGCAAATATGCTCCGCTCGATGAAGAGCTTATGGCGCTTCACAAGTGGTTTTGGGAACAAAGCGAGGCTGAACGTGCCGCCGCTGGCATCAAGGTGGAGGCTGAGTGATGGTCATCTCACCAATAACGCTGAAAGCGGCGCAGGCATTTATCGCACAACACCATCGGCACAATAAACCGCCACGCGGCCACAAATTCAGTATCGGGCTGAAAAATGCCGAGGGCGAACTAATTGGCGTTGCGACGGCCGGTCGCCCGGTAGCACGTCACTTTGACGACGGGCTGACAATTGAGGTCAATCGCACCTGCACCACTGGCGAGCGTAACGCTAATAGCGTCCTGTACGGCGCGGTATGGCGCGCTGCCCGCGCAATGGGGTATCACCGCTGCATCACATATACCCAGGCTGATGAGTCCGGCGCGTCACTGCGCGCCGCTGGTTTTGTGCGCGTCAAAGAGTTACCGGCTCGGCCTGGCTGGTCTGACTCAAGCGTGGCATTGAAAGACAAGCGCGACCCGGTTGGAAATGGTGGCGTTCACCGCGTGCTCTGGGAAATTCGTAGCGCCGCTGGCATCAAGGTGGAGGTGAAATAGTGGACTCTTCACTGGAATACGCCTGCAAACGCCTGCAGGAACTGGAAAGCCTACTGCTGGTGGATGTGCCTGAAACAGTATAGCCAGCGGAAGTCAGCATGGTCTTCGCTCAGATTGAAAAAGCCGGGACACTCCCGGCGCACCACCAGCGCCGACTGCAGCACCATATCAACCGTATGTGGCTGGAAAAAATACCGGTACCGTCAATTATCGCCGCGGCTGGTTCGCTGGCCTGCGCCATGGAGAAATACGCGTGAAAGATAGCGAAATCATCGTTGATAACTTTGCTGGTGGCGGCGGCGCCTCGACGGGCATTGAGCTGGCGATTGGTCGTAGCGTGGACATCGCGATAAACCACGATCCAAACGCGGTTGCTATGCATACCACCAATCACCCGGGAACTCTGCACTATTGCGAGTCTGTTTATTCAGTGCGTCCAAAAGTAGCGACCGCCGGCCGCCGGGTTGGTTTGGCCTGGTTCTCGCCGGACTGCCGCCACTTTTCCAAAGCGAAAGGGGCTAAACCAGTTGAAAAAGCGATTCGTGGGCTGGCGTGGATCGTTATCCGCTGGGCGCTGGATGTTGGTCCGCGTGTAATGATGCTGGAGAACGTCGAAGAGTTTAAAACGTGGGGTCCACTGCTGGCGGCGGAAATGCGTCCGGATCCGAACCGCGTTGGCGAAACGTTCCTGGCATTCGTCGGCATGCTGACATCCGGAGTTCCAGCGGATCACCCTGCGTTGTTAGAATGTTGCGAGTTTCTGGAGTTGTCGCCGGATAGTGAACAGGCGAAACGCTTAGTTGCCGGCCTGGGCTATGTTGTCGATTTCCGTGAGCTGCGCGCCTGCGACTATGGCGCGCCGACCATCCGTAAGCGGTTCTTCATGGTAATGCGCCGGGACGGGCAACCAATAGTCTGGCCGGAGGCAACCCACGGGGATCCGAAATCACCGGCTGTGCTGGCCGGAAAACTGGCGCCATGGCGCACAGCTGCAGAATGCATTGACTGGACAATTCCCGTGCCGAGTATCTTCGATCGCAAAAAGCCTCTGGCAGAGAATACGCTAAAACGTATTGCCCGCGGCATTCAGCGCTTTGTTATCGAAAGCGCTTCGCCGTTCATCGTGAAGTGCAATCACACAACGACACGCGGGAAATATGACTGTTTCCGTGGACAGGGGTTGTATTCGCCAATACAGACAATCACCAAAACTCATGGTTACGCGTTGGTGGTACCTACTCTGGCACCGTTTGTGGCTGGAAATGGTGGTAGCCATTACCAAGCTAAACCGCGTCCACTCAACAAACCAGTTCATACCATCCTAAAGCAATCCCGAGCATGTGTGGTTGCCCCGGTTATCGCCCGCCAGTTCGGTGCTAGCATTGGCCACCGGGCAGATGAGCCTAGCGCCACAATTACCGCTGGTGGTGGGGGAAAGTCTCAGTTAGTCACGGCCACGCTTATTCAGATGGGGTATGGCAAACGGGTGGGGCAATCGCCTCGGGTGCTCAATCTTGGTAAACCGTTGGGTACTGTTACAGCTGGGGGCAATAAGTTTGCCGTAACAACTGCGTTCCTGGCGAAACACTATGGCGGGAACTACACCGGTCCGGGCGTTGCGCTTGATGAGCCAGCTCACTCAGTGACTACCGTCGATCATCACGCACTTGTGACATCGCACCTGGTAAAATTGCGTGGTACCTGCCGTGATGGTCAGCGTACCGATGAACCGATGCCGACAATCACTGCTGGAGGTCAGCATGTTGGAGAAGTTAGCGCGTTATTGGCGGCTAATGATTACGACGAGCGGCGTGCGGATCAAGTTAAAGAGTTCCTAAATTCTTTTGGCGTCAGCGAACTGGTGACGATTAAGGGCATCGTTTACCGCATTGTTGACATCGGAATGCGCATGCTGCAGCCACATGAACTTTACCGCGCTCAGGGATTCCCGGAGTGGTACATCATCGATCGTGACTACCGCGGTAAGAAGTACTCGAAAGAAAAACAGGTGGCGCGCTGTGGCAATGCTGTGCCACCGCCTTTTGCTGAGGCGCTGGTGAGAGCTAACTTGCCCGAGATGTGTAGGGCGAGGGAGGCCGCATAAGCACTTGGAAAAGAATATAAAACCCGGCAATTAGTGCCGGGTTTTGGTACTCACAGCAGATTGGAAGTCTGGCTGTGAGAGAGATGTTTTCTTTACTTGGCCCAAAAATGATAGGTCGGAATTTCTCTCTTTTCAATGGAATATTTCATTTCTTAGAAGATTTGAGATGAAAAATATTATTGATATGTCATTGAAATCAGTCGTGAGCAACGCATAACTTGCGTGATTTTGCATTCAAGACGGGCTAGATTATTCATAGTCCTTATCTGAAACAGGTGGAGCTGTTTCAGATACCTTCGCGGAGGGGTGCTTTCTTTACTTGGCGTGCAGATAGCCGTTGCTTGAGGAAGATTTAAAGGGCAGCAACGGGCTCTCCTCCACTACCCGTAACTTCTTTTATAAGGTAAGTGGACATGGTAATTTTTCTTCATTATATGCAGTTGACGACTACCCTGATCGAGGCAGTAACTAACCTTGTGCAGGTAATTCAAGAACTATTTCAGATACTACCTCCAATTGTTTAGGTGGTGTATAAGGTGAAAAAGGCCGAGCTTAAGCTCGGCTTTTTTACGTTTACTAAACGGCTAAACTGGAAAATTCTGCTGAGAATAGCTAACCGATTGTTGGTGGGGTGACCCGCGAGATTCGAAATTGTGAGTTTGGGCTACTTTCTGCCACAGATAGCACAGGAGGTAGTTATTCTCATTATATGAAGCGTTACAGGGAAGTAGTAGCCCCGCGGGAGAATGGCGTCGCCTAAATCCCTCGCAGAACGTAAAGCCTCACTTCTCTGATAAGTGATAGGTAATTACATCACTTACTGTCTTTTGTAAGCAGCCAGGTAATGGCAAGGACGCCGATTATCTGCACCATCAAGTACAATGGCTCAACTGCAGAAGGGAAAACACCATTATCATCAAAACCAACATTCCAGATAAATTGATAGGCAAAACCAAAGTTAGAATCACCATGAACTAAGGACGTTGGCACCACTACAAACATGCATGCGATAACACAGCAGGCGATAATTCTTATTGTCTTTTTGTTCATGGAAAAACTTATAAAATGAAGTGATTGATTATGTTAGTTGGAATATAGCATCAAAGCAGAAAGGCGAACAGGACAAGGTTAACGTCGACCTTGCCGCGTCCAGCGACACCTACAAAGATCGCCGGAATCATTCGGTTGTCGCCGAAGTCGTGATGCGGTAACAGTCCGAGCATCCACGGGATTATTTCACGGAGCGCATCCGTTACTACAGAGAAAGAAGCGTTGAATTACCCTGCGTATCCTCTTCGTACTATTTCGATATGGCCGGGCAGAACACCACAAGCTCCACCGAATTAACCAAACCTGCACCGGTGTTTATTAACACTTGTTCCTTGTCATTAACCATTACTCATCTTTTGTCTGAAGGGCGGTGCAATATGTCATATGGATATTTCCATATAATTTGGGTTTTAATGCTGCAAAATCTTCGGTTATTTTAACTAAATATCATATTTTGCTATTTCATCACTGCATTGATCAAATAGGGACTTGTACAACACACAAAATATGCCTTTGGCCAACGTGCAAAGCTTTTACCTCCGTCAACCGGTAAAAATATACAAATGCACCAAAGTTTCGATTTTGATTATCTCCTTTGAAAATAGGGGCTTGTAGGACGATCTTCATCTGCCATCATATCTTCCGCTACCGTGAAATTTTCACATGTAAGTGATTTAACATTAATTTATACTGTACAAAAACACAGTATATGGTTTGCTTCCGGGAGGTAGGGATGCGCAGTGAGAGTAATGAGTACTACGATTTGGTTAAACGTTCTACAGGTGAAGTTGTTGGCAGCATCAGGGCAGCAGGCCGGGTTCTGGTATACACGGCAAATGGTGTTACTTCTATGCGACCACTGCTTGAGGACGAGGGAGTATTTAATCTCAACGCAATGACCAGTTTTCTTCATCGCCTCGGCTACCGGGTTATCCCGCCTTCTGATAATATGAAATCAACGGCCTGAACAACCGTTGACCTACTGCGCCACGGAGAGAAACCATGGCGCAATTGCACTTAATAAAGCAGTCACAAGGTTTACTGATCCCTGCCACGCAGGAGACCAGCGATTTCTTGCAATCTAAATGCAAGCTCGGCGCCGTTCTGGAGGCCGACTTTAAGCTTGTCCGCAATCCGGCGTTTCACCGCCGTTACTTTGCTTTACTCAATCTCGGCTTTGAATATTGGGAACCTACCGGTGGGGCGATTTCGTCTAACGAGCGCAGGCTTATCACAGGTTATGCCAAATACCTTGCTGCATATGGCGGGAGTGAATCGGCGTTACTTTATGCCGGCGGGCAATATCTCGACCGAATAGCCGAGAAGCGATCCGGCTATATCAGTATTTGCAAATCTTTCGATGCTTACCGGGCGTGGGTCATCGTTGAAGCCGGCCACTATGACGCCATACAGCTGCCGGACGGCACGCTGAAAAAACACCCTCGCAGTATTTCTTTCGCCAGCATGGACGAATGCGAATTCCAGGAACTGTACAAAGCATCGCTCGATGTTCTCTGGCGATGGATCCTCTCTCGTTCGTTCAACAGCCTGCAGGAAGCTGAGAACGCCGCAAACCAGCTTTTAAGCTTCGCGGGGTGATGCCGATGAAACACTCATGGTTTCACCATCACGAATGCACAACGCAGCAGGCCGACGAACTGATGGCTAGATATCGCCAGCGGGGCGTAAAGGTCGAACGAAGCTTAAACCCTGACTTTATGACATGGACCGTCAGCGCGCAGCTGGTGGAGGACAAAAATCCGCCGCGGCCAGACTCTCGCTGGCGCAACAGGATGTGGGGGTGAGTATGGCGAACCTACGTAAAGCGGCCCGAGGCCGCGAATGCACAGTACGTATTCCCGGGCACTGTAATGGCAATCCGGAAACCAGCGTACTGGCGCATTACCGTCTGGCGGGAACCTGCGGAACTGGATGCAAGCCGGACGATACCCAAGGGGCAATTGCCTGCAGTGCTTGCCACGATCTCATCGATGGCAGAAAGAGAACCACCGATTACACCCGCGACGAACTGCGCCTGATGCATGCAGAAGGCGTGCTCAGAACTTTGGCTATATGGAAACAAGAGGGGTTACTGAAAGCATGAAACTCGAAGCATCCTTAAAACATTTCAGCCCTCAGGGTATGCACATCAGCGACGACGTGAAAAGCACAACACCAAATCGCCTGACCGGAACAGATGTTATGGCGGCCATCGGTACCACCAGCAGCCGTGCGCGCTTCGGCCTGGCTGCTTTCTTTGGAAAGGCTGGCATCAGCAAGACAGATGAGCAGTTGGCCGTCCAGGCGCTAGCGAGGTATGCGATTGAAACCGCACCGAAGAACGTACGCAAAACCGCGGGTAAAGAGCTGGGGCACTGCTGCCTGATTTTGGCGAAGTTTGCTTTTGCGGAGTATTCCCGGTCCGCGGAAACAACGGGAATCTGCAGGGTATGTAATGGCACCGGACGGATTGAAACCACTACCACAGAACGCAAAGTTTCTAATCCGTGGGGCAAAGCACCGTATTGGGCTAAAAAATCCCGTGCTGTCCGTCCTTCCGACTGGGATAAGTGGACTGAAGTAACAGCCAGCATAAGCGCTAAATGTGAAGCCTGTGACGGTAAGGGGAAAATAAATGCTCGCTGCCGCTGTGGTGGTTCTGGCCGGGTTCTGGACCGCAAAGCGACAAAAGAGCAGGGAGCACCGGTATATAAAATCTGTGAACGCTGTTCGGGGAATGGCTTTTCAACGATGCCCTCTACTGCTGCTTATAAAGCGATTCTGACTCTTATCCCAGACCTGCACATCAGAACATGGACACGCAACTGGAAACCTTTCTGCGATGCGCTGGTGGACCTATGCTGGAGGGAAGAGAAGAGGGCAGATAAAGAGTTTCAACGAGCAACAGCTGATTGAGTAAATGGGCGCATTATCTTGCATTTTAAGCGCGCAATGCTTGATTTTGTCCGAAGTTGTCGTGTATATTTTAAATCGTGGAATAAAACGCCTGAACGAAAACATTCATATAAACCCTGCTACTGCAGGGTTTTATGTTTTTGAAAACAAATGCCTGAAATCGGCTATAAAGTGTGATCTGAATCAAAATGTCATGCGCCAAACTTAAGGAATATTAAGGAACTGTAAATATTCTTTATAAGTGATGGCTTTATGGCGTTAAAAGATATTTTTGTGCGAACCGAACCTCGCAGACGACATTATGGTGTTGCATTGTTTATCGGGCTTATTTCTGGGGTGGTTTCAGCATTTGTAAAATGGGGTGCTGAAGTACCATTACCACCGCGTAGTCCTGTCGATATGTTTACCAGTGCCTGTGGACCAGAGTCATTAATTCGAGCTGCCGGGCAGATTGATTGCTCCAGAAACTTCCTTAACCCTCCTTATATTTTTCTGCGTGATTGGTTAGGGCTGGCCGATCCAAATGCGGCTGTCTATACCTTCGCCGGACATGTGTTTAACTGGGTAGGCGTAACACATATCATATTCTCCATCGTGTTCGCGGTTGGGTATTGTGTAGTTGCCGAGGTGTTTCCAAAAATCAAGCTGTGGCAGGGTTTGCTTGCAGGTGCACTCGTACAACTGTTTGTCCATATGATTTCGTTTCCGCTTATGGGCCTAACCCCTCCGTTGATTGAGCTTCCATGGTATGAAAACGTTTCTGAAATATTTGGTCACCTGGTGTGGTTCTGGTCAATTGAGATAATTCGCCGGGATCTGAGAAACAGAATTACGCACGAACCGGATGCTGAAGTTTCTCTGAATTCAGCATTCAGATAATCTAAGCTGCAAAGTCATAAACCCGCATAAAATGCGGGTTTTTTATGCCTGTGATTAGTCGCTCTTCGATAGCAATGTATGCAGAGTGTATTGACGCTAGCTACGTTTGCAACATAACGTATTGATGTGGTGAATCCCCCTATGCGGAGGGGCGACCAGTCAGTTACAGAAACCTGTAAATGCAGCGCGGGCCATGCCGACTGGGGCATGCTCACCGGGAGGCACCCGGCACCACACTGCCACTAAACATATTTAAGATTCATGTTGGGTTTACTGTTTACAGTTACCCTTCTATGTTTAAAGAACGTAACGGTAAAAACAAATGCATCCTGGTAAATCGGTAGCTCGGACAATCAGGCGCGCTCTTACCGTTGCTCCTTGAAATGCCAACTTCAGCCCGCCTCTCTCAGCGGGCTTCTTTTTTTCCTCGTAACAGCTAAAAGAAAAAATCAAAAAAAGCTATACCTTCATCTGGCTGGCGAAGGGGTAAACACTAAGATGCGAATCCTCAGCGCGAGCCATGATGACTGACCGAAGAATTACCTGTCGTTATCTGGCACCCCACATGCAGCATAACCCCTTATGGCCTTCCATTACGGTAGGCCTGCTGTCTTCTGGGGCCCTGCACGTCAAAAGTTCAGTCACCAGTCTTGGCGGAATTTAGCTAACGGACTCACTTTTCTAATCAAGACGGGCACGGCAGTGGATGCTTTACCGATACTATGATTACGTAAAGCCTAAGCTAGAGGGAGTTTGTCTTGAGTGAAAATCTTACTGCAGTGGGGGCACATCAGCGCAGAACCTTTTTGGACTCGGGTGTAACTATGTTCTGATTGGTTGATGCAGTTAGGGCAGGTACATTTGATGAGGTAGTTGCGATTGTTTTTTGAGTTTTTGCGTTGTTGCATATGACATTTCCTGATGAATGGTCCGCAACCATACACTATCCACTGATACATAGCTCGTATTGAATTTCCCAACCACCTCGCACAGGTGGTTTTTTTCTTTCAGGTACCCGGAATCACCATTGATGAGTATTCCTCCCGCCGGTCCTGATCCTTATCAAACTCACAGCACCCCGTTAACCCGGAGGTGAACCTATGGCAAAGCATATGCAAGACAAAGAGAGCATGGCCGGAATCACCTGGCTGGCTCTGCTGATCATTGCTGGTTGGGGCGGCCTTGTCCGATTCCTGATGGATGTAAAGCAGGGCAAAGCAAAATGGAGCTGGATAAATGCTTTTGCGCAGATTGTGGTTTCGGCTTTTACCGGGGTTATTGGTGGGCTCATCAGCATTGAAGGTGGCCTGAGTATTTACATGATATTGGCCACTGCCGGTATCAGTGGTGCTATGGGTTCCGTAGCGCTCACGTATTTCTGGGAACGAATCACCGGAGTGAAAGCACAATGACAGCAGACCAGATTATCGAGGGGATACTCGCCAAAGAGAGTGGTTATGTCGATCATCCATCGGATAAAGGCGGGCCGACCCGCTGGGGCATCACGCAAACCACCGCCCGTGCACATGGCTACACCGGTGATATGCGAAACCTGCCCAGGGAAACAGCAAAGCAAATCCTGCTGAGCGATTACTGGACCGGACCCCGGTTTGACCAGGTGGCAGCTCTATCTACGTTACTGGCGGATGAGCTTTGCGACACTGGCGTGAACATGGGGCCCAGCGTCGCCAGTAAGTTCTTTCAGCGTTGGCTCACTGCCCTGAATATGCGCGGAAAGCTGTATCCCGATCTGATTCCAGATGGCGCCATTGGTCCCCGAACCATCACCGCGCTTAAGGGATACCTTTCCGCCCGCGGGAAAGAGGGTGAACAGGTTCTGTTGCGTGCGCTGAACTGCAGCCAGGGTGCCAGATACCTCGAACTGGCGGAGGGCCGCGAAGCCAACGAGGATTTTCTCTACGGCTGGGTTAAGGAGCGTGTCCTGTGAAGATGATCATTTTCGCTTTGCTCGTGCTGGTGGCTGTGCTCGTTCTGTTACTGCTGCGCAAATATACCCGGCTGGAGTTCGTTGCCCATGCCAGCCTGCTGCTGAAAACGTGGTCTGTAAAGCTGGGGGCTATCGGTGCGCTGGTTGGCATGTGGGTGCAGTCGTTCCCGGATGCTGCGCTGCACGCCTGGGCGATGCTGCCGCCGGACATTAAAAACATTTTGCCTTCAAACATCGTGGCACTGATTAGCCCTGCGCTGGTGGTGCTGGCGGTGCTTTCGCAATACGTACGCCAGCCAGCATTGAAATCTAAGGCCGACGAACTGAAGGAGCCGCAGCAATGAGCTTCGAAATTATTGCTGGGCTGGTGGTCGTCATCCTGGGCACCATTGCTGGCGCGTTTGGCATCGGTCATGCTCGCGGAACAAGTAAGGCGGAAGCCAAAGCCGAACAGCAGCGTACCGAAGAGAATGCCGCCGCCAGTATTGCTGTGGCAGAACGGAAAGCGGAAGTAACCCTGGAGGCCAGCGATGTACAGCAGACTGTTAGTCATATGCCTGATGACGATGTTGATCGGGAGCTGCGCGAGCACTTCATCCGCCCCGGTAGTCGTTGATACGGCCTGCAGCTGGGTGAGGGTCATCTACCTGACCGACCACGATATCGACGCGCTGGATATGCAGACCAAGCGTGACATCCTGGCGCACAACAAAGCAGTGCAGGCCAACTGCCAGAGCATTACCCCTACTCATTGAGTTAAATAAATGGCCTCATCCTTGAGGACCACGGGTAAGTAAACGCAAGGTCTTTTATGTAATGGCTCTTTTAGCCTAGGAGCCAGCTCAGAAACAACAAGCGTAAGCGGTAGATATTTATGATTTTTTGTGCATATCCGCAGCAAACCAAAAGGGCTATGAAATGAGTGAAGCTAAACCGCAGGACGGCAGCACAGTAAAGGGCTACCGCACATTAACCGCTGGCGACATTGAGCGCATGAACCGCCTTAAAGGCGTCAGCCGCCGCTTCTGTAGTTTGCTTGATACCGAGCGAGGTGAATTGTTGGCTGTTCGTAATGGCCCGGCAATGTTAAGCGCTGAGCAGGCTCGGGAGATTGATGAAGCTATGTGCAGCCTGGCAATCGCCCGCACCAAAATGCAGGAGGCCTGTATGTGGGCATGTCGTGCAATAGCAAGGCCTGATAGCGATTGTTGATGCCGTGACATGTCACAACAAGCCCACCGATACGTTGGCTTTTCTTGTCATCCTATTTGATATCATCACCAATAATAACAATCAGGGTGAGATGACAATGAAACAGAAAATCGCAGATGCATTTGTTAGTTTTACGCATGAGTGGAACTCAGTACTTCATAAATCCATTGAAAGGAAAATAAGGGAGGGCTACGACAAATCATTCCCTCAAGCTGATGACATTGAGCATCGAATATCGACAGAAAAAAACATTCGAGAGTTTTACTATCAGCGGATGATGAATACGGCCTCGTTACTGCTCACTGGTGTGTCACTATTGGTGGCATTGGTTGCACTGATCGTAGCGATATTGGCAATTAAGTACTCTTAGGTCCTCAGGGCATGCTCGCTGGTCACGTTGGGCTATTTACCGCAGGCAGCAGGGAAATCTGAATGTTTCGTCACCCGATATGCGAATGTCAAAGGAATTGGCCGATGCAAAAGCTGAAAATGATGCTCTGCTGCGCAAGCTTGATAATGGTGATCGGGTGCTCGTCAAAGGCAAGTGTCCAGTGTCAGCCACAACCAAAACCACCGGCGCCGCCAGTATGGGCGATGATGCCACCGTCGAACTCTCTGCAGTTGCTGGACGAAACGTTCTCGGTATTCGCTTCGGAATCTTCATCGACCAAACAGCCCTGAGAGCGCTGCAGGAATATATCACCACGCAGTGCCTGAATTAACTTGCAGCAAATCGAATGTTATGAGTAAGTTTAGCTTCCGCATTCCAAATCTGAGGTCTTCATGACATTCATTCCCAAGTGGTATTTGAAAGAGGTTGTTTTGTTTGTTGATGCAGATGAAACACAATACAAATACGAATTATTTCAAAAAAGTGATGGTTCTGGTTTTTTTGCCAACCTTTTCCGGTTGGATGATTTTATGGATTTACAATTGTGGGTGAAAATTGATGAGCTAAATCATTTGCTTAGCCATGTAAAAGAGCATGCAGTTGAAGAGGTGGAGGAGCATTTCAAAGAGAAATTCTTCACATCTTAGATTGATCAAACAAATAAGAGTAAACATATTATTATTTATTTGTATTAGAAAGGTCACCCTCGGGTGGCTTTTTTAATGGCATTACAGAAGACACTTCGAATAGTGGCTTCGATAATGCTCCCCACATCGCACAGAGGTAACACATGTCAGAGATCACCGCAGCAGAACAGATCCGACTGAATCTGCTTTCCACCCTGAACTACGACACCGCAGCGGCTGCTAAGGCTATTGAGTTCGTCCAGGATAGCCCGCTCAAATATCAGCTTTTCATCCAGCAGTACAGCCGCGTGACAACTGAATCCGAAGTGGTGGCACGGACCATCAAAGCGGTTCAGGAGTCGACCGAAGCGCTGGCGCTGTTTGATACCGGCGCTGTGCAGGCCAGCTAAGGCATTACAGCAGGCACTCATCGAGTGCCTGTGATAATGTTTATGCTCCTGTATAAGGGGCAGTTGTATGATGTCATGCAACGAAGCAACCAAGCTATGGAAAGTCCGGGTAATGGTTTGGAGTGAATGTGACGTTTAGCAGCGGTGGTATAGATGGCTACTTTTGCCTGTTGCTTAGTATGTGGCCAGTGCTAATGGTTTTATTCCTGGGATTGTCTCCTGCATTTTATGGTGTGTTAATGCCTAAAACGGCAATTGCTTGTCTGGTGACTGCTGCCGCCGTGGGTATCGTTGGGTGGTTCTATGGATAGTCATCCTGGTAAAATTTGGTCAGGTTATAAACTGGTATCTGACCGCATTACAGCAGGTATTCACTGAGTGCCTGCGATAATGCCCATCAGACAAATCGTCTGAGCTGACAGTTCAATCAATCACCAATTACCAGTTACACGGGGTAACTGACATTATTGTCTGTTTATCCCGGTGAATTTTAAAATACTCACTACTCTCATAACGTCTCTGCCTGCCACACCAGAACGGCAGAGGTCAGTTAGCCGTATAGATGAACCTCTCCCGGGTGGCTCCTGAGAGATTCTTTATACGCTAGCTGGTAGTAACTAAAGGCCGCATATTGTTGCGGCCTTTTTCATCTCTGTAAAATGAAAGTCCTCAGGCGGTTAACGATGCTCTGGACCATGGAAGTGATATCCACCATGTCCGCCGCCTGGGCCTCCCGGAGGCAAAATACATCCTGAAAGAGACAGCGCACCACAGATAACAAAAACAGCAAGCATAATTCTTTTCATAATAACTCCTGTACTAAAGAGCCTTAATTCCAAAACATAAAAGTGAATATTTTATGGAGAATCAGTAATTCCTTTTTCTCCCTCACGTTAAATAAGAATAATCCATAGCAAAACCGGACTGAGGTAAGCTTCAGCAACGGTTCCTGTCCGATCATGGCGCAACCGGCGTATCACGAATGCATTACTAATCACTTACGGATTCAATATCCACCTCACAGTTCTTGATGACGATCCTGGCGAGTACATCGAACCGGGTCGCGAACGTATCACGGTTTATCTCAATGGTGTTGAGGTAAAGCACGTTTTTTCTGCTGACGATGATAAAGGCGAGGTGATTGTCGCTGTGCGCGATAGTCCTGGTCATTTCACTGTTGAGCTCGCTCAGGTTAAGCGGCAGACGCTGTTCGGTCAGGTGAGGATCGTACGCCCATTTAAGCAATAGGACCAGAGCATGAACAAAGAGCCCCGCATCTACGGCAGCAAATGGGACCGTGAGCGTCTTATCTTCATTCGTGCGCATCCCTTATGCGTCATGTGCCAGGAGCAAGGCAGGGTGACAGCGGCAACGGTGGTTGACCACATCATCCCGCACAAACTGAAAGAGGCTTTGCGCTCTGGTGACAGCCAGGAAATAGCGAAGGCGCAAAAGCTTTTCTGGAGCCGGAAGAACTGGCAAGGGCTGTGTAAGCAGCACCACGACTCAACGAAGCAGCGAATGGAGAAGCGTGGCACCGTGATCGGATGCGATGAAAACGGGATGCCACTGGACCCGGCTTCTCATTGGTTTAAGTGATAACCATTATCAATATACCTCAAAAGTGATTGTCATTTGAAATCATTAGCATTCAAATGATGTCGATTCTCATCTGAGGGGGGAGGGGCGGGTCAAAAGTTCAGAACCTCGAACCCAAATGACCGCCGCCAGTCCTTTTTGTGTACAACCGCGAAATGAAAAGTTTTTTTCCGGGAGGTTCCGATGGCAGGACGACGCCCGAAACCGACCCACCTCAAAGTGGTTACCGGCAACCCGGGCAAACGAAAACTCAACGATAAAGAACCCACGCCAGCTAAAGAAATTCCAAGTCCCCCAGCTCATCTTACCGACTGGGGTAAGGTGGCATGGGGTCGGCTGACTGTGCTTCTCGATGGTATGGGTGTTCTCACCGTTGCAGATACTTTGGCGCTTGAAAGGCTTTGCGATATTTATGCCGATATTCTGCAACTGCGCGACACCATCGCTTTAGAGGGCAGAACTTATACCGTCCAGACCGAGGGTGGTTTTCTGATAAAGGCCAACCCGGCAGTTTCAATGCTGGCTGATGCCGACCGTCGTTTTAAAAGTTACCTGGTTGAATTCGGTCTGACACCAGCGGCAAGGACGAAGGTGAAAGTGAATGGCGAAACCCCCGAAGAAGACACGCTCGACAAGTTCTTCGGTTGATCCGGCAACGCAGTATGCAAAGGATGTAACCTCTGGAAAAGAACTGGCCGGTCCTGACATTCGAAATGCCTGCCAGAGACATCTCAGGGATCTTGAATCTTGCCATGCACGAGGGCTCCATTGGGATGTTGAGGCAGCACAGCGCTCCATTGATTATTTTGCGAAAGTCCTCAAGCTCAACGGGGGCGATTTTGAAGGTGCGCCTTTTGTTCTGCTTCCATGGCAGTGTTTCATCGTCGGTTCGATTTTTGGCTGGAAAAATGCCAGAGGTTTTCGCCGGTTCCGAATGGTTTACGTGGAATCAGGAAAAGGATCTGGCAAATCCCCCCTTTCTGCCGGGATAGGTCTTTACTGTCTCACTGCGGATAAAGAACCTCGTGCTGAAGTTTATGCTGCTGCTACGAAAAAAGACCAGGCAATGGTCCTATTTCGTGATGCGGTGGCGATGGTCGATCAGTCTCCGGCTCTTTCCGCACGCATACAGAAATCTGGCGGCGCCGGAAAAGAGTGGAACCTGGCTTTTCTTCAGGCTGGTTCATTCTTTCGCCCAATTAGTTCAGATGACGGACAGTCGGGTCCACGACCACATTGCGCTCTTATTGATGAAGTTCACGAGCATAAAAGCAATCAGGTTGTTGAAATGATGCGCGCCGGCACTAAAGGTCGCCGGCAGGCACTCATTTTTATGATCACCAACAGTGGACACGATAAAACCAGCGTCTGCTATGACTATCACGAATACGGTAGAAAGGTATCTGCCGGTTCGATAGAAGATGACAGTTTTTTCGCCTTTATTTGTTCACTGGATGAAGGTGAAGATCCTTTCAAGGATGAGTCCTGCTGGAAAAGGCTAACCCCTCGTTGGGTCACACGTTTGAAGAAAGCTATCTTCGTGAGCAGGTGACTCAGGCCCGGGGAATGCCTTCAAAAGAGAGTATTGTCAGGCGTCTCAACTTCTGTCAGTGGGTTGACGCGGCGAACCCGTGGATGAGCAGTGATGTCTGGATGGGATGTGAGGAAAACTTTGATCCAGATGAGCTGGAGGGTGAGGAATGCTACGGTGGCCTGGACTTGTCCGGATCCCGTGATTTGACTGCCCTGGCGCTGTTTTTTCCAAAACAACGCAAGTTGCTGGTGGAGTTTTGGACACCCAAAGATACCTTGCTCGAACGGGCTAAAACGGACCGGGTGCCTTATGACGCTTGGGAGCGCGATGGTCACATCCACACTACGCCAGGCAAAGCGGTGAAATACGGCTTTGTTGCCCAGCGTATTGCCGATCTGACGGAGAAGTTTGATATCAAGGCCATCGCCTTCGACCAGTATCGCATTAAATATCTTGAGCCGGAGCTTGAGGAAGCATCTGTTTCTGTTCCCTTAATCCCTCATGGGCAAGGGTATTACAAAGCGAAAGATTCCGGGCTGTGGATGCCTCACTCCATCGAATTGTTTGAAGAGTTGCTTGATGACAGCGTCATTATCATCAGGACGAACCCTTGTCTTCGCTGGAATGCGGCTTCAGCAGTGACGGAGGCTGATCAGAAAGAAAACCGAATTTTTGCCAAGAAAAAAAGTACCGGGCGTATCGACGGCATTGTAGCGGGCGCTATGGCAATCGGTGCCTCCGAAGGCTATGAGGATGATTCTGGCGATATCGACGACTTTTTCAGTAATCCCATCATTGTGTGAGTCACCATGAATAAAGAGAAGAAGCCAGGCCGGATAAAAAGCGCAGTTCGCCGGTGGCTCGGCGTACCCATCTCCCTTACCGACGGTGAATTCTGGGCTGCTTATGCTGGTGGGCAGTCCGCAGCAGGGAAATCCGTTACGGTTGATAAAGCCCTGCAGTTATCGGCAGTGTGGTCATGTGTAAGGCTGTTATCCGAAACCATCGCGACGTTGCCTGTTGGTTTTTACGAAAAAACGGCTGACGGTCGCCAGAATGCAAATGATCACCCGCTTTATGAGCTCCTCCATAATCAACCCAATGCTGATATGACTGCAGTGGAGTTCTGGGAAATGATCATGGCCAGCCTGCTTTTGTGGGGGAATGCTTATGCAGAAATCGATCGAACCGGAAAGCGTATTACCTCGCTGGTGCCTCTCAGGCCAGAAAGGATGAAGGTTGATTTAAGCAAGAGCGGAGATCCAATTTATACCTACCGTGACTGGCCTTCAGGTACATCCCGAAACATTGATGAACGGGACATCATGCACATCCGTGCGTTCAGCACCAATGGTGTCATGGGCCTGTCACCTGTCAGTTATGCCCGACAGACACTTGGTCTGGCAATGGCAACAGATGAAGCCAGCGCCAAAGTTTTTAAAAACGGTATGCGGCCCAGCGGCGTTCTCTCAATGGATCAGATCCTGAAAAAAGAGCAGCGCAATGAAGTACGTGAAAGCATGGTTGAACAATTTTCTGGATCCATGAATACCGGGAAAATGATGGTTCTTGAAGCGGGAATGAAGTTTCAGCCTGTTGACCTCAACCCGGAAGATGCCCAAATGCTGCAGTCCAGAGCCTTCAATGTCGAAGAGATTTGTCGGTGGTTCAGAGTATGGCCGGGGTTGATTGGACATACCGCCCAGGGGCAGACGATGTGGGGAAGTGGCGTCGAACAGATGCTGATTGGCTTTTTAACGTTTTCACTTCGTCCATGGCTGACCCGTATTGAGCAGGCGATTCGTAAAAGTCTCCTGGCTCCGGGAGAAAGAAATAAGTACTTCGCAGAGTTTTCCATCGAAGGTCTCTTACGTGCTGACAGCGCCGCCCGTGCAGCTTTTTACTCAACGATGACCCAGAACGGTCTGATGACCCGCAATGAAGCACGGCAAAAAGAAAACCTTCAGCCAAAACCTGGCGCTGACCAACTAACCGTTCAATCCAACCTGCTGCCGATAGATCAGCTTGGCAAGTCCAGCGACAGTGAATCAGCCAAAAACGCACTGCGGGAATGGCTTGGCATTAAATCAGAGGAGACGCCGGAATGTACCGGAAAAACGCAGCCATGAAAGTAAAGGCATTCGACTTCGATATTAAGGCTGTCAACGATGACGGCCTTTTTTCTGGATACGGTTCTGTCTTCGATGTGGTGGATAGCTACAACGAAGTCGTGGCGCCGGGCGCATTTCTCGAAAGCATCGAGGAAACGCGGGCTAAGGGGAGGACGTTCCCTGTTCTCTGGCAGCATCGCACCGGTGAACCCATCGGGAACTGGGATATCTCAACCCTGAAAGAAGATAAGCATGGGCTTTTTGGTGAAGGCGCTTTGTGGCTGGACGACGCCGCCTACGCCAAAACTGCATGGAGAGGCATGAAAACCCGTGCCATTACGGGCCTTTCCATTGGCTATTACGTTCGGGAATCGAATTACGATGAGAAAACCCGGATCCGCACATTAACGAAGCTCGACCTGGTTGAAATCTCCATCGTTACAGTACCAGCGAACGACGATGCCCGCATCGACGTCATTAAGTCGAAATTGTCACACGGTGATCTTCCTTCCTTACCTGAATTTGAGAAGTTCCTGCGAGAGGCAGGTTTCTCGAAAAGTCAGTCTGCTGCGGTCGCCTCCCGCGGACTGTCCTATCTGCTTGACCGGAGTGAGTCCGGGGGCGAAGACGGCGAAACCAAAGCGGCTATTGCGGCGATGCGCCAGCAACTGAGCCAGTTTTCTCTCCCAAAAATTCTCTAAGGGATTTATATGTACCAGAAAAAATCGGCTGATGATCAGCCACAAAGTATTGGCGAAATCTCTACTCAGCTCACCATGGTGATTAATCAGGTCAAAAACTTTGGCGAAGACGTGAAGAAAAAAATGGAGGCAGGAGAAACCGTTTCGCTGGAACTGAAACAACGAACGGACGAAAGCCTTAATCAGATGAACGAGCTGAAAGAACGTCTCACTGAGCTGGAACAAAAAGGCGCACGCCGCCCGAACGATGCACCTGCACAGCGAAAATCACTCGGTGAGCTGGTGGTCGAAAGTGAAGAGTTCAAAGGTATGGACAGTTCGGCCCGTAAGAGCATCCGCGTCAAACTGGAACAGAAAGATATTATGAACGTGCCGGCCACTACGGGCACAGGCGTGAGCCCAACCAACAGCCTGGTGGTCTCCGATCGTGTTCAGGGCATTATCGCCCCGCCGGAACGTACTCTGACCATCCGTAATCTGCTTATCCCCGGCACTACTGCATCTAACGGTATTGAATTCGTTCAGGAAACGGGGTTTACCAATAATGCTGCAGCTGTGGCGGAAGGTGCCCTGAAACCAAAATCTGACATTCGGTTTGATCTGAAAAGTGCGCCGGTTCGTACTATTGCGCATTACTTTAAAGCGTCCCGTCAGATCCTGGACGATGCGCCCGGTCTGGCCAGCTATATCAATGGCCGCGCTCAGTATGGTCTTCGTTTCAAAGAAGAGCAGCAACTGCTGAGCGGCGATGGCACCGGCGCGAATATCCTCGGTATTCTGCCGCAGGCAACAGAATTTGCACCAGCCCTAACCCTGTCCAATGCCACGCCGATCGACCGTCTTCGCCTGGCTGTTCTGCAGGCCGTTCTTGCGGAATATCCGGCGTCTGGTTTTGTCCTGAACCCGATTGACTGGGCAGGCATCGAGCTGACCAAAGATAACGAAGGTCGCTATATCATCGCGCAGCCGGTCAATGGTGGTGTTCCTCGTATCTGGGGTCTCCCTGTTGTTGAAACACAGGCCATGGCGCAGAACAACTTCCTGACTGGTGCCTTCAACATGGCTGCGCAAATCTTCGACCGCATGGATATCGAAGTGCTGCTCTCCACTGAGAACGAAGATGACTTTATTAAAAACATGGTCACCATTCGTGCGGAAGAGCGTCTGGCGATAGCGGTTTATCGTCCGGAAGCATTTGTCACCGGTACTGTAACCGCTTCTGGCGGCTGACAATTCAGGGCCGCTTAGCGGCCCTCTCTTTCTGAGGAGATAGTGATGGCCAGAAAAAATGTGGCTGAACCGTCTGTATCCGACGGCATAAATGCGGCGCCAGAACCCACAGAGTCCGGGACTATTCAGGTTCAGCCTGTCCGGCGTTTTATGGATGGCGACATTTTCAGGACGCCAGCTGATGATCCGTTTCACGTCTCTCGCTTACGTGCTGCCGAGCTCAAAGGTAACGGGCTGGTGACCATAGTTGGTGAAGTCCCTGATAACAAAATGAACCGCGCCCCCGAAACCAAAGGGTAATGGTTATGACGGTAATCAATACTGAAACAGCCATGGAACATCTCAGGCTGGATGATGAAATCGATAAAACGATGGTGGAGGGGTATCTTGCCGCTGCGGAGGATGCTGCAATGCAGTTTCTCAACCGACGCTTTTTCGCTGACCAGGCTGCTCTGGATAGTGCTGTTGAGAATGAAAGCGCTGGCGATCGTCCTCTTATCATCACGCCCTCCATTCAGAGCGCGGTTCTTCTTATCGTGGGCTGGTTGTATGAAAACCGCGGGGATGATCTGAGTCCTGATATTCCAGGACCCGCACGCTGGTTGCTGAATCCCTGGCGAATTCAAATGGGTGTTTAGCCGGAGGGGATGATGAAAATTGGACCAATGCGGCATCGGATCACTATCCGTAATTTTATTACTACACGAACACCGAGTGGTCAGCCAACAGAAGAGTGGTCTGACGGCGCCACTATCTGGGCAGAGGTTAAGGGAATCAGTGGGCGGGAGAGCCTGACAGCAGGAGCAGAAAGGGCGGATGCTACCATTCGTGTATGGGTTCGATATCGCAAAGATATTTCGGCATCATCGCGGCTTCTTGTCCTGAATGGCCCCTACAAAGGAGTGACATTGAATGTCACCGGGCCTCCGGTGCCAGATGGCAAAGGTACCCGGCTGGAAATTCTTTGCAAACAGGGGACCGAAAAATGATTGATGTGAATCTGGATTTTTCCGGGCTGCAGGATATCGCCCGCGATCTGCAAACGCTCAGCAAGGCCGAAAATAATAAAGTTCTCCGGGATTCGACCCGTGCTGGCGCCGAATTGCTCCGCCAGGAGGTTATTGATCGTGCTCCTGAGAAATCCGGAAAATTGAAGAAAAACGTTGTTGTCGTCACCCAGAAAAGCCGCCGTCGCGGTGAAATATCATCGGGGGTGCATATTCGAGGCGTTAACCCGCGAACGGGGAACAGCGACAATACAATGAAGGCCAGCAACAAGCGGAATGCGTTTTACTGGCGCTTCGTGGAGTTGGGAACATCTACGGCGCCTGCACATCCGTTTGTTCGCCCAGCTTTTGATACCCGCATGGAAGAAGCTACGCAGGTGGCGATGCAGCGGATGAATCAGGCTATCGATGAGGTGTTATCAAAATGACAGAGGATGATCTCTATGACCTGCTGTCGACGCTGGCAGACGGGCGGGTTTATCCGTATGTGGTGCCGCTAGGCAGCGACGGACTTCCTGCAGTTTCCAGTCCCTATGTCATTTTCTCGATACCGACTGATGTTGCCGGGGATGTTTTCTGCGGCCAGGCAGAGTCGACACTGCGCATTCAGGTTGATGTATGGGCTGAAACGAATGACGAAGCCAGAGCGTTACGCCTGGACGCCCTGGCTCGCCTGCAGGTTCTTTCACCTGTCGAGGTGACAAAAATTCCTGGCTACGACACGACAACCCATCTTCATCGGGCAACCCTCGAAATAACGGTCATTGCCTGACAAAAACCAATCCAATCCGACCGCCGCTGGCGGTTTTTTCATTTATGGAGGCTGCGATGTCAGCACTATTTGAACGTGCCCAAAAAACGGTAGTAATGATTACCTCTGTGCCGGTCACCGCGGCAGAGCTGGATACCGCAACCTGGTTAAACCTGAGTTGCACTATCAAACAGGCCAGCTTTACCGCTGGTCAGAAAAACGATATTGACGTGACAACGCTCTGTTCGGATGAAACGGAAAATATCAACGGCCTTCCTGCTCCGTCTGAAATGTCACTTTCCGGTAACTTCTACCGCAACCCGGCGCAGGATGCACTTCGTGAAGCATATGATAACGACGGGGTTTATGGGTTTAAGGTTATTTTCCCGTCTGGTAATGGATTCCTGATGCGCGCTGAGGTACGTCAGCACACCTGGGATTCTCAAACCAACGGTGTTGTTGCTGCAACGTTCTCGCTGCGTCTGAAAGGTAAACCGACCAATATTAACGCCCCAGGAGTTCTGTCGTTTGCTACTGACCTTCCGGCGTCCCAAACGGTCGCGGCAGGAAGCGCCCTGACTATGGGCGTAGTCGTCCAGGGCGGTACGGCACCTTATACCTACGTCTGGAAAAAGGGCACCTCGACGGTCAGCGGCCAGACCAGCGCAACGTTTACGAAAGCCAGCGCTGTATCCGGTGATGCCGGGGTTTATTCCTGCGTGGTTACTGATGCCGATGGCACTGTGATCACCTCTTCTGATTGCACCGTCACCGTCAATTAACGGAGCGCCGGGCGACCGGCGATAAACTTAATGTCAAAACCGAGTCTTAAAGCACTGGCACTTGCACCGATGGCGGGCTTTCGTAAAAAAGAAGTCTCCGTTCCTGAGTGGGATAACGCCAAAGTCATCATTCGTGAGCCATCAGCAGAAGCCTGGATTCGCTGGCAGGGCATTGCCAGCCCAGAACCACCCAAACTACCGGAAGGGCAGGAGCCCCAGGAGGCACCAGAACTGACCCCTTCAGAACGAGCCTTCCGCACGATGCGGGCCGACGTCACGCTTTTCATCGATATTTTGCTGGATACCGACCTGCAGCCCGTCTTTACTGTCGATGACACCGAACAGGTTGAAGCGATCTATGGCCCTGTGCATTCCCGGCTGTTGAAGCAGGCACTTGATCTCATTCGTGACGCGGATGATGCTAAAGCAAAGTAAAAATGCCTGGCATGCAGTTCCTGATGGCGCTGGCGCTCCGGATGGGCCGCACGCTGGGCGAACTGCGACAAACCATGACGGTTGGCGAATTCAGGATGTGGGCTGAGTACGACCGTATCAGCCCAATCGGCGATATTCGCGGCGATATCCTCAATGCTCAGCTGGTATCTGCGGTTTACGGAGCGCAGGGCGGTAAAGTCACCATTGAAGATGCTCAGCTTCAGTGGGGCACAGAAGAGGATGAGGTAAGCGACAGCGGCGATCCCTTTGCAGGGCTGGAGGCGGCGCTGCTGGCTGCGTCAGCATAGCCAGTAATAATTCGTGTGGATGCCACTCATAACAGGTGTTATGTTGTTTTTTTTGACACACGGAGTGCTTTAAATGACTACTACTGGCTGGATATTATTATTTGTTTTTGCTCGCCTTATTGATCTTGTTATCTGGTATTTCCTGAACAGAGGAAGCGTAAGAGCTAATGATCAGATCGCTATGCTTAAAGAAATCTCTGAAAAGCAAAGTGCTCAAATTGATCTTCTGATTGCACTTGCTCATAAAAAAGAGGAACCAGAAAAAGATTATCTGGAAGAAGCAAGGAAAAAAGCTGGTTTAATTTAATAATATTGAAATCATAAAAAAGCCCCACAATGTGGGGCTTTTTGTTTCTGAGGAAATGAAATGGCAACCCTGCGTGAACTTATCATTAAAGTTTCTGCTAACTCTCAGTCATTCCAGACCGAGATAGCCCGCGCGTCACGTATGGGGGCTGACTATTATAAGACAATGCAGAATGGCGGCAGGCAGGCTGCAGCTTCAGTTCGGGAAACTCGCCGTTCTGTTGCAGAGCTAACTGACCAGATGGAGTCAGCAAAGGCTACCGCACTTGGATTGACCGGGGCATTTGCTGGTGCTTTTGCTACGGGGCATTTGATATCCCTGGCTGATGAATGGAATTCAGTAAACGCCCGCCTAAAACAGGCATCTCAGTCAACTGATGATTTTACCAGCTCTCAAAAACAGCTGATGGATATCAGCCAGAAAACGGGCACATCTTTTTCTGACAACGCTAATTTATTTTCCCGTTCAGCAGCCTCAATGCGGGAATATGGTTACAGCTCCAGCCAGGTGCTGGATATTACTGAGGCTATTTCTACTGGTTTAAAACTTTCTGGCGCGAATGCTCAGGAGTCCAGTTCGGTCATCACTCAGTTTAGCCAGGCTCTGGCGCAGGGCGTGCTGAGAGGTGAAGAATTCAATGCAGTCAACGAGAGCGGCGACAGGGTTATACGGGCGCTTGCGGCAGGGATGGGGGTTGCGCGTAAAGACCTTAAATCTATGGCGGATCAGGGGCAGTTAACCATTGATAAAGTAGTGCCAGCCCTCATCAGCCAGCTTGGTAAGCTACGGAATGAATATGGTGAATTGCCGCAGACTGTTTCATCGTCGGCAACAAAAGTTGAAAACGCTTTTATGCAATGGGTCGGTGGAGCTAATGAAGCTAGTGGCGCCACAAATACCCTGACCGGATTACTTGATGGCGTAGCCAACAATATTGATCAGGTCGCCACTGCTGCCGGAGCGCTTGTTGCCGTTGGCGCAGCCCGATATTTGGGAAATATGGCTCTTGGTGCCAGCTCTGCAACGGCTGGGATTATTAACGCCGCAAAAAGTGAAGTAGCTTTAGCTGAAGCCCAGGTCAGAGGGACGCAGGTTTCGACAGCTCGCGCGCGTGCTGCAGTTTATCGTGCGCAGCAGGCACTGGCAGCGGCGCGGGGTACAGACGCGCAGGCCGCCGCAGAAAAACGGCTCTCACTGGCGCAGGATGCACTTAACCGTAATATTCAGGCCAGAGTATCCGCTCAGACTGCGCTGAACTCGGTTACTGCTGTAGGTTCGCGGCTCATGGGGGGAGCATTAAGCCTCGTTGGCGGTATTCCAGGGCTGGTTCTGCTTGGTGCCGGTGCCTGGTACACGATGTACCAGAATCAGGAACAGGCCAGATTATCCGCTCAGGAATATGCAAACACCATTGATGCAGTCCGTGAAAAGACAAAATCAATGTCCCTGCCCGAAGTTTCTGATAATGAGACCAAAACCCGTCAGGCGCTGGAGGAGCAAAACCGTCTTGTTGATGCACAGGCATCAAAAGTAAAAAGCCTGAAGGAAGAGATTGCGGGTTATCAGTATGTTCTGTCCAACCCCGGGCCGACAACCAGTGGCGGTTTCATGATAAACCACCTTACTTCGGTTGAAACGGTCACCCGTAGTCTGGAAGAAGCGACTTCCGCTCTGGCCGTTGAACAGGAGAGGCTGACTCAGATGCAGGCTAAGTCTGAGTCGATCCAGTCGGTACTGGAAGGGATAGAGAACAGGCGAATAGCATTAATCCGGCAGCAGGCCGCAGAACAGAATTCAGCATATCAATCGTTATTAATGATGAACGGTGAGCATACTGAATTTAACCGTTTGCTGGGTCTCGGAAATAATCTCCTCATGGCCCGGCAGGGGCTGGTAAACGCACCACTACGCTTACCACAGGTAGACCTGACAACCCAGCAAACGGCTGCACTGGAAAAAAGCCGCCGTGACCTGGCGCTTTCAAAACTCAAAGGAGAGGACAAAGAACGCGCACGACTGGGTTACGCTGCGGATGACCTGGGGTTAACTAACGATCCTCAGTTTCAGACCGGACGGCAGGAGTTGATTAATAACGGCCTGAATGAATGGAGAAACAACCAGGAAAATAAACCCAAGCCAAAAGGAAGGCATGGGAAAACCGAGGCGGAGAAAACCGAAGATACCTATACCCGGTTGATTAAACAGCAACGGGAGCAAATTGCTCTTTCCAGCCAAAACACTGAACTGGCAAAGATGAAATATCAGGTTACTCAGGGGGAATTATCTTCGCTTGAAAAATCCAAAAAGGAAACATTGCTGCACAATGCTGCGCTTATTGATCAGAAAAATATCGCTGAACAGTTAAAAACATTCCGCGAAGGTCTGGCCGACAGTAATGCTGCCGCCCGGGAAAGGGGGAATATCGATTTCCTCGGCGCGGGACAAGGGGATAAAGCCCGTGATCGAATGAAGGAAATGGCGGATATTCGCGCTGATTTTCTGAGGCAGCAGCGTGATTTACAGCGTGATTTCAGTCGTGGGCAGATTTCCGAAGACCTGTATAAAAAGCAAACGGAAGCGCTTAAAACGGCGCTTGCCGAACGCCTGGATATTCAGGAGGAGTATTACAAAAAAACCGATGAACAGCAGTCAGACTGGCGCGCGGGAATCAGCGATTCCCTGATGAACTATGCCGATCAGGCTTCTGATCTGAGTTCAATGGCTGCCACTGCAACCAGCGAGATTCTGGATGCCACCACAAACTCTATCTCCAACAACCTGACAAACGTCCTGACAGGCGCTGCTTCTTTTAAAGATGGGATGTCTAATATTTTCTCTTCCCTGGGCGAAACGGTGATTAAGACGCTGATCCAGATGGCAACACAGGCGTTAATCACCAAAGCAATTATGGCGTCATTTGGCGGCGGAGCGGGTGGGTTGTTCGGTAGTCTTTTTGGCGGTGCCAGCGGTGCGGCAAGTAGTGGTACCGCTATTCAAAGCGCGGGAGCTAATTTTTCATTTAACGCTCTCGGAGGCGTTTACGATTCTCCGTCACTTTCTGCCTACAGCAATGGTGTTTACAGCACTCCCCAATATTTTGCGTTTGCGAAAGGGGCAGGTGTATTCGGCGAGGCCGGGCCGGAAGCCATCATGCCCCTTACCCGTGGCGCTGATGGTTCGCTGGGGGTCAGAGCTGTTGGGCGGGAATCACCGGCGGTACAGAACGCTGCGAAGCAGATCCAGGCACATCCACGAATTGCTGTCAGCGTAGATGCCAGAAGTACGTTCACCGGTAAACCGGATGACATAACGATGCAGGCAATTGAGCGAAGGAATGACGCTCTGGAACAGCGGATAGTTAACACCTTAACCGCCGAAGTAAATAACCCCCAGAAGAAATTCGGTCGGGCTATTTATTCAAATCTCCAATCTAAAAAACCAAGATAGACCTGCCCGGAGGGAATATTCATGGCAGATATTTTCTACCCGGATGAATACCTGCCCATGCCGCTTATGGACGGGTACGGGTTTAAGCCCATATCACCTTTACTGCGAACGGAGATGACGTCCGGTCGCGCTCAACAACGAAGGCGATATACCTCAACACCCACCCAGGCATCAGTTAAATGGATTTTTAAAACTGATGCTCTGGCGCAAGTGTTTGAGGCGTTTTTCAGGGATGCGCTTAAAGATGGCCAGTCCTGGTTCTATCTGAAACTCCAGACTCCAGTCGGGGTAAAGCCCTATAAAGCCAGGTTCGTGGATATTTACGAAGGGCCGACGCTGGTCGCGCCAAAATACTGGCAGTACAGCGCAACGCTGGAATTATGGGAGCGCCCGTTACCGCCTTCTGGCTGGGGAAATTACCCGGAATGGCTGGCGGGCCAGTCGTTACTGGATATTGCGCTAAACAGAGAGTGGCCGAAGCATGACAGTTCTTGAGCGGCTATATGCCAGCAGCGGATCGGAGGTTATTCACGATACGCTGCAGATATCGGCAGGAGATGATAACTACTGGCTGACCAGTGGCTGGGATGACGTTTCAGTGACGCTGGAAAATGGTCAGCCGGTGACGTTTGAGGCCAGCGCGATAGATATCGCCTTACCAGCCAGGAACGCCGACGGGACACAGGATTTAAAGTTTGCTATCAGCAATATTGACGGAAGGGTTTCTGAGGCGATCGATAAAATTCTGGATGAAATGAAATCAGCCACGCTGACATTCCGGCGGTACATTTCATCCGATCTGTCTGCTCCGGCATCATCACCGTATACGCTCGATATCAAATCCGGCTCCTGGACCCCGACAGCAGTTCAGGTCACGGCAGGCTATATGAATGTCCTCAAAACAGCCTGGCCCCGTAAACGTTACAACCTCGCCGAGCATCCGGGCTTACGTTACTAATCTGAGGCAAATATGTTTAACCCTGATAAATACCGTTCAGTCATCTGGCTGAAGGGCGGGCGCGTATATCCGCAGCTCGACTGCTTCGGCATTGTAAATGAGATACGTCGCGACCTGGGGCTACCTGAATGGCCGGATTTTGCAGGTGTGACCAAAGAAGGCGGGGGCCTCGACCGGGAAGCGAGAAAGCTGATGCTTACGCTGAAACGTTGTGAACCCTGTGAAGGTGCCGGAGTGGCTTGCTATTCGGGTTCAACGGTTTCCCATGTTGGGATCGTTGTGATGCTCGATAACCAGCTGCACGTCGCGGAATGCAATCCAGGCTCGGGGGTTACGTTTCTGCCACTGTCGCGATTTATCCGTCGCTTTAACCGCGTGGAGTTCTGGCAATGACGATAAAGTTTTACCCGTCCCGGCTACCGGGTGAACCCCTTGAAACGCACGAGCATGGTGTGCTGACGCTGCATGAGTGGATGAGCAGAAATGTCCCGAGCTATTCACAGGATAAAACTCATCCTGTCGTGATCGAGCTGAACGGCCAGGCAGTCCCCCCGGCGGAATGGCCGTTATGTTTGTTGCGGCCAGACAGCGACGTGCGGATATATCCCATTCCGTATGGCACGGGGCTTGAAATTGCCGCGTGGGTTTCTGTGGCCGTATCCATTGCGTCTACGGCCTATGCATTATTCTTTGCCCCAAAACCAGAGCTGGGTGGCTTTTCATCCAGTAACGCTTCATCGCTGGATCTGAATCCGGCTAAAGCCAATACAGCGAAGCTTGGCGATCCCGTTAGGGAAGCTTTTGGGCGAAACCGGATATACCCGGATTACCTGGTGCAGCCGGTAACGCGATTCGACCCCGCTGATCCCACCAGAATGACGGTCGAAATGTTTGTCTGCCTTGGATATGGGCATTTCTCCTATACCGGTGGGGATTTTCGGGTAGGAGAAACTCCGGCGCTGACCTTAGGCGAGGGCTTTTCATATACCAGCTATGGGCCTGGCGATAATGTGGCCGGGGATCGTCGCAGTGAGATATGGTTCAACTCAACGGAAGTTGGGGGAACGTCGAGCGGCAGCGGCCTCGATATGGCTCAGACTGCCCCTGAAGCCAGTGATATCGTTGCTGATGCCATGACCGTCAGCGGTGCCTCTGTCTCGTTTTCTGGCCTCGATGTCGATGATGATAATGATGAAGACGAGGATGAGAACAAACTTCCTCCTGGCTGGATCGCCGGTGCAATTGTCACCCTGAAAGCGCCAGTGAATTATCAGGTATCCATCGAGGGCGGTTTTAACGTGCTGACAGGCGACGTCGTGTCAGAGATCGCGCCATTCAGCGGAATGCCTGTCACCCTAACGTTTAACGGTACTGACTATGACCTGCAGATCGCCACGTATACCCCTCACCAGGACGCCGTTCCGGGAACAGGGGGAGCGACTGCGGTATTACGCGCCAGTGCGTCGCCGTCAACGTATGACTTTACGACAACCAGCCAGACCTTTGCTCTGACCTGGCAGGGTATCACCTATACCATATCTCTGGTCGCCAACTACGGCACAATGTCTGGCTTGCTCGCAGCGATTAACGGTGGGTTGAATGGTTCGGGGCTCATTGCTCAGGATGATGGCGGCGTGATACGTATCGTGGAGATCTCCAGCCCCTGGCGTGGCGGTTCCATTACGTCATCATTCCTGCCTGCGTCAGTATTTGGTGACAGCCCGGTATTTACTGCTGGTGCAGCCTCCAGCGGCGGAAGCCCTGCGGTAACAGCCAGCGTCACGCTGGCATACGATTCTGGCACTGCCTTTTCCGGATTGCCGGAAGGAACCCAGCGGATTTCCCTGGCGCATCGTGGCAACGAATACCAGATAGCGTCTACTGATGGCCCCTCTGCGACCGTACAGCGTGTGGTTAACGGTGTCGTTGACAGCACCTGGTCAGGCTTTATGACCCGTACCGTCGTGGATTTTGCCGCGTCTGGTATTAACGATAATGAAACCTGGCTAGGCCCCTTTCTGGCCTGCCCGCAAAATGAAGTTGTGGACGCCTTCGAGGTCAACTTTGTTTTCCCAAACGGAATTTGTGGGTTCCAGAACAACGGGAATAAGCGGGTCCGCCATGTCGAGTATGAAATCCAGTATCGCGTTTATGGTTCCGGATCAGGGTGGACGAGTAAGCCAGGGGTTTACGCGCTTAAAAACATTAATGGCCTCGGTTTTACAGAACGTTTTGATCTGTCCTCTCCCGGGCTGGTGGAGGTTCGATGCCGCCGCCGTAACGAGCAGGGGAGCAACAATGCGAGAGACAGCATGTTCTGGCAGGCGCTCAGAGGTCGTTTGCTTTCCCGTCCGACCTCCTACGCAGGGATATCAACAATAGGGATCACGGTTGAAACCGGCGGCCAGCTGGCGGCGCAGTCAGACAAGCGTGTGAGTGTTGTCGCCACACGAAATTATGATGGCGGTGGTGACAGGACAATCAGCGGTGCGTTCCTGCATCTTGCCCGCAGTCTGGGATATCGCGACGACCAGATCGACATTGCGGCGCTCAGTACGCTGGAGGCTACCTACTGGACGCCAAGGGGAGAATATTTTGATCACCAGGCAAGCAGTGACGGCACGTCAGCAAAGGATATTTTCGACAAAATAGCCGAGGCTGGCATGGGGTATTTTCTGCTGTCTGACGGGTTGCTTTCTGTCGGGAGAGAGGGCGTCAAAAGCTGGACAGGGATCATTACTCCTCAGGATACCGTGGAGGAAATGCAGACGTCATTCAGGGTCCCGTCGGAGGATGATTTTGATGGCGTGGATGTGAAATATATCAACCCTGTGACCTGGGCGGAGGAAACCGTACAGTGCCGGACGCCGGATAATCCTTTTCCGCGCAAAACGGAGGCATACACCATTGATGTTGCCATGACTGCAGATCGCGCCTGGCGTATCGGGATGCGTCGGTTAATGAAATATCTCCACCAACGCCGAACGTATACGGCTACGACTTCAATGCTGGGATGGTGTCATGACTTCGGTGATCACATCATTTTGTCCGACGACATTCCAACCGGGAAAACCCAAAGTTGCCTGATTGACGCGATGATTTACGACTTCCAGGAAATCACGCTGCACGTCACGGAGCCACTGGACTGGAGCTACGCGAATCCTCGCTGCTGGATACAGTTTCAGGATGGTCGACCATCATCGCGAATGCTCACGCCGCAACGGGTAGATGATTTCACACTGACGGTGCCGTACAACGATGACCTGCATCCCGACGACTGGATTATGGACGACCCAGATATTGACCTGCCGAAGTTATTGTTCTGCGACAGTGAAAAGGGTGCGCGGCATGGGATAGTCCAGGAGGTTGCCCCATCGGGTGACAGCAACTGTCAGATTACTGCACCTGAATATAAAGAAATTTTCTACCAGTACGACGACGCCACATACCCCGGCGACGTCGCTTAATACCAAAAAATCCCTTTCAACTTTTCTTTCGCTCAAACCCTCGTTTGGGCGAAGCCTCTTTTTGGAGCAAAAAACATGGCCT